>Ga0326513_10000675_pt1 | contig 29070 bp, 40 predicted proteins | sample 2_2465_0518_D_FD_203654 | JGI IMG/M metagenome (GOLD analysis project Ga0326513, IMG submission 203654) | Bovine rumen microbial communities from UC Davis, California, United States - 2_2465_0518 | ecosystem: Host-associated > Mammals > Digestive system > Stomach > Rumen | place: USA...
TGGTCTGTCCTGCTCTGCCTGCTCCTCGAGCTGTTTTCTCTTTGCCTGTTCCTCTTTGAGCTGTGTTGCAAGCTGTATGAGAAAATCGGGAGAAGTAAGAGCCTTTTCAAGTGTGTTCTCGGTCATATATGCACCGTGCTTGCGGATTGTAGGGAGAACCTCATCAAACACCCAGCTTTCAAAGCGTTCTGCCGAGGGGAGTTTGCTGTGTGTTATTAATCTGTAGAGATTGCCCTCATTGATAAATTTAGCTTCCTGCTGTCTGCCTATGCTGTCTATGACTGGGCGAATTGTCCACCCATCACTTTTGCAGTGTGTTTTTATTGCCTTTGCTGTATCTGCATATCCGAGAGCCTTTGCAATATCTGCACCGCAGAAAAGAACCTCACCGTTTGCTCCTGTGAGAGTTCTTACTTCTCCGAACTCAACATTTCTAAAAATCTGAATTTCCATAATTTTTACCTCCTGAAATTTACTAAGGGCTTCATACCCTTTCACTATAGGGACGAAAAACCGCCCTTTGCAACCGAAAACGGTTGCGGGAATAGAAATTTTTATTTTTTTACTATAAGCTCATCAAGAGAGACATTGAAAAGGTTTGCAAGTTTTATAGCTGTCTCGAAAGATATGTCAATCTTTCCTGATTCCATTCTGCAAATAGTTGACCTTGATTCAAGATTTAAGCTGTCTGCTACTTCCTGCTGAGTATAGCCTTTTTTCTCTCTTATTTCTTTTATTCTTAATGTCAAATTATCGCTCCTTTCTATTGACTTGATATGCAGTTTATGATATAATTAAGTCAATGAAATTGTTGCGTGTCATGCAACAAGTATATAATAACACTTATTTACGAGAATGTCAATGAAAATACGAGAATAAATTCGTAAATTCTGTATTTTTGTAATCAATTTACAAGAAAAGAGGTCGAAGCAATGGTTAAATTGGATAATCTGTTTATAATTTTATCTCAAAAAGGAATATCTCAGTCCAGACTTGCAGAAGATACGAGTATATCAACTGGAAATATAAGTGATTGGAAAAGAGGCAGGAGTATGCCTTCTGCGGTTAAGTTAGACGAACTTGCAACATATCTTGATTGTTCTGTTGATTACCTTTTAGGCAGGACAGACGAACCCAAAAGCACTGCAAAAACACTGCAAAGCAACAGTATTGACAACAGCGTGAATATAGATCCTGCTCCTGCTCCCGACAGCACAACACAACAGCTTGCAGATACATTCAATCAATTATCTTTCGAGGATAAAATAAAAGCTATGAATTATGTTCTTGAGCTGAAAAACAAAGAATAAATAAAAGCCCCCTGACGGCATATAATAGTCGGAGGGGGTGAAGGAGCGTGAACAGAAAATGAGCTATTGTATATATCTAAGGAAATCAAGGCCTGATATTGAAGCGGAGAGACACGGAGAGGGCGAGACACTTGCAAGGCATGAAAATATGTTAATGGAGCTTGCAAGGGACAGAGGGCTTGATGTGGTGCAGATATACAGGGAAATAGTAAGCGGCGACAGCATATCCGCCCGCCCTCAGATGCAGGCAATGCTTTCCGACATAGGGCAGGGGAAATATAAGGGAGTTCTTGTAGCGGAGATAGAAAGGCTTGCAAGAGGAGACACGATAGATCAGGGAATAGTTGCACAGGCTTTCAGAGAATCGGGAACAAAGATAATAACGCCCGTCAAGACCTATGACCCGAACAATGAATTTGACGAAGAATATTTTGAATTTTCGCTGTTTATGAGCCGCAGGGAGTATAAGACTATAAAGAGACGTATGCAGGCAGGAAGGCTTGCAAGCGTGAAAGAGGGCAATTATATATGTTCTTCCGCACCATACGGCTACAGGAAGATACAGCCCGAACCAAAGATACATACCCTTGAAATTGTTCCCGGAGAAGCCGAAACGGTAAAGCTGATATATAAGCTCTACCTTGAAGGACACGGTTCAAAGTTCATAGCAGCGGAACTCAACCGAATGGGGATAGCTCCTGCAAAAAGCATATACTGGGAGAATCCGAGCATAAAGAAAATACTTGCAAATCCTGTTTACTGCGGAAAAGTCGGCTGGAAGTCCAAAAGCAACGGAGAGACACTTTATAAGGGCTTGCATGAGCCGATAATAAGCGAAGATGTTTTCAATGCCGTTCAGGATAAGAGAAAGAACAATCCTGCCGCACAGGTTCGCCTTAATGATCGTCTGCTGAATTATTATCACAATATACTTTACTGTTCCAACTGCGGACACCAGCTCAAAAGGCGTGTGATAAGCAGTACAGGCAAGGAATATATGCTATGCTGCTACAAGGAATGTCAGGGAAAGACCGTATGTGCGTCAATGCAGGAAGTTGATGAAGCTGTAATGGCATCATTCAGATACAGAATAGAGAGCCTCCGTGAGCTGATGAGCAAAGACGGAAAGAGTGATACTGTTCAGGCTGATAAAAAAACTCCTCTTGAAAATGAACTGCAAAAGGCAAAGAAACAGCTTTCAAAGCTGTATGATCTTCTGGAGCAGGATATTTATGATGTAAACACATTTGTTGAGCGTTCAAGAGCCTTGAAAGAGCGTATAAACTCCCTTGAATATGCGTTGAAAGGGCTTGAAAGCATTAAGCCTAAACTGTCGCCCGAAGAATCAATTGCAAGGATACAGAATGTAATTGATAATTTCTACAGCTCATCTCCCGAAGACAAAAACCGCCTGCTCCATTCTGCGGCAGAGAGGATATATTATACAAAGACTGTAAAAATGTGCAGAAACAAGAAATTTTCCGACCTTACCTTAAAGGTTGATTTTTTATGATATAAATGTACAACATATATACCTTATAAAATTACAATATCTTTCTTGTACATATAAAAAATATCCCTCTGCCTGAATTAAATCAGACAGAGGGATTTTCTTTACTTTTCGGTAAGTGTACCGGAATATGTCTCACCATCAATAGTAAGAGTAACAGAGACAGACTTCGTACTTTTGGCAGCGTTTTTATTTCTGCTTGTAAAAACAGTGCCACGTTGAAATGTGTCGATAAAATTTTCACCTGTAGTTTCGTTGCCGTACCAGTGATTATTTGTGTATGGTTCGCTGTCTCTTGTGTCAACATGGCAAGAATCAGGCATCATCATGCCTATACCCCCAAAGCCTATACGTTCAGCAGCTTCGGCAATGTTTTCAGAAGTATAAAAACTGCCGTCCTGCTTCTGAACTCTGATGTCTGCCGCCATACCTTTTCTGTGAGCGTCCGTAGGACTGCCCCACGGGTTATTTTCGCAACGATAGCCGCTGTTTATGTATATAGCTTTTGCGTCAAGCATATCGTGTATCTGTTCTAACCGGCTTATAAGCAGCTGAGACATTGTTATTGTTTTGCCGCAGCACTCGCAGGCAAACTCTGAGCTGTCAAAATGTTCTGAGAGATTTCCCATTTATTTATCCTCCTTGTTTTGAAAACTGAACACCGAAATAGAAAGCTATAACGGTGGTAAATACGCTCTGAAACTGCTCCGAAGAAACAGAACCCCTCACGGTCTGATATGAAAAAACCGCCGTGAGAACAATAGTTATTATAGATTTTACATCAATAAGTTTAGCAAGTTTTTCGTGAATTTTCAATTCTTTCCATTCTCCTTTCAAGTGATTCTATTTTTTCTTCAACAACAGGCATACGTCTTGCAAAATTGTTATGTTCACGGACTTCTGATGTTAAGCTGTCAATTTTGGTATCTATTACAGCTTGATGTGTTTCAAGCTTGTAAGAGAGATCACGGCTTGACGCACGGGTATTTAAAATCACTGTAATTATTGTTGCTATTGCTGATATTGTTGATACTATGATACTTTCCATGAATTGCACTTCTTTCTGAAATTTTTTTGAAAAAGGTCTTTACAACCACCAAAAAAGGTGGTATAATATAAACATGAGAGGAGGTGAAAAGGTTGAAAATCACAGACAAAATAAAAGAGCTTTCCGAGTGTGTTGGAGAACTCGAAAAGCTCGTAATCAGAATAATTTCCTTAGTCGGTTGGATAATTCTTCTGATTAAAACGATAAAATAAGGTCAAAGGGGACGCAAGTCCCCAACCTTACTTTGATTATATCATATGCTTTTCAGCCTGTCAAGTATGAAAGAAAAAATTATAAAAGCATTTAGCTATTCATTCACAATAGTTGGTGTGCTCTTATTTGTCTATTTTGTATCGGAGGCAATAATTCATGAATCTTAAAAAATTGCGTATTGAAAAAAAATTGACTGTCCCAGGTCTTTCTAAAATTTCTGGTGTTCCTGTTCGTACAATTGAAAATATTGAAAAAAACGGAACAGGAACTATTTCAAATGCTATTAAACTCGCTGATGCACTCGGTGTTACTCTTGATGAGTTATGCAGAGATAAAAAGTAATGTTTATATTTAAGCCCTGCACCACGCAGGGCATTTTTTTATATATCCTCGATTGTTTTTATGCCCCTGCTCTGACTGACCGCATTAGTACTGATGCCATTAGCCTGTTCAAGAGCTTCAATTCGTGTGATTAATTCGTCATAGCTCGGACGATACTTCACGAACTGCTGTGATACGCTCCATGCTGCTTCCGTGCAGATCATCGGTGATACTACAACGCTTGAGGGGCTGTAGCCGTTGGCAATTCTTATACAGTAGTCAAGCGATGTGGTTTCGGAAAGCGTAAAGCTAAAACCTGAGCCGTAATCAAAGTCACTGGTTATGAAAGTGTTGCCGCCTGCTTCTCTTAAATCGACTCTGTAGCTGCTGTCTGAACCGCCCGAAGGTATGCCGCTTACATGGTATGTTCCTGCCTTTAAGGTTATTGGTATTCGCAGTGTAGATACTGATGTAGCTGTATCGGAAAGGGTTATAGTCTCTGAATTTGCGTCAAGAGTATATGTAATACCCGATTTTGAAATCGGAAAAGCGGACTGTCCTACATAGCCAACAGCATTTTCAGGGTTTAAAAGGTTCTTTGCTCCTGCGTCAACAATTTCGGCAAGTTCATCTCTATTCTCGTCAGTCTTATCTGAAACGGCTGAAAGAGCAGCTACAGTTAACAGATAAGCACTGTAAAAAGTCTCAAGGTTTATGCCCTGAGAGTTGTTGCCTGTGTAGATTTTGCCGTCCCAACCAATTGCAAGAGCGTTTGACGGCGGAGCTGTCTGCTCGTTATGTCCTGCACCATTGCCAATTATAAAGGCGAATCTATCATAACTGTCTTCAATGTTATTTTTTCCGATTACAAACTGATTATCCGAATTTGCGACCGTACCTGTTCCGGCAGTAAAAGAATTTTTGCCGTTTGAAAGGTTGCCTGAATTTACTGAGAATGAAGCCATACCCACGCTTTGAGAGCCTGCACCAAAAGCCGCAGAATAATTTCCTAAAGCCGATGTTCCTGAGCCTTGTGAAAAAGCACTTTCACCGTTTGCTCTTGCCCCCATACCTACTGCAAAAGAATAATCTCCGTTTGCTTTTGTGCCTGCACCTGCCGAAATAGCCATATTGCCAAGTGCAGTTGTACTGCTTCCGAGAGCAAGAGAATAAGCACCTACAGCCTTGTTGCTTCCGCCAACCATAACGCCTGCACCAAAAGCTGCTGTTTTTTGAGTACCGTCGATAGTATAAGTTTCTCCTGTTACTGTCAGGAACGGTATCTTTATGTCTCCACTTGCCTTATTTCCCGAAAGAGCGACCCCGTTTATTGACGGCTTATTGCTTAAATCCGTGTAATCATCTAAGCCGAGGTCAGAGCCGGACTTGTTGCCCTGCAAGGTCACACCGTTTATCTGGGGCTTGTTGTCAAGCAGATTGTAATTAGCAACACCGCCGACATTACCGCCCGTTTCCATGTTAAAATTCACATCGTCCTGCACCGTAAAATTAAAATCAAAATTCTGCATTTAGATCCTCCTTGCCACAACCGAAACGTACATCTTGCCTTTTAACTTGATATAATCACAGCCGCCTGCGGAAAGCACAAAAATCACAGTATGTATGCCCTCACTCAGCTTGTAGGTATCGCTTGTTGTGAGCTGTAACGCAAAGCCTGTCTGAGTAGCAAAGCATTCCTTGCAAATATCCGCTGTAGATGTATCACCGCTTTTTGTCACTATGCAGTGCATAGTACAGTTTTCAAGCCCTTCCGTATCAACTGTGATGTTGAAAACAGGCAGTGTATCGCCTGCACAAAGCCGCATATCCGGTATTTCATTATAAAAACTAAGCATTTACATTCCTCCTCCGAAAACCTCGTTCCAAAGCGTTGCTATTATACTTCCAGTGTCATAAACATTGCCGTTCAGCTTGAATTTCAGTTCATCTGCATAGACGTTGCCTGTAGCCGAAATATTACCTGTTGCTGTGACATTTCCTGCTGCTGAAATATTGCCGCTTGCAGAAATATTTCCGTCATTGATCTGAGTTATTGCAGTTCCGCCGCTGTAAAGAAAAATACCGCCTGCCTGAACCAGTAAACGCTTGTCAATGCCTGTGTTTCGCAAATCAAGCTGTAACGGGCTGAGCTGAGAACTCCATAACTCATTGTTCTGATTCTCAAAATTGAGATTTATAGCATCATAACTCTGAGAATTTGTTGTCATGTCGATTCTGCCGCCCGTCATTGTAAACGCAGAAGCAGTAACATTTCCGTTTTCGTCAACATGAAAAGTACCATTGCCGTTTAGTATCTCGATTCCACGCAGAACACCCGCTGTTATGAAGTCGGCGACAATTGCACCGTTCATAGTTATAGCTGTGCCGTAAGTGCCGTTGTAGCCTGTACTGCTGTAGCCGAAACCGCCTGAGTTCCACCGCCAGACTTTTGTCGCTGTTGCCTTGTCGGGGGTGTCCATGATAAGTATTTCATTGCCGTTTACAACCACATAGCCTGTTATTCCTGTTGTTATCAGGGCTGTAGCCGTGGCTTTGGCAGAAGCAAGAATATCAATTTTCTGCTGTGGCATTTCATACTCTATAAGATGTGCGGTTCTTACTGATAAATCGGTTATTCTCTCAAATTTGTCGCCTATTTCGACTTCGGGAGCATACGGCTTGTAGATGTCGACAGTTCGCTTGATAAGCCTTAAATCATCGTCAATATCAAGCAGACTGTTCTTGAAATGATAGGTATATCCTGCGTGAATTGCCTGTTCCGAGGGGTCAAGCACGGAAAGGTCAAGAACTTGTGCTTTATATGCTTTTTTGGCTCTGTTATTGTTTGTAAGATAAGCCTGCCCACGCTGTTTCAAGTTTTGTGGGAGCGTTATATCATCAAATTCAGCAGTTCCGACGATTATCCCATATTTCTCTATGGCGTTTGAATCGTCAATGTAGATCCTGCCGTCGTTTACGCTTGCTATTGTCAATCTCTCTGCACTTTCATCATTGAGCTGACAGCCGAGAGGAATCAAGCGTGTTATCACATTTGATGAATCCGATGAAACTTCAAGCGACTTTATATTTTTTGCAAGCTCAATTGTTGTACTGCTGTTGACGTTAGAACTTGTCAGGTAGTCAAGCACAAGAGAGCCGTTGGCTCTGCGTATTCGTATTTCTCCGCCTATTCTGCCTTGCAGATTTTCTTTGATTTCTGCAAGAGTATTTCTGTAAGCTGTTGTCTTGCTGTTTGTATTGTCTCCGCTGAAATCGCAAAGACCGAGCGTAATTTGCTTTTCAGCAGGCACTAAGCTGTTATGATATGCCAGCAAAGCGGTCAGGAACTCCGCAACAGTTGCGTTCTCATAGTGATGATAATTCTGTATACTGTCGCAGAGAAAGCCCAGACAGCCCTCACATACACAAGTTTTGTATACCGTTCCCTTGCTTGTCATTTCCTCAGCGGAATTAAGTAAAACGCCCTCAAATTCTGTCTCATGGGTCACTGTATTGACAATTTCGACTGCTGTTTTGCGGTCATGCAGATCATTATAACAAGGGTTGAATGGCAGTATTTTAAACGTAAATGACGGAATGGCGTTTATTTCCTCGGAGAATTTTCCTTCTGCAAGTCTTGAATCGCTTTCGGATGAGAGTTCATGCAGAATTTTTATTTCATTTCCGTTTTTGATATACACCTCATACATCAGAAAATACCGTCCTTTCCGCCTGTTTTGCTGTTCAGGAATTTCACCCATGCCTGAATCGGGGTAAGCAGTTCATAGCTTGGGTCTGTTTGTGCTGTGTTGTAAAATTCAAGCACAAGTGAAGCGTCGGCGGCTGTGATAGTGCCGTCTTTGTCTGCATCGGCAGCGAGGAGCTGTTCGGGAGTGAGACCGGGGTCTTGTCCTGTTGACATTGCTGTATATGCGTCAAAAATCGCAGAAGCATCAGCGGCAGTAACAGCACCATCACCGTCAAGATCAGGAAGAATTGTATTTGCTGTGTTGTGTTTCAGCATATCAGGCTTAAAATACATCATCGGGGCAGACATAAACATCAGCTCAAACGTGTAAACACCGTGATTTTCATTCCAGCTCACAGAAGGCTCACGGACACTGTAATAAACTTCGGGGAGCATATCGTCATAAAGCTCTTTTCTGCCGTTCCAGTGAAGCCAATTAAGTATATCAATCAGCTTGAATCCCGCATTTTTGAGCTGATATTCAAGCAATTCGAGAGTGTAAGAGAGCGTCCTTTCTCCGTAGCTTGAACCTAAAACTTTGTCAAAATCATAAGTAATATTTGAGAACGGCACTCTTTCGGTGTGGTCATCTTTCGGAGCTGAACCAACCGAACGGCTCAGCATACGCAGACCATACGAGTAATAAGAGTGTTTGCCGTTTACTTTTACGCCTTTTATCATGTTGTCAGCCCCCTTTCTTTCAGCTTTATATCGACACCCTGCCGCTTGTCAACTTCGTCTGTGACAAGTCTTGTAACACCCTCTGCAACAACTTCCTCACCTACCGCAAATTTTGCATTTATCACTATTTCCTGCGGACTGCTGCCGCCCGAAACATAATTCAGACCGCCGCCTGTAATCGGTGACGGCTTGGGGAATGATTCTGTAAGATTCAGTCTTGAAACTGCCGCAAGTGCAGAATTGTCAATTTCTGTGTTCACTTTCGGCATTTCGTCTGTAAATCCTACTCCGATACCCTGAGCGAGATACTTTCCGACTTTATCCCTCATGACCGCCGAAGGAGAATGTATTCCGAATGTCTCCTTGAAATTCTCAACAAGTTCGTTTCCGAGGTCAAACATTCTTTCTTTGAGCCAACCGACTTTGCCCCACATACCATTCCAGAGTCCGTATATTATGTTAGCACCTGATTCTCCCATTTTTTGCGGAAGTGAAGCTATGCCGTTTATCATTGCGAAAATTATTTCTCTTGCAGTATTTTTCACTTTGTCAACCAGTCCCGAACCGATTTTTTTCCAGCTTGCGAATAAATTTTCTTGCAAGTCAACTAATCCCCATGCCAGACCGCCAGCCGCTTTTCCAAGCCCTTTCACAAGCTCCCAGAACAGCGTTGTTGAGGCTTCAAGAAGTTTATCCGAACATTCAAGCAATGCCATGATAATTTCTGCAACTATCTCAGGAACACGGGGAACAAGTTCTTCAATTATAATCGGGATTGCATCAATAAGAGCCGTGAAAAGAGTTACAGCCCCGTCAGTCAGGGCGGGTATCAGCTCAACAAGCGTATCAATCACGGCAATTATCAAATCGGGCAGAACATCAGTAATTACGGGAATTTCTTCATGCCAGAGATTTACAATATAAGCCACAAGATAAAACAGAAAATCCTTTGCTTTTTCGGTAAATTCGGGGAGTTTTTCCATAATTGTATTTAGAAGCGTACCTGTTATTTCCGCAATCAAATCAGGCAGAACAGCAACGATTATCGGCAAAAATTTTTTTATATTCTCAGCCAGAAAATTATAGCTTTCGGTCAGGAAGTCTTTCAGCTTTTCGGTAAATTCGGGGAGTTTTTCTGTAATTCCCTCCGCAAGAGATTTCAGTATTTCAAAGCTTATGCTCAGAATCTGAGGCAAAGCGTCCGCAAATGCTTCCACAAGCTGTTTTATCACATCAAATGCAGTATCTGCTATAAGCCCTGAATTTTCGCTTAGTCCCTGCATTAACGTTTTCAGAATTGATATTCCTGCGGAAATTATAACGGGGATATATCCTGTTATTTTTTCGACTGCTTTCGGGATAAGACTGCTCATTGACATGATAAGCTTTCCTATTCCGCCCAGTATCGTTTCAATTCGTGGCTCAACGTTTGATAAAACCGCAGTTGTGCTTTCAACAAGGTTATTAATGAGTTCTTCAAAGTTCTGATTATCGTCTGCAATACCGACAAGCACATTGTCCCACGCCGCTTTCAGCATCGCAACAGAGCCGCTTATTGTGTCTGCCGATTCCTTGCCTGCATAGCCCGCAAGTCCCTGCATTTCAATGTAATCAACAAGAGCCTGCTGACAGTCAGCAAGATTTGAAATCTGATAATCTGTAGCCCTGCCGTTCGCCGCATTCCATTCATTTACCTTGTCGATAAGTTCCTGAAATCCCTCTTTTGTCGGAGTTATACCAAGCTGTAAATTGTCAAGCATGGTATAGTTTGATTTCATTATTCCGTTGAAAGCGTTCTGGACGTTTTCCTGTGTCTGACCTGTGGCTGCTACAACATCGGCTTCGGCTTTTATGATCTTGTCTGCAAGTTCTGCGGCGGCTTGAGCATTGCCGTTCATCGAAGTTTTAAGACCCGTCGCAAATCCGTTAGCTTGTTCAAGATAGTCATTCTGACTGAGCTGTACTTCCTTGTATGCTGATTTAGACTTTTCAAGTATATAGTTCGAAGCATCATCAAAAAGAAGTTTAGTACCGCCGACAAGCTGTTCATAGTCAGCATATGCAGAAAGAGCCTGTTTGCCGAGTATGACCGTTGCAGTTGCGGCAGCTCCGACAGCGGCAGCAACTGCTTTCATGCCTGTTTTAGCTATGCTGCCGAGTTTGGAAAGCCCTGTTTCAAATCCTGATTTATCAATCGCTGTATCAAATTTCAGTGTTCCGTCGTACATTTTCTGCCTCCTAACTCATGAACATCGCTCCTATATCCCTATCATCAAGCTCATACGGCAAAGCGTAAAGCTGTTTCAGTTCAAGTATTCGCTTTCGCTCGTCAGCGTTTTTTATCTGACCTATATCAACGCTTCTGTAGCCGATTCTCCGCATAATCTGCGAATTATCAGGCAATGCGGAAAAAAGAATTTTGAACCGCCACCAGTGCATTTTTGCAGTAAGAAGATTTATACTGTAAAATCTCTGAAAATCAGCAATTATGCAAGGTGCGTCAATCTTCCAGTTGAGAACGGGAGGACTTGAAACTGTTTCTTCCTGTTCGATTTCATCATCTTCGGGTGGTTCGGGTTCAAGTGCCTTTACCTTGTAAAAGTCACAGAGGGCGAAAATCAATTCATCTGTGAGCCGTTCAGGAGTATCAATGAACCAGTTCAGCAGCAGACTTGTTTTTTCATCGTTTGAAAGGTCCTTATCGTTCATCATGTCCGAAAAACGTATCCAGTCCTTGAAATCTGTCACTATCCTGTATCCCGACACTTTTAATGGAAACGGCTCATAAAATGCGTTTATCATCTGTGTTTCTTATGCTTGTAATTCGGCTTTTTAGGGCTGTATTTTCCGAAATTTTCAGTTCTTTTTCTCTTGATTTCCTCTGACTGAGCATTTACAAATCTGAGAAAATCTGCATAAACTTCCTCACAGCTTGCAATGCTGACAGGTGTCTTTGCAAAAATTTTCTCAGCAGTTCCGTCACCGAAAACTTTATTGAAAAAATCAAGGTATATCATGCAGTAAAGCCTTATTTTTTCGGAAATTCTCTTTGTCTGAGGGAAGTTCTTTTCCCTTTCAGCCATGTCCTCAAAAGCTGTTTCCACACGCTCAACGTGTTCGGGATTTGTGAAATCAAAATCAAGGCTTATGCCGTTTATGTCCCATGTTTTCATAAATCATTATCCTTCCTGTTCCGGAGTGACAGCAGACGTACCATTTTCTGATACATCTGCTTCAGCTCCGGCAACCTATTCACTGATCGTAACTGTCTGCCAACCGTCAGAGCTTGTAACTGTAACTTCCGCAAGCTCTCCTCTTGCTTTAAAATCGCCTGAGTATGTATAGATATTTATGTTATCGCCCTCGGAGTTCGGGATAACTGAGTAATCACGCTTGAGGGCTGTAGCTGTGTATGTTCCGCTTGATTCTGTAGCAGCTGTTGTATCAACAATTATAACTGTTCTGACTGCTTCATCTCCGAGCTTCTCACCATTTGTAATGTCAACAATATCCGCCTGAACGGGCAGGTTCTTATGTTTGTCAAACGCATAGCTGAAAGCAGGAGCGTGTCCGACAATATCTGTCTGCTGAAACGGCTCGTCAACATACTGTCTTGAATATTCGATAGGGTTTTTGCTCTGACTGAAACTTGTAAATTTTTTCATACGGTAGTATACGGTGGAATTAGTTCCGGGAACACCGTAAAACGCAAGAATTTCATGTCTTGCGACGATTTTTGGATTTGGCATATTAATCCTCCTCAAATGTTAATTTTAGCTGTACCTGATAACGTGCTGTGTTTGTATCTGCCGAAAAAGCATAGCCTCTGCTTGTTACTTCAACGCTCACAGGGTCACGGCTTTCGCCAAGGTCTGGCAGAATACCATTATCATTCTGTTCTTCAATCCAGTCCTCAAATTTTTCATAAAATTCAAGATTTCCGAGATTTACAGCTATATCCTCGCTGAAATACTCTCTGCTTGCGAATAAAAAAAGGAACTGTTTCATACAGCTCCCGTCTGTGTATCTCTTGATGATCGGCTCACATGGTATGGGTTCAATCGTGTACTCTATCGGTTCATTTCCCATGAAATCCACAAGCAGACAGCCGTCTTTCAGTTCAGGAAAACCGAGAATATATTCTCTTATGCTCTCTGTTATTGTCATCAGAATTTCTCCTTTGCTTTTCGGGCTATTTCTTCTTTGTGGTCGGCTTTCATTCTTTCAAGCCATAATTTCCCACGGTTTGCCCCTGAGAATCCCCTGTTTGTGTAGTACTCACGCCTTGCTTTCGGCTCTGTATTTATAATCACACCTGCCGTTTCAATTTTATGGGAACGGCTCATTTTTCCGTGATTTTTGAATCTTTCATTTGCTATCGGCGTGTAATCTTCAAGTTTCTCGATAACTGTATCATCAATATACTTCTGAGCCGCAGAGAACCTCTGAGGGAAGTTCCCGTGTATTGACAGTCCTTTGAATTTTATCATTTTGCTGTGACCTCAATGTGACGAACTTTCGGTGAACCATAGCGTAGATCCTTGACCGCCGTGATTGTATACGCTGTAAGCGGCGGCTGTTCATCGGAAATCACTTCGCTAACTATTTTATCGCCGACTTTCGGCAGATAATCGGCTGATTTTTCGGGGATTGAAACAAAAATACTGTCCTGCTCAGATCTTTCTTTTCCTGTACTCTCAGAAATCGAAGGCTGCCAGTAAACTTTGCTGACTGCATGACGAATATATATGACATTTCTGTCAAATATCGTCTTTTCATACACTGTACAGCCATTTTTGTTTGTAAACATCAATTCACCCCGTTCCGTAAACGTCCAGAAATCCGCACATCTGCTTTTTCAGACCGAGTTCTTTCAGCTCGTTTCGCAGGAAATACAGGGATTGTCCTGCATTGAGATAAGTCATTGATATGCTGTACTGTCCGTTTGTCTCCGAACCCTGAGAAACAGCCGCACCGTCTGTGTCAATACTGTTCAATGCTCTCACAACAGCCTGCACAACAACCGATTTTACAGCCATTGCATAGTCTTCATCGGTGACGAGCTGGTCAAGATTTTCGTTTGCTTTTTTAGCGATATTTCTCAGCTTTGCGGAGGCTTGTGTTATAAGTGCCTCCGCTGCTGTTTCCTGCTGTGCTGTGAGACTTATTCCGAGTACAAGAATATCGCTCACAGCCGCATAGTTTGCTCCCATTACTTTATGTCATCGGCGGTTACAGTGAGATATGCAACAGCCTTTACCTTTGAAGAACTGAGATTTACAATTTCAATTATGTCGCCTGCACTTACGCTTATTTCTGTTGTGCCTGATGTGAGAGAAGTTCCGCTGTATGCTGATGATGTCATATCATAAGTAGCACGGCTTGAGGGATTTTTCTTGTATGCGTAAGTTGTGCCTGTATTGCCTGCGGTCACAGTTGCTATTGTAGTGCCGTCTGTTGCTCCTGCGGCAAGTGAAGCTGTAAGACTTCCGGGAGCATATACGGCACGAATTGCGACACTTCTGAGGACTTTATGTGTATAGATCATACGTCCCTGCACCGCACAAGCACCGATATACTTTCCTGAACCGTTAAGATCCTGAATATGAACAGGCTTTTTCCATTCATTGATTCTTGTTGCATAGCGTGGGTGTCCTGCTATCATAGCAAGATTTGCAGTACTGTCATTCCACTCTCTGACAAGAAATCCTGCTATCTTACCTATGACTCCTGACTGCACAACTGCATCGCCAAGGGCAGAAGCCTTTGTAAAATCGGGGGATTTGAGAATGAGTGATACAGTTTCGGGAGTTGCAAGGAGATAACGCTTGCCGTCATCGGGGATATTTGCTTTTGACATTGCCTGACGAATATCAACAATTGCATCGTAGATATTTGCTTTGGTGAGCTGTGCGAAGTTCATGACTGTAGCTCCTGCGAGAAGCACAGTTGCTCCGTCGGTGTCAATCTGCTTTGCGAGACTGTAGCCTGCGCTGTCAAGTCTGTCAGAAATGATTTTGTCCGGAACGCTTGCGGCATCGTAATCGTCAACTATCTCATTGACTGCCTTATCTTTGTCAATGATAACGTCCATATAGCTTGTATCGCCGCTTGTTGCAGATATACCGTTAGCTTTGTCATAGTCGCTGACGGCTACTTCTGTATCTCTCACAGGAATTTTCTTGTTGCCTTTGGTGTCTGTTTCATAGTCATTGTTGAAAACAAATCCGTCTTTGAGTACAAGCTCACTTCTGATTTTTGCGAGAACGAGATCTGAATATACATTCTGTGCTGTATGTGCCATAATTACTTACTCTCCTTTACCGGTCTGAGATTTGGGTTTTTTGTGTAAAATTCCTTTTCAACGCCTGAAATTTCGTCAACGTTTTCAGTTGAACGTTTTACAGGCTGATGTGTGAAGCCGTCAAAAAACTTTGAAATTTTTTCTGCATCGGCTTTTATTTCTTCTTCTGTTGAACCGTTGAGACGGTCAGCAAATTCAGAAGGTATGCCCTTTTCGGTAACTGTTCTGAGCCTGATAAGGTCAAGATTTGCCTTGTCAAGCTGTTTCTGAATGTCTGCTGTGGATTCAGCGACTTTTGCATTTACAATTTTGTCAAGCTGTTCCTGATTTGTAATTGCTTCAAAATTCATAGATTTGTCCTCCTTGTTGTATTTTTTTGAAACCCCTGCATTGACCTGAGCAGGAACGGCTACAAAGCTCCATTCATAGGCATCTGTTACATCGTCAAGTATAAAATGGCAGATTTTTCCGTCATATTCCTTGAATTTCTGATGTTCGCAAGGTTCTTTTGTCACATCACAGCCGCAAATTGAACAAATTTTCTTATTTGCACTGCATGAAACACTGACTTCCTTTTTGATACCGCCGTCAATTTCGTCGATAAGACTTTTATTGCTGTCAGTGTGGATCATGTAAGCCCAGCCTTTAAGGTACTTGTAAGGCTCACCTGTGGCTGTTTTGCGGTCAGGGTCGCTTACAAGCTCAGTGTCAAAAATTCTTGCACTCTGATTTGTGCCTTTCGGGTCATGGTCAAATATGCCTGTTTTGCCGACGAAAAGACTTTTCAGAGATTCAAGTGCCTCGTCTGAGAAACTTTCACCGTCTCTGTCAATGTCATTGTCGCAGAGTGTCACAGGAAAGACATAAAGCTCCTTTTCTGTGAATTTTCTGCGGGTAAACGAGTTGATTTTTTCAAGAGTTGATTTATCCATGATAACTCCTTTCAGTAAGTTATTATTTGCTTTTTATGCTCAGTTTTTGTGGTAGAGCAGAGCCAGTGAGCGAGACTGACCGCCTCGACAAGTGAGACATCTGCACCGTCAAGAATTGAATTATAGCCGAAACCGCCTGCTGAACCTATTGCACGATGTTCACTGTTTGAAACAGCCTGAGTAAGTGAAGCCTGTCCGCTGTGACATATCATTCCGTCAAACAAGTTCTTTTCAAAGAGTGCGTTAGCTTCGATTATATCTTTGACAGTCGGCATGATCGGCTTTTTCTTAATTCCTGCGTCTTTCATTTCAGCAGCAAGTATATCCTGCTGTCCTGCACCGTCAACAGCCGCTTTTTCAGCATTTCGCAGATATGCGATCAACCACGGGTTGCCGTCACGGGTACTCCTGCAATCAATTGCTTCAACAAATATCCTGCCGTCCGCAGTTTTTGCCGCAACCGCAAGAGATACATTTCCTGTTGACTTTGCATATTTTACCCCGTAAAATAACTTTATCGGAGTTGCAAGCTCCGATTTTTCTACAATACAGCTTTCCCATTCTTTGCGGCTTATGGCTGATTTCTGCGAATATTTTAGCCAAAGCCCGAGACGCTGAATATTATCATCAACTTTATCATCTCCCAATTCCGAACGTATTGTTCTTTCGCTGAGTATATAACCGAGTGAAGGATTTGTCTCATACCACAATTCTATTTCAGAAGTGTCAGAAAGCTCAGGAACGCTCCATTCAGCCCAGCCGCAGTCAGCCTTTCCCGCAAGAGTTTCACTTCTGTATTTCAGAAACACCGTTCCCGATGAAACGGCGGTTGGGGGAGTTCCGCACATAAGCGTCTGCGGATTTTTGCTGTCGGTGACAATATATTTTAAAGCTGTTTCCTGATCTGCTGTGTATTCCTGAGCTTCATCAATGATAAGTACATCATAACCCTCACCCAGACCGCCCTTGCTGCTTCGGGTTCGGAAGTTTATGACCGCCCCTGAGCCGTCAAGCCATTCGATATGTTCAAGCCCGAACTGCTTAGTTGTCTTGAAGTCCTTACCTTCCACATATCCTGCCTTTGTCAGCCTGTCAATGACTTTCTCCCATGCGTTATGTGATGTAGTTGTTCTGTGAGCTGTATACAGTACTTTTTCACCGTGTGTGACAGCATAAACAGTTCTGATTATCAGCAGTTCCGATTTACCGTTTCTTCGTGGGATAGACCAGCCGTATTTCATGTGTATGTACAGCCCGTCAGCATCAACGGCAAGAATATCCTCTGCAAGAAGTTCCTGCCACGGCATTGACGTTCTGTCAGTCTGATTGTAGAGCTTTACCGCCTCCGAACCGTGAGAATACACATAAGGCATTGTGACCGAAAGTGTCGGTGTCTGCCTGCCTTTTCTCAATTCTATCACAGATTTTTCCAGTCCCTTGACAGCGGCAGTACACGATTGGAAACAATTTTCGGGGAAGTGTCTCTCACATCAATCAGCTTATCAGACTTTTGTCTGTTGCAGGTCATATGTGCAAGCTGTAAGTTTGAAATATCGGAAGGGTGACCGCCTTTTGAAACGGGAATGATATGGTCTATACAAGGGCTGAGAGGGTGAGGAAACTTAAAGCTGAAATCGACAGGCTTTCCGCATATCCCGCAGATTTTCTGTGTTGCATAGATTCTTTTTTTGTTGCTTTCAAACTGTGAACGCTGTGTTCCGTTGTGGTCGGGTCTGATGTTTGGTTTTGCCATGTTCTCAGCTCCTTTCAGGTTATCAGGGTATAAGAAAACCGCCTTGTTTGGCAGTACGATACATATTTATAAATTTCTGCTGTGCCATGCGTCCGCCTTCTGATTCGGACATATGTTTGCCATTCTTGCGAAGTATTTCGTAGTGTTCGGCACAGCTTTTTTTTCCAGGAAGCACATCTCTGCCGCAGAAATAGCATTTGCCGAGATACTTCCATGTTTCCTGCTTTGAACTTCTGTGCGATTCGTTGTAACGTTTCGCTTTAATGTAATGCTCGTAGCATTTTACTCCGTGTGTCGCAGGCTTTCCGCAATGGACACACAATCCTTTTTCTTTTCTGGTTTTGTACTGTTCTTTTTTCTTCTGAAGCTGTTCTTGTTTATATTTTTCCGGTCTGTTGCACCAACGAAAGCGGTCGGTGTCAGGCTCTTCACGAACGCAGTCGGGATAAGAACAATTAAAACAGTCTAAATTACATTTCGCCATTTTTTCTCCTGCTTTACGGTATAGAAAAACCGCCTTGTTACGGGCGGTTAATGTTATCTACAATAGTAAGAATCAGCCATATTACAGCTAATATCAAAGATATTAAAAGAGATTATAAATAGCATTATCATCTCTCAATTCAATTATACCACTTCCGCCCGAACTTGTCAATCCTCTTATCTCTGAGAGCTTTCTGCTTTCAAGCTCTTGCGGATCAGTAATGATCTCAGGCTTTGAGGGCTTTTTGACTTCGGGCTTGTCCCAGGCTCTTGTATATCTGCCGTTTGACTTTTTGCCCCGCAAGACTTCGGTATCATAGACAATAACGCAGTCGCAGTTGTCATGTCTGCGGAAGATGTCGGCAGGCTGTTCCCCGAAAGCGTATTTTCCCGAAACGGCTGTACACCACTCACAGCAGTGAGAGCCTATTCTTGTGATATAACAGTCAAGCCCTGCCTTGCTTCGGAATTTGGCATTTTCTGCGATATAGTCATCATGAAAGGACTTTGTTATTGTCTCACTTCCTGCCCTTGCCCTGCGTTTTATGACGCTTTCGGAAACAGTCGGGTCAATGAGGGAGTGTGCGAACTGCTGCACTCGCTCCGCAGGATAGGCGGCTTTTCGGGGATTTAGATTTATTGAAAGCCGTTCATCAAGTGATTTCTGAACTGCGGCACATACAGCATTTATATCATCATAACCGTTTCTGAGAAGTTCGGATGTAATAAGTTCGGGATCATCAAGCATGAGAATTTCCGCCGAAAGCTCTTTGCTGAGAATATGCGAGAGAACTTTTGCATACTGAAAAGTATCATTGAAATCAGCTTTTTTCTTGTCTATCCTGCTGAGAATGTATCTGAGTTCCGTGTCTGAAAGAACAATTTCGGGTATGCTTATCACTGAGAATCACTCTCCAGACCTGTAAGCTGTCTGATATTTCTGTTGCCGATGAAATCGGGAACTGCCTGATTTATTTTCAGAATTGCATCTCCTGCCGCACCGAGAGCCGCTGTGTCAGGCTCAAATATAGGCAGCCATGCACACTTGCAGTCCGCAAAAGCGGCACGGTCATAACTGTAATTATCCCTGATACAAGCCGCTAAGTAGCCTGCGTTGAGAAAGCCTGTCCCGAAATTTCGCTGTGCTTTTCGGGCTGTCAGCCTCAGATTTTCGTGACTTGCTCTTATAGCGTCATAGCTCGCAGGATTTGCAGTATTAAAACCTAAATCATCAAGCGTAAGACCTGTTTCGCCTGCAAACATCGAAGCCAGCATTTTTATATGCTCCATGTGCGGAGACATTGAAGCCTGTGAGAACAGTCCGACCTTGGGTTCTTTACCGTTTTCGTCCTGCGGCAGATTCAAAAAGTCGGAATATCTTGCCTGTTTCTTGTCAAATTCTGTGGTCTGAGACAGTCCTAAGACGTACTTCTGCGGAACTGAGTAAAATTCTGCTGTTACTTCTGCTCTGAGGAGCGTTCTCACGGCAGACTGCACAATATCCATACAAGTTCGGGAAATGCGTGAATGTCCGAACGCTCGTCTTGCGTCAGGACGGTTTATAACAGGCACAAGCAGAGGATACGGCGACTTATGTTCATAAACATCAAAAATTTTCCCGCCTTTGTAGTATTCAGTGCGGTACGGCAAAAAATAGGCTTCCGTTTCGGCATAGCCGCATTCGTTCCTGCTAAGGACTGCATAGCCCTCGGAAAGAAGATTTGTTACAGTATCAATTACTCCTGTCGCATTGCCGCCGTCTATCGCTTCGAGGCGAGGATATTTGCTGTCAGAATCTATGTATATGAAACTGCATGAGCTGATAAATGCTGACAAAATCACGCTGTCAAAGAGAATATCTGCATTGTTCTGACTGTATATCTGCGTGAGATTGAAGTCATCGTTATCAAATCTGTCATATACTATTCTGTCTGCAAGTGAATCGACTGCTTTTGCACACCAGCCGAGTGAATAAGCATAAGCCCGAAATTCAGGCGGAATCAACGGGCTTACGTTCTTTATTTGATTTTTCATTTCATAGTATCTGTATCTCATGCCGACCCTTTGAGCTTTTACAGAGAGTTTGTTTCTGAGATAATCTATTCCGTAAGTGTCCATTCAGCACCCGTCTTTCGTTAATAAATTTGGTTTCAGCGAGAAATATGAGCAGTGACGGTGGTGAAGTACGCAACCGCCCTGCAAGGGGTACACTCCCCCCTGATTTAGTGAAGTTGACTTCACTTTTTCCGGGTACAAAAATACCGTCCTGTTGGGGGAAAAGGACGGTATCTTTGCAGGAGTAAAAACAACAATGTCAAAAAGCTGCTACTAACTATGAAGAAACTTTTTTTATGAAAGTGGTGGCGAGTGCAGGAATTGCACCTGCAATGGAAACTTCACTCGCCATTCACACCGAAACTATTGCTTCGGTGCAAACCTGATGTGTGTATGACAATTATCCGAAAGGCTTCGTTGGCGGATTTAAACCGTACCTGCTCCCGCTTTGAACAGGTACGGGAAAGCAACTCGTCATTCCGCCTGCTTTCATGTTTATATTCTATCACTCTTTAACATGACATTCAATGACATTTACTGACATCTTTTTTATTGCACGTTCGATTTTCCTGTAGACTGTCCTTACGTCATAATTCATAAGCTCGGCTGTCTGCTCCACGGTATGAAAAAGCAAATAGCGATGTATCAGGACTGTTTCAAGGTCATCATCATGGAGCTTTGCAATAGCTGCTGAAATTTCTTCCGAAATGCCTGAAAGTTCTATTTTCTGCTTGTCCAGTTTCTCGGACATATCGGCATATTTGAGGATAGCATTTTCTGTGCGGTTTATGTAAGATGCACCGCCGCACCCTGCTCCGCCTGCTCTGCTCAGACCTTCGGCACGGGAACGATACTGCATCACAAGCATATCAAGGACTTTGATTTTCTTTTCTGCGTAAAATGCACGGTTCAGCCATTTTTTTGTTTCTGTTTCACTCATATATCAAATTTCCTTTCAGTTATTGTTCAAAGAATGAAAGCTGATTTCCTTTTCGGGCTTCGACGATAGTTTTCATTGTATCCTGCGGAATCCATGCGGATTCACCGCAGATGTAAGGCTGTCTCCACCTAAAGCCTATCCAGTCAAAGCACTTTCTTAAGCTGTCACTCATGATATATCCTCAATCTGACTGATAATATTACTCATAAGTTCTTTTGATTTTTCAGCGTATAACTTGTTGTCGGAATGTGTTTTTACAAAGTCCAGAAGTCTTTTTGAAGCATCTATAGCATTAGCAAGATAAGCTTTAAATACTGCTTTATCATCAGTTATAGTTTCGGAAGCAGGAACTTCTTTTAACTTCTGTTCATATTCGGCTTTGATACGCTTTACTTCATTTGCGTGTTCTTTGTCACTCTCGCTCATTTTTTCTATCATGGCGAAGTACTTGTTTTCAGCCTCTTTAGCAGCTGCTTTGAGTTCTTCGATTTCCTCGCTGTTATCAGCTACAGCAACTTCAACAGGACGGCTTTCAAGTTCTCTGATTTTAGCTTCAAGTTCTTCTTTTTCAGCGTTCAAAGCCTGCACCTCAAGACTGTTGCTTTCTGATATGTCACGTTCAAGCTGTTCAATCTTTTTCTTGTAAAACTCTGTATCAGTCTGAAGAATACTGAGCTTGCCACAGGCTTTTTCTTCACTCTTTCTGCTCGTTTCAGCTTTCTTTTCAGCAGCATCGACTTTTTCAAGAAGATGATCGTTAGCTTTTTTGAGGTCTGCGATTTTTGCTTTCAGTTCTCTTACGCTCACACTCTCCACCGGAACTGTCTGCTGTATATCCTGCCTCTCGGTTTCGTCAAGTTTTGCAAGCAGAGAAAGTTTAGTGATTCCTAAATGTTGAATCGATTCAACATTTTCAATCCCTGCTACTGTTACATACTTGTATGCCATGTGTCTTTTGATGTTGAGTTCATCTTCTGAGTAGCTTTCAAAAGTTTCATAGCCGAGTTCTTTGTAAAGCTTATCGTCGTGAATTTCTTTGAGACTTCTGCACACTTCGTAAAGTGACTGCTCAGCTAACTTTGCATTGACCTTTATAGACTGTGTGAGTGCTACTGCTTTCTTGTAGTTAGCAGATTCGATAATATCATTCATGTTACTTTAACTCCTTAACTATCATAGTTTCTTTTTTTATTTCATCGAGATACTTTTTATACTCTTCGACAAATGATCTTACTTCTTCCGTCATAGTCGCATTACGCTTACCTCTGACCTGAATTATATCCAACGTAGGCTCTGATACCTCCACAGTGTAAAACGGCTTTGTAGGGTCGCTTTTGCGGCGTATAAACATGATATGCAGTTTGTAGAGAGTGTGACGCTTGGCGTATCCGCCTACGCAGTGATTCAATATTTTACCTTCGACAACAATTTCATCAAAGGTTTCAGGCTGACGTATCATAAGTGTTTCGTTCTCGTAATTTAAACGCTTACGCTTTACATAGTTTTCAGCAAATACCGGCTTCATTTCTTCACTTCCGCTGTGTTCAAAAATCGCACTTAAACGGCAGTGCATCTCTTCAAAATTATGTGGCATTGATATAGCAGTATCGCATAAGTCGTAATGTAAGTCTCTGCACTGTGTGAGATAGTCGCTATAGTCTCTCTTGTCTATGTTGTTTTCGCTGAGATACCTTGCAATTCTGTGAATTTTAAGCCCTGTCGCAGCCGCAAATCTTTCACCAGTTCCGACTTCTCCGCCGAAGACCTTGGTTAAAAGCAGAAGTTTGTCAATGCTGTAAGTCTTTTCGTATCTGTCACGCCAAATTCTATAGCTTTCATACAGTTTTTCCTGTCCCTGCAATGCTTTGAACTCTGAGCGATTGAGACCGAGCATTTTAAGCAGATTGTTTGACTTCCAGTTTATGTACGGCGATACGCTCAAAAACTGCCTTGTTCCCCAGTAGCCGCTATACATTTCAGTGACAAGAAAGTCGTAATTCTGCTTGACGAGATACTCAAAATTCGGGTGTTTACAGCACAATCTCAGGTATTCCATGAACAGCAGTGAAGTGTGACTGCTGACCGGAGCATATTTCATACAGCTTTCCTTTATAGCATCGGCATTGAGTATACAGTAGCTGTTGTCGAAAGTGTAGCCGTAACTGGACTGACAGAAAACAGGTTCACGGAAATCTGAGCGGATTTTCCACGGTTCATCGTCATTTTTGCCGTAACGCACACAGCCGTCAGGAGCGAACACATAACGCTGTCTTTCGATAATTTTTCCGTCTGAGTATCTGTGATAACAGCGTGCGAAAAGCTCACCGTCAGGGCGGTTTGTGACAAATACAACGAAATTCATAGCACCTTTTCCCTGCATTTCCTCGGAAATTCTTACAGGCATAGCAGGGAATGAAAGGAGTAACTGCTCTTTTCTTTCTTTTTTCATGTCGCACCTCTCAGAAGTCGAGTAAATCGTCAAGGGAAATACAAGTGCTGTTCTTAGCCTGTTCCTGCGGTTCTGTATCTTCTCTGAGGTCTATACGCATTTCAAAGTGTATCACAGCCCCTGAAAAGTAGAACTCTGCGGCAGCCTTGTAAACCTCAAAATCGCTGACACTCTTTTTGCCCTTTATGCTGGTTGCTATGCTGTCTAAGCAGTCTTTAAAACTCTTATCTGACTGCTCTACAGCCTGCTTAAACTCTCTTGACTGTCCGCAGAATGTCTTTAATGCCTCTGCTACACCCTCAGCAATTGCCTGCTGATAGTTGCCTTTTATATCTTTCACATCAAAGTATTTTTCCATATCAAACATAATTTCTCTCCTTCTTTACTGCGAGAACATAAAAGTTGAGCTGTTCTTCACTTCCGCATTTTTCAATCACATCTGCGGCAGTAAGTCTTAAAACTGCACTGCTTTCGGGGAATATCTCCTGTAATCTGCGTACTATGTACTTAGCTTTGATTAAGTTATCCATTGTTTTTACTCCTTTTGACTTATATTTCCTTGAAGATCATATCGCCGTTTTGACAATACTTTTCTTTGAAGAGCTTGCGTTTTATGATATAGTCCTTTGTCTTGTAACCTTTGGTGTCCTCGACAATGAGCCTGCCGTCCTCGATGTATGTGAAGTCTGCGATATATGACACTTCACGTTCGTTCGGCATATCATACTGTTTGTACTTGTGTGGCGGTATCAGTACAAATTTTCGCTGTATCTGCAAGCCTTTGATTTTTCCGACATCGCAGAGGATATTCAGTTCAACACAGCGTTCAGCTTCTTTCTTGCTGTCATGAGTGTGTCCGCAGGTGCATAAGCATCTTCTTGCATAGTATTTGTTCATTTTTCATCGTCTCCTTACAGACCTAAAATTCCGCTTAAATATCTTGCATTGTCTTTCATAGCGGCTTTTCTTCGGTCATCGCCTTCGACTTCAAGAGGGAAGCACATCTGATAAAGGCGGCTGTAAAGTCTCTGCTGATGTTTGTTTGTCGGGTGTGAAAGTTCTGCGGCAGTGAGATTTGTTGTCACGATAAGCGGAAGGCTTGCACGGTATCTGCTGTCAATGATGTTCTGAATTATTTCTGCTGTGTAGTCGGTCTGACGCTCAACCGCAAGATCATCAATTATAAGCAGTTCATAGCTGTTGAGACTGTCTATATAATCCTGTTTGCCCTCTTTCATGCCACCAATGATATTTATAAGCCTTGGGAAATTTGTCATCATGCACCTGTGACCCTTGTCAATGAGAGCATTTGCAATGCAGGCAGAAATAAAGGTTTTTCCTGTTCCTGTATTGCCGTAGAGGATAAGCCCCTGATTTTTGGCTTTGAGCTCGTCAAATTTATCGGCATATCTTCGTGCAATATCGGAAACCCTCGGATTCTTCCTGTCATCGTTTTCAAAAGTCCAGTTCAGCATCTCCGAATCATGAAATCCTGCCTGACGGTTTCGCTCCACAGCCTGACGTGCTTCGGCAGCCTGTTTTATTTCTTTCTGTTTGCGGTCTTTTTCGATTTCACACTGACAGAGTGCGGCAGGTCTGATAACAGTTTCGCCTAATTTGACTTCACACTGTTTCGGTGTATGGCATTTTCCGCAGTAAAGCAAACCGTTTTCGCCGATATAGTCACCGTTTTCACGCTTAACGGGATTTGATTCCATTATTCTGCTTATAGCAACTTCAAAAGCTTTCATTTTCTATTCCTCCTTAACCATGACAGAACCAGTCAGCTGTATCGTTCGGCACAGTCTGTCCTGTCCTGTAATCGTCCTGCCAGCACTCCTGAGCAAACCATGAAGAACCGTGCTTGATATAGCGTACAGCGGTATTGTTTGCCTTGATATGCTCTATGTATGCTTCAAGCCCTCTTATTACCTGCTCCTCGGAAGTACCTTTTTTTCTTGCCGATATGTAAGACCTGAGAGCGTTCTTTCTGCCTTCCTTTCTCGGATACTTCTCCCATATCCTGTTGAACTCTTCTGTAAGCTCTCTGTCAGTCGGTTTTTTTGCCTGCTCCTCGCTCACACTCTCGGCTTTGCCGATGAGAGTATTATCTGTTTTATTATCATTAGTATTATATATATTATTATTGGGTGTAATTTTTACACTGGGGTCGGTGTAATTTTTACACGGGGGTGGTGTAATTTTTACACTGGGGGTAGTGTAATTTTTACACTGGGGGTTTATTTCTTCCTCACCATTCACAATGCTTAAATTTGCCTTGTATCGGTTGAATATCACGCCATTCATATCAACAGTATTTTTTATGATGATATTTTTCTCAACAAGTGATTTGAGAGCAGTAATGATAGTCTTTTTTGTACTGCCTGTCCATTCGCAGAGATAGCGTGTATTGCCTGTAAATTCGCTTTCTCCGTCCTGTGAGAAGCCGTATATTATCGCATATACCTGTAATTCAGTGCCTTTAAGTCCGAGGCGGTTTATCATCCAGCCGCAGACCTGATAATAATTCTTGTCTAACATCTTTTAACCTCCTTGATGCTCCGTCAGCTTGTGTTGCATAATTCAGATTATGCAACATTACCAGTCCACAAAGGCATCTACAGCCCTCTTTTGCTGTTCCTGAGACATACGAAGATAGATCATTGTTGTATTTACTGTAGAGTGTCCCAGAAGGTCAGCGAGAAGTGCTATATTATTATTTCTTTTCAGAAATTCGATTGCAAAGAAATGTCTGAACGAATGAGGGTGCAGAACCTCTCTCGGTATGCCGTATCTTGAAAAGCTCCTGAGAACGTTTGCATAGCTTTGCCTGCTCATCGGCAAGCCGTTCCTGTTCTGCACTGCTTTGTCCGTATCATTCATATTGTCCATGTAATCTGCAAATTCTTCACCTATTGCCTGCGGTATCTGAATAGTCCTTATCTTGCCTTTGGTGAACATAACAGCATATCCACGGATAATATCAGCTTTGGTAATTCTCAGGACTTCGGAAATTCTTGCCCCTGTCATGCTTATCAGCTTGATATTGAAAATCCAGCGTTCAAGACCGTCCTGCTCCAGACCGTGAATCAATTTTCTGTACTGCTCCGCTGTTATCACATTCTCGATGTGGCTTGCTTTCTGTATCTTCACACGCTTGACGGAGCAGGCAATATCTGCAAATTCAAAATATTTCTGCACTGCTGCAAGCTTGACGTTTACTGTCCTTGCGGAACAGCTGCGGAGCAGGCGGCTTTTGTATGCAAGCATATCCTGCTTTGTCATGCCGTAGCTGTTCAGGAAGGAATTTACTGTTGCTGTGTACTGCTTTACTGTTGATTCTGAAAGCTCATTTTCTGTAAGCCATTCGCTGAAGCTTTCGATTCTGTTTGTAGAAATTATCTGCATACTCAATCCTTTAGAATAGTCATCTTTGTGAAGTGGTCTATATCCTCGTTCGGGTGCATTATCTTTGTCATTGCATAGGCAATATCTGAGCTTATTTTTTGCTCCTCTTCGGGGGTATGTTTGGGAATACGGCAGATAACGACTGCCCCGCTGTGTCTTACCCTGATAACGCCTATCTTTTCGGTCTCTGTCTCGGTCTCGCTGATAACGTCATATTCAGAACGTTCCCAAAGAGAATAATTTTCATCTTTCTTTGCCATATAATCACACCTTTCATATTTGATTCTATGCGGATCCAGCTTGTACACTTAACTCAGAAACTTATTCACAAAGTAAGTCTGACCCTTGCCTGTGACCTTGGGAGTTTTTGTCACGGAAGTATGACCGTCGGCATGAATGACAGTTGATTCCTTGATTTCAAAAAGCCCCTGTTCCATAGCCCTCTGAGTAGGCATATTGTAGTCTGTACCCTCACGCTTTATAAGGAAACCATGATCTCTGAGCCATTTGAAAAGCCTTTTCTGACCTGTATCAACGCCATTCTGTTTGAGTATCTTTGCAAGTTCTCCGACAAGAATAGAAGTTTTTGAAGTCTCAACGGCATTTGCAAAAAGAACCTTTGGTCTGTCCTGCTCTGCCTGCTCCTCGAGCTGTTTTCTCTTTGCCTGTTCCTCTTTGAGCTGTGTTGCAAGCTGTATGAGAAAATCGGGTGAAGTAAGAGCCTTTTCAAGTGTGTTCTCGGTCATATATGCACCATGCTTGCGGATTGTAGGGAGAACCTCATCAAACACCCAGCTTTCAAAGCGTTCTGCTGAGGGGAGTTTGCTGTGTGCGATAAGTCTGTAGAGATTGCCCTCATTGATAAATTTAGCTTCCTGCTGTCTGCCTATGCTGTCTATGATGTAACGATTTGTTACCCCATCATTTTTACAATGATCTGCAAGGGCTTTTCGTGAATTTGCATATCCGAGAGCCTTTGCAATATCTGCACCGCAGAAAAGGACTTCACCGTTTGCTCCTGTGAGAGTTCTTACTTCTCCGAACTCTGCGTTTTTGAAAATCTGGATTTCCATTTTTATACCTCCTGAGAATTGTTAAGGGTTTGACCCCTTTCACTATAAGGACGAAAAACCGCCCTTTGCAACCGAAAACGGTTGCGGGATTAGAAATTTTTATTTTTTTACTTTTCTGCTCACAAGCTGAATCAGCTTGTTTTTCCGATAAGCTCATCAATTGAAACATTGAATATCCTTGCAAGTTCAACAGCTCTTTTAAGCGGAATGTTGCGTATGCCGTGTTCAAGTTTGTATATGTACTGCTTTGAAACACCGAGTTCAGAAGCAACATTTTCAAGCGTGTAGCCTTTTTCAGTTCTCAGCTCCTTGATTTTGTTCAATCAATCACTTCCTTGACTTTTATAGTTGTCTGTGTTATAATATTTGTAGTAACCCGTTTGGGTTACAAGTATATTATACACATTTTTTAGTGTACAATCAATTCGTTTTATGCACAAATTTTAGTGTATACTATACACGAATTTTGGTGTATATTGTATAGGCGGTGATTTTATGGCGATAAAATATAAATGTGATATTCTTAATGAGCTTAAAAATAAAGGATTCACCACTTATAAAATCAGAAAAGAAAAGTTATTAAGTGAAGGAACTTTAACTAAGCTCAGAACTAACGATACTGCAATAACATTGAATAATATTTCTGTTATCTGTGAATTGCTTGATTGTCAGCCCTCAGATTTGATTGAATATGTTCCGGATTGAGCTGAAAAACAAAGAATAAATATATCAACTGGAAATATAAGTGATTGGAAAAGAGGCAGGAGTATGCCTTCTGCGGTTAAGTTAGACGAACTTGCAACATATCTTGATTGTTCTGTTGATTACCTTTTAGGCAGGAC
>Ga0326513_10000676_pt1 | contig 29051 bp, 29 predicted proteins | sample 2_2465_0518_D_FD_203654 | JGI IMG/M metagenome (GOLD analysis project Ga0326513, IMG submission 203654) | Bovine rumen microbial communities from UC Davis, California, United States - 2_2465_0518 | ecosystem: Host-associated > Mammals > Digestive system > Stomach > Rumen | place: USA...
AAACCAAAACGGGCATTTGCATAATATCAAAATAACTATTTCCCGTTTTCATCATAACCAATGTAATATCTTCAATTAAACTAACTTCTTGTTTTTTCGCTAATAGTTTGTTTGCGCTTTTGATTTTACTTTTCTTTTCCGCGCGTTCCTTTTCAAATTTAGATGTAGTCGGTTTTTCTTTAACCTCGATATTAGGAATTTGCAAATAATCCGCGCTTAATAATTCATTTACGCCGCTTATAACCTGCGTTATAATTTCCGTTTGTGTTTCCGTGCCAATGTTTCTAATAACATAGCTGCGGTTAATCTTGCTATCCGCAGAATGTAAAATTGCTGTACAGGTTTCTACAATATCATTTGCGTTTTGCTTTTCCTCAAAACAAGATAAATAGCATAACGCGGAATAATAAGCATCCAGTTTCATATTTAGCGAAATATTAAAAGTTCTTTCCATACCGCTATTTAGTGTTATTGTCAATGTTCTTTTATGCGGTAAAAATGCGCTTTTATCTGTAATTTTCATTTATGTTAATCTCTCGATTTGATGCGCCTACTACTTTAGCGATATATCCAACCAAATTATATAATACATAAATATCATTAAATCCACGGTTTACATCTTCCATTGTGTATTCCACGCCGTCAACATTCAAATTGATTAGAGATAAACACCATTCCCGCAGTAAATCAAACATTTCGGGGAATTGCTCTAAAGTGTCTTTACCGGCGCGGATTTTCTCAATTCTCTTTGATGTCTTTATAAGCTCGGCGGAAAATGCCGTGGAGAAATTGCCGCTAATTGTATATACTTTTCCATTCAAATCTTTTATTTCAATATCGGGCTTTTTGTACTGTGTAGCATCAAATCCATTAAATACGGGTCTTTCCTGCGGTCTATTATCTTCGTAATTTCTGTTTTCATAATATTTATAGTTATTGTTCTTTTTATACCCGCCATTTTTTCTGTAATTGTTATTCTTATAATAAGCCATTATTTTTAGCTCCTCCAATTCAAATTATTTTTATTTCGTCTTAACTCAAAATACTATTGCAATAATATTTTTCAAAAAATAAAGGGCAGTCCGAAAACCGCCCTATAAATCAAAATCAAGTTGTAGCCGTTACGGTTTCTTCAAGCCAAGCCGCGCCAATCTTATTATTGGGCAGCGTAACATTAAAGCACTTAAAGCTATAATTTGTTTCAACGGGATTATCATTATTGAAATCCAATTTATATTCGCCCTGCCATTTAGCTTTCGGAATAATCAATTTAATTTCTTCCTCCGTGTCCTCGTCCTTACCAACAAAAACAAGAGCAATCGCGGGAGTTTTTGCGCCCTCGACAAAATAGGTTTTGTTAGTAACCTTACCGTTAGCGGCAGTACCAGCTACATAATCATCGCCCGTCAGGAATTGCGCGATATTCGCCGCATTGTAGGAAATAATACCCGTTTCAAATGTAGTTGTGTACTTGCTATTATAAGTATCTACAACACCATAATTAGCGGTTTCAATATCCTTGCTTTCGTGTGTGCGCGTAAATGCCGCAGAATCCTTAATATAGCCGATTTCGGTCATATCGTCAGTATCTACATCGGTAGCATCAAAACTATCCGCAAGCATAGCATAAAGATAGCCGGAACCAATCAATACAGAATCTTTACCAGGATTCAGAATATTCATACTTCTTTCAGTCCTTTCATATTAATTTATTGCAATCAAAATATATCCGATTTACATACATTTGTGTATTATCATCAAATGCAATCCCGCTCTCGGAATCCAAGCGGAATTTATTTATCTTGGGAATTAGGCAAGGCGTTTTATAGAAATCCAACATATCAACTAATACATCTTTGATTGTAACAATATCGGCTAAATCTTCCGCCAATATCCAAATCTCAACATAATATTTTCTAACAGGATTTCCGCCGCCTAACTCGTGAAATTTTATGATTAAAGCGTTGCCGGAAGTGATTTTATGATTTTTCGGCTTTTCAATTAGGTAAATGGAAGAATAATTATTACCGTTGGTTTCATCCTGCGCGGTAAAAGTGATATTTCCGAACGCCGCCAAGTTATCAATAATATATTTTCGTACTTCGTTAAAATTAACCATAAGAATCAACCTCCAATCTGCTTTTGAATTTCGTTTGAAATCGTCAACATATAACTATCTAAATTATCTTCTAACGCTTGTGATATATTCGGATGGTAACTATCCTCATATGCCGCATACTCAACATTAGAGCCTACCGCGCCTTCGATATTGCCGTTATTATGCGCCGTGGTTTTGTGCGTCCAACTCCGTCTTAATGTTCCTGTGTCAACGTGCGTTAATAGCTTTGTATCAGCTTCAAATTTAATAACGGCTTTTTCCATCCCTGTTTCGGCGGCTTGCAATAGCTTTTTCATTTCTTCATTGAAATTATTGAAATCAGCCATTAAACCACCGCCCGAATGTAAAGAATAAAATAATCATCCCAATCCGTCAGCTTTTCAATATTATAATCCTTGCCGTTATAATTAACTACGCAAGAATCATTTATAAAACTATCGGTATCGCAAAAAATCTTATATTCTGCGTTAATTAATTTTCCGTGTTCGTCAATGTCAACTTTAGTATCAAGTGGCTGAACATCACAAGAGATAGTTATAGTTTGGGTTTCATTGCGGCTATACATTCCCGTTTCTTCGTTGTAGGTGTTATTATTTTTTCGGATAGTGATTTGTTTGTTATAAAACCAATTCATACTTACAACACCCGCAACTTTCTAACGGGTAACGCCGCCTTAACATCAGCGGTTAAACCAAATGTATCAAGTTCAATTTTCTTTGAACCATAAGTAACAGAGCGTGAACCCTGTGACATTTGGGTAACAGGAGCTTCGCCGCGAATAATGCCCCTTTTAATTTGTTCATTGTGATAATAAATAAAAGCCAACTGCGCGATCGCAAAACTACAAAGTTTTATCATTTCGCTATCGTCATATTCCGCCCAAAGATATTTAGCTATTGCCATCCAAGCTAAATCAAGGTACATAACCAAATCACCATCGGAGATATTTATATTTTCTTCTCTTAACATTTCTTGAAAACGCATACCCGCCAATTCATATTTTGCATATGTTTCAGCATATGGATTTTCCGGCGGGTCAAGTGATTCTGTATGTGTATAATCTTCGGGATGGTTTGTGATAGTTGGCAGAGTATCAAAAATTTCGCCCATTAAAATCACCTCCGATTAGTATAATGGGGTATAGCCTAAACCATACCCCATAAAAACAAATTAAATCAAAAGTGATTATGCAGTAACCTTAACTAAGATAGCATTAGCGTTAGTAACTTTGTGGGCATAAACCTTTCTACCCTGAACAGCGGAAGCGCCGATATACTTACCGGAACCGCTCAAATCCTGAACGTGAACGGGAACAGCCCACTCATTTACACGGGTAGCATATGCGGGATGACCTGCGACAAATTCAACGGTTGAAGTAACAGCATTGTTGCCTTCGCCTGTTGTAATAGTGCCAAGGTTAGCGGATTCAATAACATTAAATCCTGCAATAGTACCAACAATACCAGTACCCTTTACAGCGTCGCCAAGGTTGGAAGCAGGGGTAAACTCGCTTGATTTAAGCACATAACCCATTACATCAGGTGCAACCAAAATATAACGCTGTCCGTCATTGGGTACGCCTGCGGTAGTCATTGCAGAACGCATATCAACAATTTTAGAATATACATTAGTCTTAGTTAGCGCAGTAGTATCATCAAGTACAGTACCACCGTTTACAAGTTCCTTTGCGCCGTCGGTATCAAGCTTTAGGGCAATACCATAGCCAGCTTCATCCAGTCTATCCGCTACAAGTCCATCGGGAACAGCAGCAGCATTATAGCCGTCAATGATTTCATTAACTGCCTTGTCCTTAAAATCGGAAATGGTAATCCATTGGCTTGCGCCTTCAGTCAGAGCTACGCCATTAGTCTTATCATAATCTACAACAGTAGCCGCGCCGCTCTTGCGAACCTTAACCGCGCCAGCCTTTGCATCGCCTTCATATCTATTATTAAATACTACACCATCTTTAAGTTGTAGTTGTACTCTTGTTTTAGTGTCAACAAGGTTAGAATATCTTACACTTAAATCCATAATTTTTTCATTCCTTTCAAAATATTATTTTATTCCGCAGTCTGAACGCCGATATTTGGATTCAGTTTCATAAATGCCGCAGTTACACCATCCATAGGTGTATCATCACCTTCGGGAGGTACATAGCTTGAATCTTTTAACTTCTTTTCCACGGCTGAACCAACGGAATCAGTAAATGCTTTTTCAAATTTGGCAATGTTCGCATTAGTCGCCTTTTCATCTGCGCCAATGAAGAAATCAACCAAATCAGCGGGTAAACCCTTATCATTTGCAATTTTCAAGGCTTTGTTTGTCAAATCCTTGCGCAAGGATTCTGATTTCATTTTTTCTAATTCAGCCTTAACCGCCGCTAATTCTGTATCTTTTGGGTCGGCTTCGGGGTAAAGTTCTTTTACCTTTTCATTAACCAACTTATCAAGATTATTAGTTTTCCACGTTTCAAGGCTACGGGAAAAATGGCTATCAAGTTTAGGCTGCATTAGCTTTTTGCCGCTGTCCGTGTCCAAATATGCGGTTACTCTTTCATCATTGATTAAACCGCTAATAAAATTCTTGTAATCATCAGTATTTTCAAACTGCTTTAATTCTTTTAGTAATTCTTCAAATGTCATTTTTAATTATCCTTTCTGCCCTTTATGTATCGAAATCCATAAAGTTCAATAATATATAAAAAACCTATCCACAAGGAATAGGAATACTACAATTAAACATACGATAAATTCATATCAATAAATTTCTGGGGTCTACGCTTTTCATCACATAAATAACTGCGCATAGTACCATAATTAATTTTGAAATAGTCCGCGCAATCTTTGATACATTCAAAAACCAAGCCATTACAAAACACCCTTTTTGCATAAGCGTTTTTACCTCTTGTTTTAGGATTTGTTTTTGCTGGATTATTTGTTATCCATCTTTGGCGTTGCTTTTCGTTAGTCCCGTTTTTATCGCGGGTTTCTTTTCCTCTTTCATTATGAGTACCATAATTATTGTTTTCTTGATAGGTCATCCATTCAAGGTTATCAACGTGATTATTTTGTTTATCCTCGTCTTTATGGTTTACAGTTGGCTTATTATCAGGATTAGGAATAAAAGCCATAGCAACTAATCTATGTACATATTCACGTTTGGATTTATTATGTTTACATAAATTTACAAATAAATATCCGTTGCCGTTATCGTGTTGTGTAATATATTTTTCCTCAATGGGTTTTTCTACGCCATTTTTGCAAATAATTGTACGTTTTAATCCTTTTACACGTCCATAATTTGATACTTGATATAAACCTTCATAATGTTTACAATCTTTCCAGATTTCATCTTTCATTTTATAACCTCCGTTATACAAAAATACCACAGTAAAACACCGTGGATTATAATTGATAATCCCACTCTTGGCGGGTTATGTAATCAATATTTTCTTTTGTTGTGTTGTCGGCGCGTTTCGTTGGTTTCCAATCATCCACAACAGGAACCAAACAACATAAGCAATTTGGATGTTGCGGGCAATGCGGCACTTTATCTAAATCAAATTCTTTTCCGTCAAGCTCCGCGCAGGTTTCACAAGTATTTGTTTCAAGCGTTGCCGTCCACATTACTTTTTCAACTACGCCGGAATCGCGGTATATATCCATTTGCGCCGCGTTTACAACCTTTGCAACCTCGGTATTAACAAGCCTTTTAGCCTGATATGCCGAAACGCCATAATCATCTTTAATCTTTTTTATAATGCGCTTTGGCTGTTCGCCGTTCTTCACGCAATCAATTACATCATTATAAATTCTGTTAGCTAATTTATTTGTATTGTCCCAAATTCGATTAGAGAAGGTTTTACCGTTAATAGGAGCATTAACCGCCCTGTCAATCATTTCTTTTCTAACCAATCCAAAATCTGTTTTGAATCCAATTAGTTTAGCTGTTTTGCTTAATGCCGTTGTGTAAACATCTTCCACAACGTCAGTAACAAAATCAATTTGATAATCCTTGAAATCATTTAGATTTGCGGTTACTGTTTCCCGAACCTCTGCAACCAAATTAGGGGATAATAATATTTTACCGTCGCCGGAAAGATTATCCAAAACCAGCGCGGAAACCTCATTAACTAATTTATCTTGTGAATACTTATATCTACGCAAGATAGTTTTTATCTTTTGTTGTGTTGCTTTATCAATATCCGCGCGAACCTTTACAAATTCATTCAAGCGGCTTCACCGCCTTCAACCAAATCAATTTTATCAAGTTCAATTTGGTTATTGGTCTTTTGTTCCTGCTTGATTTTCTCGATTTCGTGCGCGGGATTCTCCACAAATGGCAATCTTGATAATGCTGTTTCAAGGCTGATATTTGTACCAATGCCAAGTTGTGATAATCCTTGAATAATAGTAATTTCATCCTGCGGAATACAAGGGGTAGCATTAATCTTAATATCGGTAAAATCGTATGTTTTACCCTTTGCCGCCAAGTATTCTAATAGGCGTTCCGTTCGGTCATATACGGTATTTAATACAATATCCAAAATAGCATTACAACGTTGTTCAAGGAATACTAATCTATTCCGCAAGGCTGTACCGCTTGTATTTGATTGTAATTTTTCGTTACCGTCGATATGGTTACAAGTTTCGTACATTGCCGCGCGTAGTCGCTCTAACGTGTTTTGTATATAGCCGTCCGGCATATCTTTCACCAACCATTTAACGCTTGTGTTTTGCGGGGATGGTAGATTTAACAAACCGTGATTTTTTAATAGTTTGGTTATTTCTTCGTCAACTTTTACGCCGCTGATAACCAAATAAGCGCGGCGAAAATCTGAAATAGTGTTTACTTGGTCGGAAAGTATTTCATTATAAGCATCCTGTAAATGTTTAATCTTGAAATAAATTGTATCTTCTATATTATCAAGTTCACAAACAGAAACGGGAATACCCGCAAATGGTTGATACTTTGTATTGGTTAATGTGTTGCCTTTGTAGATTTCAATTCTGCCATCTGTATAATAAATATCGTGGTATTCCTCATTCTTATACTTTGGCTTGTAAAAATGAATAAATCGCATAGGTACACCATCATCATCACAGTAAATAATAGCGTTTTTCGGGGATAATACTTTTTCCGAAAATCTGCCTTTTCCGTCAATGTAATTCAAAATAAAAGCCTTGCCGAAAATCTCCAATGTTCTCATTAGTTTTTGGTCGTGGTTATCCTTCCAATGGAAAGTAGCGCGGTAAATATCATCTGTTAATTGCTTGTTCCCGCTGATTGAAACCATAGAAAGAGGATTACCGAGGCTATAACCGATTTCCTCATTGATAAACTTGTTAATAAAGTTATCAATAACAATCTGATTGCTTCTATTCGGGAATTTATTATACAGTCGGTTTATATCGTGGTCGCCCTTATAGTACAAATCCATCAAATCATATTCATTAACCAAAGAACGAAACTCCGCAATCATTTTATCATTCAAATTCATAATCTCACCACCTTTATTAAATGGTATCATATTAAAAACCAAACGCAGAAAGATTATATATCTGCAAATTCGGTATTGTTTTTTCGATATTTATAATGTTTTCCGCCGCGTCTGCTACACAATCAATCATATCATCGTGCGCCGTGTACGCTGTTCCTGCAAACTCTTTTATTTGGTCTATCGCCGCTATATCATCTTCATTGAAAATGATTCTACCCATATTTATATCAGGGATAACGGTATTAATGCGGTTATCCTTGTTCTTTGTTCGCGCCTTGTTTATATACGTTATCGGTCTGTTCATCAGCTCGGGAATCCTTTGTATTTGCTCCCTCAGTTTGATAACGTCCGCGCCGCTATATGTTTGTTTCTCAATGCTAATAGTTGATATATCGGGATATTTAACCAAAAGAGAAAGAATCATTTTGATATAGTCGTTAAATTCCAATTTATCAATAATACATTTCCGCGCATATTTGATGTGGTTTTCAGTGTCCGACAACACACAAAACGCGGAATAGTCAGATTTATTGTTTGCCGTGCTTGCCGGGTCAACGGAAAGAATAGTGTTTGTAAATTCAAGGGATTCTATATCTTTCGCGGGAATAGCGGATAGCGATTTAATGCGCTTTTCGCCTAAACAATTAATATCGCATTGCCGCTCTTTTTTGAATGATACGGAATCCTCAAAGTATTCAAGAGCCAAATCAAAACAATCATAATTAGCCCAAATTACTGGATATTGTAATTCCTGTTGATGTTCTAAATAATAATTTTCGGCTTCATATAAAGCATTTTCGTTTGTGTTTTTCGTCCGCAGAATTGCGCGGATTGTTTGCCATCCTTCAGACTTTCTAAAATATTCGTCTATATCGTCAAGTAAAATACATTTTTCCGTGTGTGATTTCCAAGTTGGAGAATTTAAGAAAGTATCGTATAGATCGCCTTTTCTTTGCACCGTTCCAAGCGCGATAACGTGATTATTTTTATTCTGTAATGCTTTCAGAATACCATTGTTTATTCTTGCGTTAAGGTCTGCACACGCTTTATCTGTTGTAATTTGCTTTTCGTCCTGGGCATCGTCAAGAATAAGCAAACCCACGCGGAAAGAACCGTAGTTAATGCCGCGAACGCTTGAAGTAGAAGAAACACATTGAATTTTGCTTCGCTGCGGTTTAATATCAAGTTCTATTTCGCTTGCGTTATATTTTAGTTCCTTGTTTATAACGTCACCGAAACAGGATTTAATATATTCATTATCTTCTATTTGAATTTTCATAGTGTTTATGAAATTTTCGGCTTGTTTCTCCGTCGCGGAATCCACAACAACAAAAGGATGAATACAGTATAGAGCCGCCCATAATGCAAGCGGTATTGTTATTGTTGTACTTTTGCCGAATGATCGCGGGAACACAAAACAATTTCTTGTGTTGTTTCTGTTTAACATTACGTCTTGTAATTCGTCCCAAATTTCATAGTGTTTTTTAGATAGCGGGATGTTATCGCCGGAATAATCAAAAAGCAGATTGTAAAGGAATACAGAACAAAAATATTTGAAATTTTCTTTACCCAAGCCCCAAGCCAAACCGTGATAATCAAATAGATGGTCTTTATGTGCCGCGTATAATCTCGCGCCTTTATCTTTGCCATAGGTTTTAATGCAACATTGTAATGTTATTCTTTTGGCTTGTTCGGTTAATAGATTGTTCAACGGTAACACCTCCTTGTAAAGTAATCCCGCTCCCGTCGCGGGTTATCTATAAATTCATATTTGATATTCTTAATGCTTTGAAATGGGAGTAATAAGTTTTGGTTTACTTGTCTTAAAAATTTGGTGTGGATTTTTTTGGAGCTAACCGAAATTTCGGTAGGGGGTAGTCCCAAAATAGAAACATACCCCCATTGCCAGAATATCAACAACCAATGAAAATAAAAAAGAAATGATAAAAAGAGATATATAAAAACAAGCTGTATCACACAATCCGCGCAACACAACTTGAATTTAACAGTTTTATTATTATTTGTTTTTGTTTTTCTCCAAAGTTTTTTATAGAACAATGGGCAACCGCTAAAAGTCTTTTACTTCCTGCGAAAAAAACCACAGTAAAACCACAAAAGAAAAGATAATTGATATTATTAACCCTACCGCAAACAATGCCATTATAACGCCTGTAATGGGGTCTACAAAGGCTTCTAAAGCACTTTTATCAATAGGGAATATAAATACTTGTCTAAATAGTTTGTGTAAAAAATAGCCGTTTTTTGCGCCTTGTTTTCAGCGTAAATGCAGTTGATACAATCCGCGCGGAATGGGCTATATTATCGGCTTTTTTGTGGGTTAATTTCCTGCGGGTTTTCCTATACAGGGATAAACAAAAGGCGCATAGGGGTAAAACATAGGCTATAAGCGGTTTATATAGTCTATGTTCTTCTTTGTACCCCTTACTAAACTATCAATAAAACAAAAATTTTATTGACATATTAGAGTTATAAACCACCGAAAATAGGGGGAAGTTCATAATACACCATTTTATGAACATCAAAAATCTATATCAACGGGATTATCGCCGTTCTTCATTGCTTCAATCTCGGCGGCAATATCAATATCTTTAGTTTCTTTTTGGGTATCGTCAACAATAATCTTGCTTGTGGTTTTACCAAGATTGCGGTCAAGAATATATTTAACGGCTTCCATCTTTACACGCTTATCATCACATTCCGCAAGCTCCATTAAAATTTCCGTTGCTCTTTTAGAACCTTCGTTAAGCATTGCAAGGGTCTGTCTAATTTTTTCTTGTTGGCACTTCTTAACGGCAGCCATAAACTTGTCATTTTTCCGCCATCTGGTTATAGTCACCGGATGAACACCAACAATCTTTGCAATTTCTCCTTGTGTAAACTTCCCAGATTGGAGCATTTCAGCCGCCGAAATCTGAATATCTGACAATCCGTCAAATTCATCTTTATTCAAAATAGATTGCTTTTCTTTTGTTTCAGCCATCGCTAAAACCTCCTTTCATATTTAACATTCTTTGTTAAACTTTTAACAATATATCCCGCGCTTTAATTTTCTTTTACGGAATTATAAAGTTGCATAATCAAATAGTAAACAATCTTCAAAAGTTGCTATATGCTCTTTATTTTTATTGATTAGTTCGTAATAAATTTCTTTACTTCCCAAATGTTCTGAATAGGATTCTTTATATATTTTGCCGTCCGGCTCAACCCACGCATATGTATTATAAATCGCAGAATTTCCCAAATCAAGTACAGTTTCCCTTGTGTCCTCACGAATAATAGTAAATTTATCGGAAAGTGGGCAGAGTACACCGCCGCAAATAATAGCATATTTCATTTATTAAACTCCTTCTTAAATACAACTAACAGAATCTAAATACCGTTCAAAAAGTGGTCTTTTAATTTTCAAGTGTGCGCCAATCTTTAACACCCAATCCAAAGTGGGGTTATTCTCCGCTATCTCTCTAATTCTTTGTTCACCTATATGTGTATATTCCGCGCACTCTTTAGGGGATAGCGTTAATTTCTCGTTTGGTTTCAACATCAATCAATGCAATCCAAACATTCATTAATTACTGCGGTATGCTTGCTAATATCATACCCCGCCAAATCTTTGTAAACTTCATTCGATAAAAACGCTTTGCCGCCGTCAATCTTTATATTGTTACACAGCTTTTGCAATGCCGGCATAACGTCCTTTAGCGTTTGGGATTTTAACAATGCTTTTGCGATAAGTTTAACATCTGATTCATTCAATCCCGCCAAATTATTAAAAGTTCGCGCTAATGTACGCGCTAAAAATTCTGTGTCGCTCAAAACTAATTCCTCCAATTTAATATTTATGTTTTAATTCGTTATATAAAGCAATTAAACTATCTACCCTTTGCGATTTCTTGAATGTCCAATATCTTTTCCCCGTGTTCTTGTTGTGGTTTGTGGCTAAACATTTTTCACGAAAAGAAACCAGAAAATGATAAAGCCGCAAAGAGTAACAATAATATATATCATTCTGATTCTGATTCAATAGCAGTCACCTCAGTTAAAACTAACTGTACAATAATATCCCGCCTCGGCATATTATCGCCAATCACTTTAGCGGTTAAATCGCCGTTATCGTTTTCGATATACAGGGCAAAAACACCATCATTAACAAGGGATTCTAAAGCATTTGCACCCGGTTCAATATCTACTTTGGTATAAGCGGAAACGTTATAATCACCCGCGTTAAGAGTTATTTCTTGTTCGCCGTTGCTCCATCCGTTAGCGGTCAAAGTGTAGTACATAACGTGTTGCGTTACACCTTCAATTTGTTGTGTTACACCCTCAATAATGTTATCTGTTTGGGTTTTAGTGTAAACATCCGCGGCATTTGCTTTAATCGTATTTAGATATTTTATAGCTGCAATAATCAGCTCGCCAACATTAAAACCATCCATATAATGGATAGTAGCCCCGGCGGGAAATGCTTGGTCTTGGATTGTAATTGATGATTGTGATTTATCAACATAAACATCCGTTAGGTTAGTACAGGTTACAAATGCCCCGCCTTGAATCGACTGTACATTATTTCCGATAAATACGGTAGTAATAGCGGAATTAGAAAATGCACCGGCACTAAAACTTGTATTGCTGCTGAATTTAACAGGAACACCATTATCATCAAATGCAACGGTCATAGCAAGTGCAAATCTTTTATTGTTCTCTGTCTGAATAGCGGCAATTTCCGATTTGGTATAGGTATTATTTTTTAGTGCAAATTTATCATCAGATTCTGATTTCGTGTATGTTTCACTCTTTGTATATGTATTGCTTTTTAATGCAAATTTATCATCGGATTCCGTCTTTGAATAGATGTTATCAAGTAAATTATCTATTTCATTTTCGGTTAAGAAATTAGCATATAAGAAATCTTTAACAGCCGCAACAGAAGGATATTGTGCCGCGTTTTGTGTTGTGGTCTGTCTGTCACTATCAATAGTTTGTGTTTTATTTGCTAATGTTTGATATTTATTATCTGATTCGGTTTTTGTATAGAAGTTCGCAACCAAATAATCATAAATAACACCGCTTGCCGCTGGATTAGTACCACTATGCGCAATCACTGTGTCAAGGTCGGCAATAGTTCCATCACCTGTAAGATTTACAACCTTTTGTAATGCTCTTGTTAGTGCTTCAAATTCTTCTGAGTTTTCGATATCGGTGTTATTTGTACCACCATACACATTAAAGTTGATACCATAGAATTTTACAATACTATCCGCCGAAACCAATCTGATTTCACCTTTAACGATTCCGGAAACTGTGGTTAATGTATTCTTAACGGAAAAACCAACGTCAGAATTATTAAGGCGTTCACCCTCGATTATATCATTTGTTCCGTCCGGTCGTTCGATAGCTAAAAAACAATTAACTCCGCTTGCCGGAATAGTCAGTAATCCATCTGAATCATAAAGTTGAAACTTTAGCTTTTTGTTATAGTTTGGGTTAGCTGCATTACTGCCTTCGCCCTGAGTTAGTACGATTTTAACGCTGTTGTCTTTCCACGCGCTTATTTTATATAGCCGTGAATTTGTCATTTTTATTCACCTCCAATTTTAAATTTTACCCAAGAATTTAATCAGAGGTTTATATTTTTCGTCATTAACCATATCAAGAAGATTTTGCATAATATCCGCACTTTCTGAAATGGTTATAGTTTTATCGTTTGTTTCGTCAATCCGCGCCATAACCAAATTATACATAGCATTAGCCGCGAATTGTGCAATCTTCTTTGTATCTCTGTAACTGAAAATAATTCTTTCAAAACTTTCAATATATCTATCAATTTGATTTTCAATTTCGGAAATATCATCATTCGTAACTCTGTACTTATTCATAAGTGTAAACCTCCGTTTTATATCATTCCCGAAATAAGAAAATCGGGATAGTTAAACATTCTTCCGTTGTCATTATTCGCGCTTACGCGCCAACGGCTGATTACTACATATTCCGCAAGGGAAGAAGGAATAGCAGAATCAACCGTTGATTATTGAAATTAAATTCACAAAACAACGAATAATAGTAGTTATTTAAGTTATATATATTTAAGAATAGTCTTAATTTCTTGTGCGGGCGCTTCGCGCCCTTAATAATATACATACTATACTTTTTTTACTTCTTCTTATTGTCCTTTCCCTAAGAAAACCAAGAGAAAAAAGTCAAGAAAAAAGAGAAGAAAAGAAAACTATTCTTTGAGTTATTACTCATAAAGGAAAATGGGGATTTTTAAATTATTCCCTTATTTATGCGGTTTTTCGCCGCTTTTTATCTCCCATCACTTTTTATTTTCCCAAAAAGTAAAGTTGCCGCCACGCAAGAAAGGGAGATGGACGCAGCGGCTTCCTTTGAGCTTAATAACGCATATAAGTACGTTATTATTGAGCGGGTTTTAGAGTTGCCCGCCGCAACTATAATTAAGAGGAAACGTGCTATTAACATAGCAAATAGACAAATTTTGTGAGTTGCCTAACTCATTTTAAGAAAGGAGGTTATATTTCTATAACCTTGTGTGAGTAGTTTTAAGTGATTTCGCACCTTTGAGTAATTACTATTACTCATATAAGAAAAAGCACTTTTTTTGAAAAAGTCAGCGTTTATGCGACTTTTGGCAAAGATTTTTTGTCAATCACTTTATTTTTTCCCATTTTGCTTTGGCAGTTATCACATCTTTTCTTGATTCCCGCGCGTGAACCTTTTACAAATAAAATCCCGCAATCAATACATCTTGCAACTGTTTTAGATTTAATATCATAACAATCTTTACATAAACCATCGTGCGCGGAATTAGTTTTTAATGTAACCCCGCACTTTTGGCAGGTAGTAAAATTATCGCCGCGAAAAAGATTCCATTGATAGCCTACTTCTCGCAAGTCTTTAACTTGTAACATTATTTCCGTTGTGTCGTCCACAATCAGCGGATAACAATTATCGCCGTTTAATGCTTCTTGGTGTTGGATATATCCCGCGTTATAGAGTTTGCCCAAAAGTGTAATTTTACTTTTGCTTACCCGCGCCATCGTTAAAATCTCGCCCGAGGAAAGATTACACCAACACTTTTCATTTTTGGCGTTCCTCATCCGCTGCCATTTTCCGAAAACCAGAATAACAAATAACAAGCGTTGCATTGCTTTTCTATCCGCGCCGTTCAGGTCGGGCAAGCTGTCAATCTCTTTGATTTTGTCAATTTCCGTTTTGCTTATCGGGACGCTGTTGATTTCGGATAGTTTGCAAGTATCTTTATGGCAATATTTTTCAACCACTTTTTCTATTAGGTGGTTATATTTTTGTTCTTCGTCCCTGTATTTCGGGCATTTATTCCACAAAAGTAATTTTAATAATTTTGTGGTTTCCTTTTTGTCTTTACCTGTCGCGCCAAAATAATACTTGGCAGCTAAAACCACTATTTGATAAATTTTATCGGTTATCATATAAAAAGGATTTTCAATTATATTTTCTATGTACTCTTTTTCGTTAAGCACAAATAATTTGTCTTTCATTTTGTTCATTTTTTTTAACCTCATTCATCCTGTAAAAGTGTCCGTTATACTTCAAATCAAAATTATCATCATTCGTCCTAACTGGGATAGTAGCGATTCCATTAGCTTTTCGCCGCAGGTTTTCTATAATCTGATTTCCGCAAAGTTCCCAAGCCATACCGCATTTAGATTTTTTATCACGGTAAATTAAATCAACAAGTATATCCGTTAATTGTTCATCGTCGGGGCAATCCTTCCCGCATTTCTTTTTGAACCCGTCTATAAATTGCCTTTTTTGCTCTAATGCGGTATCAGCATCAATTTTTTTATTGCTGGATTTACCCATAAAACTACTTGTTTCGGCTATGTATTCTTCCAAATGTTTTTTTATTTTGTTGTATGCGGTCGCCGAGTATTCAACATTTGATTTCAAAATTGAATAATCATAATCCGCGCCGCGCGGGGCTTTCTCCTTAAAGTCCTTCATTTCCTTTTCTATGTAATGGGCTATCCGATTAACCACACACCCATTATCTGTAATGGGGCTTTTGGTTTCAAACTGTTTTAAAAGCTTCGGCGCGTCGGGATGGTCTGATTGCGCTAATTCAAAATCTTCACACTCGCACTTTTTAGGAGCGTTTATCTTCAAATACTTTTGCAGTTTATTGTATTTTGTTTTTAGTTCCGGATAAACATAAACCATAAAATAAGGTTTCTTTGTCGCGGCTAATTCGTTGTATGGGTCATCACTTTTCTTTTTTGCCCAATGTTCCGGCATTTCTTTAACTGCCGCGCCTTTTGCTTTGTCGATTTGGGCTTGCTGGAGGTGTTGCCCGCAGATAATCCGATATGATAAAATTTTATATTCTTCGGTATCTCGCGGATATTTCGCGCGGAGGTCTATCATCTCGGTAACTATGTTGGTTATCGTGCCGATTTCGTCACTAAAAGCCAATTTGTTTGCGGCTATTACATCCGCTTCCGTGGGTATCGTCTTTTCTGCTTTATTTTGGATAGAAATGATAGTAGGCAGATTTTCGGTGTTTTTTAGAATTATCTTGTTGTTGGTCGTAAAGAAAGTATCTCCATCCGCGTCCGCGCCGTTTTCCGCCTCAAGCGTAGAATCCCAAGCGTTTAATATACAAGCGGTCTTAATGTATTGATACCAATACACCGCGTTTTCTGCTGTCGTTAATTTCAGTTTGCGCACGTTCGCCAAGTTGGTCATAGGGGCGCGAAAACAAGCGATTTCCTCCGCACCTTTATCAATCCAGTATTTATGGTAAACCTCGCCAGCCTTTAGCAATCCTGTGATTTCTAAACCAAACATAGATTGACACAGGGCGAAGGGGTCTCCGCTAATCATAGCGAAATTAGCGTTAAAGTTTAATTTTCCGCGTTTGGCGCGCTCTATCTTCATACTGATATTATGCCAAATATGCGCCCTCACAAATGGGTCATTGATAACCTCCGGCGCAAACATAAGCGCGGATAAAATAGTATCATTTACATTTTCCCAATTCTCTTTATTTGGCTTGTTCTCGCCCGTCAAATAAAGCATTGTTGCGCGTGGGTCAAGCTGCATAATCTTTTTAATTTCTTTCAATGTAGGAGCGCACAACTTTGCTATTTCTTCATCCGTGAAATCATAGCAATTCAAAAATTGATAATTGCTTGTCCGCACATCTTCCAATGATTTTTCACAAATCTTTGTTGCCGCCCATTCATAGCCGTTATTTTTTGAACACTCCGCGAAATGTTCCCAACTATCGAAACTATCCCATAGTTTTAATTGTGATTCTGTTAATATGATTTCCGCGTTGCGAATATCGCGCGGAGTTCCCCAAACATCGGTTATAATGTAATTGTTGGCTATCTGTTCCGCAAACTCCACGAAATCAAAAGTAACTAATAATCCCTTTGTAAAGCTGTATCGAATTACTGCGCCCGATAATGGTGTTGTATCGTTGCCATTGGTTAGAAAACTATTAACTTTCGCCGCATAGCTCGGCAACATTAAACCAAAACCATCGGAATTGTTATGCTCGATTTCAAAATCTTTTTCACAAGATAATATAGGCTCGTCCGATTCTTCGGAATCCTTGATAACAATAACGTCCTCGCGGAATTTGGTTAAACAATCCTTAACCACAATAACGCCATCCGGCGCAGGGATGGGAACACTGCCCGAACAGGTCAAGGCGCGGTATGCTTCGAGTTTGGCGGGTATTAGCTCTTTTTCGGGCTGTCGGTCGTTCTCAATGCGTTTCATTAAATCCGCGTGTAAATCCTCTGCCACATAAAGAATCGTACATTTTTTGATGCCGTTAGGCGTTCCGAGCAAACGCACAAATCTAACGCCGTTGATTGTAAAGCCTTTGTTGGCGCGGTCATAATCTCGGTTTTCGCCATTCTTGCAAGGTGGAAAAACCACGTTTACAAGTTCGGGAATAAATTGCAAATTGTCGCGCTTGCTATATGCTTTTCTTAATTTTTCTTTCCTGTGAGTATCTTCTTTGTTTTTCTTGATTTTCTTGATTTTGGATTTTATGCTTTTGATTTTCGCGTTGACATCTCCGCGCCCTTTCAGCTTGTCAATCCATCGGATTAACTGAGATTCCGAAACGCCGATAACTAACTTTTTATCTATTGCAGTTTCTAAATCAAGCGCATATTTCCATTTTGCTTTCTTTAGTTCTTTACTTTCAATCTTTAATATCGTTCGTTGTTCGTTCTGTTTCATTACTGTTTCCCTTGCTTTCCTTATTCGTTACATAACTTAATCTTTTTTCCCTATATTCCTCCGGCATAGCATTACCGCCGTTTAACCACTGCCAAGCGGTAGAGTTTTTAACATTATTTTTTCTGCAAAAATCCGCCAAAGATTCATAAACTACGCCGGCACAAATTATTTTTTTGGCTCGTGCCATTCCCGCGCGTTTGCCGCGTTCGGCTTTTTCCTCCGCACTCAATCCCGCATTATATTTCTTGAGGCTTTCACTTAATAACTTGTTTCGCGTACCCCAATTATTATTTGTCTTTACGCTTGCCCGCGTTAAATTAGAAAAATCATTATTGCTTGGGTCTTGGTCTTTGTGGTTTACTAAAATATCCTCGGGATGCTCATATGGTATTTCAAAAGCATCCATCATTAAACGATAAATATAGAATTTTTTGCGCTTTCTGAATTTGGTTAAAATAATGGTAGGTCTGCCGTCGGGCGCAATATATGGCGTTAATAATTCCTCTTGCAAAAATAGTGACCTGCCGCCCGGGTAAAACCGTTCTTGTAGCGTTCGTTTAACTCTGCATTTGTTGGAAACCATATATAATTCCCATCCCGGAATAGTGCGCCATTCCTCGCCGGGTAAATCCGGCACTTTGTAATTTACTTTTTCCCAAAAATCGGTATCTGTTTCTTTTATTAGTTTCATTGTTATTCTTCCTTTCGTTGTTAATGTGAATTTATGTATGCAACTATTGCCGCGCGGCTCAGATTGTCTAATGTAAAATCAGAATTTAACCAAAAGTAAAATTTGTTTATAGAAATGTTTGCAGATTTGCAGAATTGCAATCCGTTCCATCCGCGCGTTGCTAAATATTCTTCAACCTTATTTTTTAGCGGGTCTACTTGTCGTTCTATTTCGTTCACCTCGTTTCAAAATCCGTAACGTCTTAAATAATCATCAATGCGTTTTAATGTGTTTTCCGACAAATTCAAATCATCCCGCAACCACGCATTTAACGCCTGTGTGCTAATGCCGATTCCGCGACAAAATCTCGTTTTCGGTAATTGCAATTCGTTTAGGAATCGAAGGATTCTCGCTTTCATTTTTGTTTCCACCTTTCTATATTTCAAATTGTAGAAATAAAAAAACAATTAAATGCTTTACTATCTCCATATAGGAAAATAGGGTTTTTCTCAAAAAGTCAGTATTTATGCGGTTTTTAGGCTATTTTTCGCGGGTATCACTTTTCATTTTTGCCATCCACTACCCAAATAAAAAAATGTTAAAAACCATAAAAGCATAATGTTTATGCGAATTTTCGCGCTTATCATTGAAAAATGAACAGGTATTATTTATCTGACACTCATATAAAAAAATATTTTCCTTACTCTCCTACCAAATAAAAAAATGATAACAACACTAAAAAGCATAGTGTTTATGCGGTTATTCGGGCTTTTCATCTCAAAAATGTATTGACTTCACATCTAAAAATTAAATTGTCCAAATATTTATATACCCAACCTATATAAATAAATGGCGGATTGCTTTAAAGTATAGGTTTTATCTATGTTTTTTCGATATTTCATCTAAAAATTGCTAACGTCCTAATTGGTTTATTTCCCTCCAATAGAAGAAAAACCAAGGTTTTTTTGATACCCTTGAAAATCCGCATAACCAAGCTGTTTTTCGGGGGTCAAAAATTATTCATCTAAAAATGGCTACCGTCCTATTTGAACGTTAGTTAATTTCCCTTCAATAGAAGAAAAATCAAGGTTTTTTTAGCACCTGTAAAAAACCGCATAGATAAGCCATTTTTCGGGGGTTAAAAAAGATTCATCTAAAAATTGTACTGACTCCATCGCCCAAAACGCCGCGTTACATTACAAATAAAATAGCGGTTTTATTGACAAAACAAAAAAGAGCTATCCAAAATCTAACACTAATAACAGTGTTAAGAAATTGAATAGCTCTTTTAATCCGTCAATCCGCGCCGTGCGGATTCTCATTTAATCTTGTTTAATAATCTTACTCATCCGAATGTAGAATGGGGTTTAATCTATGGTACTATCTACACTTTCAAACCATATCCCAACAGGATTAAAGACACTATGCGCCCGCCTATCTTCTCGGCAGAATACACGCAAATATTTAATTGTTACAGATTTGTAATTATTATAACGCAAAGGTCAGAGAATGTAAACCCCTCTACACCTAATAGCTTAAAAAATTTTTCAAGGATTTAGGGCAGCCGTTCAGACTGCCCCGGAAATTTTAACCTCTGTAATAATGGCGTTCTTCGGTGTCGCCCTTGTTGTATCGGTCGAACATCTGCACTCTTGCCGGCTCAACCGCCGCGCGGAGTTCCTTTAATGAAATCCCTAAACCCTTTGGGGGTACTTCAATTAAGATTTCGTTATTGGTGTTGGTGTAGGGTTTAAGCGACGATAATGCGGCTTTGACCTCGGCGGGGGTCTGATTGTCGGCGGGGTTGATTTGTACGAATGTTTTGTTGTGTGATAGTTTCATTTTCGATTACCTTTCTGCCCGTTTAGCCGTTGGCGCAACTTATAGATTTTATGCTTTTATCATATTAAAGTATTGATTCCTTATAGCGTTATATGCTATTTGTATTTCTTCATCCCATATTTTATTTTTTATGCCTTTGTTGGTTTGAAACACTATCTTAATTCTGCTCTCCCAGCCCGGATAAAGAGAATCCATCACTACAAGCGCAAATGCGTTAGCGTCTTTTTCGGCTATTTGATTGTTATACTGTTGCAAATCAAGTGTATCACGAAGTTTATAATTATTAAACCATTCATCTGCGTTGTGTTCATTCTGCCATCTGTGCCTTAACTCGTGTGCGATTGCAAAATAAATTATATCTTTTGATATAAGATAACGAGGATTGATTATAATTATATCGTCTAACCTGTCATAATACGCCATCGCAGTTGAATTGCCAAAATATTCTTTTATATATGCAGTACCTATACCACACCAATCTAAATCAAGTATTTTTGCAATTTCAATAAGTGCATCATTAACATCGTTTTCTGTTGCTGAATGAATACTTAACTTTTGCGATTGCAGTTTACTCCATTTACTTTTCTTTTTATTCTTTGCCATTCATTTTTCTCCTCGCTTTTATAAATTTCCCGTCAAGCATCCTAACCAAGCTATTCACTGGTGGTTAGCTTTACGCGGTCATTGCCGCAACCAGCGTCCATAATACGGGATGCGCCCATTGTGTCACGGGTTTAACCTTTTCTTTGGTTGTCTATATTATACCTCCGATTGTGTTAAAATGTCTATTGATGAATCAAAAGAAGATTTTGTAAGATTCTATTAGCTGATTGTGCAATATGTATAAATATATGACATACTATGAATAGTAAGTTATGCAATATGACATAATATGAATAGTATGTCATCGGGCGTAAAATCCAAAAAAATAGCACCTACCCGATATTCTGCGGAGGTGCTTTTGTTATCACTGACATAATAATATATTGCACGATTTTAAAGAATGAAGCAAGATAAAATCCTACAATATATTGTGTATATCTATATATTATAATACTATATGTTGTGGTTAATGTGGCTACTGGTTGTGTTTATATAGCGTTTTCATCTGAAAAAGCTGTGTATGCACAACCTGTTTTTTAGGTGGAATCCGCTTTCTTATGCGGTTTTTCGGCACTTTTCAAACATATTTTCGTGATGTTCAAAAATTGTCATATTTTGTGATTCATCAAAAATTCCAGTAAATATTGATTATGCGGTCATATTGGTTTCCGCCAATCTCCACATAGTCAATTAAGGTCTGCGCGGTTAGATAGTCCAATTCTTTAACATCTTTGAATTGTTCAATGATTTCAAAACGATTCTTTGCTAAAGCGATTTTCTCATTTATCTTGTCTATCTCAGCTTTCCAAGCGGTAACATTATCAATTAGTTTATCGCGTTCGCCTGAAAATCTTGTTTTCAATGAAACAAATTCATCAACAGAAATAACGCCGTCTAATTTGTCAATGTAAATCGTGCTTAAACGCTTATCCAGTTTTTCAATCTCGGATTCGGAATTTTTGATTTTACTTGATAGAAGTTTTATTTTTACTCTATATTCATTTTCAATTTCAAGGCTATCGGCAATCATTGCATTATCCGCATACTGTTTATATAGAGCGTGTATCTGTTTGATAATTTCCGCGTGTAATACCTTTTCGGAAATCGTCATACCCTTACACCGTGATTTATCCATATAATAAGTATTACAACGAAAATAACGCTTGTGATTATGGTATGATACCCGCATAGAGCCGCCGCAATCCATACATCTAACCTTTTTGGCTAATGGGTTGGGTTTTCCTTTGACCTCGCTTTTAGGCTTGCCGCCTCTCAGTTTTTGCACCTTGTTCCAAGTATCTAAATCTATGATTGCTTCGTGTGTACCCTCTACAACATCCCATTCATCTTTAGGCTTTTGGCGTTTCTTTGTAGATTTATATGAAATGTTTTCTTGTGTACCCTGCACCATATTTCCGATATAGATTTCATTTGATAACATCCGCTGTACGGAGTAGGTGTGCCACATATCGGAACATTCTTTATTAATATTTTGGAATGGTTGCCCGTGTTGCTTTTTATATGTCGCCGGATTCGGTATGTGTTCTTCATTCAATTTGCGGGCTATTGGTGTTATTCCGTAGCCTTTCAAATACAAATCAAAAACGTATCTAACAATTTCAGCGGCTTCATCATCTACTATCAAATGGTTTTTATCGGCGGGGTCTTTCATATAACCATAAGGGGCAAAAGCTCCCACCCATAAGCCCTGTTTGCGTTTGCTTGATAATGTCGCTCTAATGTTATCAGATAAATCCTCTAAATACCATTGGTCGGTTAATGCGAATATTTGCCGCGTTTTGCGGTTTGCCTTGTTCATAGAATCGCCGTTATCGACAACAGAAATAAAACGAATACCCCATATCAAGAATAACCCGTTAATATACTTTTCTATCATTTCCATATCACGCGCAAATCTTGATTGTGTTTTGCAAATGATTGTGTTAAATTTCTTTTCTCGTGCATCCGCAATCATTCTATTAAATTCGGGGCGTTCACGATCTGAGCCGCTCCAATTTTCATCACTGTATATGTCGTAAACGTCAAATCCATTCTTTTTGCAGTATTCTAATAAAATAGTTTGTTGGTTGGTTATACTTTCGCTTTCGTCCTCCTTGTTTATCTTGTTTCTGTCCTCTTGTGACAAACGAACATATAACGCCGCTGTCTGATTTTCAAATAGTGACATAAAGTAATCCTTTCTTATGTAAAGAAAAAGGATTGCACCAATGCCACATTAACCAAGTTAATTATAGCACATTGCAATCCTATCTTTCAATAGCTTCTATTTATTTTTACTTCGATTTTTTATTAATCATATATGCGATTTGCTTATTAAGATTTTCTTTTTTCTCGTTTTCGCTTTTACTCTTAAAAAAATTATTCGTTGTAATCTTCATTCGTTCTAACCTCAGTTTTAATATATTCACTCATTTATATTGTAATTTCAAAACTTTTATTCATTTATCCGCAATATAAAAAAGACGTGGCAAAAATGCCACGCCGTATTAACCAATAATCATTTTGTTTTCCATATCTTCTATTGCTCGTTTTTTCAATGTGTTTTGAACATCGTTATAAATGTTTAGTGTTGTTTGTGTGTCGGAATGTCCTAACATATCGGAGATGAAACCAATGTTTATTCCTTGACATTCACAAGCCCGCGTTGTGAAAGTATGCCGCAAAATATGATTTGTAAAATGCGGCATTTCAACCGGCTTTCTGTTTTCACGCTTTGCCAATTCTAATTCGTGTTTATTATAATCTTTCCTGATTCTTTCAAATGCTCGGTTAGTGTTATGCGGTAACTGTACATTTCCAAACCTATTAAGAAACACAAAATCAGTTAGTGTTACTTTCTGTTCGCGCCGTTTGTTAAAAATGTAACCGCTGATAGTTTCATTACATTTTATACCTTCGATTACTTGCCGCGCCTTTTCATCAAGTAACGCCGCCTTTACAGATTGAAACATTTGGATTTCTCTAATGCTTGATTTGTTTTTAGGCGGGGTTATTCTCTTATGAAATTTTCCGCTTTCGTCAGCTCCATAATGGATTTGATGATTGATTGTGATAGTATTTCTTTCAAAATCAATATCATTCCAGGTTAAACCGATTATTTCACCTACGCGGCAACCAGTACCAAGAAACACAACTAATAAATTATACCATACGCCATATTTAGCGCGGTTATCTCTAACATAATTCATAAATGATACTTGTTGTTCAATCGTTAGCGCGGGTTTGTTCTCGGTATAAAATGCCCATTCCGTTTTGAATCTGCGCCGTATTTCTTTCATTGCTTCGGCACAAGGATTAACCGCTATAATCTGTTTGGCTACGGCTGTATCAAAAATAGGCGATAATATGTTATGTATGTTTTCCAATGTGGCGGGCGCAAAGTTCCGATTTTTCAAAAGGTCGGTATAGAATACCTCTATATCATCTTGGGTTAGAACATTTATAAAACGATAACCCAATTCCGGCTTGATGATTTTTCCATACAAATAGCGGTAATTAGTTTCTGTGGATTGTCGCAAGTTGCGCCGCGCCATATTAATTTCAAAAAGACTATCTATGGTTTTTTTGATTTTCTTTGGTGGGGATAGCTTTTTAGCCTTTTCCCGTAAAATGTGTTTTTCCAAATCTCTTAAACTGATTTCACATTTCTTTCCCGCTTCTATTGCTGCGGGTACATCCTCCGGCTTTAATGCCCAAGAATATATTTTACATTTCTTTCCGCTTGCATCCACATAATGGAATACATACCGCCCATCTTTATTTTGATACTCGTTTGTGTGTAGCACTCTTTTTTTATTATCGTACCTTGTAGCCATTTTACATTCTCCTTTCGGATGTTCTACTTAGGATTATTTCCTAAATTATACCTCCGAAAAATGAGAAAGTCAAGCCCTAATCAAATGTATATTTTGGCGTTGAAACGCTCGTTTGTTGAATTGTTGCGAACAGCTTACTAAATCGGTATTCAAGCGGCTTGCGCTTGTAGTCCGTACTGAATAACATTGTTGTTCCGTTCATATTATCAAAATCAACATTCACTTGTAATAGAATCGGCGTAATCCAATTATCACCATCCGCGATATAAAGCGAATTGCCCAAACAAATAGAATCACACGCCGCCCGTGTTTCTTTCATTCTGAAAATGTCCGCAATCTCCGCGCTAAACTCATAAATAGGTTTAGAATAGATATTATCCATTTCGGTTTTTGCCGTGTTGAACATATCCAACAGGGAATTATAAATATCATTTGTTTTGTCGCTGTCGTCAAATGTGATTATAGGGCTTTCCCAATCACCTTCATAAATAAATTTGTATAACTCTTTAATTTCCGTAGGCGTGAAAACCCCGCGATAATTCGCTTGATTGCTTGCCCATTCCGCGCTTAACGTTTTGTAATTAAATGATAGCGGTAATGCCATTGCTTTTAGTTTGTCGGTTTTCTCGGCTATTGTGGTTAATGCTGCGGTATATGTATCATAAAAATTCCAATAGGCTACATTTGCAGCATAGATATAATCATAGTATTTAGAGCTTGCATATCTGCTATTCAAATCACCATTGCCCCAATAACAAACATAATCACCGCCGTTAGTAAATTTCGCGTTATCCTGCGGAATTGGCGGCATCCCCATCGAAACCTTGTTATTATTTTCATTCACAACCTTTTGATAAGCGGCTAAACTTTCCGCAAGTAATTCTTTATACTTTTCCGTTTCTTTTGTAGCCGCTATTAATGATTTGCCCAAGTTGCGGTAATCGGTATAATTTGCCGCATATTGCGTTTTATATTTGGTTACTAATTCCGCTAATGTATAGGGGTTATTAGTATCGGGGTTAATGTGGGTATCATCTGCCACATAATCAAGTTTATCCATAACGCTATCAAAATTATAAATCACGTTTGAGCCGTTCGGATTAACCAAAGAAATACCATAGTTATCAGAATCACAATTAACTTTCATAGCGGTTATATACTTTGTGTTCTGGTTTGAAATAGTCAAGGCTTTTAACGCATTGCGCCAACTAATTACAGTTCCCGCGTTTTTATTAAAAATATCGCTTTGGCTTATTAGATTTATCGTCATATCCTCAGTATTAAAGAGGATATAGCAACCATATAACTTTTGTATTTCGTTCATCAAGTAGGAATAAATATTGGTGTTATCCGCTTTCTGAATCGGTTTGTATTTGGTTATCAAACTACTACTTGAAACATAGCCTATTTTCCATTCCGGCAGATAATCCAAAATCTGGTTGATGATACCGCGCCGCATACGTTGCGCACCTCTTGTATAAACTTTTGAGCCTACACTACTTTCCCAAGTATCAACAATCCAATTACTATCCGTTACTTGTTCTACAATTTCATCGGGGATATATAGCGGTAATCTGCTTTCGTCAACTGAAAAATTCCTTTTAGATAGTGTATATTCGTAGGAATACGCGGTAACGGTTTTATGTACTCCGCGCCCGTCCTTTACTTCCTGCACATCCTGAATCACAAACCACGGAATAGAATGATTTAGATTTGCTTTAGTTCCAAGTGAAATAGTGTTTACTCTGCGTTCGCCGTCAATAATATATGTATATCCTGCCCACGGTAAAGAGTCGCCGTCGCCCGTACCATCAAATCTAACAAATCCTTCTTTGCGTGGTACGCTTTTAGTATTGCCGTTTGAATCGGTAAATACATCATAACCAAAATCACCATCTTTAATTAAATACCTTGTAGCCGGGTTATAGGTCGAATTACTGTTGGCGTTTCTGTTGGCTTGTTGTCCGTATTTTGTGCAACTGTCCTCCGAGTCTTTAGAATAGAAATATAGAGTATAAGAATACATAGTAGCATAACCAGTATCATTTGTAAATGCGCCGTTTTTGGTTTTACTACCCATAAAGACAACATCACCAACTTTAGCGGGAAAGAAATGTTCTACACTCATATGTAAAACACTACCCACACCTTGAATATATCCCGCGCCCTTAGTAATATAATTGTTATTTGCATCTCGTCTTGTACTTAATTCATATTGTTGTTTATATGGATAACCCGCAAGCCCGCCAACGTCAAACGCCTGTTCTTCATCTTGCAATGTTGCATTGCCGTTTATAAATGACGGTTTATAAAACTTAACCGAAGGTAGCCAATTTGATTGATTTCGATATTTTACGGGCTGGTCTGCATCTGCTTTGAGCGCATAACTACCATCAGCCAAAAGAGGATAACCCGAATAACTAAGCACATTAGAAGAATTAGCCATATACAATAGATTATTTTCGGCTAAATCGTTATAACAGGGGTTTTCAATCCATTTACCCGTTTTGCTATCAAATATATTCTTGTCTACTTGAAATTGTAGCGTAGAACAGGAATTAAAATTATAAGTGATTTTTGCGTGTTTTGGTTGAGCTACGGAACACAATATATCTTTTTTGTTTGGTGAATAAACTGTTAGTAATGGAATTTCTTTGTTAATCCTCATACTATGATTTCACCCTTTCTAATATACTTCGTGTAATCCATATTCAAATATTGGAATGGCGCGGAATTGCCATTAGTATCTAAAACATTAACCTTGATTCTGTTTGAGCCGTCCGACAAATAAAACCAATTTCTTGTAGGCTGTGTATTACCTAAATTCATTGTACGCAATTCATTATTTGCGGTTATCGTTAAGTATCGGCAATCAATAACCCAATCTTTATTAGAATCCTGCTTTTTGATATATGTTCTAAATTCAGAATTGTTATCAAGATTCAGAACGCGGAAAAGGAAATAATCAATATTTCCACCGCTTACATTTTGCGGCTTAAAGTTGATAGTTGGAAAAACCTTTATTTCTGTTGCGCTGTCAATGTTCTTTGTAAATAATACTTCGCCGTTTTCGTCTGCGGTCGTTCCTGTGAAATCAAAAGTAATGTTATTATCGTTGTACCAAAATGGGCTATCATTATGTATTAATACCCTTGCGCCGATTTGCTTACCACCTATATATAAGTTTTCCAACGGAATAATCACACATTGTAAATAGTTATAATCCGCCGTATTGCTCATATAAAACTTTTTATAGCCATCCGCGCCAAATAACCAATCATTAATATCCGCCCATTGTTCGGTATAATCTTCCTCGCTATTATCCGGCAAAGACTCAAGCATAATATCCGCCTGAAATTCTAATGGCTGTGTAGAATAGTTTTTACCATAATATATTTGCTGTGGATTTGTCGGAATAGTATCAACCGATAATTCATATTTGCCGCCGGCTACACCAACATTAGGCGCACCGTCAAAATAAGCAATGTATAAACCAAAATCAGAGGAATCCACGCCATCAAATGTAAAATAATTGTTCATAGTGTCACCACCTTGTAAAAAAATAAGCCCGCCAAAAATAGCGGGCTTGTATATCAAATAACGTTTGAGAACGCTAATATTTTATTCATAAATCTTTGTTCTACTTCATCACCAATTTGTTTAGCTGTGGTTTCATCTGCGTTACCGTGAACATTTACAGTAACCGGCGCGTTAATCTTGTATTGTCCGCCCGCTGTATTGTTGTTTATAACTGTTCCTGAACCTGTAACACCGTGCGCCAAGCTATCACTAAAGGAAATGTTAGCATTAGCAAAGATTTGTTCTAATCTATCCGCAAATAGATTTAATGGGTCAATAAATGCAACAGAATAATCACCGTTTGTATAATCGGTTTCCGCTGTTAATCTTACGTTGCTATCAATATTTGAAATATCATTAGCGGTATCAAGTATTCCATCGGCTACGCCTTGCATAGCTCGCGCCGCTGTATCGGCTTCGTCGTCAATACCTTGCGCCAAACCTAAAACAAGGTTTTTACCAATACCATCACGGAATAATGTAGAAGGTGAATGAATACCGAAGAAATTACAAATACCATCCCAAATATTACCAAAGAATCCGGAAATCTTTTCCCATAACCATTGCCCAAAGTTGGAAATACCTTCCCATAGTCCTTTAATCATATTGCCGCCAAGCTCTACG
>Ga0326513_10000677_pt1 | contig 29029 bp, 25 predicted proteins | sample 2_2465_0518_D_FD_203654 | JGI IMG/M metagenome (GOLD analysis project Ga0326513, IMG submission 203654) | Bovine rumen microbial communities from UC Davis, California, United States - 2_2465_0518 | ecosystem: Host-associated > Mammals > Digestive system > Stomach > Rumen | place: USA...
ATGACAGAGACACTGTCGCATATCGCACTGAGACGATTGAACGGCAAGGAAGCATCTGAATGGTATGAGCCTTTTCCAAGTGTGAAGGTGAGACTGAATGAAGAGGGATGTCTGGTGATTGATGCTCCTGAGGTATGCGAAGAGACATTGGTGACGAATGATATTGCAGAGATTGAAGCCTCAGGGAGGAGGTTCAGGATACTTGGCAGAAAAGATAATGTGATTTGCTCTGGCGGGATAAAGATCCAGACAGAAGAGGTAGAGAGAACGCTTAAACCTTATCTCGATGCTCCATACATGATCAGTAAGAGACCTGACCCAAAGTTTGGTGAGATAGTAGTGCTGTTGACTGAGGGCGATATCAGTGATGCGCGCGAAGCTTGTGAGAGGATATTACCAAAGTATCAGCAGCCGAAAGATTACTTAAGAGTGGATAGAATCCCACTAACAGAAACAGGCAAGCCCGCCCGCAAAGAGGCTGAGAAATTAGCTTTGTAGGATAGGATGAGGGAAACGAAGAGGTGCAGCTGCTCTCACGAGTAACTGCACCAATTAGTTAGTAATATGATTAGGTCATTGTCTAAGTTGATTGGAGTGTGGATCTAACACTCCCGATAAAAATCGAGAGCCTCGTAGATGTCTTGTTTTGAGGCAGTCTGATTTATTCTTATGTCTCCGATGCCACCAAGCAAGGTGAAGTTGATGATGCCTGCCACGTTCTTCTTGTCGTGGGTCATCAGCTCCAACAGAGTGGGGTAGTCATCGCAGGTGATAGTCATCTTACCATAGTGCTCCTTTATGAAGTTTACCGTCTGGTGCATCTTGTCTGAAGGAAAGCCGGTCTTTATGGCACTCAGATAGAGTTCGCATATCAGTCCCCATGCAACGGCATAGCCATGAAGTACGGGCTTATGCTCTAAGGCATACGACTCGAAGGCATGACCGATGGTATGTCCCAGATTCAGGGCTTTGCGGATGCCTTTCTCTGTGGGGTCTTCTGTCACGATGCGTTGTTTTACGGCTACACTGTCAGCCAGCATGCGCTGGAGTCTGGAGAACTCTAAACTCTCAATTCTAAACTCTAAAAGCTCTGCCCACATCTCTTCGTTGGAGATAAGTCCATGTTTGAGCATCTCAGCATAGCCGGAGAGGATATTCTCGCTGTCGAGAGTGCGAAGGAAAGGTGTGTGGAGGATAACGCTCGAGGCATTATTGAAGACACCTATCTCGTTCTTCAGTCCACGGAAGTTGATGCCCGTCTTTCCACCTACAGAAGCATCGACCATCGCCAGAAGTGTTGTGGGGATGTTGATATAGTTGATGCCACGCTTGAAGGTAGAGGCAGCAAAGCCTCCAAGGTCTGTAACCATTCCTCCGCCTATATTTATTAATAAGGTGTGACGTGTGGCACCTCCCTGACCCAGCTCTTCCCATACGTGGGAGAGAGATTCGAGGTTCTTGTTTGTGTCGGAAGCACCAATGACAATCGTCTTTGCTCCCTCCAGACAAGGGAATGCAGCAACAAGGGGCAGACAGAGCTTCTCTGTGTTCTCATCGGTGAGGATGAAGATCCTGTCGCGCTCACATTCGCTTACTGCTTCTGCCAGCGTCGCCTCCAGTTTGTCGGCTATCAATACCTTCTGTTGACTCATCATTATAACGGCCAGGTTTTAATTTTGATTGCAAAGGTAACTTAATTTTTTTGAAATCTAATGCAAAATGTCAAATAATTGTAAGAAATACCCTTATTTTTTTCAAAACCATTAAACTTTCCGTAGATTATTACGTCAAAAAGGCAAAAATTCATAAACATAAAAATGAGAAGACTATTCAGTTTACTTGTCGTATCGATGACAACAATCGTGGCATTCGCCCAAGGAACCGTTAGTGGAACAGTGATAGAACAAGACACAGAAGAAGCGGTAATCCAAGCCACAGCAGCAGTATTAAAAGGGCAAAAAATCGTAGCCAACGCAGTGACCAACACAAATGGCGCATTCTCTATCAAGGTGCCAAGTGACGGAACATACGATCTGAGAATCACATACGTGGGTTTTAAGACCTATTCCAAGAAGATAAAGATTGAGGGTAAGAATGTACCTCTGGGAACCATCAAGCTCGAAGCTGATGCCATCATGCTGAAAGGTGCTACCGTAACCGGCCATGCTGCTAAGGTGATACTGAAGGCCGACACCTTTGTATATAATGCAAACGCATTCCGTACTCCTGAGGGATCTGTCGTTGAGGAACTCGTAAAAAGACTCCCTGGAGCTGAGGTCAGCGATGATGGAACTATCAAGATCAATGGTAAGGAGGTGAAGAAGATACTCGTTGACGGTAAGGAATTCATGACTGGCGACACCAAGACAGCAATGAAGAACCTGCCAACGAATATCATCGACCGTATCAAGGCCTACGACAAGCAGAGCGACCTTGCCCGTGTGTCAGGTATCGAGGATGGTGAGGAAGAGACAGTGCTCGATTTCGGCATCAAGCAGGGAATGAACAAGGGTATCATGGCCAATGCCGACCTCGCAGCAGGTACCAAAGACCGTTATGCAGGAAGAATCTTTGGAGGAGTGATGAAGAACGACCTGAAGATGTTCCTTATGACCAATGCCAACAACACCAACGACATGGGTTTCCCAGGAGGTGGAGGCGGTGGCCGATGGGGTGGGGGCCGTCAGGGTCTCAACGCCAATAAGATGGTAGGTGTAAACATCAACTATGAGAAGACCGACAAACTGAAGCTCGACGGAAGTGTGAGATGGAACCATAGTGACAACGACACCTATTCAAAGAACAACAGCAAGAACTTCATCGATGAGACGAGAACACAGTACCGCAATAGTCAGACTCATAACTTCTCACGTTCTAACAGCTGGAACGGTCAGATGCGACTCGAATGGCAGCCAGACTCGATGACTAACATCATGTTCCGTCCGAACTTCTCATATAGCAGCAATGACGGTACTAACGAAAGTTTGAATGCAACATTTGACAATGATCCGTATAACTACAGCTCAGACCCATTGAAAGATGTTATGGAGATAGCAAAGAAATACGGTATCGCACAGAACTACAGCGTGCAGAACAGTATCAGCTATAGCGACTCGAAGAACCTCAGGGGAATGTTGCAGTTTAACAGACGACTGAACAACACGGGACGTAACATCACCCTGCAGTTGAATGCGAACTGGAGCGAGGGAACAAACAAGTCGATGTCAAACAACTATACCGAGCTCTTCCAGGTGATGAACTATCAAGGCACAGGCGACTCGATATATCAGACCAACAGATACAGTCTTACTCCTCAGGACAGATGGGGGTATAGTGCTCGTCTGACATATAGTGAGCCGATTGCGCGTCAGGTTTATCTGCAGTTCAGCTACAGGTATAACTACAGCTATACCAAGAGTGATCGTAAGACCTACAGTCTGACAGATGTGGACTATATGGGTATTGTCCCACAATACAGAAACTGGGATGCATATCTGAGTCTGCTGAACAAGCCTCTTGACAGTTACGAGGATACAAACCTCAGCCGTTTCTCAGAATATAAGAACTATACACATACGGGAGAGGTGATGTTGCGTATAGTACGTAAGGCATTCAACTTCAACGTAGGTTTCCAGGTGATACCTCAGAAGTCGCACTTCATTCAGGACTACACCACTCGTGTGAACGGACAGACCACACGTCTGAGAGCTGATACCACACGAACAGTAACCAACTTCACACCAACGCTCGACTTCCGTTGGAAGAAATCGCAGACAGGACAGTTACGCTTCACATATCGCGGACGTACTGAGCAGCCCTCGATGAGCGACCTGCTGGAGGTGTATGATGACAGTGACCCATTGCGTGTCACGACTGGTAACCCAGGACTGAAACCATCGTTCACCCAGAACTTCAACCTCTTCTATAATGACTATTTCACCAATCACCAGAGGGCAATTATGACCTTCGTGAACTTCTCTACAACAAGTAATTCTATTGCGAACAAGACTTCGTATCGTGAGGATGGTTCTGGTGGTACCATTACACGACCTGAGAATGTGAATGGCAACTGGAACGGAAATCTGGGATTCATGTTTAATACAGCCGTAGACTCAGCTGCATTCTTCAATATCAACACATTCACCAACCTTGGATATAACCATCGTATTGGTTTTGTAAGTACAGATAAGAATTCAGAATCGAAGAGAAGTGTGACAAATTCGCTGAATGTAAGCGAGCGCATGGCAGCAAGCTATCGTAACGACTGGCTTGAGATTGAACTCAACGGATCACTGAACTATACCCGTTCGCGCAGTGAGTTGCAGACAAATAATAATCTTGATACGTGGGCTTTTTCCTATGGAGGTATGATAGGACTGACAGCTCCTTGGGGTACATCACTGACAACGAACATGAACATGCAGAGTCGTAGGGGATATACAGATGCCTCGATGAATACCAACGAGCTGATATGGAACGCACAGGTAGCACAGAGTTTCCTGAAGGGTAATGCCCTTACCATCTCACTGCAGTTGTATGACATCCTGGGACAGCAGTCGACAGTAAGCCGAACATTATCTGCACTCTCAAGCAGTGATACAGAATATAATGCTATTACAAGCTATGCCATGCTGCATGTTATCTACAGACTGAATCTCTTTGGAGGCTCTTTCGGCGGTCCTCGTGGAGGCCGTGGTGGAAGAGAAGGCCGTGGTGGAAGAGAAGGACGTGGCGGATTTGGAGGCGGCTTTGGCGGTCCTCGCGGAGGCGGCTTCGGTGGCGGAAGAAGGTTCTAAAATAAAAATCCCGCTTACTCAGCGGGATTTTCTTTTTCTTCTGTTTCGGCATCCTTGAAGTCGGTGATGCCGTTTTCAATGAGGATGTTATACCATGTGATGAGTTTCTTGATGTGGCTGTTCTGTACTCTGTCACGATCCCACTCAGGAAGAACCTTTGAGAAATAGTCCTGAAGTTCCTTGGCAGAAGCCTTCTTCTCATTAATGCTACACTTCTTACCCTCTTCCAGATTCTTCATGTTCTCGAGGACATCCATAAGGGGGATGTCATCAGTCTCAGTGAACATCGCAATATCGTTGAGCGATGTGATTCTGTCTGTTGCGAAGGCTGGCATACGACGATGTGTGGAGTCGAGAGCCTCAACGATAAGGTTGTTCTTTCCCTGTGAAACGAGTTTGTAAAGACCGGGCTTGCCGGCAATAGCTAAAATTACTTGTTGCATTTTATTTCTTGTTTTATATTTTTTATTTAAGAATTGCTCAATCTGTTCGTCAATGTCTCTCTCTCCGTCATTGATGATCTCATAGTCGGCTCGCTTTCTTACCTCTTCCTGAGGCAACTGGCGCCCCATCCATTCCAGCACCTTCTCTCTTGTGATACCATCGCGATGCATAACCCTCTGGATTCTCACCTCCTCTGGGGCTGTCACCACGATAGCCTTATCTACAAGTGAAATGGCTCCTGACTCATAGAGAATGGCACTCTCCATCCACTGAAGACCACTCGCCTCGAAATCCCTGAAGACAGCCGGATGCACAATTGCATCAATAGCTTTGGCATTGTCCTCTGATTCCAAGAGAAACTTTGCGACAACTGCCTTGTTAAGCTGTTCACCATTGTAGGTGTCTGGGCCTATGAGAGCTGTGAGACGTTGACGTATGTCATCAGATGTGCGTATCAGTCTCTTTGCCGCGCTGTCGCAGTCGTAGACCTTATATCCTCGTGCTTCGAGACGTTTGCAGACATAGCTCTTTCCGCTGCCGATGCCTCCAGTGATACCTATCTTCATTATTCTACCTGTTCTTCGATAAGGTAATCCACCTCATTAATATTAAGATGTACGCGCGAAATACCTGGAGGAGATTTCTTAATGTAGATACGGCATTTTTCTGAAGGATTAGCGGCTATCTCATCGTAATCGGCCACAATGGTGAAATCCTCTGGCTTTAGCGACCTATAGACGCTTACACCTGTCACAAACGATACCGTAACCTTCATTGGGAAAGTTCTGAGAATCTTGCCTGGAGGCATGTTGATACCTTCTACCGGTATGCCATCGAGCTTCTCTTCTGTGAGTACGTCAGTGAAGAATTCCATCTTTATGTGATCAGGCACCATCTTTACTCCCTTGATTTTTTCCAGATTGGCATTGACAACCAAAGTGTCGCGGAAGTTGACATAATTAAGATTCTCAGAATAGACCACAGAGATACTGTCGAGTAGTGCCTGGGAAGCATATACATCAACACTGTCAGGATAGTATTTCACTCTAGAGATAAAATACAGATCCTCAGGGATGACACGCCCTGTCCATCTGACAGGCACACGCTTGTTGGCTCCGTAGTTGTAGAAGAACTCCAGTTTGTCAGGTTTGGTGGATATAATCTTGGAACTGCTTACCAGATGCTGATAAACTATCTTCTGCAACTCTGATGTCGTAACGATGCCTGTACCGTTATTATGGGCATAGGGCTTGAAGTTTATCTTCACATTCTTCAGCATGTCACCATACATATAGGCAGCAAGTGTTATCCCTTTATCGCGAATGGTCATACGTATCGTGTCTGTCTCTTCAGATGTGAGAACGATATTCTTCGGCACGCCAACCACAGTTACGGGTATGGAAAATTCCTGCTCATATGTCTCGTTGAGAGTCATAGAGAGCCAGAAGATACCTGACAGTGCGATGAAAAAGACAAATATCAGAAGTTCCTTGTTAGTCCTGCTAAACAAGAAATCCCTGAAAAGTCTCCAAATGCTACCCATTGTACGCTGATCACTTCTGCACAGGAGCGCTGCTCATGTCCTTGAATACAGAAGTCTTTTCTACTGTTACAACAACATCACGGGCAATCTTCACGTCAACGGTATTCTTTGCGAGGTCGATGCTCTTCACTACTCCGTGAATACCACCGCCTGTAACTACCTCTGTACCTTCTGAGAGCTCATTCTGGAACTTCTGTATCTCTTTCTGCTTTTTCTGCTGGGGCTTAATCATGAAGAACCACATGATGGCAAAGATAGCCACCATCATAATGATCATACTCATTCCGCCTCCCTGTGCTGCCTGTGCAGCTAAAATAACATTTGTCATATTCCTTAATTATCAATTATCTTTTATTCGTTATCATTTCTGATGATTCTCTTTCTTCCTGTGGCCTTAACCGCCTTTACAGGAGCTGCCTTAGGAGCCTTGACCTTCTTTGCTTTTGGCTCCATGAACTTGGCCATTTTCCCTGTGTCGATAAGATGACGAGCTATGCCGTCAAGCATACCATTAATATAACCACCGCTCTTCTCTGTAGAGTAGAGCTTTGCGAGGTCTACAAACTCATTGATGGTGACATTTACAGGGATATTCGGGAAAGTGACCATTTCTGCAATGGCAATCTGCATGATCACCACATCCATATATGCCAGACGAGAGAAATCCCAGTTACGAGATGCTTCACTCATAAATCTCTGGTATTCGTTGGCGTTGAGAATAGAGGCACGGAACAGTTTCCTGGCATAGTCCTGTTCTTCATCGCTGTCCCATTCAGGCAATAACTCCTGCTTTGGACCATTCTGCTCGTCGAAACGCTTGATGGTTTTCAGCACGAAGGTGTCTACAATCTCCTTATCGTCATTCCAGTAAAGACTGATCTCTTCCAATATGGCATCGAGGTCATCATTGTTCTGAATATACGTCTTATACAACTTACGCCATAACTCACGGTCTGCATCGTAATTGTCGTCTGTTGCCACCATATACTCCTGATAGATCTCGCTATTCTCGATAATCTCCAGCAATTTGCCTACAAACTCCTGATCATCGTTCCATGTATGCTTCAGAGTGCTGATGAAGTCAGACAACTCCTTGTTCTCCTCCAGCTGAATAGCAAATCTGTTGAGGGTGAATTTCTGCGATGGCTTCTCTGTTCCCTCGCGCTCAGCACGAGAGGTGAGGACCTCATTACGTCGACGGGCCTCTTTCGTTATAGCCACAATGAGTGCCAACATGTAGTTGTAAAGGTCATAGGCCTTTGACAGACTGAAGAAAAGCTCCTTCTCTGCCGAATCGATGTTCTTGTTACCGTTTTGATAGTACGCATAGGTTAACTGAACAATCTTGGTTCTGATAATTTCTCTGTTAATCATCTCACTTGATGTTTTTTTGTTAAACTTTCAAATTTACGTTGCAAAAGTAGTAATTTTCCCCCGATATAGCAAGAAAAAAGAAGAAAAATTCACAAAAAAAGAAATTTTTCACTATTCACTATTCATTATTCACTTTTTTTTTGTACCTTTGCACCCGCTTTTTCCGAAAGCACATCGAAAACTCGTGTGATGGTGAATTAAGCATTAATGTATTATTAACAACTTAATTTTAGAGTAACACAATGAAAGAAATTAGTGTTAAAGGTCAGAAGCGCACCGCCACTGGAAAGAAAGCTTCAAAGGAACTCCGCAAGGAGGGTATGGTACCCTGTAACCTCTATGGTGAGAAGAAGGGTGAGAATGGTCTGCCTGAGGCATTTGCTTTCTGCGCTTCATTCGCAGAGCTCCGTAAGGCTGTTTACTCTCCTGAGGTGTATGTAGTAAATCTTAACATCGACGGTGCTGAGCACAAGGCTGTTATCAAGGAGCTTCAGTTCCACCCAACAACAGACGCTCTGCTGCATGCAGACTTCTATGAGGTTAACGAGACAAAGCCAATCACAATTGGTATTCCTGTTAAGCTTAATGGTCTGGCTCAGGGTGTACGTGATGGTGGTAAGCTCAACCTTTCTATCCGTAAGATCAACGTTACAGCTCCTTACAAGCAGATTCCTGAGATCCTGAACATCGACGTTACCAACCTGCAGCTGGGTAAGGCTATCAAGGTAGGTGCCCTGAGTTTCGAGGGTCTGGAGATCGCTACTTCTCCTGAGGTAGTTGTTTGCTCTGTTAAGGCTACACGTGCATCACGTTCTGCTGCAGTTGCTGCTGAGCAGGAGGGCTAATTCAGTAAAAATTGAAAATTAGCTGATGGACAAGTACTTGATTGTTGGTTTGGGAAATGTCGGCGATGAGTACGACCTTACCCGCCACAATACAGGATTCATGGTATTGGACGCTTTTGCGAAGGCGTCCAATATTTCTTTTGAAGACAGACGATATGGTTTTGTGGCAGAGACATCGCTGAAAGGAAGAAAAGTGTTTCTTCTGAAGCCATCTACCTTTATGAATCTCAGTGGTAATGCTGTACGCTATTGGCTTAACCATGAGAATATAGACCAGAGTCGTCTGCTTGTCATCAGTGATGAGGTGGCATTGCCATTAGGCGACTTTCGTCTGAAAGCCAGTGGATCTAATGGCGGTCACAATGGCCTGGGTCATATCCAACAGCTTATCGGACAGAACTATGCCCGTTTGCGTATGGGTATTGGTAATGATTTCCCACGAGGCATGCAGGTAGACTGGGTGCTTGGTAAATATAACGAGGAGGAACTGAAAGAACTTCAACCCTCACTTGACATCGCTGTTGATATCATCAAGAGTTTCGTTCTTGCTGGTATCGACATAACGATGAACCAGTATAACAAACTTGGAAAGAAGAATGGCAGAGGTAGCAAGGATTGACAAATGGCTATGGGCAGCACGTATCTTCAAGACACGTTCTATCGCTGTTGATGCGTGTAAGAACGGACGTGTAACAATTGGAGGCGTCAATGTCAAGCCATCGCATACCGTCAAGGTTGGTGAGGTGGTAGCTGTCAGAAAACCTCCTGTGACCTACTCCTTTAAGATTTTAAAAACGATAGAACAAAGAGTAGGGGCAAAGCTTCTGCCTGAGATATACGAGAACGTAACCACTCCTGATCAGTACGAACTGTTGGAGATGAATCGTATCAGCGGTTTTGTGAATCGTGCTCGTGGTATGGGGCGCCCAACGAAGAAAGACCGTCGTGCTCTTGATGAGTTTGTAGGACCTTCGCTGGAAGGAGCATTCTTCGATGACGACTGGGATCTTGATGATGAAGAGTAAAAACAGAAAGAGATGATTATTCAAGGATTATTGATTATATTGGGGATAATTCTCGTATTATGGGGTGCTGACCGACTTACAGAGGGAGCATCTGGTATAGCCCGGGGATTTCATATTCCAGAGATAATAATAGGTCTGACTATCGTTGCCGCAGGAACTTCGACACCAGAACTTTTCGTTAGTCTTGTGTCTGCCTTCAAGCATACGCCTGACCTTGCTGTGGGTAATGTCATAGGATCTAACATCTTCAATACAATGCTTATCGTGGGCTGTTCTGCTCTCGTTTCGCCACTGGTCATTAATCCGTCGACAGTGAAGAAGGATATCCCCTTTGCTGTAGGAGCATCGCTGTTGCTCTTCATCCTCTGTTTTGACGATATGGACTCACCTCACTTGTGGGGTAATGATATAAGTCGCAGCGACGGAATAATTATGCTCATGGGCTTTGCCGCCTTTATGCTATACACCTTCCACGAGGCAAGAAATTCGGGTGAGATAAAGAAAAAAGAGGAATACCTTGGTGAGACAGTTGAGAAAGAGCCCAATGACCTCAGTCATCTGTGGAGTAATATCGGATGGATGGTTGTCGGACTTGCCTGTCTTATCTTTGGTAGTGACCTCTTCGTTGACGGAGCAACATATATCTGTCATCGTTTTGGAGTACGTCAGAGTGTTATTGGCCTTACTGTGGTGGCAGGAGGCACATCGCTCCCAGAACTGGCCACCAGTGTGGTTGCTGCCTACAAGGGCAAGGCATCAATGGCCATTGGCAATGCCATAGGCTCAAACGTATTTAATATCCTTCTGATACTTGGTATTACGGCTACAGTCTGTCCTATGCGCATCATGGGTATAACCATTATGGACCTGATGATGATGCTTGTTAGTATCGGGCTCTTGTGGATATTCGCATTTACGAAGTATTTCGTGTCGCGAAGAGAGGGAGCGGTCCTGATAGCCGGTTTCCTGGTCTATATGGGCTGGCTATTCTACCTTCTTTAGAGAAAACATAGGGGTCGATGAATACCCCCTTTAACAAAACAAAAATATGAAACAAACAAATCAACAACAACGGATCAGTGTGCTGTTTATGCTTTACGGCATACTGTTTTGCGTGTGCCTAATCACGGCAAACGTACTTGAGACAAAGCAAATCTCGTTTGGACCAGCAAATATGACCGCAGGACTGATAGTCTTTCCTGTAAGTTATATCATCAACGATGTGGTGTGCGAGGTGTGGGGTTATGGTCGTACACGACTTCTGATATGGCTAGGCTTCGCAATGAACTTCCTCTTCGTGCTCTTCGGAGCTATAGCAGACTGGATTCCTGGAGCTCCTTACTGGCATGGTGAAGAGGGATTCCATCAGATCTTTGGTCTTGCACCACGAATTGCTGGAGCTTCGTTTCTGGCTTTCCTCGTGGGATCGTTTGTGAATGCGTATGTTATGAGTCGTATGAAACTGTCGTCAGCAGGTCGCAACTTCTCTTATCGCGCTGTGCTAAGTACTATCTTCGGAGAGTTGTCTGACTCTATCATATTCTTCCCATTAGCTCTGGGAGGTGTTATCCCCTGGGAAGAGATGCCGTCGCTGGTAATCACACAGGTGACACTGAAGACTGTCTATGAGATCATCGTACTGCCGATAACCATACGTGTGGTGAAGTTCACTAAGGAACATGATCATGAGGATGTCTTCGACAAAGATATCGCATATAACATTTTTAAAGTAAAGGAGTTATAATTATGGCAGAGAACAGAGAGAAAGAGGGCCTGCAAGCCCTTGGAAAGAAGACTGAATATCGTCAGGACTATGCCCCTGAGGTATTAGAGACTTTTGTCAACAAGCATCCTGATAATGATTACTGGGTACAGTTTAACTGTCCTGAGTTTACATCGCTCTGTCCTATTACAGGTCAGCCTGACTTTGCCGAGATAAAGATCGCATATATTCCTGGAGAGCGAATGGTTGAGAGTAAGAGTCTGAAACTCTATCTTTTCTCTTTCCGTAATCATGGTGATTTCCATGAAGACTGTGTGAATAAGATTATGAAGGATCTGGTACGTCTGATGTCGCCTAAGTATATAGAGGTGGTGGGACTTTTTACTCCTCGTGGAGGTATCTCAATATATCCGTATGCTAATTACGGTATGCCAGGTACGAAATATGAGCAGCTCGCTGAGCATAGGCTTATGGAGCATCACATAATCTGATTATACGTAGATAAGCTCGCTCATAATCATATCGCTTACAAAAAGACCCTTTCGAGTAATCGCAATATGATTTGAAGGAGTGATTTGTAATAGTCCGTCGTTGATGAAACGACGGGCATTTTTTATTGCATAGTCCCTGTATCTGGGTTTAAGGACTTCAAGGTCAAGTCCTTCACGTGTACGAAGGGCTACTGTAACCAGGTCATTATATCTGGTGTCGTCATCGATGACCTCGCTCTCGAAGAGCCTTTGTCCTTGACTCATGGCATAGATATATTTCCGGACATCTGATATATTCCAACTGCGAGTTTCTATATCGTATGAATGTGCTGCAGCACCTATGCCAGTATACGGTGTACCATCCCAGTAGCTGGAATTATGGCGTGAGCGATAACCTATACGTGCAAAATTTGATATCTCATAGTGCTCGTAGCCTGCCGCTTCAAGCTTATCTATTAGCATTTCATACATTTGCCTTTCTGTATCCTCTGGAATAATGTCACAAAGTATCCTGTCCCCAGTGTGATATCTTCTCCAAAGTTCTGTGCCTTCTTCTATCATAAGGCAATATGCTGAGATGTGCTCAACGTTTAGGGTGAGGACAGAGTTGATGTCATTCTCCCATTGAGAGATTGTCTCACCAGGGAAACCATACATCAGATCAACACTGATATTCCTGATGCCTATATTTCGCAGACGACATACAGCATCGCTTACCTGACTGGCACTATGTCTGCGATGCAGGAAATGCAGCCTCTCCTCATTGAAAGTCTGGGCTCCCATGCTTATGCGGTTTACAGGAAGATGCATTAGTCCTTTGGCAAAATCCTCCGTCACATCATCGGGATTTACCTCGATGGTTATCTCCGCATCATCTGACACCTTATTATATATATAGATGGCATTGAAAATCTGATGAAGTTGAGCTATCGTCAGTTGTGAAGGAGTTCCGCCTCCCAGATAAATAGTGGAAAGGGTAGAATGCCCCCTGTTTTTTATCTCTTTGCAAAGAGCATCTACATACTCTTGGCGGAGATTAAGAATGGTGGTAGAGTAGAAGCCGCAATAGATGCATCTGCTCTTGCAAAACGGAATATGTATGTAAATTCCTGCCATATTGGTCACAAAATTACTAATTTACTTTAATATTTTGAAAAAATATTTGGTGATTTATCAAAAAATAACTAATTTAGCAACCCGAATTTGATATTTAACTTAAAACCGAAAGATATGAAGATCTATCAAACAAACGAAATCAAGAACATCGCACTCATTGGCAGTGCGGGTAGCGGCAAGACTACTCTTGCCGAAAGTCTGCTCTTCGGAGCTGGTATTATCAAGCGTCGTGGCTCTGTTGAGCAGAAGAACACCGTCAGCGACTACTTCCCAGTAGAGCAGGAGTACGGTTACTCTGTATTCTCAACAGTATTCCATGTAGAGTGGAACAACAAGAAGCTTAACATCATCGACTGTCCAGGATCTGACGACTTCGTAGGTGGTGCTATTACTGCCCTGAACGTTACAGACCAGGCTGTAATCCTCGTTAATGGACAGTATGGTCCAGAGGTTGGTACGATGAATGCTTTCCGTAACACGGAGAAGTTCCAGAAGCCAGTAATCTTCCTTGTAAACCAGCTTGATCGTGACAACTGCGATTATGACCAGATCCTGAATCAGTTGAAGGAGACCTATGGCTCTAAGTGTGTTCCTGTTCAGTATCCTATCGCTACTGGTGCAGGTTTCAATGCTGTTATCGATGTGCTTCTGATGAAAAAGTACTCTTGGAAACCTGAGGGTGGTGCTCCTATCATCGAGGATATCCCGGCAGATCAGTTGGATAAGGCTAAGGAGATGAAGGCGGCTCTCGTTGAGGCTGCTGCTGCTAACGATGACACTCTGATGGAGAAGTTCTTCGAGAGCGAGGATCTCACAGAGGATGAGATGCGTGAGGGTATCCGTAAGGGTCTTGTCACACGTTCTATCTTCCCTGTATTCTGTGTATGTGCTGGTAAGGATATGGGTGTTCGTCGTCTGATGGAGTTCCTTGGCAACGTGGTTCCTTTCGTAAGCGACATGCCAAAGGTTAAGAATACAGCAGACAAGGAAGTTACTCCAGACGTCAATGGTCCTACATCTCTCTATTTCTTCAAGACAGGTGTTGAGCCTCATATTGGTGAGGTATCTTACTTCAAGGTTATGAGTGGTACTGTTAAGAGTGGTGACGACCTTACAAATGCTGATCGTGGTTCAAAGGAGCGTATTGGTACTCTCTATGCTTGTGCCGGAGCTAACCGTATTCAGGTTGATCAGTTGAATGCTGGTGATATTGGCTGTACTGTTAAGCTGAAGGACGTTAAGACGGGTAACACTCTTAATGGCAAGGACTGCGATAATAAGTTTGACTTCATCGTTTATCCAAACTCAAAGTATTCTCGTGCTATCAAGGCAGTTAACGAGGCTGAGACTGAGAAGATGATGACCGCTCTGAATAAGATGCGTCAGGAGGATCCTACATGGGTTGTTGAGCAGTCTAAGGAGTTGCGCCAGATTATCGTTCATGGTCAGGGTGAGTTCCACCTTCGTACACTGAAGTGGCGCATGGAGAATAACGAAAAGATTCAGATTGAGTATATCGAGCCAAAGATTCCATATCGTGAGACTATCACAAAGATGGCACGTGCCGACTATCGTCATAAGAAACAGTCTGGTGGTGCAGGTCAGTTTGGTGAGGTTCATCTGATTCTGGAACCATATACAGAAGGAATGCCTGATCCTACATCATTCAAGATTAATGGTCAGGAGTTCAAGATGAATATCAAGGGTAAGGAAGAGATTGCTCTTGAGTGGGGTGGAAAGCTTGTCTTCATCAACTCTGTAGTAGGTGGTGCTATTGATACACGATTCATGCCAGCTATCTTGAAGGGAATTATGGAACGTATGGAGCAGGGACCGTTGACAGGTTCTTATGCCCGTGACGTACGTGTTATCGTATACGATGGTAAGATGCACCCAGTAGATTCTAACGAGCTCTCATTCATGCTTGCTGCCCGTAATGCATTCAGTGCTGCATTTAAGGAGGCAGGTCCAAAGGTTCTTGAACCAATCTACGATCTCGAGGTTCTCGTTCCTGCCGACTATATGGGTGATGTTATGTCAGACCTACAGGGCCGTCGCGCTATCATTATGGGTATGGACTCTGAGGCTGGTTACCAGAAGCTTTCTGCAAAGATTCCTCTCAAGGAGCTCAGCAGTTATTCTATCGCTCTCAGCTCTCTCACAGGAGGCCGTGCATCGTTCAACACCAAGTTCGCAAGCTACGAGCTTGTTCCAAACGATATCCAGCAGGCTCTCATAAAGCAGCATGAGGAAGAGCTTAAGGACGAGGAATAATGAATAAAAAATAAATAAAAAGTCTAAAATTTGAAATTACAGATAAAAAAGGCGGGTTGTTTTGGGCAATCCGCTTTTTTTTAGTATCTTTGTGCCCAAAATTGTGGAATTGTAAATAGTCAAATAGTAAAATAGTCAAATGAAAAAGCTTTTATTGGGAGACGAGGCAATCGCACAGGGTGCACTTGATGCAGGTCTGAGTGGTGTCTATGCCTATCCTGGCACTCCCTCGACAGAAATCACGGAGTATATTCAAGACTCTCCATTGGCAAAGGAACGTGGTGTCCACAGTCGTTGGTCTACTAATGAGAAGACTGCTATGGAGGCAGCACTCGGTATGTCGTATATGGGCAAGAGAGCGCTGGTATGTATGAAACATGTGGGACTGAACGTATGTGCAGACCCCTTTGTTAATTCAGCGATGACAGGCACCAATGGTGGTCTTATCGTGCTTGTAGCTGATGACCCCTCTATGCACTCTTCACAGGATGAGCAGGACAGTCGTTTCTATGGTAAGTTTGCTATGGTTCCAACTCTTGAGCCCAGCTCTCAGCAGGAGGCCTACGACATGATGGAAGAGGCTTACGAGCTTTCTGAAAAGATGCATCTACCAGTGCTTATGCGTGTTACAACACGTATGGCACATTCTCGTGCAGTAGTCGAGGTGAAGGATGCCCCAAGAGAACAGAATGCCCTCAACTATGATGCTCAGGCATCAAACTGGGTTCTTCTGCCTGCTTTTGCCCGTAAGCGTAATATCGTTGTTACTGGTCAGCAGCCAGTACTCGAGCAGATGTCTGTAGATAGCAAGTATAATAAATATATAGATGCGAAAGATCATAAGTTGGGAATCATCGCAAGTGGTATAGCCTACAACTATCTTATGGAGTGCTATCCAGACGGATGTCCTTTCCCAGTACTTAAGATCTCACAATATCCTATTCCCAAGCAGCTTATCCGTAGGATGACTGACGACTGTGAGTTTGTACTTATTGCAGAAGAGGGTCAGCCATTCATCGAGGATCAGGTTCGTGGCGTGATGCCAGGAAATGCCGTTATCAAAGGACGTCTAACAGGTGAGCTCCCACGTACAGGTGAGTTGAATCCTGATTTCCTGAAGAAGGCTCTTGGTATTGAGAGCAGTGAGAGTTATGCTCCATGTGAGGATGTCACACCTCGTCCACCAGCACTATGTCAGGGTTGTGGTCACAGAGATGTTTATACAGCTCTCAATGAGGTTCTGAAGGAGTATCCTAATGCTCGTGTGTTTGGTGATATCGGTTGTTACACTCTTGGATTCCTGCCTCCTTATAAGGCTATCCACTCTTGTGTAGATATGGGTGCTTCTATCACAATGGCGAAGGGTGCTTCAGATGCAGGTCAGTGGCCTGCTGTAGCTATCATTGGAGACTCTACATTCACTCACTCCGGTATGACGGGTCTGCTTGATGCCATTAACGAGAATGCAGATATAACAGTGATTATCTCTGATAACCTCACCACCGCGATGACTGGTGGTCAGGACTCTGCAGGAACAAATAAGTTCGAGGCTATATGTAAGGGTCTTGGTCTGAGCGAAGATCATCTGAAGGTGGTTAATCCTATTCCGAAGAATATGCCTGAGATAACACAGGCTATCCGTGATGAGATTAACTATCATGGTGTGAGTGTAATCATTCCTCGTCGTGAGTGTATGCAGACTCTGCAGCGCCATCTCAAGCAGAAAAAAGCGGCAGAGAAAAAGTAAAAGGGTAAAAAAAAGTAAAAAGGTATAACATGAAAACAGATATTATATTGTGCGGAGTAGGAGGACAGGGTATCCTCTCTATAGCTACCATCATTGGTGAGGCTGCCATGAAGGAAAATCTGTATATCAAACAGGCAGAGGTTCACGGAATGTCACAGCGTGGTGGTGACGTACAGTCAAACCTGCGTATCTCCAGCAATCCGATAGCGAGCGATCTTATTGCTCTTGGAGGTGCCGATGTGATTATCTCTATGGAACCAATGGAGGCTCTTCGCTATCTGCCATTCCTTGCAAAAGATGGTTGGATTATCACTTCAAGCGCTCCTTTTGTGAACATCCCAAATTATCCTGATATTGAAACTATTAAGTCTGATCTTAGTAAAATTAAGAATGTGATTCTTCTCGATATCGAACAGGCTGCAAAGGATAATGGAGTACCACGTAGTGCCAACGTTATTCTCTTGGGTGCAGCCCAAAAGGCACTTGGTATCGAATACGATAAACTTGAGGATGCTATCCGTCGTGTGTTTGGTCGTAAGGGTGAGGCTATTGTCGAGGCAAATATCAAGGCTCTTGCCATTGGACGCGAAGCCCAGAAATAAATAGTCAAATTGTAAATAGTCTAATTGTCTAATGTTAGAGACTCCAATTAAGAAAGAAATTGTTGACGGCCTTGTCGCTGAGCTTGGCATCAAGGACTTTTCTAAGGCTACAATCCGTGAGGTAAAGCAAGTAGCTGCGAAATCTGAGAAGGCGAGTGGGGTGGAGTTCATTAAAATGGAGATGGGTATTCCTGGTCTGCCTGCAGCTCAGGTAGGTGTCGATGCTCAGATAAAGGCTCTTCAAGACGGTATCGCACATAGTTATCCTGATATTCAGGGCGCTCCTGTGCTGAAAGAGGCTGCATCGCAGTTTGTGAAGGCATTCATTGGTATAGACATCAAGCCTGAAGGCTGTATTCCTGTTAGCGGAAGTATGCAGGGTACATTTGCTTCTTTCCTCACTTGTTCACAGCGTGACAAACAGAAGGATACCGTACTCTTCATCGATCCAGGATTCCCTGTACAGAAGATGCAGCTTCAGGTGATGGGCGTTAACTTTGAAACCTTTGATGTCTATGACTTCAGAGGAGAGAAGCTCGGTCCTAAACTTGAGAGCTATCTTAGTAAAGGCAATATCTGTGCAATCGTATATTCAAATCCCAACAATCCTTCATGGATATGTCTCCGTGAGGAAGAACTGAAGGTTATTGGTGAGCTTGCTACAAAGTATGATGCTATCGTGATGGAAGACCTTGCATATTTTGCGATGGATTTCCGCAAGGATCTATCAACACCTTTCGAGGCTCCTTATCAGGCTACGGTAGCACGTTATACGGATAATTATATGTTGCTCATCAGTGGTTCAAAAGCGTTTAGCTATGCTGGAGAACGTATTGGTGTAACATGTATCTCCGATGCCCTGTTCCATCGTCATTTCGATGCTTTGTCAGAGCGTTATCAAGGGCTCCCCTTTGGTCCTGTATTCTCTACCCGTATGCTATATGCCTTAAGCTCCGGCACAAGTCATAGTGCTCAGTATGCACTGGCAGCAATGCTGAAGGCTGCTTATGAGGGAAAATATGACTTCCGTAAGGAGATAAGTGTATATGGTGAGAGAGCAAAGAAACTGAAGGAGATCTTCTGTCGTCATAATTTCTATGTGGTTTACGATAAGGATCTTGACGAACCTATTGCCGACGGATTCTATTTCACGATCGGATATCCTGGTATGACTTCTGGAGAACTTGCTCTTGAACTGATGTATTACGGTGTGTCAGCCATCTGTCTCATTACCTGTGGTTCAGAGCAGGAGGGCCTAAGAGTATGTACATCATTCATCGAGGATCATCAGTATGATATTCTCGAAGAACGAATGAAAATCTTCGAAGCGAACAATCCCAGATAATAAATTAGCCCCCTGCGATGGGGGCTAATTTATTTCTTATCCTTCTTATTTTTCTTGTTCTTCTTGCTTTTCTTTACTACAATGGTACTTTCATCCGGCGACATGTCTACAGACTTAAAATGAAACTGATTTTCATTCAGGTTTCGGATTTCATACCTTCCAGCATTCTTTCCAGTATATTGTTTCCTTAACTTAACAAACTTCTTCTCAGCATCTTTGCGAGTGAGAGCAAAGATAACTATACAGGTGCTGTGAGGCTTCTTCATCTCATCAGCAAAGTAATCACGTAACTGATGAGAATAACTGTTCCTGCCAAGAAGGAACTTTGTCTTTTTGTCATACCAGACGCTATCAACAGTCTGTATGTCTGTGAAATATACTACAGAATCGGTAAAGTTGGCCACAAAGCCAAACATATACGCCTTAGGTGTTACCACAGGTGCTGCTGTGGCCTTGAAAGTTCCAATCATCATCATTGTGATGAGAGGCAAAGTGTATTTCCAAAATTTCATTATCCTAAAAATGTCTTTAATATTTTATTCTTTGTGCAAGCACGCAGACGACGGATTGCTTTCTCCCTTATCTGACGTACGCGTTCACGGGTGAGTCCGAACTTAGTACCTATTTCCTCTAATGTGAGCTCCTGCTGGTTTATGCCGTAGAATGCTTCTACTACGTTACGCTCTCGTTCATTGAGACATTTCAACGCATTGTTGATCTCTGCCTTCAATGATTCCGCCACCAACTCACGATCTGCCATAGGAGCATCATTATTTATCAGCACGTCAAGCAGACTATTATCTTCTCCGTCAACGAAAGGAGCATCCACAGATACATGATGACCATTGGCACTCATAGCCTCGTCGATCTTATCCTCAGGGATATCCAACTCTTCCGAGATCTCCTCTACAGATGGCTTACGCTCATTCACCTGCTCAAACTTGTTGAGTACCTTGTTGATCTTATTTACTGATCCTACCTGGTTTAGTGGCAAACGAACGATACGGCTCTGTTCCGCGATAGCTTGTAAGATACTCTGACGTATCCACCACACAGCGTATGAGATAAACTTGAAACCACGAGTCTCATCAAATTTCTCAGCGGCCTTTATCAGTCCCAGGTTTCCTTCATTTATAAGGTCTGGTAACGAGAGCCCCTGATTTTGATACTGCTTAGCCACAGAAACGACAAAACGGAGGTTAGCCTTCGTAAGTCTTTCTAAAGCTTTCCTGTCACCATTGCGAATTTTCTGTGCCAGTTCCACTTCTTCTTCAACCGTGATCATCTCTTCCTTGCCGATTTCCTGTAGGTATTTATCAAGGGCTTCACTTTCGCGGTTTGTGATCGATTTCGTGATTTTAAGCTGTCTCATTTCGTTGTTAGTTATTTAGCTAAGGTGCAAAGTTACAGCAAATTATCGTAACGACCAAAAAAAAGCCGCAAATTTTTACATTTGCGGGCTTTTTTCCTCAATTTTCACTATTCACTATTAACTAATCACTAATTATTCGTCTTCAAGAGGCACTGCAAAGTAGCCTTTCTTTCCTGTAGGATAGATACCCTGTATGTAGAGTACTGGCTCCTTCGACTTAGAGGCGTCCTTCACGATCTTCTGCAGATCATCAATGGCCTTAACACTCTGGTCGTTGACTTTCTGGATGATGAATCCCTGAGGCACTCCAGCGTCCTTCAGCTTACCGCCACTTACCTTCATAACCTGCAGACCATAGCCGATATTCAACTGCTCCTTCTGAGAGTCTGTTACAGGACGGAAGGTTCCTCCAAGAATATCCAGATCAGCATCCTTCACAACCTTTGTATTACCTTTCTCATTCTTCAGAGTGAGTGTAGCGGTCTTCTTAGACTTTTTGCGCAGATAGGTGATGGTTATCTTGTCGCCAGGACGCTTCTGGGCTATGATATTCTGAAGTTCACCGAACTTTGTTACCTTCTGACCATCGATATGGGTGATAACGTCACCTTCCTTCATTCCGGCATCAGCAGCAGCACCATCTTCAATAACATTTGCAACATAGATACCCTCCATAGTACCGAGGTCTACCTCGTTGCCCTTTTCCTTCTCTGCATCTACATATACATTGACGTCTGATCCCTGAATACCAATCATCGCACGTTGAACATTACCATATTTCTTCAGATCGTCTACTACCTTATTCATAATAGTAGTAGGTATAGCAAAGCCATAACCGATGTTCGAACCTGTCTGAGAATAAATCATCGCATTAATACCGATGAGGGCACCATTGGTGTTTACAAGGGCACCACCTGAGTTACCCTGATTGATAGCAGCGTCTGTCTGTATCATTGATGACACACCCTGCCCCATAGAACGTGCCTTTGCAGAAACGATACCTGCTGTTACGGTATTATTCAGTCCCAGAGGGTTACCTACTGCAAGAACCCACTCGCCAACCTTTACATCGTCAGAGTTTGCAATCTGTATTGCTGGCAGATTCTTTGCGTCGATCTTGATGAGAGCGAGGTCTGTAGTGGCATCTGCTCCGATAATACGTGCAGAGTATTCCTTATTGTCATTGAGGGTTACCATAAGTTCGTCAGCACCGTCAACAACGTGATTGTTTGTTACGATATATCCATCTGTTGAGATGATAACACCTGATCCGGCACCAACTCGTTTAGGAGTCTGTACCTGACGTTGACGTTTCCCACCATTACCCTGGCCTTGTCCTCTTCCGAAGAATCCTCCGAAAGGATCAGAGAAGAAATCCTCGAAAGGATCAGAATATTCCACTGTCTGTACCTTTGAGTTCTGGGTGTTCTTGATGTATACCACACATGGCAGAGCTTTCTCTGCAGCGAAAGTGAGGTCTACAGGTTGTCCTGCAGGCATAGATGTCACAACAGGTGACTGAGCAGGAGTAGTGGCAGCGTTAGTCTTGTTGAATGCAACAACAGACAATACGAGTGCTACAGCGCATACGGCTGGAGTAGCTACATTTACAATTTTTTTCATATTTGCGTTCATTTTGTTATGATTTTAAATTCAACATCTTATTAACTCTGGACAATGCAATATACAGTGTGTCCGTTGTTTTCGAGTGCAAAGATAGGTGCATTTTTTGTTAAACTGACAAATTGTCTTGATAATTTGTCCCATTTTAACACTTCTGCCAATGATTTAAAAGCTATTTGCGTTTAACACTTCAAATCTTAAATAGTAGACAAATTTAAGAATTATTGCGTGTTTTAGTTGATGATTTGCAATTATGTATAGAGGAAGATATAATTCTTCCAACCATAATTTCCTTATTTCGATAAAAATGTCTACCTTTGCACCCGAAAACACTGTTTCGGCTTGTCGCTGGCCTATATGTCAGAGGAAAGTCCGGGCAGCATAGGGCGCTCCACTTCTGAAAGTAGAAGCTATTGGTGACAGTAGGTGCCGGCAGAAGAGAATGACCGCTCAGCAATGAGTAAGGGTGAGAAGGTGGTGTAAGAGACCACCAGCCTGCGGGTGATCGCAGGGCTGTGCCGACTGGAGGCTGCAAGTTCATGTATACCGTCGTCATATAGGGTAGCCCGCCCGAGCATAGCACGATGGAGGGTAGAACGCTAGAGCCATGAGGTGACTTATGGAGTAGATAGATGACAGGCTAAAACAGAACCCGGCTTACGGAGACAGTGTTTTCTTTTTCTATAGTATTTTAGACATTGTATAAATTGAGCATGATTTCTGCAAAAAAACTTGCAGAATTATTTTTTTTTCTCTATCTTTGTCGTCGAATACTTTTTTTAATTACTAAACAAATAACTTTTATGAAGAAGAAATTCATTTGCGCCGTTTGTGGATATATCTATGAAGGCGATGCAGCTCCCGAGAAGTGTCCAGTATGTAAGGCTCCTGCTTCAAAGTTCTCTGAACTCCAGGATACAGGTGACGTTACTTATGCAACTGTTCATAAGATTGGTGATGGTAAGCCTGAGGGTGTTAGTGAGGAGATGATCAATGACCTGCGTGCTCATTTCAATGGTGAGTGTAGTGAAGTTGGTCAGTATCTGGCAATGGCTCGTCAGGCAGATCGTGAGGGTTATCCCGAGATTGCTGAGGCATTCAAGCGTTATGCTTTCGAGGAGGCAGATCATGCTTCACGTTTCGCTGAGCTGCTCGGTGAGGTTGTTTGGGACACGAAGACCAATCTGGAGAAGCGTGCTGCTGCAGAGGCAGGTGCTTGTGAGGATAAGTTCCGTATCGCTAAGAACGCAAAGGCTGCTGGTTTCGATGCTATCCACGACACTGTTCATGAGATGGCAAAGGACGAGGCTCGTCATGGAGCAGGCTTCGCAGGACTGCTGAAGCGTTACTTTGGAAAGTAAGGATACAATAAATCTGAGAATAATCCGTTTTGTACATAGTATGAAACGGATTTTTTATATCCTCATAGTGTTTCTGATGGTAGCTTGTGCTGATGATGACAGTTTTAGTACAAGCAGTAGTCTTCGTCTGTCTTTCTCTGCAGATACCATCAGTCTCGACACAATATTCTCGCGTACCCCTTCGTCTACTTACACCTTCTGGGTGTATAACAACAATGATGACGGCTTGCGTATTACCGATGTTCATCTTAATCGCAGAAATCAGACAGGCTTCCGAGTGAATGTTGATGGTTCTTATCTCGATAATAGTCTTGGTTCTCAGGTGAACGATATCGAGATACGTCATAACGACAGCATTCTTGTGTTTGTAGAAATTACATCACCACTGTCATCACAGTCAGAGCCGAAGTTAATAGAGGATGATCTTGTCTTTATCCTTGAGAGCGGCCAGCAACAGAAAGTGAATCTTCGTGCTTGGACGTGGAATGCTGAAAAACTATATGACCCTGTGATAGTAGGTGAACAACTAATAGAGTCGTCTACACCTATTATTATATATGGTAATATGACTATTCCTGAGGGTGCAAGTCTTACTCTCCGAAACACCACACTTTTCTTTCACGATAAGTCAGGTATCGAAGTATTTGGAGACCTTTCCATTGAGAATTGCCTGTTACGTGGCGACAGATTAGACCGTATGTTCTCTAATCTGCCTTACGATCGTGTAAGCGGACAGTGGAGTGGGATTCATTTTTATGAGTCTGCACTTAATGGAGTCATTAAAAACTCAGAGATACGTAATGCATGTAATGCTATCGTGCTCGACTCTGCAGCTCTTGATACCACAAAAGTTCGTCTTGCAATGAAAAAAAGTATCGTTCACAATGCAATGGGATATGGTCTGATGGCTGTAAATTCTTCGATATCTCTGGAAGACTGTCAGTTTACCAACACCCTTGGCGATTGTGTCTCAATTATTGGTGGTGTAGCAGATATCACTCACTGCACACTGGCGCAGTTCTATCCTTTCACAGCAGAGAGTGGTGTTGCTCTGAGTTTTACGAACTTCAACGGCACATCCGACATCCCACTTCTGCGTCTTAATTGCAGCGCGTCGATTATTACAGGTTATAAGGAAGACGTACTTTTGGGTGGTGTAAGGGATACTGTTGCCGCTTTCGAATATTGTTTCTCAAACACTCTTCTGCGAACGCCAAAAGTGACTACTGCCGACAGTGTCCGTTTCAAAAATGTCATCTGGGAAACGCCTAAAGACTCTATACAGGGAAAGAAACATTTCCTTGTCATCGACGAGAAAAACCTATATTACGATTTCCACCTCGATTCTCTTTCTACCGCCAAGGGTTTAGGCTGCTATTACTAGAACTCTGAGAATGTGAGTGGCATCAGCGGACGTATGCCATCAACCACGTATACGTACTTACGACCATAGAGCAGGATACGAATCGGATGACCGGCACGTGTCTCACTCTCTATGATCACCTGACGGCAAGAACCGCAAGGACCTGTAGGCTCTTCTGTGAGTTCTCCGTCAGTACCTCTTGCTGCTATCGCCAGAAGACTGACACCAACCTCAGGATACTGTGCTCCTGCATAGAAGAGAGCTGTACGCTCAGCACACAGCCCAGAGGGATAGGCTGCATTCTCCTGGTTACAACCGGCTAACTCCACACCGTTGTCAAGCTTTACTGCTGCTCCTACATGAAACTTAGAGTAGGGGGCATAACTGCGGTTTGTGGCATCGATAGCCATCTCAACAATATGCTTCTCGTCAGATGTAAGTTCATCCATCTGACAGACCTTTACTACGGATTTTAGTTCAATTTCTTGCATAGATAGGTAATAATTTCTGCAAAAATACAACTTTTTTATCAATAAACATTATTTTATTGGAAAATAAATGTTAATTTTGCAGTCATGAAAGATATGAAGAAAACAGTATTGACAATTGCAGGCTGTCTTTTGGTGACAGTATGCTCTACTGCTCAGATGCGGTGGAACCAGAGATATCAGCAGTATATCGACCAGTATAAGGATATTGCCATCGAGCAGATGAAACGTTGGAAGATTCCAGCTTCTATAACACTTGCCCAGGGACTCTTTGAGAGTGGTGCAGGCCAGAGTCGTCTTGCCGTACAAGGTAATAACCACTTCGGAATAAAGTGTAACGGATGGGATGGACGTAAGATCTATGAGGATGATGATGCCAACAATGAGTGCTTCAGGTCTTATAGCTCAGCCTTCCAGTCGTATGAGGATCACTCCCGATTCCTGGCAAGCGGAAAGAGATATGCATCGCTGTTTGATCTTGAGATAACTGATTATAAGGGTTGGGCAAAGGGGCTTAAGGCTGCTGGATATGCCACAAACCCTCAATATGCCAGCAAACTGATAGAACTTATCCAGCTTTACAAGCTCTACCAGTATGATACCGCTAAGGGATATGACAAGTTTATGTTTGAGCATACCAAAGATCATGGTGTCAGCAGTGCAGCCCTTCATCCCATTAAGATCTTCAATAAGAACTATTATCTTATTGCCCGTAGTGGAGATACTTTTGAATCTATAGGTCAGGAGATAGGTATCAGCTATAAGAAGATTGCCAAATATAATGAGCGCGACAAGCGTGACCAGCTGGAAGAGGGTGAGATAGTATGGCTGAAGAAGAAACAGAAGAAGGCTCCAAAGGATTATAAGGGCCGTCTGCATTATGTCCGTGCTGGAGAGTCGATGTACTCTATCTCTCAGAAATATGGCATCCGCCTTAAGAGTCTCTATAAGATGAATGGTCTAAATCCTGATCATACCATTCAGGTAGGCGACGGACTGAGACTGAGATGATGTAAGATGTAAGAGGGAAGAAGGCTATTTTGATTTTTCTTTCCTCTTTTTCTTTTTCTTCGTTGAGAAGAGATCCTTCAAACCATTGAAATCCTTCTTCATAATCACACCAATACCCTGAGTGTTGAGTGATGACTTCGTGAAGTATCTGTCATTAGTCTGATTATATACCTTCAGTGCGAGGTTTCCGTTGGGGAAGAGCAGATACTGAAGGTCGAAATCACCAATAAACGATGGTGTCGCCTGACGGGCATTATCACGATATCCGAACTGTCCGTTGAGCAACAGTCGGTTATTAAGCATCCTTCCGCTGATGAGTCCTTCATACTCCGCATTATGCCAGCCTTCATTACCTGTAGAGATATTGGCTCCGAAGTTCCAGTTGTCGTTTTTGATAACAGTGCTCAGCAAGGTGTTAATCTGAGTAGAGAGTGTACCTGAAAGGAAACTCTGCATGGCCAGTGTTGTACGGTCTGACTGATCTGTGCCGGAGTTGTTTGCTCCCTGATTATAGAATCGTCCGATACCCAACAGATAGAGCACCTGCTGGTTCATCTCCTGCTGTCCGTTGATTATAGAACGTACCATCTGTTGCTCTTCGGCATTCACAGTCGGCATCTCGAGGTCGAATTCCACCTTTGGAGAGTTCGGCATTCCTCCGATGTTCATCAGACAGTTCACACGTATGGTGTTCGATGCGAAGCTGTTACCTATATTAAGGTCTGACAGTGATACACCATTCACTGTATATACCGCCTGCAGATTGAGAGCCGCATTATATGGATCGCCTCCAAACACGATTGTTCCTCCACGATTGAAGGTGAAGTTCTTCTTGATGATATTCTGTATGGTGATGCCGTATGTGCCATGATCTACGGTATAGGTGCCGAACATATTAAACGGTCCTTTATTATGGAATGTAGCTCTGATGGTACCTTCACCATTAAGAGTGATATAGTCGCTGGTATTCGCATCCATCAGTATCCTCATTGTGGCATCGGGGGTACAGTTTACAAGGAAGTTTATATATATATCCGTAGGGATGTCAATCTCTTCTTCCGATATTCTTTTTCCTTCATCCGCTTTTCCGACTGCTGCTTCTGTCTTACTTCCTGAGCCCCACTCAATAAACTCCTGGTTGCTGATGGCATCCGGTGATGACGCGTTATACACGAAGACAGTGTTCTTCTGTGGGGTGACATTGCAGTCGATTACCACCTCTCCTGAACGTCCATGAATAGCCACATCGCCAGAGGCATATACCGTTCCGTAGAACGACGACTCTCCGAAATCCCTGAAATCGTATGCCAGAAGATTATCTGCCTCTACAAAGAGATCGTAGGTCATGCTCGTAAGATGCTTGTGGTGTATTCCTCCACTCAGTGTTCCTTTATTTCCGTCAGCATCGTAAACAGCCATCTGGTGCAGTTCTATCTCGTCGGGTATGAAGTTCACTGTGTCATTGGTGAGGGTATATGTGGTGTTGAGTGCTGTCACCTCTGCCTTGCCTTCGTCTATGATAAGCTGTCCTGTGAGGTTGATATTGTCGAGTGTTCCTGCAAGACGCACATCACCATGCCCTTGACCTGTTATAGACGAGAGGAAGGTCTTCGTGAAGTTATGCATGAAGTCAAGATATGTACCGTCGGCACTTATCTGAAGGTCTATGGTGTTGTATGTTGGCGACACATATCCGTTGACGAATGTCTTCGAGTTAAGTCCGTCATCTGCTATAGCGTCGATATCTATTTGGCCACGTTCCTTTATCCATGCTGCTTCGGCATAGAGGGTACCCATGTGACCTCGCTCAAACTTAAAGTCGTCAACCACGATATCCGCATTCATCGCGAAATCTCCGAATGGCGCCACCACAGTAGCGCTGCCGGATGCTCTTCCGCTAAACTCCACACTGTGGAAGTTTACGAGATCGAGGATATATGCTACTTCCATTTCGTTAAGGTCCACTGTTATGGTGTCTTCTCGCGATGCTGTTGCCTTTCCGTCGATGATAAGGTGCTGCTGACCATTATTTATGCTGAACTGGTTTACGTATAGCTTATCGGCATTATATATGATGTCCGATGTCTCCACAGCCCATGTGGCACCATTGAGAATCAGGTGTGATGGCTGTACCCTGATATGTGCCTCCGGCTGATTGGCATTGTTCTTATAGAGACTTGTAATAAGATTCAGGTTGCCGCTGAAATCATCTTTGCTGGCATTGTTCTTAAACGCCAGCGATATGGTGAGATTATTGTCTGATGCCACAGCTTTCAGCGAGAGATCTATCTTACTTCCATCGTCCATGATCTTATTGAGGGCAACATCTCCCTTGATACTGTCGGAAGGTGTTGTAATGACGATATTTCCATTTGTATAGCGGCTGCCGTCGTATGTGATATCAGGTATGAGTCCTTCCAGATTGATTGTCTTCGTATTGTCATTCACACGTGCTCTCAAGGTCACAGGGTTGGCAATGCTTATAT
>Ga0326513_10000678_pt1 | contig 29020 bp, 31 predicted proteins | sample 2_2465_0518_D_FD_203654 | JGI IMG/M metagenome (GOLD analysis project Ga0326513, IMG submission 203654) | Bovine rumen microbial communities from UC Davis, California, United States - 2_2465_0518 | ecosystem: Host-associated > Mammals > Digestive system > Stomach > Rumen | place: USA...
GGACAGTGAAGCGGCAGAGAATGAGTACCAAGGCATTGAGTATGACGAGATATTCATAGACGAAGCCACGCAGTTCAGTGAGCGAACTTTTCGTTATTTAGCGTCGTGTTTGCGAGGCGCGAATCCCGACTACCCGCGTCGCATGTACCTCACCTGTAACCCGGGCGGTGTAGGGCATCGCTGGGTAAAGCGTCTGTTCATCGACAAGCGGTACATCAAAGACGACAAAGACCCGCGAGCAAACGAGAACCCGGAAGACTACACGTTCATCTCGGCTAAGGTATCGGACAACCCGTACCTGATGGAAGCATCACCGGGATATGTGCAGCAGCTTGCGGCGTTACCGCCGGACTTGAAAGCTGCGCATCTGGACGGTGACTGGGATGCACTGTCCGGGAGCTACTTCAAGAACTTCTCTGTAGGGAGACATACATGCAATCCGTTTGTCTTCCCGAAAGACTGGCCTCTGTACAGGAGCTTTGACTATGGCCTTGACCAGTTCTCCTGCTGTTGGTGGACAGTTGACACCGATGGGCGGTGCTGGATGTACCGATACTTCGAAGAGAGCAATCTGGTCATCAAAGACGCAGCCAAGGCAACGCTGGAACACACCCTGCCGGACGAAGACATCAGCATAACGTATGCACCGCCGGATATGTGGAACCGCACGAAAGACAACGGCAAGACGCTGGCTGAGCTGTTTGCTCAGTACAAAGTGCCGATTGTGCGGTCTGATAACAACAGGCAGCAGGGTCATCTGATTGTGCGGAACATGTTGCAGCCGATAGAGCTGCATGATCCGTTTGTGATCTCCCTGTTCCCGGAGGGCAAGGTGCCGAAGAAGCTGCCGGGACTCATCATCTTCAACACATGCACGAATGCGATTGAAGACATCCGTGACATTCAGGCAGACGAGAAAAATCCGAACGACTGCGCGAAATTGCCTCACGACGTTACGCATTCGGTTGACGCGATCAGGTACTTCTGTGTAAGCAGAGTACTCCCGGCAGAAGTAAAAGAAGAAAAACAAGTAGACTACTGGGAAGAAGATGAACCAGTAGCTGACATGGAGACGTATCTCTGCGGTGGAGAGATCACCGACGCGTACATGAACTACACGGCATAGAAAGGAAAACCGTATGAACATCGCAATTATCTGTCTCGCAGTAGCGTTTGCAGGCGTTCTGATCTGGTGCTACCACCTGAACGGTCAGGTTGATGAACTCATCGACATGATGACCGACATGGCTATGCACGTTACGGAGCGGGAAGACTTCGAGAACAAGACGTTCGAGAGACACGACAGACGCATTGAAGCTGTCGAGAAAGAGAACGAAGCCATTAAGAACCTTAGCGAGCGCTTGGAGGCTGTCAACGAGGAACTCCGTACCATTACGGACAAAGTTAAAGAATTTGACGGCCTGTCTGCTGACAGTCTCCGGGCGCAGATTGACTCAGAAAAAGCGTGGGCAGAGGGCGTGAGAGCCATCGCTGGCTACGGAATGAACGTGCCGAAGATCGACACAAGGGGATTAAGCAATGAATGACGAAAAGTTGGGCCTGTTCGATGGCGAAGACATGCCGACTGCGAGGACGGCGTGGATTCTTCTTGAATTGTGCCGGGACTTCAACATCAGGATCAACCTGAACGAGACAGTCAAAGCCAACCGAAACTTCTATATTGGCAAACAGTGGGAGGGCGTTCAGGCCAACGGTCTGCCTCAGCCCGTGTTCAACATCCTCAAGAGGATCGTTGGCTTCCATGTGGCTTCGATGGTCTCTGAAAACCTCAAAGCTAACGTCACTCCGTTGGCGAACACCCCCAAAACCTACGACATCGTCGAGCCTGCCCGCATCGTGAACGAAGAGATTGATGCTCTGATGGAGCACAACCACATCACGACTCTGGTGAAAGAGCTGGCAAGGAACGCTGCGGTAGATGGTGATGGCTGCATCTACGCCTACTGGGACGCTGACGTAAACTGCGGCGGCGGGATCATGGGCGCACTTCGCTTTGAGGCCATGGACAATGATCGCGTGTTCTTCGGAAACCCGAATGACAGAGACGTTCAGAGCCAGCCGTACATCCAGATCACCAGCCGGGAGATCGTCAGAGAAGTCAAGATTCGCGCCAAAGAGAACAAGTCGAAAGACTGGGCGCGGATTACCCCCGACACTGAGGATTACACCGTCGTTGACAACGCGAAGTACACCGATGACAAGTGCACGGTAGTTCTGACGCTCTGGAAGAACCCGGAAGACGGCACTGTGTGGGCCTATGAGTCTACGAAAGACTGTGAGATTCGGAAGCCTTGGAGCCTTGGCATCCAGAGCTACCCGCTCATCTGGTTCAACTGGGACTACATCACTGACTGCTACCACGGTCAGAGCATGATTACGGGCCTGATCCCGAATCAGATCTTCATCAACAAAGCGTGGGCGATGTCCATGCTGTCCATCATGCGCAGTGCTTGGCCCAAAGTCGTGTACGACAAGACCAGGATTGCCCGCTGGGACAACCGAGTTGGTGGCGCAATCGGCATCAACGGCGGCGACGCGAACAGCGCAGTCAAGATCGTTGATCCTCCCACGATTGACCCTCAGATCGCCAACTTCATCAGCATGGCTGTGAAGATGACAGAAGAATCTCTGGGAGCAACCGAGGCTGCTCTGGGCGAAGGCAAGGCGTACAACACGTCCGCTATCCTCTCCCTCCAGAGAGCGGCTGCTACTCCGATTGAGCTACAGAAACAGAATCTCTACAGAGCAGTAGAAGACCTGTTCCGTATCTCTATCGAGTTCATGGCAGAGTATTACGGCGTGCGTTCCGTGGATATCGAGAACCCGCAGAAAGTTGCGGAAGCTCAGGCGTTCATCGGGCAGACCCCGGACGCGACCATCCCGGAAGTGTTCGACTTCTCACAGCTCAAGGACATGCCTATGTCCCTCAAGATGGAAGTCGGCGCAAGCTCCTACTACTCCGAAGTGGCATCCATGCAGACGCTGGACAACATGCTGACGGGCGGCTTCATCCAGCCTGTGGATTACCTTGAACGTATCCCGGACAGCTACTTCCCGAAGCGCCGCAAACTGATCGAACAGATGCGTGCGCAGATGATGGCACCGCCTCCTCCGGCAGCAGCGCCGGGCGGCGGGCCCATGCTCGAACCTTTCACCGCACCGCAGACAGAGATCACGGGCGGCAGAGGGTACAGCGCTCCAGCGCGTGAAGTGAACGCGCAGTCTTAAATTCATAGCCGGGACACCAACGGCTTTGAAAATACAACTTTCACAAGGCGGGACACCAACGCCGGAAAGGAACCCCATGGAAAACGAAAACATCGTCGACACCGCAGAAGTCGAAACCGTAAGCGAGGAGACCCGCGCTGCCATCGACAAGTATTGGAGTGACGACTCCGATGATGTCGAATGGAGCGACGAAGCCGAAACTGCTGACGAGCAGGAAGAGGCCGAGCCCGAAGAGACGGAAGACAGCGGCGAAGACAGCGAAGAGGCCGAAGAGGCCGGACACGAAGAGGAACCCAAACCCGAGGCCGAGCCGGAGAAAAAGGATGAAGCGGGACACCAACGCTTCAAACTGAAAGTCAAAGGCGAAGAGCGGGAAGTAGACCTCGACGAAATGACCGCGCTGGCACAGAAGGGCAGCGACTATGACGGCCTCAAGACCGACCGCGATACTCTGCGCACCGAGAACGGACGGCTCAAAGAGTACGAGACGTTTCTCAAAGAACTTGCCGAGAACGGCGGCATCTCCATCGACGAAGTGATGGAAAGCACCAGAGTCGAAATGCTCATGCGCAAAGCGGAGCAGGACGGCAAGGAGCTGACCGAAGAAGACGCTCGCAAGCAAGTTAAAGCAGCGCACAAGAAGCAGGAACCCAAAGAGGAGCCTGCGCATGAGAAGACGGCTGAGGAGAAAGCTCAGGAAGCTGTTCAGGCTTTCGTGAAGCGCTATCCCAATGTCAAGAGCGAAGATATCCCGCAGTCTGTGTGGGATGACGCTAACCGCACTGGTGACCTTATCGGTGCGTATCAGGAGTACCGTCTCCAGAAGATGAGTGAAGAGATCACTCAGCTCAAACAAAACAACAAAAACAAAGAGAGAAGCACAGGGAGCAGGAAAACCGCCGGGGCCAGTTCCGCCAAGACCAAGGTGGACGAGGCGTGGGAAGCTGCCCTCAAAGAAGACTGGTAATACCCGCTGCATCTCCCTCTCCTTGTGTAAAGGAGAAGAATTATGGCTATCAACCTCGTAACCGAATACCAGAAGAAGCTGGCTGACCATTTCAGCATCGGCTCCAAGACCGACGCTTACGCTGGCAAGGCGTATGAGTTCTCCGGCGTTAAGGAGATTAAAATCTACACCATCGACGACATCACGCTCGGCACCTACAACCGCAACGGCGACGCCTCCACCGGCGGCTTCCGTTTCGGCAAGATCACCGAAGTCGAGGATACCGTGCAGACTCTCTCCATGCAGGAAGAGGCTGCGTTCACCAAGTCCATCGACAAGGCCAATGCTGGCGAGCAGTACAACATCAAGAGAGCCACTCAGGTTCTGCAGGCTGCTGACCGCCGCGTGATCCGTCCTACCATCGACAAGGCCCGTCTGGCTAAGTGGGCCGCTGGCAACGGCCTGTCCACTGGCAACACCATCCAGACCAACGCCACTGCTGCTGCTCTGACCAAGACCAACATCGTTGAGGCTATCTTCAACGCCTCTGCCGCTCTGAGCGACCAGATGGTTCCTCTGGACAACCGCGTCATGTTCATCTCTGAGCTTGACTATGTGAAGTTCAAACTGGCTGACGTGGTCATGGGCGGTGCCCAGCTGAACGCCAACGCTGTCCGTCGCGGCGAGCGCGGCACCATCGACAACGTGACCGTTGTCACCGTTCCCTCCAGCTACATGCCCACCAACACTGGCTTCATCATGAAGTACAAGGGCGCGACCGTCGACCCCATCAAGCTCAAGACCCTGCGTGTGCAGAAGGAGCCTCTGGGCATCAACGGCGACGTTCTGGAGTGCTACTTCCAGTACGATGCTTTCGTGCTGGATGCCATGTGCAAGGGCGTGTACGCTTACAAGACCGCCTGATCGCAAAACTAATAGGGCGGGGAATTATCCCCGCCCTACCCTCTAAAGGAGAAAGACATGACCACAGCACAGACTGTTTTTGAGTTGGCTATTGCGCTGATGGATTCTCAGGACGCAAACGGCAGCGCAAACGGCAGCGACAACGCAGAGTACAAGAACCGCACTCTGTCCATCCTGAATATTATTGCCGGAGAGTTGTATCCGTACAGCGACACCTACGAAGCTGACGATGAAGGCAGGCCGACCGTTACGCAGATCAAGGCTTTTGACAAACCCATCGACCTCGATGACTACATCTGCATGAGTGTTATGCCTTATGGGCTGGCGGCGCATCTGCTTCTGGCAGAAGACCCGGCAACGGCGAACTTCTTCCAGCAGCGCTATGACGAACTCAAAATGCGGCTGTCTGTGGGTATGCCGTCTGTCAGTGAAGATATCGTTGATGTGTACGGGCCTCGTGGTGGCATCGAACCATACAACGAGTTTGGAGAGTGGGCGTAATGGCGAGAGCCAATGAGAACAAGCCCATCGGTGCTCCTCCCGTAAAGGAAGATAACCGAGGCCGCAGACCTACCTACAACGATCCCAAGACCTTCAACAGCAAGGTAGACGAGTACTTCAAGGACTGCGACGAGAAGGGCATCTTCCCTGACGAAAAAGGGATGTTCGTATTCATGGACATCTTCGAAGAAGAGATAGACGCACTGATCTCTCCTGAAAACAAGAACGCCGACAAGTATCTGCGAGTGCTCAAGAGAGCACAGTACCGCAGAGAAAGCTGGCTGGCCCGCAACATGGTAGCGAACAACAAGATTTCCGCTGGCTGCATGAACGCTTTGAAGCAGGAGCAGAACGGCGGTTACCGTGACAGGGCATCTGAGAACAAGACGAAACGAGTTCAGGTCATCATGCCGGACGGCATGTCAATGGACTTGTTCAAGTGAGGTAGAGCATGGCAAACATCACAGGCAGCGCCAGTGAGAAGGTTTTCCAGATTCAGAAGTGGCTGGGTCTGAATGAGAATCCCGACGGCGACACCAAACTTAAAATGGGCGAAGCCGCTGCCATGCGCAACTTCCGCGTGACGCGAGACGGCAACCTCCAGAAGAGGCCGGGAACCCGTGCGCACTGGACTGTTTCCGAGGGTAGCCAGATTGAGACGCTATGGTCTGGCTTCATCGCTGGGGCGATGTATCTCATGGCGATTTGCAACGGCAAGTTGTACAGCCTTGGAGACGAGGGGGCAGTGACCGAGATTGGGGCATTCCCCGGCGGCACTGACCACCCGCACATGTTCGGATTCTCCGATAAGCTGTACATCCTGACGGGCTACAAGTACTACTGCTACGACGGAACTACTCTTGCAGAAGTAGTTGGGTATGTACCGCTCGTAGCTGTAGCGGTTACTCCCGCAGGCGGCGGTGAGACGCTGGAGCAGATCAACAAACTGTCGAACGGCAGGCGCATTTGGGTATCTCCCGATGGTACCGCCGCTACGTTCCAGCTCCCGGAGAAGCCGATTGCATCCATCGTCGCCGTCAGAAACACGAGCGACGGCAGCGTAGTCACGGGCTATACCGCGAACACCACGGACGGCACTGTGACTTTCGACGCTGTACCGACAGCCGGAACCAGCACGCTGGAGATCGAGTACACCGTTTCCAACGACTTCCGCAGTCAGGTCACGGGTATGCGCTTCTCCGAGACCTACAATGGGACGCAGGATTCTCGCGTATTCCTCTATGGCGATGGCAGCAACAAGGCAATCTACTCCGACATTGACCACGATGGCGTGGCAAGAGCTGACTACTTCCCTGACCAGAACGAAGTGAGAGTGGGCGTAGAGAACACCCCGATTACGGGCATGATCCGTCACTACTCCGCGCTTGCGGTGTTCAAGACCGATGGAACGTATGGCATCCAGTACGGCAACGTCACGCTGGCGACGGGCGACATCATCCCGGCGTTCTACGTCTCCCCGATCAACCGGGCAATTGGCAACGAAGCCCCCGGTCAGGTACAGCTTGTCCTGAACAACCCATATACGTTGTTCGGGCAGGACGTGTACGAGTGGCGAAACAGCAGTTACTACAGCTCCAACCTGACGAGAGACGAGCGGCAGGCCCGCCGCATCTCCGACAGAGTATTCGCCACCATCCACACCTTTGATACGCAGCATTGCGTCTGCTTTGACGATAACTACCACCAAGAGTACTACATCGTGAACCCGGACGGCAGAGCGCTGGTTCATGGGTATGCCACCGATGCGTGGTACTACTACACCAACTTCCCTGCAAAGTGCTTCGTAGTAGTAGACAACGAACTCTACTATGGAGCTGCAGATGGCAAGGTCTACAAAGTCTCTGGCTCGTACAACTACGACCAGCGAGGCGGCGAGATTACCGCCATCGACTGCTACTGGGAGTCTGGGGCCATGAGCTTCGGCTCTGACTACCAGCGGAAGAACAGCGCGATGCTCTGGATCGGTATCAAGCCAGAAGCCAAAGCATCCATCGACGTGACGGCGCTCACCGACAAGGAAGCGACATATGCCACGAAGACAGTTGACTACAGCCTGTTCGACTTCGACCACATCGACTTCTCTGACTTCACGTTCTCCACGAACGACAAGCCGCAGATGCGGCGATTGAAGATCAAGCCGAAGAAGTTCGTCTTCTACAAACTCATCTTCAAGAACTACTCAGACAATACAAGCGTGACCGTGACGAGCGCAGACATCCGCGTCAGATTCATGGGCTACGCAAAGTGATGGTGACAACATGGCTTTTACAAAATTCACCGATCCTATCGACCATATCGCAAATCTGTCTGACCGCCCGAACGATACGGACGGCATGAACGCGCAGGCCCTCAAGGCCGCGTTCGATCAGGGGTTTGCCGACACGCAGGACTATCTCAACAACACTCTCATCCCGGAGCTGGATGTTGAGCAGGGCAAGATCGCCCAGCTCCAGCAGGACATCGAGGACATCGAAGCTGGTGCCATCACCGAGGACAGCGTAAACACCGCAGCGATTCAGAATCTTGCTGTGACAACGGCGAAGCTTGCTGACCTTGCCGTCACGGCTGCGAAGATTGCAAACCTCACCATCACCGCCGCAAAGATCGCGAACAGCGCGATTGAGACGGCGAAACTTGCTGACCGGGCCGTGACCGGGCCGAAGATTGCGCTTGCTGCTGTCTCCGGCGAGCACCTTGGAAGCAAGGTTGTGAAGCAGGCTAACATCGGCGACGGGGCTGTCGGCACCACGCAGATTGCGGATAGCGCTGTCACCCTCGCAAAAACAGCCGGAATCCAGAAAGAAATCAACGTATTCTCCGGCACGCTGACCGCTGCCGGGTGGAGCAACGAGGCGCAGGCCCTCACCATTCAGGGCATGACAGCGACGTGCAACTTTGTCGCCGCCCCGAACAACTCCACGGGCTGGGCCGCTGCCGCAGACGCGATGCTGTACCCGCCCACGGCTGGCGCGAACACCCTGACGTTTACTTGCGACTCGGTGCCTGCGGCTGACATCCACGTCACCGTTTTCTGGTGGGAGGCATAAACATGGGCGTATGGCTTGGGCCGCGAGGGCTACCGAAGCATAAGAAGCCGCCTGCGTTCACCTACACTGGGCAATATGAACTGCTCACTTCGACGAGAGAGGACGGGACTGTTGACTGGGAACTCGTTCTTAAAACTTCCGGCACCCTTACGTTCAGCAGAGTAGTAGACACGGTTGACATGTTCCTCGTTGGTGGTGGTAAACCCGGCACCTCCGGCACATACTCTGGCGCTTGGTCTTCCGGCTACGCGAGAGGCGGCAACGGCGGCGATGGCGGCGAATGTATAACTCGCTATGGCGTTGGCGTTCAGGCCGGAACCGCTTACACGATTACTGTTGGCGAATCCAATCAGGCATCTTCCGCACTTGGAGTGACAGCACGAAGCGGCAGCGGTTCATCTGGCGGCACTGGAGCTTATGAGAATGCGAGTTCTATGGCGAGAACCGCCGCAACATCGGCAGTGGCAGGCGTGACGTCTTTCCTCATGCTTTGGGGCGTAGATCGCAAGTACGGCCCCGGAGGTGGCGGCGGAGCTGCCTCTGCTGGAACTCTTGGCGGCAGCGCTTCCAGTTCTGGCGCTTCTACTGGCGGCGGCAGCGGTGGTACTTCTTCTCACAGGCGAGGATATGACGGTGCTGCGAACACTGGAGCAGGCGGCGGCGGAGGCTTCGCTATCAACACACAATCAGACGTAGACTATGGAACAGGCGGCGCTGGTGGTTCCGGCATCGTAGCATTCCGTAACGCGAGGTAATGTAAATGATCAGAATCAACATCACAGGGCCGGACGCGTCGGTCACAGAAAAAGAAACTCTCACGGCGGGCCGCGTTGGCCTACAGTGCGAGTTCACTTTCGATGCCGCGTGGGAGGGTCTGAACAAAGTCGCTATCTGCGAAGGCGCAGAAGTGCAGGACGTTGTACTCGACCCAGACAGCAACGTCATCACCGTCCCGGAAGAATGTATGTCCGTTGCCGGGTATCGTCTCCGCGTCGGTGTGTACGGCGTTGACGGAGAGCGCACAATCGTCATCCCGACGGTTTGGGCGAAGGTAGGCAAGATTCAGGACTCTGCTGACGGCGGTGAAGACATCACGAACGTCACCCCCGACGTAGCCGCTCAGATTCTCCAAAACTCCAACGACGCGCTCATGCTTGCCCGTCAGGTAAAGCAGGACGCTGACAACGGCGTGTTCAAGGGCGAGAAAGGTGATAAAGGCGATAAAGGCGACAAGGGCGACACCGGAGCTACCCCGGAGTTTTTCATCGGCACTGTCATGACGGGAGCTGCTGGCTCCGACGCTGACGCTTCGATCACTGGCACGGCTGAAGCTCCTGTTCTGAACCTCACGATCCCCCAGGGCCTCAAGGGCGACGCTGGCAATGGCGACATGATCGCTGACGATTTCAGCACAAGCACCGCTTATGCCGTCGGCGACTATGTCATTTACAACGGCAGTCTGTACCGCTTCACCACCGCTCACCCGGCTGGCGCATGGAACGCAAGCCACGCTACCGCCGTCCAGCTTGCGGAAGATACTCGTGACTTAAAGAGCGCTATTGAAAACTTAGAAGCTATTCCGTATAGCGTGAAGATGGCAATGGACACGCTCTTTTCCAAGGCTGCTTATGCTGATGACGATGCCGCTTCAAGCTATGCAACTTTCCACGCTTGGGCAACGGCAAACCCTGTTACTTCCATCACCGCTGTGTTCACACAAGGCTCTGCCGTGATTTACGACACCGACTCCCTTGACACGCTGAAACAGTATCTGGTGGTCACTGCGAATTTCAGCGACAGCACCACGGCAACTGTGACGGATTACACGCTGAGTGGAACGCTGACCGCTGGCACATCGACTATTACTGTAAGTTATGGTGGTAAGACGAATACGTTCAGCGTGGTAGTTACAGCATGGGATTATGCATGGGATTATAGCATGGGTTATTTGACTGCAAATGGGTTTACTATGCAAACTGGTCATACAGGTTCTGCTGTCTTACAAGAAGATGGATTGTTAATAACAAGTAATAGACAATTTAATAAAGATAATAACCCTGTTTGCACTACTTGCGTATTTGAAACAATATTTACTCTCGTTTCTTTTGACAATACTACTGGGTCAAACCGTGGTTATCGTCTTATTATCTTTAATGGTAATAGAGCAGTTACGCTTAATGTTAAAGAAAGTGGTTTAGAGGCATATAATTATACAACAACATCTTATGATATTGTCGCCCCTGTTGTTTTAAACAAAGAATATATTCTACGAGTTGAAGTGGGACAAACAACTGGCAAATTATATCTTGATGGTGACCTTGTGCTTACTGTACCGCTTGGTACAACTACCGCAACAAGAAGTATTGTTGCTCTAATAGGTAAAGATAATGGTAGAAAAACACTTGTTAAAAATATTAGATATAGCTATCAATCATAAGGAGGCGAATGAATGTCTGTTTATGATAAAAGTGGGGTATTATTAAATGCTATTTATGGCATATCTGGCTCTTCGCTTAATGCTGGATATGCCATAGATGGTGAACAAATATTTCCAGATGATTCTATACTTACATCATTTGATATGTTTTATCCCAATGATGCAAGTGGAGCGTATCAAGTAGCACAAGGAAAGAATTTAACTTTAACGGCAGACCAATTTCTTGCCTTGCGTTATGATGACTATGTATCAAATCCTCCAGTTGATATTACTGTTACAAAAACATCCCTTGGTAAAGACAGCACTAACACATATGACATTTGGGAGTATAGTTTTAAGCCTACTAATCCAAAAAGAAAAATTCTCTTAATGTCTGGTGAACACGCTTATGAAACTACAGCATCTTTCGGATTAGCGCATTTGATTTATCATATTTACCGTGTACAAGATAATCGAGCATTTGCTTATATACGGAAGAATGTCGAAGTCAAAGTCGTTCCAATTTTTAATCCTTGGGGTTTTAACCAAGTACCGAAAGAATATGGCGTTTATGGAGGCATAAACCCAGAAAGAAACTTTAATTATAACGGACTATGGGAAATGTTTACGGAAAGCCATGATGGTGGTCAAGCGGGAGATTATTGGAATAAAAAAGGCGATTACCCGTTTCAGACAGCAGAAACAAAAACACTTGCAAGATGGCAAATCGCAAATCAAGATGCTGATTTTATTATTAACTGTCATACTGGGGAGACAGAGAATAATCGTGATGTATGGATTGATTATATGACACAGACACCGGCGGCAAGCCCCATCCTTGCCGCTGTCGCAAAGAACGAGACAGAGTTCAAAACAAGGTTTAACCGTTCTACTTGCCGCACCGAGATAACAGGGACTAACTATCCTAATTCAACAGGATATGGTATGCATGGAGCTTGGAATATGTTCTGCGTGAAAATGACAGGATTTACAAATGAACAAGCACCGCATAACACTATTTTTGGCAATGGAAAGTCTAACAGCGCAGGTGCAATTAACAACTATGCATCAATTACAGCCACTTACGTTTTAGAGATGCTTCTTGATAAGTATCAATCAATTTACGATAGTATCCATCCAAATAATACTGTACCTATAACAGGTGTTTCTGGAGAAAGTGTAAGTTTTAATTCTGGTGATTACTCAAAAACTGTTTCTCTTACTGTGACACCTACAAATACTACTCAATTTACATTTGAGTGGTCAAGCTCTGATGAAAGTGTGTGTGAGGTTTGGGGAACAACAAATGAAGCAGTAATAGTAAAACGCGGAAGTGGTACAGCAACGATTACTGCAACAAATTTGTTGAACAGTCAAGTGACTACGCAGTTTACCGTTAGTATTCAGTGAGGGGGATAACATGACTGAAATCGAAATCTATGGGCAGTGCCTCAAACTTGGCATGACCCCGGCTGGAGCTGCTGGCGCGACCGCAAACATCCTCGCGGAATCTGCTGGGCGCTCTGACAATCTGCAAGACTGCTACAACAGTTCTCTTGGCGTATCCGATGCAGAGTATGTCCGTCAGGTGGACAGCGGTGTACGAAGCTTCATTGATTCAGCCGGGTTTGGTTATTGCCAATGGACATCGCATGATCGTAAGCGTAACCTCTATGATTACCTAAAGGGTCACGGCAAATCCATCGCTGACTCTGATGGGCAGTTCCAATTCATGGCGAGAGAAATGAGAGCAAGCTACTCCTATGTTTGGAATGTTCTGACTCACACGGCAGACCCATACGAAGCCGGGTACACCATGTGCAAAAGATACGAAATTCCCGCCGACACGGAGAGACAGGCACAGTTCAGAGGCAATCAGGCAAGAGGAATCTACGGCAGATGCAGCGGCACGACCCCGGTTGACCCTGTCGAGCCTGACGAGCCGACAACGGAAACCTACTGGCCTCCCCGCATGATCTGCAAGGGTATGAACGGTGCAGATGTGACCGTACTGCAAGCGCTTCTTGTTGCCCGCGGCTACGGCGTGAACGCTGTCAATGGCGTGTTTGACGATAGCACCGACAAAGCCACCCGGCGTTTTCAGTCTGACAGCGGCCTTGCGGTGGACGGCATTGCAGGCCCGAACACTTGGGCAGCCATCCTGCGGAGGTGAATACCAATGGGTAGCCTAACGGCAGCGCAGGCAACATTCCTCTCGGCCTGTATCGCTGCACTCGCGTCGATCATCGTTGGAGTGATCAATTCCCGGAATCAGCGCAGACAGTTTTCCGATGACATGAAAGAACGCGACAAGGAGCGGGAGAAAGCGGAAGCGGTACGGGACGCAGAACTCAAGATGTGGATGAGGCAAGTTGACAAGAAGCTTGATACCCACAATGGCTACGCAGAACGCTTCTCAGAGATCAAAGAAGACATAGCGGCTATCAAGGCCGATGTCAAGAACTTATACCGGAAAGGAGAATGAACATGGACATTCTTGGTATTGCGGCAATCCCTGTCATCACCGTCATCTGTTACGGCTTCGCGGAAGTGCTCAAGGCGACTCCGATGGACAACAAGTGGCTCCCTGCCATTTGCATCGTGCTCGGTGCTGGCCTTGGCGTTGCGGCTCTGTTCGTCGCCCCGGAGATTACCCCGGCGACTGATGTACTGACTGCTCTGGCGGTCGGCATCGTGAGCGGCGGTTTTGCCACTTCCGTGCATCAGACCATCAAACAGCTTAAGGAATAATGGGGGCGAACGCCTCTCAACTGAGGGGAGGGCAACCTCCCCTCCACTACTACTCTACGGAGGAATTATAAATGGCGGGCTTTGAGGACGCTTACAAAAGATACACAGAGAGTGGTCAGGGGCAGGCCGTAGCTGGCATGTACGATCAGCAGACGCAGGCGAATGTAAACAGCCTCAAAGCCACCTATGACCGTAACCTTGCAAATCAGCAGGCGGCGCGTGAGCAGATCGGTACAACGTACCAGAACTCCGCGAACAATATGCAGGCTCAGTACGAGCGCAACCGTCGGAACCTGAACCAGCAGGCGGCGGCGAACGGTATCAACACGGGCGCGGGTAGCCAGCAGCAGCTCGCGCTACAGAACGTGTGGAACCGCGACTATGGCGCGTTGCAGGGTCAGCAGGCGCATGCTTATGCAAATGCCGACCTTGCAATTGCGAACCTGACCACAAACTACCAGAACGCTATCCAAGAGGCACAGGCGCAGGGCGACTACCGCAAGATGGCGGCTCTGCTTGATGACTACAACACCAAGTACAACCGTGAGCTCCAGAACGCTAAGACCCTTGCGGCCTACGGTGACTTCTCGGGCTACAACAACATCTACTCTTCTGAGCAGATTGAGAATATGCGTAATAGCTGGATTGCCTCTAACCCTCTGCTGGCCTATAACACTGGCGCTATCTCTGCGGCAGACTACTACCGCATGACTGGGCAGTATGCTCCGGGCCATGCTCCTGCGGCTACAAGCCGTGGAGGCTGGACACCCAGCACGACATCCACTCCCGAAGAAGAGAGCGGCGATGAAGTGAAGTCCGAAGCTCTCCCGGCAGCAGCAAGAGCTATCATCAACAATGCAAGTAGCCAGCAGGACGCTGCGAACAGGCTCATTAACGCTGGCCTTTTCGACAAGCTCAGTGAGGGGCAGAAGAAGTCTTTCGTTTCCGCGATGAACTCTTCGTCTCTTGGGCGCAATCAGGGCAAAGCTCTTGCTTATGCAGACCAGTACCTTTTGGAGAATGGCGTAGGATAAGGAGGCCACTATGGCTGGCTACGACGAAATCATTAAAAAGCTCGCAAGCGGCGAGATCGGAAAGCCGTCAGCGTCGCAGCAGATTGCTGAGGCCGCTAATGGCGGCATGAGCTACGGCGCTGCGAGAGCTTATGGTTATACAAGAGACCAGATTCACAATCAAGCACTAAAAGGCGGCGCGTATGGTGCTATCGACACCAGAACGCCTGAGCAGAGAGCCGCTGCTGGCGAAGCGTATCATCAGGAACGTATGGCGAAGCAGGAAGCGGCTGACGCAAAGGTGCGTGGCTCTTTCTGGGACATCCTTGGCAACGGCCTTGCCATGCAGAACTCCCAGTACCTCCCTGCGGATCAGCAGCTCAGTCTTGCGCAGCGTCAGGCGAAAGCTGCGAACGACTTCACCACTGGCCTGAAAGAGAGCAAGGAAGCTTCCAAGGCTATCGAATGGAACGGCAGACAGCAGATGGTTGACGAGTACAAGCATCTGTCATACGAGGCGAACAGGGCTCGCACTTTCCATGACCCGAAAGCGGCTGAGCTTGCGCAGCAGGCGGCTGACCTCCAGAAAGAAATCCAGCGCCGCGATATCATGGCTGGCAATGGCGAGCGCGATCTTAATGGCGCTGATAGAATCACAAGCGTTGTCGGCAGTTCTGCCAAAGGCATTGGCTCCGGCCTCGTTGAGCTCGGCGCTGACGTTGGTCAGGCTATTGGAAAGGCATCCGTCAACCAGCAACTTCTGAGTGGAAGTCAGTTCATGGTTGACCAGATGCTCGGCGAAGATACGATGGCCCGCTACAACCAAGTCACCGAAGCCATGAACAGTGAAGAGGGCCAGCGCGTCTGGAACCAGATGTATTCCGTAGCAGATTCTCTCGGCGAAGGAGCTGCCAGAGACCTCAACAGAGCGAAGAACGGTCTTGGTGCTCTTGGCAGAGCTGGTGTTGACATTGGTCAGAACATCATTCAGATGGGCTTTGACGCTGGTGTGGGGGCATTGACTGGTGGCAGCTCTCTCGTCCCCATGTTCGCCCGGGTGGCTGGCGAATCCATGCGAGAAGCTCGTCTTGAGGGCGCTTCTCTCGAACGCCGCCTTGCTTACGGTGTTACCAAAGCTACTATCGAAGTCGCAACTGAGAAGATGTTCGACGGCGTAGCCAAGCTGTACGGCAAGGGCGCTATGGATGACATCGTTGAAGTTGCTATCCGCAGAGCTGCCTCTACTGACGCTGGCAAGAGCATGCTCCGCATCTTGGCTGGTGCATCCGGCGAGGCAATCGAAGAAGTTGTCTCTGGACTGCTTGACCCTCTGGCTGAGGCTGTTAAGACTGGGAAGATCGGCAAGCTCGACGCAGAAGAGATGGCGTATAGCGCGTTCATTGGTTTTACTATCGGTTTCCTTGGCAGCGGCACGACCATGATTAACGGGGAGAACGCCAAGCTCAACGCACAAGCGAACTCTCTTACGAACGCTTATGCGCAGCTCGGCGAAAATCCCACGTTCCGACAGGAGCTCAGTGACCGTGCTTTGATGAAGCCCGATGCGTACATCGGCGCTCACGATCCTAACGCTGAACGGCTCCGTACTATCCAGAACGCGCTGCTCAACCCCGTCAGCTCTCGCGCTGCCCGTGGCGCTCAGGCTGGCAATACCAATGCAACTACTACTGCAGTAGAAGAAGACAGCAGGGCGAACCTCTCTCCCGAAGAGCGCTACGTCGATAACATTGTCTCTGACGAGAACATGTCTGACAACGAGAAAGCTACGCGCATCCTTTCTTCTGGCTACTATGCAGAAGCTTTCGAGAATATGTCCGGCGTCGAACTCGACGGCACAGAAGCCGAGAATAAACGCGCAATCAGAGAATGGCTCCAGAATCGCACAGGAACGCAGGAAGATTCTGAGGGTGCAGACGTACCACCCGATAGTGCCAACGCAAGCACGGATGAATCTGGCGAGTTAAACAGCGACTCCTATGTTGGCAGACATGCAGCAAGCTCTGAAAGCACCGCCGAAGGCTCCGATTCTTACGTTGGAAGACACGAATCGCAAGACGTAGACCAGACGTTCCTTTACGGTGAGCCGGAGGATTACTCCACCACAAAGGGCTACCTCTACTACCAGATGAAACGTGGCTGGGGCGGACGCGGTGAAGCTACGCAAGTTGGTGTGAACTCGCTGACCGGGTCTTCTTATCCAGACTCTAAGCCCCGCAGCCAAATGTCGACGAGGGACGTCACCGAGAACCGTATCAAAGGCAGCGCTGATTACGAAGCCGCGCAGACCCGCAAAGAGGACAACGAGAAAAGGCGAGCCGAGTTCCTTGAGAACGAATCTAACTTCTACACTGGCGACAGAACGCTCGACTCTCTTCTCTACTCTGCGAGAGAACAGCTTGCGCAAGATTGGAAGGGCACTATCTCCGCTATCATGGAGGGCGAACGCGGCTGGGATCAGGTTGGTTCCAACCCGAAAGAATCTGCACAACTCCGCGCAAGAGTCCTGAACCATCTCGACGCGTCGAACGAATACTATGTTCGTGGCAATGAAGTGGTCAGAGAAGCTCGTAGCTCCAGTGAGACGGAAGAGGTAGACCAGTACGCGTCTGACAAAGAGCTGGAAGATATCGACCGTCAGGTACAGGAGAAGCAGCAGTCTGATCAGGCTCGTTATGAGCAGGAAAGATATGGCGCACCCTCGGAAGACGGTACTGGAATGCAGTTCTCGCAGAGGGAGAAAGTCGAACTCGCAAGGTATAGGGCAGAGAGAAAGAGGGCGGCTCAGGCCGAACATACTGGCGCAGCAAAGCTCGACACGAGCAAGCTTATTCGCAACAGATTCCTCGGAACCCCTGACACGTCCAAAGCCAGCCTCAAGTTCGTTCGTGACATCCTGACCGATATCAACTCTCTTGCTGACTTCGTGAAAGGCGAAGGCGTTTATAAGGGATTCCCTGCGGCACAGCGGCTTGATGTGCTCAGAGCTGTGTTCCCCAACGCGAACTGGGAGTTCGACGGAGCTACCAACACGATCTCTCTTTCCCGTGAACCGAAGGTGAGAGGCGCAGAAGCTAACCGCTTTGAGAACGGCTTCGTCCCTGCTGATGACACCTTGCCAAGCTCTAACCAGAATGATATATTTGAGTATATCCAAGAGGCTGGGCTTAAGGTACCCACCGGCGGAACAATTCTTACAAGACCAAGGGGGTTTGACGATGATCAAGTCGCTAACAGACGAAGAGAAGAAGAAGTTCAGAGAGCTGGCAAAGAAGCCGCTAACGCAGGAAGAAAAAGCGAGAGCGGATCGGTCGCTCAAGTCCTTGCAGAAGCCGCTCAGCAAGGAACAGCTAAAGATCCTGACGGACTTCTGGGACAGCGAGGACTGGTAAAGCTCAGCAACCTTGGGCGGCGAAATGCACTCAACGCAATTGAGCATTACAGGAAACAGGGCGCTTCTATTGTCGAGCGAGAGAACTTCACAGAGGAAGAGAAGAGAATCGAACGCGAAGCTGCCAAGTATGGAGCATACGTCACATTCATGGACGCATCAAAAGCTCCGAGCCTCCGAAAGATCGGGGCTGTCACAGTACGCGGCAGCGATCCGAGCCTTATCTTTTTCCGAAATTCTGGTTGCCGAATCGGCATGCAGACGATCCTCCGTCACGAAATTACGCATCTCAGAATCAGACAAAAGTTCCGCGCGGGACACGGGGCTACACTCCTTGCTGAAACTTTTGCCAACTCGTCCGTAGGCATTGATGTTATTCGGTCTGCTCACAAACTGTACTCAGAGCGATATGGCGATCCGTATACGAGCAAGATCACGAAAGGCAAGTATAAGACTTATGCCGAGCTTGAGGCAGATACATCCGAAGCGGCCTCTACCTTGCGCGTGGTCGTTGATAACATTGTTTACGAGGAAGCGTACTGCGATCTGTGTGCTGGCAATGCTGAACTCTTTGCTTCTGATCCTGAGCTTGCAGATGCTTTTCCTGAGCTTGTTGCTCACGCCTATGCTGCCGCTCAGAAGAACGACCTCTTCTCAAATTCCGATATTAAGTCTCTGACTAACACTGAGTTCGATCAGACTATCATTAGTGGTGACAATAAATCCGGCAGTATGAGTGCATCCGACATTATCGATAGGATAGAGTCTGAGGCGCAAAGAAAAAGCATTATGCGCGATTACATGTACAAGCGCAATATGCTGAACAGCAGGATGAAAATCCTGAACACCGACAAGGCCGAGATTTCTTCCCTCAAGAAGACTGCCGCCAGAAGCAGACGAATCGCTGAAATTGAGAGTCAAATGGATTCGCTGGAAGAACAGCTCACCGAGCTCGACGGCATCAGGGACAAAGCTCTTTCTGGGGATTCTTCTTCGATAGCTTTTCTGCGCGACCGGGGAATTAAGTTCGACGCGAAATCTGGCACCACGCCAGCGACGGCCCTTGCCAACGCAGCAACCAATGATGCCGGAGGCAAATCTGCCAGCAAGAACAGCCGAGTCACGAAGAAAGATGCTCGCGACATGGCCCGCACTAAGTACGAGGAAGACCTCTTTAAGCAGCAGGAGCTTCGCAGCAAGACCCGTGGCGTTGATGTAAACACTGACAGTGAATCAGCCAAGCAGCATCCGCGGTCAAAGGCCGAGTATCTGAAAAAGGTTGAGCGGCTTGGGAACGAGCTCGACCGCGTAAGTGAAGATATCCGCAAGGCAGTGGATGCGAATGATTACGCCAAGGCCAATTCTCTCGATGAACAGTATCGTGAGTTAGAAAAGCAACGAAACTCTTACCGCCTCAAAATCGAATCTCTTGACCGTGCAAGAAGAATCCCCAACATGAGCCGCAATGCACTCGAGAAAAAGCTCGCCGACATTGAACGCCGTCTGTGGGAAGTCGATCTTGAGTCTGAGGAGTTTTCCTACAAACATGATTACTCTAGCCCTGAGCTTGAGTTCGAAGAGGCGAGTCTCAACCGCGCATATGACGATTACAAAGACGCGCTTGAGCTGAACGAGCGTTACGATAGCTCTCTTCACGGTGAAAAGGAGAAAACCGGAACTCAACCGGAGGCCCAGCCTAAGTCCGAGAACCCCCTTGTCAATGCGGCAACGCCATCTACTGCTGTTAGCAAGATGACCACCGAGGAGATCAACAAGCGTATTGAAGAACTCGAACAGCGTGACTGGGAGCTCAACCTCTTGGAAGAGGAATTCGCGTACAAGCACGACTATGAGTCCGAAGATTACCTCCGGCAGCATGAACGGCTTAACAAGGAATACGATCTGTTGCAGAATGAGCTTGACACCCGTGCAAAGAAGCGTTCTGCAAAGCCCAAGCCTGAGAAGCGGGCTGCCAAAGCCACAGAAAAAACAGCTCCTGCAGCAGAACTGGATGCACCACAAAGCTCTGCTGAGTACGCCGCCCAGCAAAGGGCAAAAGGCGAAGACGGCAGAAGCAATGTCGACATGGCAAAGCAGGAGCGTGCCACTGCCGAAGAGGAATATCGCCAGCAGCGGTATGCTGACACTCGCGGTGTTGACAGCTCTGCCGGATGGTCTCAGCAGGAGAGAGCGAGAAGAGAAGAGCAGCGCGAAGCAGAGGAGACTGTCGAAGCAGCAGAGAATCACTTCGCTGCCACTCAGGCTTACGGCGAAGAGGTTCACCGTAACATCATCAAGACTGCTAACCGCGTGGCAAACATGGTGTTCCTGCCCGATCCGAGCGGTAAGCCTGTTCGCAACAGGAACGCCCGCCATATGCAGCCGCTCATTGACGCTGTTGTTGGCCTTGCTGACGGCTCTCTTACCCTCAACGACTTCATCAACACTTACCATGAGTTTGGCGAAGCAGAGAATAAAGACACCGTTGGCTACTTCTACGATCCGGCTGTTGATGCGCGCCTCCGTCGCCTGAAAGAGTTCCCGATGGACGGCGAAGGCCAGTACTCCACCGAGGCCCGTAGCATTCTCAAAGAGACCATGGACATGCTTGAGCACCGCACCCAGCGTTTGCTCAACAAGAGAGCTGACGCATCTAAGGCTGTGACGGAGATCAAGTCTACGAACACTGGCCTTGATGGTTCTACTCCGGCTCTGTTCAAGGGCTTCATGCTGAAACAGCTCCGGCCCGACACGTTCTTCCATGCTATCACCGGGTTCGCTAAGAACACTTCCAACATTGCTTATCAGCTTGCTGGTAAAGCAGAGAAGTCTACTCAGCGTAAGATCAACGTGAGCACTTCGGCACAGAACTATTTCCGTGGCGCGATGGAGAACATGAAAGCCTACCGTGACTTCTCCACTGGTAAGACGAAGATCAGCACGAAGATTCCCGGGCTTGACAGAAGTATGAGCATGAACGAAGCTCTTGGCCTGCTGAGAACACTGGAGACTGACGGAGCTAAAGACCACATCATCAAGTGTGCCGAGCGCGAAGTAGACGATGACGGCTACGGTACTGTCTTCTCTCACTCTGAGAAAGACTTGTATGGTGGTAATCAGGAGAACGGGTTCAGGAATCCCCTCCGCGCTTCGCTCCTCTCTGACGAAGCAATAAAAGCTTTGCAGGGCGCATGGGATGTTGACCCGAACCAGCGTGGTCGTGCCATCTCGCAGGCCAGAGCAAAGGCTCGTCTTGAGCTTGACGCTCTTGCGAAGTCTCTCCGCGCAGAAGTAGAAGCCGACGCTGTTGCCAGCAAGTTCGACCAGGCGATCACCAGAGCTATGCGTATGCTTGGCAAAGAGATCGACACGACTTACAGCGCCATGTACGGAGTCAAGGCCGCAAAGCAGGGAAAGAACTACTGGCCTCTGAGTATCGCAAGCACCGGGAACAATGCCGAGCTTATGTCTGACATCCGCTCCGGCCTTAAGAATGCGAAGTTCATTCAGGAACGTGTTGGCCCGTCTGGTTCTCTGAGAATCATGACCGCTACCGACGTTATGAGCCGCTACATTGATGCTGCCAGCAACTTCGCAGCATTCGCAGAGCTCAGCGATGATCTTGAACTTATGAGCAAGACCTATCGCGGCGACACTTCCTTTAAGGCCCAGCTCGAAAAGTCTTTTGGCAGGGAAGCAGGGCAGTGGCTTGACCGCTATGTCGATACGCTCAATGGTAAGCGCGGCAATGCCAGTAGACTGGCAACGCTGATCCGAAGCAACCTTGCACAGTCTTCTCTTCTGCTCAATGGCGGCGTTGCTTTGAAGCAGAGTCCATCCTACTTCGACATGGTAGGCGCTGGAATTGACTTCGACATTGCCATGCAGGCGTGGAGACCCCTCAGAAGCGCGAAGTCTTGGAGCAACAATCCTCTCGTCAACGTTATCGCCACCCGCTCTTCTATGCTTGAATCTCGTAAGCAGGGCTACTCCGACGTAGAGATCGGTGAGATGACGAAGGACGCGAGGAACCTCTCTAAGAGGCTCGTTGACCGCATCCCGACCGCGTTGACGAACTGGATCACGAAGACTGACTTCCGTACAGTTTCTAACGTCCTCCTCGCTTGCCAGATGCAAGTTGAGAAGAACGGTGGAGTTGAAGTCGGCTCTGCTGAGTACTACGACAGAATTGCGAGATTGTTCGAGGATGTTGTCTTGAAGACGCAGCCTATCTACTCCGCACAGTTCAGAGCTGAGTATCAGCGCAGCGACAACGAGCTTATCCGTTCGCTGTCCATGTTCCGTTCTCAGCAGACGCAGAACCTCAACCAGATCATCAACGCGGTAGGGGAGTATAGTCAGATCAAGAAGGGCGGCAGCCCAGAGTCTATCAGGAAAGCCGAGCAGAACATGCATCGCGTGTTTGCTGGTCAGATTACTGGCAGTGTTCTGTTTGGCATCCTCTCTGGCGTTGCAAGAGGTCTTATCCGCAAGGACGATGACTTCAAAGACAAGGATGGCAATGTGACCGCTGGAGCTGTTCTCAGCCGCCTTGGCCTGAACACTGCTGAGTCTATTGCTGGTACTATCTGGTTCGGAGACGTAGCCGCTAAGGCTCTCGTGGATGTTGTCAGCAACGCTGTGACTGGTGGCAAGGGCACTAAGGAGTTCTACTCTGTCAACGACAATGTTATCAGCGGCTTCAATAGCTTCATCACGAACCTGATCTCTTTCGCCTCCAAGCCCAGTGCGAAGAAGGGCTGGAACATTGCATTCTCCCTGTCCCAGCTTACTGGCCTGCCCATCAGGAACTGCTACAACATGGTCAATGCTGTCGCCAAAGACTTCCAGTCTGTCGACGAGCGCTTCAACTTCACTGTTGATGACAGCTCTGAGAATGCTCCTGCCGAGCCGGATAAGAATGCTGCGTCTACTGCGCTTGCGAATGCAGCCACAGCTACGAAACCGTCTTCTACTTCTTCTGAGAAGAAAGAAGATACAGACCTTGATAAGCAGATTCGCATTGCGAAGAAGGAAGCAAGCGAGTACGACACGTCCAGAGACAACGCGACGATGGATAAGATTCTCGCGGCGAAGCTTGACGAAGATGACACTGACAGCTATGTAGACAAGTACATGAGCAAACCTTACCGAGAAGTGTACTTTACTCTCCGTGATGCTGGCTTCGAGCCGAAGGAGATTTACAACCGCTACAAGGACATTGATACCGAGAACGGCGGCAACGGTAACATCTCCCAGAAAGAAATGCTTGCCTACTACAGAGCTCACCCTGAATCCAGTGCTCTGATCGCAGCGATCTACAACTCCAAAGGATATACGAAGTACCCGACTTGGGACGAGTATATCAAGCACAAGAAATAAGAAAGGCCGGGGCTTTTGCCCCGGCTTATTCTTTATGACAGCCCAATGCTTACTGCGAGCGCCCGGTCAAGCGCTTCCAGCTCATGCTGAGTAAGCTGACCAAGCCGCCTGCCAAGCCAGCTCTTGTCAATGGTCTTGATGCACTCTGTGAGCACTATGCTCTTGAGCCCGGTCGCGTAGGTAACGCTGTGCGTGGGCATAGGCTTCTTGTTCTTGCTGGTGAGCGGCGATACGATCACTGTAGGGCTGTACTTGTTGCCAGTTTCATTCTGGATGATAACTACAGGCCGGATGCCGGACTGTACGTTGCCGTGACTCATTCCAAAGTCTGCCAAGTAGACTTCGCCTCTGTGCATGTGCCTTCCTTTCTGACCACTTCGTGGCCGATGTATTCGTCGATGGAGATACCGAGAGCATCTGCGAGGATTTCGATAGTTGAGATGTAGCCGACGTGAGAACCACATTCGATTCTTCCGATAGTGACTCTGGCGATACCAGACAGGTCGGCTAAGTCTGCCTGAGAGAGCCCGGCTTTACGCCGGGCCTTTGCCATATACTGTCCTCTCGTCATCAGCAGTCCTCCGTGTAGCAGCCCATGTACGGGTCAAAGCCCATCTCAAGCTGGTCATCGTCAGGCTCAACTACTTCGTCGAGGTCAATCTCATGCGTGGCGTTGTGCCACTGTTCGAGGATGTACTCGATGATCTTGACAGCGGTTTCTCTGGGCAAGTCCAGAATGTTCTCAGCGGAGAGCGTGATCTCATAGTTACCGTCTTCACACTCTACTGCGGAGCTTACGTTCTCTTCGGGAATCTTTGCAATGTTATCGCTCATATTGTCTCCTCCTTTTTTGTGTCCAGTGCCTACCTCGCAGGCTCTTTCCTATTTGTGATGTTACTTCTCTTCTGAGACAGCCGCAGCTTTTCGTTCGTCCTTGCTTTAAGTAGTTGCCGACCGTTACGAATTCCGTGCCGCAATCACATCTGCAAAGCCAAGTCGGCTGAGACCAGTTTCTGTTCCCTGACATGTACACAACGCCATCGCGGCGAAGTACTGTCAGCCTGCCGAAGCGTTGCCCAGTCAGATCACGGAGTTTGCCCATCGTCATCTACCTCTTTCAACCACTCAAGCCAAATCTCTTTCGTGCTGCCGTGACCGTTAGCGACAAACCATTCAGCCATCTCTTCTATGCTCATATGCGTGAGCTTATAGTAGTTCGACTTCTTCCACTTCATGTGGTAAACTTGATTGACGAGCTGACGTGAAACGCCAAGGCTTCGAGCAATTTCGGCTTGCTTTTCGCCGCAATTCAGCCGCTCAATGATCTGCTTTGTGTTGTCTCCCCACAGCTCCGGCCTTGGGCCGTGATGATACTGGTATTCAAGTGTGCCGTTCCGTTTCATCCTTGACCAACAGGCACGGCACAGACCCTTTGCGTAATGCTCTTCTTTGCCGCAGTAAGAACAAGGTTTATTTGTCATCTTCCACCTCCTGTTTGAGCCAGTCGAGCCAACACACATAGCAATTCGATACGCCTTTGCAAATGTCTCTGTTCGCCCCCGGAAAACAAGTCAGCTCGGAAAAATAGTCAGCCATTTCCTCCACGCTCATTGCGCGGATGCGGTCGGCGTTGGACGGGTAATAGACTTCGCCAGTAAGGATGTTGATGGATTTGGTAAAGCGCATTTTGTTTATAGGCACTTCAACCCTGTATGTTATGCCGTCCTTTACCAAGTACCATCCATCATCTACCTTTGGCGGGTCAACTTTGAAATTGTCGTATTTGTATCGCGGCTCTCCCATCACTCGCCCTCCTCTGCCTCAACGCAATTGTCCCAGAACCAGCGGATCACTTTCAGCAGCGTGTCTTTCTTGACAGCGTTGATAGATGCCATGCTAAGAATCTTCTCCACGGCGCTGAGTTTAGCGTCCATGTCGATCTCCCTGCCGCCGATGCTGTCAGCAGCGATGTTGTCACAGATCATGATTGCTTCTGCGTATCTCATGTCTCTCCCTCCTCTGCCTTAAATGTGCATGATGGCGTTGGCGTGTAAAGCGCGTCCTTGATGTCGCGCTCATGCCGATAGGTTAGGCTCAAAAGGTTGCTTATCAAATCACGCTTTACGCTGAACGGCGTTTCGATTGCCAATATGCATATGATAAAATTGGCAATCTGCTCATCATATGTCATTTCTATCCCTGTTTCGCTCATGCTCATTCCTCCTTCGGCGGTTCGGGTAACGGCATCCAATGGGTTATATCAAACCCTTTGTAAATCTCACCCAACTCACCGTTCCACAAATACCATCTGGTTTTGTATTTTCTGCCATAGCACATCATGTCCTCTGGATAATCTCGCCAATGCACCATAACAAGCACATCTTGACCGCGCTCCGGCAACCGCTCCGTCACGGGAATCCATTTGGGCTTGCTCAGTTTCTCAATGGCATCGGCGGCTTTGATTGCGTCTTCTCTATCCATGATGCACGGCACATACTCTGCGGCTTCTCTCAGCCGCTTTACAAGTTCGTCATACATCGTTTGCCCTCCTGTTCCATGCTTCGGCAACATCCTCGACATAGAAACCCCATGATGTCTGACCAGCACATGACGCACAGTAAATTCTGAACCGCTCAAATCGTGTGCCAAGCTTTCCCATGCAATCCGTCCTATCAACGGTCTTGTGCGCTATTCTCGCGTCTTTTCTCCCGCAAAACGGGCAAGGTTTAAGTTCCATCAGCTTTCCTCCCTCTTTTTGCCGTCAGCGCAGAAGTGATTCGGATCGCGCCGTTGCTCAGCCAACACGCAAACGCTCGGCTTATAGCGTCTATCCTCTGTTCCGTCTTTCTTGAGTTCGTCTATCTGATACCATTTGCAATCCTTGCAAAGAACCACAGGCCGCACATCGGCGGCGGGGATATTGTCAATTGCGTGATTCAGAAACGCCGCCACTTTTGGTGAACACTCTGCCTCAATCAAGGCATTAACCGCCTCGCGTTCGATGTATTCAGCCATCAGAAATCATCCTCCAATCTCACGCCGCAAATGCGGCACAGCCAGTACAGCAGGCACATGCCAAGCACGATCAGGATAGCTCCTACCCAGAAGCGGAGGCGGCTCATAGGCCAGCCTCCACTTCGCGCTTGATGTCATCGTAGGTCACGGTGAAGTCCGGGCCAAGGTCAATCTCTTGGGCTTTAACAGTGATAGGCTCTACGGCCTCTTCCTCTTTCAGCGACTCCTGTTCCAGCCAAGTGCAGAAGAACGAAGCGGCACTCAGAAAACCGACACCGCCGAACACAGCGGTGATGATGATGAAGACAGGCATTGCCAGACGGTACGCTGCAATGGCAACGACTACCAACAGGGCTGAGACGATAGTGGTAACTGCTACGGACTTCTTCTTGCTCATAATTTCCTCCTTGCATATTCGGCGAGAAGACACGATTCAGCCATCCCGTCGTGATCCTTTTTACATCTTTCATTTGCTTTCAGGTCAACGTCCGGGAAGAGGCGATGGCAAACTTCGATGCTCTTCTGCTTGTCCGTATTCAACCCGAACTCTTTCTTCCACGTCTGCGGTGGAACCTCCTGATACGAAACACCGAATGCTTCGAGCACGCCCTTGATGTACCCGTAGTTGACACCGAAGTTGAACGTAGACGCTACACCCTGACGAGGCATTGAGTGAACCTTCTCCAAGCACAGCCGGATAGATTCAGTGCGTCGTGCCGAGAACAGAGCTACAAGGTCTACATTCTCCATAGCGTATACTTCTGTACTTCCATCACTATAGAGGAAAGCAACTCCTCCACGCTTCCCCGGATCAACCCCAGCGTATATCATGCAGCACCTTCCATCCTTTCCATGAACATTGAGATTGCTGCCTCAATCATGTCCTGACGCGAGACAAATGACGAGTTGCAGAACGCGGCTTCGAACCGGGCGAACATGGCATCATCAAGCCGCACGCAGAGCTTGTTGGGCTTGGCTCTCTTCTCTTTCTTGCGCTTGCCTTTAATGCTCAGACCTTCGTGAAGCCCGAACTTCTGAGCGAGGATCGCTTCTGCTTCGGGTAGGAGCTGAACACCGTACTGGGCATTGCATACCATCGTCATGGTGGGCTTGCCGAACAGGGGATATTCTTCCCTGATAGCGCTGATCGCAGCGCTTCTGGATATGTTGGCTTTCTCAAAGTAACGAGGATAGTTAGGCATTTACTTATCTCCCTTCGTTTTGTAGTTGACGATGTAGCTGGTGACAGGCCGCTTCTTGTGGCACATCCGGCACTCGCCCTGAGCAGGCGGTGTCGGCTCTGCCTTTACTTCAAGCGTTTGCATAAGCTCGATTGCGCACAGGGTACATAAGCACCATCTCTGCTCCATCCTTACCACCCCATTTTCTCGTGCTTTTCGAGCGGGAGCCTGTAGATGCTGTGGAACATGCAGCCAGCGCAGTTGCCTTTGATGATCTTGCTGGGCTTGCTGACCCACTTGACTCTCACGTTGGCTCCGCAGTTTGGGCACTTGAAGAACGCCTCTTCTTCTTTCGTCTCCGGGTTGAGCTGTGGAACAGCCTTGCGTAGCCGCTCAACGAATTCAGGCACATGCGATTTGAGTTGATGAGCGAGAGTAACGCAGTCTAGATCGGTGAGGTCGTGGCAGTAGGAGCTCTTGAAGAACTTCATCGCGTCCTTGACCAGATACTCTGCGTAAGTCATGGAGATGTTCGCCGGGGCGCATAAGCTGTCGTAAGTACACATGAGCCCCTGAACGTAGTCTTGGAAAGCTTGGTAGACAATAGCTGCTGACAGCCTGTCTACCCAGCTCTCCTCTGTAACTTGGTTTATCTTTTCCATCTTGCCTCCTCAGATATGGCTATACACATAGTCCAGATACTCTTGCATAGTGTTGAAGCCTTTGGATTTGTACATCTTCTCCCAGCCATCAGCCATAGCTTTCGGGTCTGCTCGCCTCTGCTTTGTTCCGGCCTTCGGCCTCTCGCTGGCTTGCCAATCTCGAAGCTTCTGCTTCCAGTCGACGGGCTTGCCCTTCCACATGAACCCGGACTCTGCGTAGTAGCCGAAGAACTTTTGCACATCCACGTCTGGTGCTACCTCCGACGCGAACTTCTGCACTTCCTCAAGTGTCGGAACCCCACAAGAGCTACCGTCTTCTTCTGTGGTGAGCTCTTTTTCTTTCACCAGCTTTACGAAGCCAAGCCTGCGGAACGCTTTGAGCGCGTCCCGTATCTTGTCCTCTTCACAGCCAGTAGCTTTCGCAAGCACTTGCTTGTCACAGGGGATTACGTCAGGCCGCTGCTTCCACCACGGATTCTTCGCTGCCCTAAGCAACAGCATCA
>Ga0326513_10000679_pt1 | contig 29004 bp, 46 predicted proteins | sample 2_2465_0518_D_FD_203654 | JGI IMG/M metagenome (GOLD analysis project Ga0326513, IMG submission 203654) | Bovine rumen microbial communities from UC Davis, California, United States - 2_2465_0518 | ecosystem: Host-associated > Mammals > Digestive system > Stomach > Rumen | place: USA...
GCTCAAACGAGAACTTATATTCCGTGCCCGGGTGGACGTAGCTGTAATACGGGTGGATGTAATCGTAATAACCATTTTGAGCCGACATGCTGGAGCGATAGGTCACCCCGTCGAAAACCAGCGTATCGCGTCCGATCAGCCGGCGGACGTCCTCTGCGGAGCTGATGGGAACCTGTACGGCGCCGGCTACGGTGGCCGGAACCGAGTAGTCGATGTCCAGATCGTCGATGGACGCATCAATGGCAGCGATAAAGCTGCGGATGTTGGCCTTGCTGTATTCCAGACCGATGACGGCCGGACTGACAGAGTAGTCGGAGGCGTCCACGGGATGGCTAAGACTCGTAGACACAATCTGCAGCTGGATCGTCTGCCCGGCTTTTGTCGTCACGCCTACCGTGATCCCCTGGAAGGACGACGTTCCGGTGCCATTAATTACGTCCCATGCCGTCTTTGTCAGCCCGGCCGCCAGCAGCGGCGCGTCGCTGTCGTAGGACAGCATGGACAGGATCATCGGACCGGCGTAGGGGAGGAAAACCTGTCCCTCCGCGCTGATGGGTGCGCGGAGCTTGTTGCGCTCAAACGGGCTGGGAACGGCAAAATAGTTGATCGAGTACGCCTTCACCTTGCGCCGCGCCACGGCCTCGTGATTCCGAGGACAGCTGTCCACCTGGAAAACGCCGTAGGGGATCCGGAAATAGCCGTAATCGAGATCCGACGCCGCAGCGAGCACGAGCGTTCCGTCCCAGGTGCCGGCCTGGATGGCGGAGATTTCCGCCGCAGATAGGGAGTCGGTGGAAATCTCGCAGAACGCTTGGATAGTCATGCCGCGCATGTCCGGCACGCCAACAGTTTCAAACTCGACGACACTGGCCTCCGCCAGCCCGAAGCGGAAATACTCCCGGGAGCAGATACTCTCCGTAAAGCGGAAGCTTTCCCGGATCAGGTCCTTATTGGTCAGATCCGGCAGCTCTCCGTTGGGGAAAATAATGCGGACGTTTTTGGGCACGCTGTCCTGATGCAGCAGTGCAGCGATCACGGGCGGGATATTCAGCATGATGTCACCTCTCAGAGATCGACAGCGTCAGCGTCTGCCACTGGCGGCTGTTCACAAGATCCCAGCGCCCGGCGCCGGGGTAGTCAATGAACGCATAGAAATCACAGGGCGCCGCCACGTTGTTCACATAGGCCAGCAGGCGCACGGTGCCGTCCTGCTGTTTGGCAGCGCTCAAAGCGGCCAGGAAGGCGTGGTAGGCGCTCTCTGAGGCGAAACCGATCTGCACGTCGCCGCGGATCCGCGTCCGGACCACGTCCCGGTGGTCCAGCCAGTTGCCGTCGGTCCAGGACTGAAAAACGTCCTCCCGGTTGAGTCCGTACTCCTGGGCATTGACGGCGTCCGTCATATCGGTGACGGTGCCGCCGGCGTTATAGAAGCCGAAAGAGATAGGATTCGTCGCCATGTCACGCCCTCGCTCCTGCCAGGATGTTGTAGTTGGTTGCCCGGCTCCTGGTCTGGTTTTCCTGCCGGACCACCTTGAAGATCCGACTGGTGTCACCCTCGATTACGACAGGCCGGGAGCTGATGGCCTGGATCAGCCGGTCCATATCCAGCCCGTTTCCGGTGTCCGAGACGGACGCCGGCGCGGCTCTGGCCATGTCGCTGACGGCTGTCCCTGCCATGTCGTTGACGGCGGACGTCACCGGCGCCAGGTTGGTCTCGATGCCGACGGCCATGCCGGCGGGGATCCAGCGGCCCACTTCCTGGGCAAAGACCTTGGACGGCGAGCCGATGCCCAGGGCCTGCTTGGCAGACTGCCAGGCGCTTTGCGCCAGTCCGGCGATGGCATTCCAAAGGGAACCCGCCATGTTCCAGAGACCGCCGATGATTCCACTGACGATGTTCCGGCCCAGAGATCCCCAGTCGACGCCGGCAAAGGCGTTTTTAATGCTGGAAAAGATCTGCGGCAGTCTTCCGATCAGTGCCGGGATGGCCTGGATCAGGCCCACGCCCAGCTTGACGATCAGCTCCACGCCGGCGCCGATGAACTCCGGCGCGTTGTCGATGATCACGTCCACCAGGCCCATGACCAGATCGGGCAGCTGCGGGGCCAGATTGGCCAGCATCCCGATCACGTTGGAGGCGAAGGCCCCAAAGGACGTGGACAGGTTGGCCAGTGCCTCGTCCAGACCGTTGCCGGTTGTCAGGGCGGCCAGGACGTTCTCCCAGGAAGCCTTCATGGCGCCGAAGGACCCGGCCAGCGTGGTCTGGGCCTCCGCCGCTGCCACGCCGGTGAGACCCAGCTCGCCCTGGATCACGTGGATGGCGGCGTAAACGTCGCCCAGGTTGTCGATGTCGTAGTGGACGCCGGAGAACGCCTCCGCGTCCGCCAGCAGCCGCTGCATCTCCTCCTTGGTGCCGCCGTACCCGAGCTTGAGGTTATCAAGAAGCTGGTACTGGCCTTTGGCGAATCCCTGGTAGGCCGTCTGCAAGCTCTCGATGGGCGTGCCCATCTTGGCGGCGTTGTCCGCCATGTCCATCAGCGCGGTATTGGCGGCCTCCACCGCCTTGGTGGTATCGCCTTCAAACGCCTGCTTCAGCGACGCGCCGAAGCTGACAGCCTGCTCCGCGTAGTCGTTGGCGCTGATGCCCGCCGCGGCGGCGGCCATGGCGAACTCTTTAGCCTGATCGGCCGCGTCGCCGTAGATGGTCTCCAGGCCGCCGAAGCTCTGCTCCAGAGCGCCGCCGGCCTCAAATGCCTGTTTGATGACAGCGCCCACCGCCGCGGCGCCCATGACCTTTTTCAGCCCGCCCAGCAGCTTGGAGCCGAAACTCTCGCCGCCTTTTTCGCCGGCGGCTTCGGTGGGGCCGCCCAGCAGGCTGCTGATCTCGTTCTCGATGCCGGGGGCCTTGGGGACGATATTCACATAAGCATTGCCGAGTTCAGCCATGCGCATCTCCTCCCATCATGCGAGAGCGCCAGGCGCGGAAGCTCTCCGCGCTCTCAAATCCCGGGCCGGTGTGTTCGGCCCTGTCGCCGCCCAGGATCGCCTGTAAGACGCTTTTGGGCGGCCGGCGCCCGTGTGCGCCGTCCTTGGTATTCTGCCACGCCAGGACGCGCAGGGCGTCCACGGCCATGGCCAGCAGCAGCGTCTCCGGATCCGCCGGAGCGCCGCTGAGTTTTTGCGCGATCCTCGATGTCGGCCTCAGCCCCATGGCCAGCGCGGCCGCCGTTTTCACCGGCAGCGCCCGCCAGTCAAAAACATGATAGGTCTCGGCAAGGTCGCAGATCAGCGCATCCTCGTCGAGACCTATCATGCGGGCGAGGCCCATCAGTTTTTTCCCGCGGAGCCTCCGCCGGAGAGGATCTCGGTGAGCTCCCGCTCCAGCTCTGCCGGGGGGACCCGGCCGTCGTGCAGCTGCGCCAGGTGGGCGTACAGAGCTTTCGTCTGCTCCTCGCCCAGCAGCATCCGGGGAAGGGCCAGCAGGGCCTTCGTCTTTTCCAGGACGGAGGCCGTGTCGCTGGCCATGGTGACCACGTGATCCAGCACGTGCAGGTCGTTGGCCTTTTCCGGGTCGAACTCGTAGGCGAACCCGGACGCGGTGGTGCCGTTTGTCATTTCCTCGCCCTCCCGTCACACGTCAGGTCCCGGGGGTGGTGTACTCGTAGTGCGTCACGCCGGAGGTGTCCGGCAGCGCGGTGATGGTGATGTTGTAGCCGATCGCCTCGTTGTCACGATAGACGATCTCGCCCAGATCGGACAGACTGCCGTTGGGGATCACGACGCGCCGCATGGCGCCGCCCTTCATGATCATGTCGATCACATAGGCAGCCTCGGGCAGCTGGTCGGCCGTCGCCTCAACGGTGATGGAACTGGTCTGCTGATCCACGGTCACGTGGGCGTCGCCATAGACCGTCTTCAGCACTTCGGGGTTCAGCGACTCGATCAGCGTCAGCTGCCAGGTGTCTGGCTTTTCGTCCTGCGTGACGAGGACCACGGACCCGCCCCAGGCCCGCACGTTGGTGGTCTCCGGGCTGTTGGTGTTGGTGACGCCGTCCTCGCTGACGTAGCCCAGCTCCTTGAAGGCGGCGTCCAGCTGGGCAGCGGCGGTCGTCGGCAGCGTGGAGCCCGTGGGAGCGCGGAAAACCGCGCCGGCCACCTTGGGCTTGCCGGTGCTGACATTCATAGCATTGGGCATTGGTTGTTCCTCCTTCAGAACAGATAGACCACTTCGAACACCGCCTGATAGCGCGGCGTTTTCGTGGCCTCGTCGGTGTAGTTGTAGCTGGAGTCCAGAGCGCTGCGGCTGATGTCCGGCTCGGCGGCCATGGCCTCCATGGCGGCCTCCACCTGGGCGTTCAGCTCGGCGGCGTCCGCCAGAGAAGCCGCCCAGCTCTGCACGGCCAGGGTGGCGGATGGAATCTTGTTGACCCGGCGGCCGCCGGTTCGTTCCACGGTGACAAAGCGGTCCGGCCGGGGGCTGGGCACGCTGCCGGAAACGGGCACGGATAGCCTGCCGGACAGGTAGCCGATGGCGAACTGTTCGATGGTCATAGGCTCACGCCTCCCAGAGACTTCAGCAGGGTGTTGTTTTTGTTGTTGTCCCGGCGGCTCTCCGCGCTGCCGGTGCGGACGGACGCGATGGCCACGAAAGAGATCGGGTGCGCGCTTTCAACTTCGTACCCTTCTCCGGCCCGGGCGGCGATCTGGCCCGCGGCGCTGTTCAGGACGCTCTGCATGGCGCCGGACTTCATCAGCGCGTTTAGGCCGGCCAGATTGAGCTCGAAAACCTTACTCACAGCGCTCCACCCGCACTTTCTTGTGCCAGGGCGTGGGGATGTTGGCCTCGATGCCCTGGATCACGTCGCCGAAGGTCCGGAAGGTCTCCCCGAATATCTCCACCTTGGTGTCCGTCCAGACGTGGGCGTCGCCCTTGGGCAGCCCCAGCATGTACTCGATCTTCTTCCCGTACAGGCTGATGCTGCTTGTGATGTCGTCGGTGCTGGGCTGCCCCACCAGGACGTTCTCCACGGGGATCACGTCCTCGGTGTAGATCGGGTCGTTCAGTGCGTCCACGCCGGCGGGGATCCGGACGTGGAGCCCCACGGTGACGCCCTTCACAGCGGCGCCTCCGTCAGCTCCTGCACGGGGCTGTAGGACCCGATGGCGTTGCCCATGCCCAGCAGCTGCCGGTCGGCCTTGGCCAGATACATCTCGCCGGTGCCTCCGCCGTTGCCCATGGTCCAGCTCTGGGAGTAGCCCAGGCCGCTCATGCTGCCCTGGCTGGCGCCCACGGGGACGCCGTAGCCGGTGCCGTCGCCCAGAGCCCGCAGCACCATCCGGCAGGACACCACCTTTTTGGCGTCGGCGGTGGCGGCAGAGGCCACGTTGTCGATCATGACGGCAGCGTCTTCCAGCAGCGCCTCGGCCACGGTCAGCTCGTCGGCGGAGAGATCCCGCACCGACCGGGCCTGCAGGTCTTCTGTGGTTGCGTATGCCATGTGCGGCCTCCTCTCGGTCAGGTGGTCCGATTCGGACCACTCGCCCGGGGCTTCCGGGGCTTCCGAGCCGGTTTGGCGCTTTCAGCCTCCGGAGTCTCCGGGGCAGCGGCCAGGCGATGCCCGGCCGCTTTGTACTTTTCCACCAGATCCGCCGGCACGGACATGACCGTGCCGGTGATCCAGTTGATCATGTCCACCCGGTCCATCGTCAGGGAGTGACGGTCAGCAGGTTGAAGGCGCTGACGTCGGCCCGGAAGCCGACCTCGATTTCGGCTCTCACAGCGAACATGTTGTGCTCCCACAGGTTGACCTGCTGGTTGCCGATCGTCAAACCGGTCTGGTCGGCAAACCGGATCTGCACGCCCTCGACGGTGCCCCAGACAGCCTGGGTCCAGTCGCCGGCCACGCCCACGGTGTTGACGTTGGAGGGGTTGCCCGCGACGTAGGCGCCCTTGGTGAGCACGGTGCGGGCGCCCAGGACCATGGGCACGGCGCCTTCGGCCACGCTGTTGATGAACAGGGGGCGGCGGTCGCCGTCCACGGCGGCCAGAAGCACGCCCTGGCCCTGGGGGCTGAGGGCGATGCCGTTCATAATCCCGCCGGCGGTGGCGATGGCGCCCTGGGCGGCCACCAGGCCCGCGTAGGCGTCAGTGGACAGGCTCTGAGCAGTGGCGCTGCCCAGGGTGTCGAAGTCGCTGCCGGGAGCGCCGGCAGCGGGGCCGAACACGGTGGCGTCGAACTTGGCGGCCAGAGCCAGGGGCAGCCGGGCCACGATGGCGTCATACAGGGAGGCGGCGTCGCGCCGGAACTCATCGGAGAAGGGAACGATCACGGCCAGCTTGTAGCCGCGCATGATCTTGGTGGCCAGGGAGGGATTGGAGACGGGCTTGGCGTCGGTCTCGTCCACCCACGCAGCCTGGGGATCGCCGGTGATCACGGGGATGGCGGCGCCGCGGCCGGGCAGGGGGATCTGCCGGGCCAGCTGCATGACGGCGCTCTGCAGCTGGGTCTTCTGGAGGATCTCCGCGGAGACTTCCGCGGGCAGGGTGATGTTGGTGCGGTTGGTAGCAATTCCAGCCATTTTGAAAACTCCTTTCAGTGTGTGGCCGCTGTGCGGCCGGTTCGGTTAAAGACTGTCCTTCGCCCACTCCGCGAACTTGTCGCGGGCGGACGTGCTGCCGGGGGTACGGACCTCTCCGCCGTCCGGCAGGCCGGGATAGCTCGGGCTTCTGGTAGAGGCGGCGAAGCTCTTGATGGCCTCCGCCTGGCTCTTGCAGGCGTCCTCCGTTTCTCCGGTCAGCAGACTGGCCGGGACGCCCGCGTCCTTGGCCACTTTTTCCCGGAGATCCCGCAGGGCGTTGGCGTTTTTCAGCCCCGCCAGCTCGGTCTCCAGCGCCTTGATCCGCGCCGCGCTGTCGTTGTCGGCCGGTTTGGCCTTCAGCGCCTGGAGCTCGGTCTGGGCGGCTGTCAGCTGCCCCTGCAGGGCGGTCATGCCGTCCTTGGCCTTGTTGATGTCCCCGCCGTTCATGTCCAGCAGCTTGTCGATCTTCTCTTTGGTGGCGTCGGGGAAGATGGCGGTGATGTCGGTCCGTGTCATGGGTTTTCCTTTCTCCGCTGCGCTTTGTTAACGCGGGTCGCATCCGCTGCGGCTGGCAGTTTTACGCCGTACCGGGCAAATTTGAGTATGAAAAAAGCAGCCCGTCGGCTGCTTTCATCATCAAGTGGGTCACACGTCGGTCTCCTCGGCTGCGGAGCTGTTCAGCTCGATCCGCTTGGCGTAGGCGCTGTTCTGCTGCTCCCGGATCCGGTCCCGGTTTTCCGCGTAGAACTCCCGCCGCATGGCGTTGATCTTGGCGGCGCTGCTGTTGCCCTCGGCGTCGTCGTAGATCTGCCGGTACCGGTCGGGATCGTACCCGGCCACGGTTGTGCGGTCGTCGAACCGCACCGCGTAGGTGCAGTCGCAGTTGGCGTGGACGTGCTCCGCGTGTCCGTTTCGGACCAGACGGCGGGAAGCCGTCTGCCAGCCCTGGGACGCCAGGGCGAGACAGAAGGCGCAGGTGTCGCCGTGAGGGATCCAGGCCACCTCGGCGCCGTCCCGGATGGCGTTGCGCAGCGTGGTGTCCACGCCGGGCATTTTCACCAGGCGTTCAAGCGTCCCGGCCAACATCTCCTCGTTTTGGCTCTGGCGCAGCGTGCCGTTGACGGCCCGGGCCACGTCCTGGAAGGTGGCCGTGGCGGCGGCCTCCGCCGCCGGCAGCGTCTCGCCGCTGAGCTCCGCCAGGGTGTCATACCAGGCCGCCGCCAGAGCGCCCGTGCCCTCGCCGTAGCGCGTGGCCAGGGCGTAGACGTATTCCAGCAGGGTGGAGCGTTCCACAGCCTCCAGACCGCCCTGGGCGGTCAGCCAGCGCCGCAGATCTTCCGCGGCCCGGGCCGACAGGCTGCCCAGACGCTCCACGAAGCGGGACCAGTCCCGCTGCGAGATCGTCATATCACGCCTCCAGCTCCTGGATCAGCTCCATGCCCCGCTGCCGCATCTCCTGGTTATTGATCCGGCGGATGTCCGCCTGGGTAAAGCCGATCATCTCCAAGAAGGTGTCCGTGCTCGCAAAGGCAGGCCGGGCGCCGGCGATCTTGATAGCCGCGTCCGCGGTCACCGCCACGCTGGGCATGGCCGGGTTCCGGAAGTGCGCCACGATGCCCTGCTGTTCTTCCGGCAGCTCGTCCAGCCGCAGATCCTGGGCGATGGCCAGGGCCATCAGGGCGATGGTCCGCAAGGCGTCGCCGTTGCCGGCGTTGAGCTGCTCTGCCATAGCCACCAGGGTCTGGCTCTGCGCCAGGATGGCGTCGGAGCTGGTGGGGTTGGCCTCGCTCACCACGCCCGTGTCCGTCACGGTCAGTCCGGTGGCCGCGGAGAACTGCGCCGCCAGGGTGCGCAGCATCTCCACGTGGGGGCTGATATTGCCCTGGGCCAGCTGGCCGAATGTGGGCTTTTCGCCTGTCTCCGGGTTGACGGTGCTGGCCAGGATGCTGCCCACGTACTGCCGGAATTTCTGATTGATGACTTTGTCGTACTGCTCGTCAGTGATCCCCAGCAGATACTTCTGCGGCGTTGTGGAAAACTCCAGGCCGATGGTGGCGTTGGCCAGCGTCCGGACGTAGCCTTGGATCAGACGCCGGACGGGCTCCTTGATCCGACTGCGGCCGAAGGGCTTGCCGCTGGTGGCGTTCCAGATCAGCGGCTCCATCAGCGGCCGGCCCATTTTGTGCCGGCGCTCCTCGGCGCTCCACCGGTTGTCGATCCGGCGCAGCACCCACACGGCCTCGTCCGTGTACATGTAGATCAGGTTGGGCGTCCAGGTCTGCGCCTTGGAATTATCCGGCGCCGCGTCGATGATGGCCATGCCGTAGGCGATCCGGCCCTTGTCGCCGTCCCACCGGGCCGCCGCCGTGGAGGGGGAGTGGAATCGGATCTTGCAGCCGATAGAGGGGTCCGCGCTCAGCGTGGCAAACGTGCAGCCCAGCTTCAGCTCGTCCCGGGTGGCCGGGCCATAGGACGCCAGCAGCCGGTTGTCGGCTACCAGCTTGTCCAGCTCGGGGATGCCCTGGCCGCGCTCGTCCACGAATCCGTCAAACATGCTCCGGGCCGCCAGCACGTCCACGCACTTGGCGCCCCAGGCGCAGCCGATCTCCAGCCGGGACATGCCGTCCGGCAGCGCGATCCCCAGGTTGACCTCACCCAGGCTGACCTTGCCTTCGTAATAGCGATTTTTTGTCTCGTTGTCCGCTGCATGCTCCTGGTAGGTGGCCACCAGTTTCTGCAGCATGCCGCGTTCCCGCTCGGGGAGCCCGGCCACGTTGCCGGGATCGATTCCCAGAATCATCCTATCCTCATCCTCCTCGTCGGATCTCGTTTACTCGTTTTCGCGCCCCACAGGGCCAGGGCGGCCGCCTCGATGGGGGGAGAACCGTCCCCGCCGAATCCCCACCCGCCGGCAATGGGCCGTTTGGTGCAGGTCACGGCGCTTTCCCGCAGGGCTTCCTGACCGGCGTACCAGGTGACGGACTTCTCCGTCAGCGCGTCGGTCAGTGTTCCTGCGGCGGCCACCACCTCCCGGGCGGTTGGCCGGATCAAACTGCCCTTCATGCGCCAGGTGTCCGCGATCCGGTCCACCAGCACGTCCGCGCCGTTCCGGCCGTCGATCACCACGCAGGACGCCCGGGTTTGCCGCTCATTGAGCCATTGAGCCAGCCAGCGCGTGCCCTGGCTGGTGGGCTTCCGGTCGATCAGGGAGATCCGGGCCGGGCCTGCGGCGGGGATCACCGCGCCGCACAGGGCCACCTCGGCCCCGTCGGCGCTGAACTTGACGCCGTAGGCGGTTTTTCCGTCCGGCTTCGGGTCTTCGCTCCGGCAGCCGTCCCACAGCTCCGCCGGGATGGCGTAGTCGATGGCGTTGGCGATCACCGGGCTCCACCAGCCCAACCGTTCCCGGACAAAGTCGTCCCGGGGCAGCGTCCGCAGCTCCGTGGCGGTAAAGGTCTCCGTCAGCCGGATCCCCAGCGCCGGGTTGGCCTTGGCCCACAGCGCCCGGTCCTCCACGTTGATGGCCTCGGCGCTCTCGCCCTCCACACTCCACTCGTGCCAGGCGTCATGGGCGCCGGGCTCGGTCAGACAAAGGGAACGGCGCCGCCGGAATACGGTGCCGGGGCAGCCTGGATAAACCGGCGTGCCGGCCAGGATCAGCTGCCGGCTGCCGGCGGCCGCGGCCATGGTGGCCAGAATGGCCGCCAGCTGGTCGTCCGTCAGCTCCTGGGCCTCGTCCACCACCAGCACGTCCACGTCAGAAAAACCGCGGCCCCGTTCCCGGGACCGCGTGGAAAACTCTATGTTGCCGCCGTTGATCAGCTCGATGCTCTCCTCGCCGTTGGTCCAGCGGATGTTCTTCACCATGGCCTGCACCTCCGGGTGCCGGCGATCAGTGAACATGGCGGCCAGGCGCCGGAAGCTCTTTTTGCTGGTCACGGTCTGGTGGGCCGTGTGGAGGAACCGCTCGCCCCGGGCGGTCATGCCGAAAAACTCCCGCGCCTCAAGACAGACGTTTTTCCCATTCTGCCGCGGGGCAGACAGCCCGCAGTTGGTGGCGTTGTAGGCCCCGGACTCGTCCTGGCCCAGCCAGCAATCCACTACCATCCGCTGCCAGGGATCCATCTGGCAGCTGTATGCCTCCATCAGCAGGGCGGCGTCGCCGCCGTCCGTCCGGATCCGCGGCGGCTCCACCCGGATCCTGGGCGTCTGCAGACCGGTCATGCGTACCGGCTCCGGACCATGCTCAGCACGGTGGGCACTTCATCCGGGCTCTCGCCGGTGCCCTCGCTGGTGTTCAGGCCCTTCAGCTTCCGCAGGCCCCGGGGCGTCAGCCCCAGGCTCTCCCGCAGGGCGTTGATCTCCCGCTCGTTGGCCCGGATCACGGCGTAGTGAGGATCCAGCGCCGACGGCGCCCGGCCCGGGGCGGCCGTGGCCTTCCAGGCGCTGCGCACCCGGCTTGTCTCCCGTTCCAGCATGCACAGGGAGTGCACCACCGGCACGAAGGCCGCGTTCCACGTTCCCAGGGCGATCATCTGTTCCCGGATCTTATCCTCTTTGGTCATGCGTTCACCTCGGGGGGATCAGTCCCCGCGCCCGCCGGGCGCTGGGCAATAGCCCGAACTCCGCGCCGGCGGCCATGCATTGTTTTAGCAGCCTGTCCTGGACGCTGGCCCACTTGTCGGCGTCCGCGGCGTTGCCCTTGGATATGGCCTCCATGGTTAACCGGGAGACCCGCAGGTATTCATTCTCGCTGACCACATACCGAGCCAGGGCGTCCACGTCAAGGATGGTAAGCGAGCCAATAGCCACCAGATCCGGGGCCAGGGAATTGAAGCGATCCCGGAGAGCCGCGTCCAGATATCCAGGCGGAGAAGGCAAATCAGCCATTCAGCAGCACCGCCCTCTCTCCGGTCAGCGTTTCCCAGCGCCGGATGATAACGTCGCAGTATTTCGGGTCCAGCTCCAGCATTCGGCAGCACCGGCCTGTTTCTTCGCAGGCGATCAGCGTGGTGCCGGAGCCACCAAACGGATCCAGGACCACAGCACCGGGCAGAGTGTTGTTGCAGATCTGGTAGGCTATCATCTGCACCGGCTTCATGGTGGGGTGTTCCGCGCTGCGGGTAGGCTTTGCGTACTCCAGGATTGTGGACTGCTTTCGGTCGCTGCACCAGAGATGGGCAGCACCGTCTTTCCAGCCGTAGGCGCACGGCTCATAGCCCTCATAGACCCCCAGCGGGTCCTCATCGCTGCAACCGTGTAGGCACACTTCGTGCTGACGGTGATAGTCAGCACGCCCAAACACAAATTGAGGCTTGCACCAGACCAAAAGCTGATGTACGGGAAGGCCGGCAGATCTTGCGGCACGGAGGAACCACTCGAGATTGGGACCGGTAGGCGCCCAGCAATACCATGCAGCGCCTGGCGTGAGAACGTCAGCCGCAGCAGAAAAGGCAGGCAGCAGGAAGTTGTACAGCGCCTCGCCCTTCTTTTCGTCGTTGAGGATCGAACCGGCGGAGGACGAATAATCCGCGCCATACGGAGGGTCGGTCTGCAAAAGATCCACGGACTGTCCCTCGCCCACGCACAACTGCACCTGGGGGGGGGACGTTGCATCCCCGCACAAAAGCCGATGCCGGCCCAGCTGCCAAAGCTGACCAGGCTGGGATGTCGGGCCGGCCGGCGGCGTCAAATCACAATCATCCTCGGAGATCTCCGCGGTCGGCGTCAACACGACATCGGCAGCGCCGAAGCCCGTCAGCGTGATGTCCACGCCCCCATCCCGGAGGGCCAGCAGCTCCGCGCTGCGTTTTTCTTCGTCCCAGTCAGACAGCTCCGCCAGACGGTTGTCCGCCAGGATGTACGCCCGGCGCTGGGCGTCGCTCAGATGCTCCACCAGCACGCAGGGCGCTTCCTCGATGCCCTCCAGCTTTGCCGCCTCCAGGCGGCCGTGGCCGGCGATCACGTTCCCGGCGCTGTCGATCAGCACCGGCGTCACGAAGCCGAACTCCCGCAGCGAGCGCCGCAGCTGCTCGATCTGGGCAGGGGAGTGGGTCCTGGCATTGTTCTCGTAGGGGATCAGCTCGGAGATCTTCCGGATCTCCAGCCGCTGCGTCATGTTCACAAAAAGCAGCCTCCAGTGCCCGCAGGATCTGTCCGCGAATCGCGTCCGCATCCCGCGCAGGTTGTTTTTCTATCCGCGCCCGGGGGCCGGATTTTTTCCTCGGGGGTATTTCGGCGCTGGCGCATCGGAGGAGCCGAGAGGCGTGGGGAGGGGACCCTCCCCCACCTGGGGTCACCACTCGCCGTCCGGCAGGTTGATCCGGCGGACGATCTCGACATGCGGCCCCGGATTTTTCGCGCCTTTTGCCGCGTTGCAGCAGTAGTGGGCGGGGGCCAGATTTTCCGGATCCTGCGCCGCAGCAGCTGCGCTCTCGTAGCCGAACTCGCGCCAGCGAGAGATCGGCCTGATCTCGTCGATCACAAACGACAGGGGGTGGGCCGAATCGGAGGGCTCGGCGTAGTGGATGGGCCCCAGCTTTCCGCGGCAGATGCTGCAGGGATCCCCCCGGGCCTTGAAGCGGGCCCGCATCTTCCGGCGGAAGTTGCCGTTGGCGCTGCGAGGGTTAACGCTCACCAGACTGTCCTCCTGGTCCGAATCGGACACAAAACGCGCAGAGAGACGCGCTTGGCGCATCTCTCTGGCTACACACTACCACGGGGCGAGTGTGCAAATCTATCACAAAATTCCTCGACGGCCTGTAAGGCCGCCTGCCGGGAGTACATCAGCTGCCGCCAGGACAGGGACAGCTCCACGCAGACCATCTCCCAGGTCTTGCGCACGCCGTCTCGGGTGCGGCAGTCCACGTAGTAGGCCGTCAGCACCTGGCGCTGCCGCGGATCGGACAGCAGGGCGATGATCCGCACCGCCTGAGCCTTCATGGCGGACAGCTCCTGGATCCGGTCGCTGATGGCCTCATCCAGCTCGGCCACGCCGTCGAATTTGTGAGGATCCGGGCTGTGCTGCACGGCCACGCCGTCCAGGGAAGGCGTGGTGCTGGTGGCCTGCGCCCAGGCGTCGAACATGCTGCGCCGCAGGACCTTGATCTCGTCGTCCACTTCCCGAACCTGGTTGAGCCACTCCTGGGCCGTCATGCTCCTCGCCTCCTCTCGCGTGGATGGTACCATTTCCTCGCATTTCCGCAAGGGCTCCGGGCCGTTTTCTCCCGGACCCTTCCGGAGGATATACACTACCCCAAGACAGATAAGAAAAGCGCCGGGGTCAGTTTCCGCCGTCCCCGCGGATCCTGTGCGGGTCCGGCCGGGGCTCTTGGAAGGGTAAGAGATATTTATAATAAACGAACTGCCCCCACTCGTTCTGGTCCTCGCTGTGCTCCAGGATCACGGCGCCCTTGGGCAGGCTGTCCGGCGTGATGGTCAGCGCCTCGTCCACCAGCTCGCTGGTCCTGGTGGGCCGATGCAGGCCCCGGGAGGGCGTCCACGTCTGCCTGCCCAGCGGCGGGCGCTCTTTGTTCATGTACTTGGCCCGGCTGGCGTAGTCCTCGCCGTTGGAGAGCAGACCCTCGAAGTCCACGTTGTCGCCCCAGGCGGCCCACAGGCTGCGGATCTCCTCATAGTCCGAGCCGGTGGCGTTGATCACCACGTGATGGTGCCAGCGCCCCTCGCTGCCGTCGCTGCGCAGGTGCTCGGTGTTCTTGACATACAAAAGCCGCTCGCCCCGGGCGGCGCGGGCCGCACGGAGCAGGCGGAAGAAGGTGCCCAGGGCACGGTTGGCGGCCTCCCGGGTGGCCGGCGCCTCCCGGTAGGTCAGCGTGACAAAGAGGTCCCGCCGGTCGAAGTTGGCGGCCAGCAGCTCCTCCAGCTTCTGGGTGCTGGTGCGGGCGTTGATCCGCATCCGGGCAGGGGAGGAGATCTTAGTCTTCTCGGCCCGGGTCTTCGGATCGTCGGAGGCCACGGCCTGGGTGTAGACGATGATCCGGCCCAGACGTCCGGCCTGGATCCGTACAAGACGCTTTGTCTTTGCCATGGCTGCCTCCTTTCAAAGGTCGGGGCGAGACGGAGTCGAACCGCCTTCCGTAGGCCCGGAGAACTGCAAGAGCCCGCCCACTCTCCGCCGGGACGCCCCAGAAAAAGAAAGGGCGCAGGCCCCGAAGGACCTCCGCCCATGTTCCGTTGACTTGGTAGACCGAATTATAGGACTACCACGCGCCGGCTGTCAAGCGCGATTTTTTTGCGCATCGGCCGGAACCATTGACGCGCCTGGGAAAAATTATTTCCACCGCCACAGACCCTGGGCGCCGTTGATGGTGATGGGCAGGCAGGGCCGCCGCTTGACGATCTCCCAGGCGTATCGGCCCACCGTCCAGTCCCCGAGAGCCAGCTCCCGGGGCTTCTGCTTTGCCCGGAACTCCTCGGTGATCAGATGGCAGGCCTCGAGCTCGCCCACGCAGATGATCGCCCGACGGGGCAGCAGCAGCGTACCCCGATTCAGCTCCTCGGCAATGTCCTGCCAGTCCCGGTAGCAGGCGTCCTGCCGGTAGATGATCGGCAGTAGCGCGGTACAGATCTCCCGGAGCGTCTTATAATCCCGGATCTCCCCGACACATTCCTTCAGCGGCTTGGCCGCGGCGTGGATGGCGATGGGCCCGCGGTAGGCGGTGGCCCAGGATCGGGTCTCGTACTTCTTAGCGAAAACCGGCCGCCCCTTGGCGGTGGTCCGGATGGGCGTCCCCAGCAGGGAGGCCCAGGGCTGCCAGACGGTCAGCCCCCGCGTCTCAATCCCCATCGGCCGCCCTCCTGTTCCACTTGGCCACGGCCCCGTCGGGGAGGATCTGCCAACCGATGTATAGCCCGCAGGCCGGGCAGCCCACCCAGCCCTGGCGGATCTTCCCATAGGTGTCCTTCAGCTTTCCCTCCGCCCCGCACAGGGGACAGCACTTCAGCCCCTGGCTGGATATCGAGTATACGTCTGGCCTCATTTTGACCTCCTTATTTCCCGGCAAGAGTTCTGCCGACCAGAATCCCGATGATGATACCGAGCTGAATTACAACAACATGCAGTAACTCCATTATTCCTCAACCTCGCTTTCCATCGGCGCCCCGCAGTGAGGGCAGAATTTGTTTTGACTGCTGCTGAAACGGAAACAGCGGCGGAACAGAGCAGGCAGCTTCTGCCGCCGGACGGTCTCAAGGTCCGGCACCTCCGCGCCCAGCCAGTCGGCCAGCTTGACGGCGCAGGAATCGCACAGCCGGGCGATCATCTTCGGGGGACCATACGGCCCGAGCTGGACCCGGACGCGGATCAGATCCCGCGTCGGCTGCACGTCACCGCAGAGAGCACAGGCGGCGACATAGTCCGTATAGTGAGAGCTCACGGCGCCGCCTCCGTTTCTGCCAGCCATTCGGCCAGCGTCCGCCGCAGATCCTTTCGGGTGCAGCAGATCCAGTCCGCGGCGGTTTCGGGGAAGAACGAGTCCAGCTCGCACTCAAAACCGATGGCGGCGATCCGCATGCTCAGCAGATCCAGGGCCTCCCGCGTCTTCCCCTCGATGACCTGGCCGCAGCATGGGCAGATGTCTCCGTTGTCGTAGCGTTTAATCTTCATTGCCCGGAGCCTCTCCCTTCTCCAGCTTCTCCAGCTCGGACAGCATCCCGTTCAAAGTCGGAGTGATCAAAAACGTGGGGATCAAATCGTAGTCGATATATCGCTCGACCGTCCAGCCGTTTCGCCGCATCAGGAGCCGGAACTGCCCGGTTTGCCATTGGTTAAAACAAAAGATTTTGACATCGTTTTGCATGCAGAAATCGGTAACAATCCGACCGTTGTGCAAATTCATTTATCCTCGTCCTCCTCCGTGTCCCCGACATTTATGTCGGTCACACCGTCCACCTCGTCGTCGGCCCGGGAGTAGTTGAACAGATCCCGCAGGATATTGACCACGCCGTCGCCCAGAGTATTGCAGGCCCGCAGCTCCGCAGCGGTGGCCTCGATCTCGGTCACTCGAATCTTCATATCTTCCACACCTCCGGAGGCATGGGCGGCGCCGGGATCCACCAGCTGTCGTCGCAGTCCATCTCGTCGTCGCTGGCGTCGTAGACGCCCCACCACTTGCCGTCGTGGTACTGCATCAGCTCGATGTCGTAGCTGGCGTGGGGAGGCGCGTGGTAGATCTCGACGGTGAAGGCAAGCTGCCAGCCCTCAGGAGGATCGTCCCGGCAGCTCCGCCATTTCTGGTCGCTGACGGTGACCGCCGGGGCGGTCATCGGATCCGGGCAGCAGACCGTCTCGGTGCGAGGCTCCGCCGTTTTCTTCTCCGTCTTGCGGTCCGATTCGGACACCGCCGAGCCGCCGCGCATAGCGTCCAGGGCCAGGAGCTCCCAAACCTCCGGCCACTTGAGGCGCCGGCGAATCGGCCGGGTGATGGTCATCCCGCCAGGGTCGCAGTCCCGGCAGACGGGCATACCTCCCGTAGAGCTGTGCTGCAGGCCCCAATGATGCAGGACCTCCACGGCCTCGGCCTTGGTGGCGCTGGCGCGGACGCGATCCAGCACCCCGTCGGAGGACAGGGCGCGCCGGACGAGATAGCTCAGCAGGGGGGAGTAATCCCCGTCCGGGCACCGGATACCCAGCTTTTCCGCCGCTACGGCCAGGTCCTGCGATGTGCTTTCCCCGGCTTCCACCTTCCGCTTGATCCGCTGCACGGATTTGATGTCCGCGGTCTGGTAATTGACGCCGGCGTCGATCAGGTGATCCAGCGCCTCATACTGCTGCTTTTCCGGCAGCCTGGCCAACTCATAAGCCACGGTTTCGCCCATTTTCCCGGACTCCCACGCCTGCCGGAAGCCGGGGACCTTGAGCCCCTTGTCGATGACCTGTTTTCGAGCCAGGGCGGTGGAACTGGTGCCCAGGGCGTCGGCCACGATATCCCGCAGCCGGCCGGGCAGTTCCGCGCCCTCTTTTTTCAGCGATATCAGGGCGGCCGTCATTTTCTCCGCCTCTAATGCTATCTCTGCGCCGGTCTTGGTCCGCTGGCCGTTGGCGCTGATCAGCATCAGATCCTCACGCGCGGAGCTGGCGGGCTTTTCCACCACCCGGCACGGGGCGGTCTCCGCCTTGTTCAGCTGGAGGGCGGCCAGCCGCCGGTGCCCGGAAATCAGCCGGTACAGGCCTGCCGTGTTGCCGTACGGATAGACGATCAGCGGCTCCAGCAGGCCGTTGAGCTTGATGCTGTCCGCCAGAGCCTCCACGTCCCGGACGCCGTAAAAATTCCGGCCGTTGGCGATGATCTTATGCAGAGGGATGTCCACGATCTGAGAGGGGTCCGAATCGGACACACGTGCAGCCTCGGGGACCAGCTCCGCGATGTTAAACTTTTTCGCCATGGTCGCCCTCCTTATCTGCCGGAAAGACATCTGCTGCGGAGTCGATCAGGTCAATGATCGCGGCATAATACGCCTCAGCCATGCTCCCGTGATTCGATGCATAAAGCCGTCGTGTTGCAGCCGTTTTCAATTCGTCCAGATCCCCCAGCCTCCCGTGGTCAGGGACGGGGATAACTTCTAAAGGCTCATGAGGAATGTATTCTTCAAGTCCCCAAATGGATGCCGTTCCATCCTCTCTGACAAAAAGTCTAATTTTGTGCGCCCCGTGTTCTTCAGGAATTTCCATGCCGGGAATGTATATTCCTGCCATGTCAGGTCACCTCCGTCCAGTATTCCGACGCCAGGCCCGCGTAGTCGCAGGCGGCGGTGCTCTTGGGGGCGTAGTCCATCAAAGGCTCGGCGGCGTAGGTGCTCTCGCCCACGGCCACGCTGCGGCGGATCTCCTGCCGGAAGACGTCCAGGCCGGAGTCCCGCAGCAGCTGGGCGCCCTGGCGGCACAGGTTGGTCCGGTTCGTCATGGTGATCAGGACTCGGGGGTGCAGCCACTTGTCCAAGTTGCGGATCTGGGTCAGCAGCTCCAGCACGCCGGCCCGGGAGAAGTTGTCCACCCGGGTGGGGATGATCACATCGGTGGCCACGGCCAGGGCCGCCACGCTGGCCGCGGTGAACGACGGCGGGCAGTCGATCAGGACGGCGTCGTAGGCGTCGTCCTCGGCCATGACCTTCAGCAGATCCCGCAGCCTGGCGATGTACGCGCTGCCGCCCTTGCTGATGGCGGCCAGGTCCAGGCTCAGCAGCTCCATGTCCGCCGGCAGCAGGTCCAGGCCCTCCCGGCCGGTGCGCCAGACCACGTCCTCCCAAAGGGGCTCGGTGCGGCCCTGCAGCACGTCGGAGAGGGTGGGGGCGTCCGGATCGGCCCGGAAGAAGGCGCTGGTGTTGTGCTGCGGATCCGCGTCGATCAGCAGGATCCGCTTCCCGTGAGCCGCCAGGATGGCGGCCAGGTTGCAGGCGGTGGTGGTCTTTCCCACGCCGCCCTTGAAGTTTGCGATGGCTGTGATTCTCATTCTCTGCAGTCCTCCTGTTTCTTGATTATCACCGGCTGAGATACGCCGCCGGCGGGCTGTGGTACATGTTGGTCTCCGGCTCGGCGTCCCAGAGGCCGGAGGCGATCCGGCCGTGAAGGACGTATGCCTGCCGGAACCGGCCCTTGTCGGTCTCGAACTCCAGGGAGAAGTAGCGCCCTTCGGGGTGGATGTAGACCACCGTGCCGGTCATGGGCATGGGGCCGTGGGCCATGCCGAACTCCACCATGGCCGTGATCCGGTCGCCCAGGGCGATGCCGGAGGGCACGTGCCTTTTGAGGCTCTCAGGTCCAGCCCGCAAGAGTGATCGCCTCCTCGTCCTTTTTGTCCTGCTCCGGCGGAACGTCCAGGAACGTGGCCGGCTTGCTCTGCTTCCGCCGCCAGGCGTCCATGGCCCGGCTGTCCGTGGCCACAAAGTCCATGTGCCGCGGATCAAACTTCAGGCAGATGTCAATGGGCGGGCCGTCCTTGTTTTTGTCCACCCGCAGCCACCGGAGGCTGCCGGGGTCCGTGTAGTCCTCCTGGGAGACCATCATGATGATCTCCGCGTCCTGGATCAGCTGGGCGCTCTCCCTCAGGTTTTCCTTGGAGATCTTCGCGCCCTTGCCCTCCGGCTTGGTCACCTGGCTGAGCGCCACCACCGTCACGCCCAGAGCCTGGGCCATGGCGTGCAGATCCATGGAGATATTGCTGACGATCTCCCAGCGCTCCTTCCCGGCGGCCCGGATCAGCTGCAGGTAGTCGATGAACACCACGTCCAGCCGGTTGGACACGGTCAGCGCCCGGAGATCCGCCACCGTGGCCCCGGCACAGGGGACGGTGAAGAAGGGCACCTTGTCCGCGGCGCTGCCCAGGGCGGCCAGCTCCTGGAAGTCCTTGGTGTCCAGCTGACGCTCCTTGATGGCCTCCAAAGCCAGCCGGGCCCTCTGGGCGGCCAGCCGGTCGGCCAGACGCTGCACGGTGGTCTCCAGCGAGAAAAACCCCACCCGCTTGCCCCGGGCGGCCATGTGCCAGCCGAACTGCAGCGCCATGGCGGTCTTGCCGGTGCCGGAGTAGGCGCCCAGCACGATGTAGTCGCCCTGCTCAGCCCGGAGCTTTTCGTCCAGCGCCCGGATCCCCCAGGGCAGGTATTGGGGCTTCTGCCCCATGCGGCGGTACAGGTCCAGCATCAGGTCCTTGGCGCTCCAGACCTGCACGCCCGGTCGGTCGGTCAGCAGATCGCCCGCGCCCTCCAGGATCTTCCGGGCCTCGGCGGTGTCGGCGCTGCCGATCAGGGCCGCGCCCAGAGCCCGCAGCCGCAGCAGGGCGTCCTGCTCCCGGACCACACCGCAGTAGGCGGCCACGTTGGCGGCGGTGGGCGTCAGCGCCATGATCTGCCGGATCCGGTCGGCGTAGCCCGGCCCGGCCCGGTCCGCCACGGTGACGGGGTCCACCGGCTGCTGGGCGAGCCACAGCTCCCGGATGGCGCCGAACAGGGTCCGCCACTCGTCCCGGAACTGCTCCGGCCGCAGCTTATCCATCACCAGGCCCAGGGTGTGCTCCGGGTCGATCAGCAGCGAGCCGATGACGCTCTGCTGCGCCTCCCGGTAGACGTCACTGATCTCCATCGGTCCACCCCTCCCAGCCGTAGTTGTTCAGGTAGGTGGACAGGTGCGTGATCCCGATGTCCGCCTGCCAGGCGTCGCTGGCTGCCTGCCGGGCCAGAGCGGCGGCGATCACGTCCACCAGCTCGTCCGAGGGATGCAATTTGTCCCAGGCCCGGATGGCCTTCTGCCGGTTGCCCCGGCGCTTGTGCATGGCTTTGTCCCCGGTTGGGTACCACAGCCAGAGCTTCTCGAACTCCTCCGGCTTCCAGTCAGCGTGATCCTTGTGTTCATTCCGGGAGCGCGTCCCCTTGGGGGGACTATAGGGGGGAGTATCTATTCTTGTATCGTTCTCCTCCGGATTTTTCCGCATAGGGCTATCCGGATTTTTCGGTATACCCCTATCACGATTTTTCGTTATAGGGGGGAGTCGCATAAGGCCCGCGTCCGTGATGTACAGCCGCCGCTCGGTGACGGCGTTCTTCTCGTTCCGCAGCACCTCGATCTGGATGTAGCCACGGTCCGAGAGCTGGGCCAGCAGCTCCGTGATGGTGCCCTTGGTGACGCCGAACAGGGCGGCCAGATACCGGTTGGACGCCCAGCAGAAGCCCGCCACGTCGGTCATGGCGGAGATCTCCGCGTACAGGAGCTTGGCCGTGGGCCGAAGCTCCCGGTCGTACCGGACCCGGGGCGGCAGCAGAGCCGTGTAGCCGGGGTATCGTTTGTCATCCATGTTCGATCCTCCCGGGCCGGGCGGCCACGGCCTCCTCCCGGGTGGAGAAAAACGCCCCGCGGAGATAGCAGTCCGCCACCGGCGGCAGGTCGTTGATCGCCCACTCGATCCCCCGGGGGGTGTAGAAGGCGCACGCGCTCCAGACCGTGGTGTGCTCCAGGCTGGGATGCTGCCGGGCGCACTCCCGGGCCGCGTCGTCGTACCAGGGGATCCCGTGGTTCAGCGGGCACGAGCTGGTGACGCCGTCCGGGCAGATGTCGTCCCCGCACAGCAGCTCCCGCCAGTACCAGACCTCCCGGCCCACCTGCAGCGAGGCAGGCAATACGGCCACCCGGTGCTCCCGGGCGGCCTGCTGTAAGTATTTATGGCTCATATCAAAACCTCCGCCAACAAAGGATACGCAGCAAAAAGACGAGGGAAATCTATAGGGGATTCTCCGCGTTCCCAGCAACTGACTGCGCGCTGAGAACGCGAGCACGCTGCGCCGACTTCTGCCTGAGAGAGCCCGTGAGCTTTCCGCCATGTCTTCAGCCTATAGCCTGTCTCGGCGAGCCGTTCCCGGTTGGCCTCTCTGTAGGCCCGCTGGGACTCGGCGATCTTCTCCCGGTTGGCCTCTCTGTAGGCCCGCTGGGACTCGGCGATCTTTTTCCGGTTGGCCTCATAGTAGGCCCGCTTGTAATCGGCGATCTTCTCCCGGTTGGCCTCTCTGTAGGCCCGCTTGTAATCGGCGATCTTCTCCCGGTTGGCCTCTCTGTAGGCCCGCTGGGACTCGGCGATCTTCTCCCGGTTGGCCTCATAGTAGGCCCGCTTGGCCTCGGCGGCCCCAAAACTGGTCAGCAGCTTAGCTTTACGATCCCTGGTGTTTCCGTCCAGGCGTTCCTTGGTAGAAATCCGAAACGATCTTTCAATTTCGTCATCGACGGATTTCAACTCTTCCAGTTCCTCCTGAGTAAACAACGGCTTGCTTATGTCATGTCCTCCTCCGCCGGCCCGGCGGCCCGGGCCCGCAGCACGCCCACGGCGCGCTCCAGCGCCGCCAGCACGGGTAACGAGACCGGCTTGTGCTCCATCATCTGCAGCACGTCCAGCAGGGTCAGCCGCCGGTCCGCGTCCGCGATCTCCTGGAGCTTCACGCCGGCGTCCCGGAGCTCCTCCAGCGCCGCCAGCACGTTCTTCTTCCTGGTGATCAGACCCTTGGCCCCGGCGTCGGATCTGGCCTTGGCCGTCTCCGCCGCCTTCCGGGCGGTCTCCTCGGCGTCCGCGTCCTCGTCCGGTTCCTGCTCTGCAGGCGCCGGGTCTTCCGCCGGCCCGCCGTCCTCCGGTGTCCGATTCGGTCCGCTCTCCGGCTCGGTCTTCCCGCTGTCCTCCGGATGCTGATCGCCGGGACGCCCCAAAAGATAATCAAGGGCTTCCTTGGCCTTTTTGGCGGCCTGCTCCGCCTCCATGGCCCGCAGCCGCCACCATGTCTCCGCGCACAGTCTGAAGTTTTCCGCGCTCAGCGGCTCCCGGTTCGCCCGGAAGTACCACAGGGCGAGGAATACCTCGCTGGGGCGATTTTCGCCCTCTTTGATCTCGATCATCAGACCACCTTCATCCCCGGATAATAACCGGAATTGTTGATGCCGCCTCGGACGTCGCAGATCATCCGGGGGCGGTTCTTTTTCTGCAGTGCGGCCGTCCGCATCGTCCGGCTGCGGAGGTACGCTTCCACGTCCTCCGGAAAAAGCCGGGTCAGCCGGGCGCTGACGTTGACGGCGGGAAGCTGGCCGCCGTGGATCAGCCGCCGGACGGTGTCCTCGCTGCAGCCCAGGCGCTCCGCGGCCTGGGCCACCGTCAACAGGTTTCGATCCACGTCACCGCTCCTCTCTCACGCAGCGCAGCGTCAGCACCGCGCTGATCACCGGCTCCAGATCGTCCAGCAGGGCGTCGTAGTCCGGCCGCTCCATCTCGTCTACCTTGCCGTCCGCCGCGATCTCCAGCAGCCGGTCGGAGGCGTGCACCTCCGTGATGTGCCGGATGGAGCTGCACAGCTGGCACACTGCCTGGGCCAGGGGAACCTGGTGTACGTCCGGCAGCAGGCCGGGCACCAGGGCGTTGAACCGCAGGTGCTGGATGGCCAGCCACGGGGAGGCGTACAGATCCACCATATCCGCCACCCGCATGGCCGGCGGGATCCGCTCGCCGTTCTCCCAGGCCGCCAAGGTCCTCGTGGCCACGCCCAGCAGCTCCGCTGCGCGTTCCTGGGTCATTCCTGCAGCCCGCCGGCTGCTGGCGTAGATATTCGTGCTGTTCTCGCTCATGGTTCAGTCCTCCGTTTTTTGATATTCTTGATACAGGTCGTCGATGGTGCAGCCCAGGGCTCGGGCGATTTCGGGAAGCCGGTCGGCGGTGGGAAGCGTCTCGCCGCGCTCCCAGCAGCCCACCGCCTGCAGCGTGCAGCCAATGGCGTTGGCCAGGTCTTCCATGGTCATGCCCGCCGCCTTCCGGCGGGGCCGGATTCCGGGCAGGATCTCGCTCATGTCGTGCCTCCTTTCGCTACGCTCTGTTGCGTGAGACTAAAATACGCTACATCAAGTAGAAATGCAAGTGTTATTTTATTTTTGTGCTACTATTTGTGGCAATCCATGAAAAACTAAAACATTATTTGTATAATTTGCACGGGAGATGATGACGTGAACCGATTAAAAGAGCTCCGGCAGGCTTCTGAAATAAAGCAAGACACCTTAGCCGCAGCCCTGCACGTATCAAGGCAGGCAATATCGACCTACGAAACCGAAACGCGGCAGATGGACGCCGAGACAATTCGACGGGTATGCCAAATCTTCGGCTGCACAGCCGATTACCTGCTGGGGATCAGCTCCCGCAGATCTCCCGGGATCTCGGAGGAGGACGCCCGGCTCCTGGCGGCTTATCATGCGGCCAGCGACAGGGACCGGGGGCTGGTGGACGGGATCCTGGCCGAATATGCCGAGAAAAAAGAGACGGCGGCCGGGTGATCCCGTTCCGCCGTTTTTGTTGCAGGAGGAAATAGAGATATGGCCAAAAAGAAAAAGATCAGCGGCAAAGCTGTCGCCATCGGGTTTGCCGCTCTGTTGGGGATTGGAGCAATCGGCAGCCTCTTCGATTCCGGCAGCCCGGAGCCGTCTCCGGCGCCGGAGCGTACCGTCGTTACGGCCGCTCCCACCGCAGCGCCCACGCCCCGGCCGGATCCCACGGCCACGCCGTACCGGATCCACGGCATGGATCCCCAGCGGACGGTATATGTCAGCGCCGCCGGTCTGATTCACCTGAAGAAGGACTGCTCCGGCATGAAAAGCTACAGCGAAATGACCCTGGAGCAGGCCGACGCCGCGGGCTACGAACTCTGCGAGCGCTGCGCAAAATAAGAGGAACAAAATGGCCAGGAAAGAAGCCCGATACGGGAAATACAAGTATTTCCGCACAAAGGTGCCCCGGCCGGACGGCAGCGGCTACGAGCAGGTATACGGAAAAACGAAAACGGAGAGAGACGAAAAGGTGGCCGCACTGCAGGCCCAGTGGGCCGCAGAGGCGGCGGCCCGAGAATCGCCCTTCGTCTGGCAGTACGCCGCTCAGTGGTACGCCCGGGAGGCTCCGGGAATGTCCGAGGCCCGGCGGGCCGCCGTCAGTCGGGAGATCAACCGGGTCATATGTCCCGCCATCGGGCACCTGCGGCTGCGTGAGGTCACGTCAGACGACATCAAGGCGGTGATGGCCACCAGGGCCTCCTACGCCAAAGCCACCCAGGAAAAGACACGGCAGATTCTGCGGCGGATCTTTGCCGACGCGGAGGAAGCCGGAAAGATCTCCAGGGATCCCGCCCGCAGGATCAAGGCAGGGGGGAGGGGGACACAAAAAAAAGAGGCCCTCACAGAGCAGCAGCAGCAGACGCTGCTGGCCGCCGTGGAGGGCCTGCCGGTTTGGCTTTTTTGTATGCTGGGACTGTATGCCGGCCTGCGCCGGGAGGAGATCTGCGGCCTGCAGTGGGACTGCGTGGAGCTGGACGCCAAAGCCCCGCACCTGAAAGTCCGCCGGGCCTGCCGGTGGATCCGCAACAGCCAGCCGGAGATCAGCCAGCTGTTGAAGTCGGACGCCGCCTGGCGGGACATACCGCTTCCTGTGCCGCTGCAGGAGGCGCTGAGAGCCGAAAAGGGTAAATGCCCGCCGGACGAGCAAAAAGCGCTGTCCGGCCGCTGTGTGCTGACGGACGGACAGGGAGAGCCCTGGTCCTATGCCACGCTGCGCAGCGCCTGGGACAGCGTCAAGGCCCGTAGCACCGGCACGGTGACCCGGCGCCGGAAAGATCCGGTCACAGGGGAGACGAAGGACGTTGAGGAAGTCAAGCACCTGGGGGATCCGGTCTTCCGCCATCCGGGGGTGACGGTGTCCATTGACTTCCCGGTGTCGCCCCATATCCTGCGCCATACCTACATCACCCGGCTGATCCTGGGCCGCGTAGATCTGAAGCGCGTGCAGTACCTGGCGGGGCACTCCAGCGCGAAGATCACCCTGGACATATACACCAGCTTGATGGGACACCAGCCCGAAGATCTGGCCGATGACGTGGCCGGGATTTTTAACCCCGAATTAACCCCGGAGCTTCAGAATTAACCCCGGAAGCGTCCCGGAACTGCGGTTTCCTGCGCCTTCCTGCGCGTTCCGCGCCTTGTGCGAAAAACAAAAAAAGCCCGGAAAACCGAGGTTTTCCGGGCTTTTCTATGGAGCTGTTACCCGGATTCGAACCGGGGACCTCATCCTTACCAAGCGGTAGATAGGTGCGGAATTTGCTTGAAAAACAAGCATCGCAGGATTTCTCCGGGAAAAATAACCCCAAATTAACCCCAAGCGTGTCCGAATCGGACCACTTACTCATGCTTTCCCTTGTAGTATTGTGCGCTGGAGATCCCGATCAGGGCACCGATCAGAACGGTGATGGCGTTGGCCGTCTTGGAGATCTCCTCGGCATAGGGCCAGCCCCAGACGCCGGCCAGTGCCACGTAGAACGTGGCCACGGCGGGGACGCAAATCAGGGCGATCCATTTTAGGCAATCATATACACGGTCGGGCAGCTGCATGGCGATCTCCTTTCATGTCTGGTCGTGGGCTTTTTTGTTGATGTGCTTCTCGATCTTGTCGATGGCCTCTGTGACGGGGCCATTTGCTCCCTGCTCGTGCAGGCCTTTCAGACAGGAGAGCACCCCATAGGTCAGGAGCGCCAGCTCCTCCTGCATGTTTTTGATGACTTCATCCTGTTTCTGCTGCTGCTTCACAAAATCGTACCCCTTGTTGTAGTAGCGGATAATTGCCGCGATCGCGCCGAGGACGGCTGCGGCCGTGATGATCGTCTGCCAGGTCACAGTGATCTGCATCCCGATCACCTCCCGGACAGCAGGCGGTTGACCTCGGCCTGCACAGCGTCGTACTTACTGCCCAGCTTCGCCCGGCGGATCAGTCCGTTGCCGTACTTGCCGGCGATCACGTCCCAGGCCAAGGCGGTCAGGTCGGTCATGGGGGCCTCGTAGTCGGACAGGATCCGATTGACCTCGGCCTGGACTTCGCGGTAGCTGTACCCGGCCAGGGTGAGGGCGTCCTCTCTCTGGCTGCCGTTGCCCCAGAGGCCCTGGATGACCTCCTCGGCCAGCTGGTGGATGGTCTTCCGCGCCGGAGCCGGCACGTCGTCGCAAAACCAGGAGAGGGGCACATACATGCGGTCCAGATCCAGCGGCGAGCCGCGGTACTGGAAGACGCTGCACTCGCCGGAGAGGTCGTAGGTCTCCCGGCCGTCGTTGGCGCCCCAGGCGGCCACCCACTTGTCGTAGCCGTAGGTGTTGGTGATAACGCCCCGGGGGCCGAACCAGCTGCGGGAGGCGTAGATCCCCGCGTGGTAGCCGGCGGCCTGGATGACGTCGCAGAACTGTTTGCAGACGCCGGTGCAGACCGCCGGGGTCAGAGCGCCCCGGTCCCGCTTGTACTTGTCGGCGTCCTCCATGTCGATCCAGACGCCGCAGCGGATGTTGCGGCCCCGGATGACCTCCAGGCAGGACCGGGCCTCGTCGGCGCCGCGGTCGGGACTGGTGGCGTAGCTGTACCAGTACACGCCGTAGGGCACGCCCAGGGCCTCCGCCTGATCCGCGAACCGGCGGAACAGCTTGTCCTCGTTGCCCAGGCCCCAGCCGGCCCGGATGATCACGAAGTCGTGGGGGTGCTGGGCGATGTCGAAGGCCCAGCCCTGGTGCTCGGAGATGTCGATACCGTGCATGATGATCCTCCTTATACAGTCCAGAATGCAGTGCCCCAGCCGCTGCCGGAGCTGATAACACCGCCGAGGTCGATGCCGCGCTGGTATTCGGATATGTCGATAACATTCATCTGTACCAGACCTCCATGCTCGTGAATGATGCTCCGCCGTATTTGGCGTTTCTGACCTGAATCGTCCTGTTTGCCGCGCTGTGGTTGACGTTCGCGATGCCAGTGTCCGAGGAGGAGTACCAATAACCACCGATTGACCACACATTCGGGAGAGCGGCAACGGGAGCCATGTTACTAAACGAATACCCGGAGAATTTGAGTATGACGAAAATTTCCTTAGCGTTTTCCGGGTAAGTGACCGTGCCGGTACTGCTGGTCGTCTGACCGGCCAGACGCCACGTGAGAGGGAGATCAGCCCAGATGACGTCCTGGTTGGCATCGCTGTTTTTTGTCAGCACCTGGCCCGCCGTGCCGCCGTCCGGGACTCCGCCACCGCTTCCACTTCCGCCGGAACTGATCTGGACGTCAGCGGACGTATTTGCTGCCCCGCCCAGCTGATTCCCGACGGCTTCCAGATTATCGGTGAGCCGCTGGATGCCTTGCAGCTCCCGGCGGGTTAAGTAAACGCGGAAGCTCTGGCCGTCCGCGGCGCTGACGTCCAGACAGTCGCCGCTCTCCACGTAGGGGAGCCCGCGGGCGTCTGCCTCGGCGGTGCTCAGGGCCATTCCCTGCAGATAGGGGACCATGTAGGTCTGCAGAAAATCGCACGCCTCTTGCTGCGTCATGCCGCTGTTGCGCAGGAGCTCGTTTTCGCTCATGTCATAGATGGCGGTCCCGTTGCCGAAGGTGTAGTCGATCACCAGCGTGTCGCTGCCGTCCTTCAGAGAAAATCGGATCACGCCCACCTGCTGGCCGGTGTACTCATCCCACCAGAACGACTCATAGTCGGCCGGGAGGATCGGAACCGGATCGGCGTCCGAGAGTCGGAAAACCTCCGTGGACCCGGCCCGGGCCGGAGACGCAAACGAAGCCAGCAGTTCCAGGTAGTCATTGACGAGCTGAGACATGTTGTAGACGCCCACAAAGTTACTTTCTCCAACGATGTCCCCGTTGGCCTCGTAGCGGAGCGGTGTGTTCCAGAGAGGGGGGGCTGGATCTGCCGGTACGTATTGCCAGGCGCGGATCCGATAGGTGCCGGCGCCGGGCAGCGGGTCCATGGTGAAGGTCCGCCGTGTGACGGTTGAGTCCGGAACGGTGAACGCGATTATGATCTTCGAGGGTATAAACACGTTGCCGCGTCCGACGATTCGACGGCCGTCTGCAGACCGGAAAAGCCCGGGGTAAAATGTAAAAAAAT
>Ga0326513_10000680_pt1 | contig 28973 bp, 23 predicted proteins | sample 2_2465_0518_D_FD_203654 | JGI IMG/M metagenome (GOLD analysis project Ga0326513, IMG submission 203654) | Bovine rumen microbial communities from UC Davis, California, United States - 2_2465_0518 | ecosystem: Host-associated > Mammals > Digestive system > Stomach > Rumen | place: USA...
CGCTAAACGAAAGCTCATCAGCCGAAACAACTGTCGCACTTGTCTTTACGCTCACAGCTATAATCATTATACCTACAACTATCACAATCAGTATTAGAACAATTAGTGGGCCTTTTTTCATCCAAAACCTCCTATGTTTGCTTTTTTTATTCATCATTTACCATTTCAGATTCTATCGCAGGGTGCGTTTCTGAATTATCCGGAAGCCGTATGTTACAAATCGCTAAAATGATGTTGAATATCAAAATGACAGCTAACACAGCGAGAACAATCTTCCAAATCCGCCTTGAACGCCGGTTTTTAATTGCCAACTGTTCATTGATCCGCATAAGCTGAATGGCGAGTTCGTTTTTATCATCTTCATTTTCAAGCTTCATCCCTAAAAGCTCGCTAACCGGAACATCAAAAACACTTGCGATTCTAATTAGCATGTCTGCATCCGGCACAGATAGACCATTTTCCCATTTCGAAACAGTCTGCCGGACAACATTCAGTCGTATTGCTAACTCCTCTTGTGAAATTCCATTTTCGGCTCTCAATCGTTTCAAATTGTCTTGAAGCATTGTGGCACCTCCTTCTGATTCTTGCCTGAATTGTAGCCTTAAAGCTCCGTTGCTTCAAGCAATGAATATTAACATTTATGGAATTTGGGAATTTACTTGCCATTTAGAGCAATTCATTTTAGGCTCTACAAACAAACATAGGAGAAACGGAATAGCAAGGCTTCATGCCTATCTTTTTGTTGTCTGCTTCTTTATTATACACAAGCATTCCCCCCAGAAATCTTCCCTCAACCGCCAGCCCGCGACAGCAAGCTCCGCCAAGGTAAATCCCCTGCCAGGGCTATCCCTCTCCGGTAGGAATAGACCTCGTGAAAGGACCTTCTACTTTCCGGTAGGAACAGTCCTTGCGAAAGGACCCTCCCCCTTCAGGCAGGAAAAACGTAAGCGAGGGAGCATACATCCCTTCTGGAAGGCCTTTGAACCAACGGAGGAAGAACAATCCCGTATGGCAGCGGAGCAGGGGGTCGAAGGCCCGAAGTTCCTTCGGGCCTGAGTGGTCCGTTTGTCTGAGGACTCCGGTCATCAGAGCGGAGTCCGAGTCAGGTCCTTGCCCCCTGCGCAGCGGACAGGAGGGATTTGCAGGTAACAAAAAAAGAGGTGACACATGAGTGTCAACCTCTTTTTTTAACTGCCGGTGATTCCCCGTTGGTTCAACGGTCTGCAAGAAGGGATGTATGTCCCTTGTGAAGAATTTTCCTCCCCCCAACGGTGTATGTCCCGTCCGAAGGCTCTTCCTCCCCCTTACCTTTTAATCGCGCCTCTTTCCTGTGATGGACAGGATCCTGATGAACAGGTTCACCACGTCCAGGTAGATGTCGGCGGCGCTGTCGATGGCGTTGTCAACGGTCTTGGGGAACTGCTGAGCTCTGTGCCAGTCCAGTCCGATGTAGCCGCAGAAGATCAGGGCGACCACGTAGTCGATGATCGTCAGTGAGAGGCCGAGAAGGAGACCGCCGATGAGCTCAACGACAATGCAGCCCAGGAGGGAGATGAGCAGTGTCCTGCCCAGATTCTGGAAAAACTCAGGATAGAGCATGGACAGGATGACCATGATCACGGTTACCAGTCCGGTCGCGATAAAGGCGTATGCGACGGAATTGCCTGAGAAGAAATACACGTAGTAGGTGAGGAGCAGGCCCATGGAGACGGCCATTCCGGTGAAGCCCGCAAAGCTGACCGCCGGACTGTTTGATCTGTGCACGAGGATCGAGCAGCCGATCGTGCCGACGAGGTACACCACCAGGACCACAATATAATTGAGGGAAAGGATCTGGTAGGTGAAGAAGGTGGCCATGACGACGTTGATCAGGACTCCCCAGATGAGGGTCAGGCCGATCGTCAGGTTGTAGGTGCGCTCGTTGACCGCCGTGCCGGCGTAGTTATTCATTCGTTCAAGTCTGTATTCATCATTTGTATTCATGATTAAACCTCCGTTCTGAAAATCTTTTCAAATTTACGTATTCATTATAATATACGACGTATTTTTTTATTGTCTATTATATTCACAAAATTTTAACAACGGAAGGGAAGAATGAGGGATAAACGCACAACAAATCCGCTGTTTTGTCAAAAAAGAGGCCCCGGAGAGGCTTTATTGAGCCCCCGGCGGGAAAATTCGGATATTGTGCAGTACAAAAAATCGTTGTAAAATATGGCGTTGACGGTATATGACATAGGGGTATAGTCATAGAGATCGAAGAAAGGACAGAAACGATGTTCAAATACGCATGTCTCAACAATATTTCTCAGAAGGGACTGGAGACGTTCACACCGGAATATGAGAAGACAGAGGATCTTTCTCAGGCGCAGGGAATCCTGGTCAGAAGTGCAGCTATGCACGACATGGAGTTCTCTCCGGAGCTGCTCGCGATCGCAAGGGCAGGCGCTGGTGTCAACAATATTCCGGTGGAGCGCTGTGCCACAGAGGGCATCGTTGTTTTTAATACGCCCGGCGCGAATGCGAACGGTGTTAAGGAGATGGTCCTCGCAGGTATGCTGCTCGCATCCCGCGACATCGTAGAGGGTGTGGACTGGGTCCGCGCGAACTGGAACAACAAGGATATCGCGAAGACTGCGGAGAAGGAAAAGAAGAAATTCGCAGGCACAGAGCTGGCGGGCAAGAGACTGGGAATCATCGGCCTTGGCGCGATCGGCGTGCGCGTGGCGAATATGGCCGTAGAACTGGGCATGGAAGTTTTTGGCTACGATCCCTATGTGTCTGTAGACGCGGCGTGGCACCTCAACAGAAAGATCACACACGTTTTTGACCTGAACGAGATCTATGACAGATGCGACTTCATCACGATCCATGTGCCGGCGCTTCCCTCCACGAAGGGAATGATCGGCAGGGATGCCGTCAAGAAGATGAAAAAGGGCGTGATCCTCATCAACATGGCGAGAGACGTCCTGGTGGACGAGGAGGCGGTCATCGAGCAGATCGAGGCTGGCAGGATCCGCCGCTATGTCTCCGATTTCCCCAATTCCACCGTGGCCGGCAGAAGGGGCTGCATCACGACGCCTCACCTGGGCGCCTCCACAGAGGAGTCCGAGGACAACTGCGCAGTGATGGCAGCAGAGGAGCTCATGGATTATCTGGAGAACGGAAACATCCGCAACAGCGTCAACTATCCCAACTGCAGCATGGGCGTCTGCCGCTCAGAGAGCCGAATCGCGATCTTCCATGCGAATAAGGTCAACATGATCAATCAGCTGACCACATTGATCGGCGGCAGCGATATGAACATCTCCGAGATGACCAGTAAATCCAAGGGAGACGTGGAGTATACGATGCTGGATCTTGATACGCCCGCTACGAAGGAGCTGGTGGACAAAATATCGCAGATCCCCGGTGTTTGGAGAGTGCGCATCATCAAATAAACCTTACCTGGATCACTTTGAAGGCCATCGCTCAGCGGTGGCCTTTGTTTATCTCAGAGGGAAGATTCCCCTGGAGTAAAGATTTTTGTATAAATATAGGTTATACTTTAAAAATGAAAGTGCAGAGCACAGATTTTACACACATTGACTATATAGTGACTTGTGGAGGACTTTGCTATGGAAGATAGAAATAATATGCATGAGTACCTCAAATGGAGAGGCGATCTTACATTTGAGCAGGATCCGTTCAATATAGTGGATAACCTGATCCTGGCGCAGATGGCCTATATAGATTACGACGGGATCGTGCCCGAGTCCCGCGAGAACCCGGTACCGATCGGCGAGGTCTGCCGCAGGTACTGGGAGATCCACACGGAAGACGAGATCAGGAAGAGAGAGAGTTTTGTCAAGCTTTCTCCTTTTTTACTCAAACCTGTGTCGCAGAGCAGGCGCTTTGAGAAGATGCGCCTGTGCGGCTATACCAATTATCTGAGCAAAAAAGCGGAGGCCCAGATGTCAGCGGTCCAGTTCGAGCTGGAGGACGGGACGGTTTATGTTGCCTTCCGCGGAACCGATGAGACTCTGATCGGCTGGAAGGAGGATTTTAATCTCTCCTACATGTCCAGGACCGAGGGGCAAAAGCTGGCTGTCGAGTACATGAAACGCCACTTTGGCAATACATCACTGCGTCTGAGAGTGGGAGGGCACTCCAAGGGAGGAAACTTTGCGGTATTTGCGTCTTCCTTCTCGGGACCGGAAGTCGCAGCCCAGATCAGCAAAGTATACAGCAATGATGGCCCGGGCTTCAGGGAGGAGATCACCACGAAGCCGGAATACAGGCAGATCATGAAGCGGACCATCAATATCATTCCCCAGGATTCTGTTATAGGGCGTCTCCTCAATGCGGAGAGAAACGCGATCGTGGTCAGAAGCACCAGGAAGGGGATCTTGCAGCACGACGCGCTGTCATGGGAGATCATGGGAAATAAGTTCATCAATACGGAGAGATCCAACGACAGCATCTATCTTGAAAAGGTGCTGAGCGGATGGCTTGAGAATGTCGATGACGAGGCGCGCCGGATCTTCGTGGACCAGATCTTCGGGATCCTGCAGACGCTGGGCGCCGACACCGTGAAGGATATGAAGGAGATCGGACTCAAGGACGTTGCGGACGCGGTCCAGATGGTGAGGGGACTTTCCAGAGAACAGCAGACGGAGATGTCAGATGTACTCAAAAAGCTCGTCGCCAGCAGCGGAAGGACCTTCTACGAGGAGATGGAGCAGAGAGAAGGCCTGCTGCCTGAGGTCTTCAAGAAGATGAATGAATTCAGAGAGCGTATCAATGAAGCCAAGCTTACTGCTGAGGCCGCAAAGATCGGTGTAAAGGCGGCAGCAGGACTCCACCCTGCGGAGATTCCGGCAGCGGCAGAGGAAGCCGCAGAAGTGGAAGCGGAAGCTGCCGGGGAAGCTCTGGAAGAGGCGGCAGCTCCGGAACCGGCGTCAGTGGTGGAACCGGAAAAGACAACCACCTACGAGAAACATGTGGAGAACGCCAGGGCAGCCCTGGAGGCCGGGATCAGTGTTAAAGGCAGAGAAGCAGATGACAGAGATAGAGAAGATCCGCAGTAATACTGCCGGACGAACATATGAAGAGGTCAGTCCCGTCAGAAGAAAGAATGCCGTGCTGATCCCTCTGATCGAAGAAGACGGGGAGCTGTGCATTCTCTTTGAGGTCCGCCAGGCGGGGATCCGCCAGGGCGGAGAGATCTGCTTTCCGGGCGGCATGATCGAGGACGGGGAGACCGTCGAGGAGGCCGCTGTGCGGGAGACCGCAGAGGAGCTTCTGATCCCGCGCGGGAAGATCGAGGTGATCGCGCCGATGCACACCATGTCCGGTCCGGGCGGAGCCAGGATCAGCTCGTGTCTCGGTATTTTGCATGATTATAAGGGAACCTTCTCGAAGCAGGAAGTGGATCACATATTCACAGTGCCGCTGAGCTGGTTTGCCGCGAATGAGCCGCAGGTCAGCGCAGGGGCCATGGCTGTGCAGACGCCCGAGGACTTCCCCTATGAGTTTCTTCCCGGGGGAAGAGAGTATCCCTGGCGCAGCATTCCGCGGAAGTTCTATTTCTATGAGAGCCGCGGCGGCGTGATCTGGGGGATCACAGCGCAGCTTCTGTACCACTGCCTCAAAGTCATTCTGAAGGATGCTGTAGCCATTCCAGGGAATGGGACCGGGCCTGCCGTGGAGGCGCCGGGCAGCGGGGAGAACCGCCCATGAACCGGAAGCTGGAATTTACGATCACGGATGAGATGGCCGGAAAAAGTGTCCGGCAGTTCCTGCAGGAGCAGCTGGCTTTTTCGGGACACCAGATCAGCAGGCTCAAGTTTCAGAAGGAAGGGATCCGGATCGGCGGAGAGAAGGTCTATGTCAGCCATGTGCTTAAGGAGGGCGAGGTCCTGTCGATCGGGCTCACGGAGCAGGTCCTTCGCAGGGATACAGAGGGCGGAAAGCCCGGAAAGATCTGGGAGGCGCCGGCACCGGAGCTGGCTCAGTACCCTCTGGAGGTCCTGTATGAGGATGAGGACCTTCTGATCGTCAACAAGCCGGCCGGAATGGTATGCCATCCCTCTCCCGGCCACTACAGCGACACGCTGGCCAATCAGGCGGCGGCGCATCTGGGAGGGACCGGCACAGCAATGGATATGAGGGTGACCGGAAGGCTGGACAGGGAGACTTCGGGCATTGTGACTTTTGCCCTGAATTCCGAGGCTGCGGCGATGATCCAGAGGCAGCGCGGGGACGGACGGCTCGTAAAGATCTATCTGGCACTGGCGGAAGGAGATCTCGCGCAGGAGGAGGGCGTTGTTGACTGCCCGATCCGCAGAGAGGCGCCGGGCTCCCATTATATGGTCTGTGCGGAGGACGGAAAGCCGGCGAGAACCTTCTACAGGGTGCTGGCGAGGACGAAGGGGCCGGGCGGAGAGCCGCGGACGCTGCTGGAGTGCCGGATCGAACACGGGAGGACCCATCAGATCAGAGTTCACATGGCCCGGATCGGGCATCCCCTTGCGGGAGATCCGCTGTACGGAGCGGAAAGGGACCGGCAAACGGAGAGCGGCGCGGAGCGTCCGGGAGAGGTTCCCGGCACCGGAAAGTACTCCAAAGAGGCGATGGGACTGCATGCCTATAAACTGTCCCTTCTAAGGCCCTTTGACGGGGACCGGATCGAGGTTCGGGCTAAAGTGCCCGAATGGGCTGATCTTTATACAATCGAGACGAAAAAGCGATAGATTTATGGCGCTTATTTGTGCATTTTGGGCAATCATACAGTATATTGTTCAATAAGGAGGCGCGAAAAGGGAATGGCGCGGCAGGATTTAATGAGAACCGAATATCAGGTCAACCTGGATCCTGAGAGGATCATTCCGCGGATCAGAAATTTCTGCCTGGACATGGACGGCACAGTCTATCTTGACGAGGTCTGGATCGACGGAGCCAAGGATTTCCTGGCGGCCCTCAGGGCGACGGGCAGGAAATACTGTTTTATGACTAATAATTCCTCGAAAAGCGCGTCTATATATGTAGAGAAACTCCGGAATATGGGACTTGTGATCGACCCGGAGAAACAGCTGATCACATCCGGACATGCTACTGTGGAATATCTCAGACGGAACTATCCGGGGAAGAAGATCTATCTTTTCGGCAATCCGCTGGTGAAGATGGAATTTGAGAGCAGGGGCGTTCAGATCGACGAAGAGCACCCGGATCTGGTGGTCACAAGCTTCTGCACGAGCTTTCATTACAGAGATCTGTGCAGGCTCTGCGACCTGGTCAGGGAGGGACTGCCCTATGTGGCGACCCATCCGGATTACAACTGCCCCACGAAGACCGGTTTTATACCGGATATCGGATCGCTCACCGCGTATGTGGAGGCGTCCACCGGACGCCGCCCGGACAAAGTAGTCGGAAAGCCTGAAGCGGAGATCATCGACTACGCGCTGCAGACCATGGGCGCGAAGCGGGAGGAGACCTGTGTTGTGGGAGACCGCTTATACACAGATGTCAAATCCGGAGTAAACAACGGGCTGTACGGCATTTTCGTCCTGAGCGGAGAGGCGCAGCTGGAGGACCTTCCGGGTTCGGACGTGAAGCCGCACCTGATCTTTGACTCGGTGAAGGAGATCATTCCCTACCTATGATATTTTGGAGCAGGGTATAAGTGTTATGGAAACTAGAGAGATACTGGAACTGGTGAAAAACGGTTCGATGAGCGTCGAGGAGGCGGAGGGGCATTTCCGCAGGCAGCCCTTTGAGGACATGGGGTACGCCAAGCTGGATATGCACCGGAAGATGCGGTCCGGGTTTCCGGAAGTCATCTTCTGCAGCGGCAAGCCCGACGAATTTCTCGTAAAGATATATCAGAGAATGGCGGAAGCGGACGGCCAGGCCTTCGGGACCAGGGCCAGCGCGCAGCAGTATGAACTGGTCAAAAAAGTGATCCCGGACATTACCTATGACCCGGTCTCAAGGATCCTGAAGCTGGAGAGAACGCCGAAGGAGCGAAAAGGCCTGGTGGCAGTGGTCACAGGCGGCACGGCGGATATCCCGGTGGCGGAGGAAGCGGCGCAGACGGCGGAATATTTTGGCACAAAGGTCGAGCGCATTTATGACGTCGGAGTGAGCGGGATCCACCGCCTTCTGGCGCAGACGGATAAGCTGCAGGAGGCCAACTGCGTTGTCGCGGTGGCAGGCATGGAGGGAGCGCTCGCCAGCGTGGTGGGCGGCCTTGTGAGCAATCCCGTCATCGCGGTACCCACTTCCGTGGGATACGGCGCAAATTTCGGCGGCCTTTCGGCGCTGATGACGATGATCAATTCATGCGCGAACGGAATTGCGGTAGTGAATATCGACAACGGTTACGGAGCCGGTTACATGGCGACACAGATCAATCGCCTGGCTTACGGAGGAAATGATTCAGATGCAAAATAGAGACAGCATTCTGTATTTGGAGTGCGGAACGGGGATCAGCGGCGACATGACAGTGGCTGCGCTGCTCGACCTCGGAGCGGATCAGGAGAAACTCCTGCATGTGCTCGAGGGGATTCCCGGACATGGATTTGAGACGAAGATCAGCAGAGTGAAGAAGGCAGGCATCGACTGCTGTGATTTCGATGTGATACTCGATAAAGAGCATGACGGCCATGACCACGATATGGATTACCTTTACGGGCACCTAGGGGACGGGCATTATGAGCACGATCATGACCATGACCACGATCATGATCATCACCACGACCACGATCATGAGCACGGTCATCACCACGACCACGATCATGAGCATGATCATCACCATGACCATGGGCATGACCACCATCATCACCACACCGGGATGAAGGAGATCAGGGAGATTATCGGAAATCTCGAGATGACGGACGGAGCCAGGGCACTGGCGCTGCGTATCTTTGAGATCCTGGCGCAGGCGGAGTCGGAGGCCCATGGCCTTCCGGTGGAGGAAGTGTACTTCCATGAAGTCGGCGCGATCGATTCTATTGTGGATATTGTAGCGGCGGCGGTCTGCTTTGATGATCTGGGAATTAAGAAAGTGGCTGTGACGGGGATCGCGGAAGGAAGCGGCACAGTGCGGTGCCAGCACGGGATCCTTCAGGTCCCGGTACCCGCAGTGGCGGGCATCGCCCGCAATCACAAGCTGCCGATCCGGTTTACCTCCAGAAAGGGCGAACTGGTCACCCCTACAGGAGCTGCGTTTGTGGCGGCTGTGATGACACAGGACTATTTGCCGGAGACCTTTGTGATCGAAAAGACCGGTCTCGGCGCGGGAAAGAGAGAATATGAGATCCCCAGCATCCTGCGGGCCATGGTGATCGAGCCCAGGGAACAGAAGGCGGCTCCGGCGGGCGATACGATATGGAAGCTGGAATGCGACATCGATGACAGCACGGGCGAGCAGCTCGGATACGCGCTGGAGAAGCTCCTTGAGGAGGGCGCCAGAGAGGCGCATTACGCCCCGATCTTCATGAAGAAGAACAGGCCCGGATGGGAGCTCACCGTGATCTGTGACGAGGCGCATCTGCGCAGGATGGAAGAAGTGATCTTTGCCGAGACGACAACGATCGGCATCCGGAGACAGGAGATGGCGCGCACTGTTTTGACAAGGAAACTGGTCAGCGTGCAGACCCGCTACGGCGAGATCCCTGTGAAAGTGAGCGGGGAGGGAGAGTTCCTCAGAGTGCATCCGGAATATGAGAAAGTCAGCGAGGCGGCGTCAAAATATAATGCTCCGTTCGGTGCAGTTTACGATGAAGTCTTGACAAAAGCGTATAGAAATGATGATATTTCTTACAGAAAGGCGGATTGAAGACGGTGAAAACATTTAGTGTGATCAGAAACAAACCTGATTTTGCGGAAGTATATGAACAGGAATACTCCTATGTGTACAACTACATCTACATGCAGGTGATGCACAGGGAGAACACAGAGGATCTTGTCAGCGAGATCTTTATGAGAGCGATGGCCCATTACGACGGCTTTGATCCGTCCAAGGCTTCCGTGCGCACATGGCTGTGCACGATCGCGAGAAACTGCCTGATCGACTATTTCCGCAAGAACGGGAGGCGCAAGACTGAGAATCTGGACGACGCTCCGGAGCCTTCAGCCGTGGATCAGTACGACATTCTGAAGAATCCCATCAATAAGGAAGTATACAGACTCCTGGAGAACCTCTCCGACGAGGAGAGAGAGCTGCTCAACATGATCTATGTGCAGGAGCTCAAGAACCCGCAGATCGGAGCGATCCTCGGGATTAACGCGAAGGCTGTCAGTGAGAGACACAGACGTCTTCTCGCGAAGCTGCGCGCAATGGAGAAGGGCAAGGACAGCGGCGATTTCCTTGATTTTTCGTAAATGACCAAAAAAAGAACTGGCCCGTACCCGGTAGTCCGGATACAGGCCAGTTTTATTATGCTCAGATGGAGCGGCTCTCAGTCGAGCTTCTTGCCGATGGTGAGGCAGTTCTCGTTGCCGACATACTCATAGGAAAGAGTATCCGAATATTTCTGCACAAGAAAAATACCCAATCCGCCGATCGGGCGCTTTTCAGCGGGAGCGGACAGGTCAGGAGATTCCTTCCGGAGCGGATCATAGGGAACGCCGGTGTCGCGGAAAGTCATGGACAGAGTATCCTTGCTGTCATTGAGGGAGAGATCCATGGTAACCGTGCCGACGCCTTCTTCGTAGGCGTAGTTGGCTATATTGATGAAAACCTCTTCGACGACCATATCGAGTTCCAGAAGGGTGCGCATACTGCAGGGAAAGGGTTCGAGAAACGCACGGACCTTCTCCTGCGCCAAGGCAAACTTCTCCGGTACGGCTTCAAGGGTAAATGTGCAGGAATTCTCCGGTTTATTGGTATTGATCGACTTAGGATCGCCCATATAACAGGTCCTTTCGAATGCTAAATATCAGATATAAAGTATAAGCTACGGTTGCAGAAATTTATATACATAGTTATTATAGTACAGTATGCAGAAAAATATGGAAAAATATTTGCGAAAAAAAAATTGTATTATCCATGGATGGGGAGATAACTCTGCGTATATAGTTATAAATAAAGCAAAGGGGGTGGCGAGATGGGCTCCATGAATAACAATTTAATCAACATGATCACTCGCGCTGATTTCAGTACAGAGACCAATTTCAAGGACGTTCTCAGAAAAAAGCTTTTTGAGAGCTCTTCAAATAAACAGTCCGGTATTCTTCAGTTCCAGCGTTTATCAGACTCGGAACTGAATATGGTATCCGCAGCAGGAGATGCAAATTTCCTCAGACAGCAGGATCAGAAAAAGAACGAGAAAAATCAGTGATGAGAACGGAAATGATATAGCCGCGGCGCAGATTTCGAGCGTGCCGTGGCTTTTCCGTGTCTGAAAGGCCGGCGCGGCGGGCGCAGCGGCCGTTTTTTTATGCCCGGAAAGTGTATATTTTGCCTGCGGAGAGACCGCGGCGGGCGCTGGTTACGGCCGGGAGGTGCGATATTTTGCCTGCGGACACGGGTTTTCGTTGTAATTCGGAGCATGTCGTGGAATAATTGTAAAGGCACAAGGAAGTGTACAGAGATCAGACAAATGTCAGCGAAAGGAGCCGTACAGAATGGATTATGGTAAGATCGCACTGCAGAAGCATGCAGAGTGGAAGGGCAAAATAGAGGTCACAGCGAGAGCAGCCGTAGACAGCGCGGAGGCACTGAGTATCGCATACACCCCCGGTGTGGCAACGCCCTGTCTGGAGATCCAGAAGAACCCCGAGTTGAGCTATGAGCTCACCAGAAGATGGAATACAGTCGCAGTCGTCACAGACGGCACCGCAGTGCTCGGCCTGGGAGATATCGGGCCCGAGGCAGGAATGCCGGTCATGGAGGGCAAATGTGTCCTCTTCAAAGCCTTTGGCGATGTTGACGCCTTCCCCCTGTGCATCAGGACCCACGACGTGGACGAGATCGTGCGCACCGTCAGCCTTCTGGCAGGTTCCTTCGGCGGGATCAATCTGGAGGACATCGCGGCTCCCAGATGCTTTGAGATCGAGAAAAAGCTCAAAGAGTGCTGTGACATCCCGATCTTCCACGACGATCAGCACGGCACGGCTGTCATCACACTGGCGGGCCTTATGAACGCGCTCAAGGTTGTCGGCAAGAAGATCGAGGACGTTAAGATCGTCACCTCCGGCGCAGGCGCTGCCGGCATCGCGATCATCAAGCTCCTCATGGCCATGGGCCTCAAAAATGTCATCATGACCGACCGCAAGGGCGCGATCTACGAGGGCAGAGACGGCCTCAACCCTGTCAAAGAAGAGATGGCCAAGATCACTAACTTTGGCCACGAAGCCGGCACCCTGGCAGACGTGATCAAGGGCGCAGATGTCTTCATCGGCGTATCCGCTCCCGGCACACTGACCCAGGACATGGTCCGCTCCATGGCTAAGGATCCCATCATCTTTGCATGTGCCAACCCCACACCCGAGATCTTCCCGGATGAGGCGAAGGCAGCGGGCGCAGCAGTCGTATCCACAGGACGCAGCGACTTCCCGAACCAGATCAACAACGTTCTCTGCTTCCCCGGCATCTTCCGCGGTGCCCTGGACGTCAGAGCCAGCGACATCAACGACGCCATGAAGATCGCCTCCGCGAAAGCCCTGGCGGGCCTCGTCTCCGATGACGAGCTGTGCGCGGACTACATCCTTCCCAAGGCCTTCGACCCGCGCGTCAAGGACGCGGTCGCCAAGGCGGCGGCGCAGGCGGCCCGCGAGAGCGGAGTGGCAAGGATCTGAACGCCATACGCTCATTCAAAATGTTTGCAATTGAACCATATGCTTCCTCCCCTTAGGTTATCGACAACCGGAGGGGCTGGAAATCCAACGGAATGGTGTTGGTTATATAGAGTTTGTTCTAGAGCTCTCAGAAATCAGATTGGTTTCTGGGGGCTTTTTGATTTATTGGATCGACCGTGTGTCTTTTTGGGGTACATCAGTTTGGGCAAAATGGTTCGGATGATGGAAGCATCCAACAGATTTTTAAAATGTTTCCGGTTGATGTAGCCCAAAAAGACAGAAATCTTCTCACAGTACATCAGATATCGAAAACGGCCTTGGCCGATGTAGTCGCCAATGGCACAATTCTTTTCAAACCCTAACGGATCTTAGAAAGCCTCGGATTTGATGTAAAAATTTCTGGAGCAAGACTTTTCAGGACCAAACGGATAGGAAAAACCGGGCAATTTGATGTAGAGTTTCCTGAAACAAGCTTTTCGCGATACATCGGATGGAGCATTCCTGCGAAAGCGATGTAAGTTTTCCCTGGCACAAGCTTTTCACGATACATCAGATCTGGTAAAACCGGCCAGTTGATGGAGACAGGCCGGAAGGCTTATAGTCCTGCTCAGAAGCTTTTCAAAGAGCCCAAGAGACACCGTTTTCCATCCGAGTGGAGGGACATGCTGAAGGCCGGGATTACAAATCCCGGCCTGAATTGCCCATTGTTTGAGGATTCCGTCATAAAGACGGAATCCGAGTTGGGGCATTGCTGTCCTGAAACAAGGATGGAAAACGCCCCGTGTCTCTTATGGTGATTGAACAGTTTCTGAGCAGGACTATAACCTGCAGGCCTCCCCCCGGCTTTCTGAGCAGGACTATAACCTGCAGGCCTTTTCCAGCTTTCTGAGCAGGACTATACCCTGCAGGCCCCCTCAGCAACTCCTTTAATTCAGACCACTGCGCCTCCCACAGGTCTGATCGACAGCACGTGGCAGCAGCCGGGAGCGATGGCTTTCTCAACGGTAGCCTTGAAGGTGTCGAGCATGTCGAGCGGGACGAAGGCCTGGACGGTGCCGGCGAAGCCGCCGCCGTGGACGCGGAACGCGCCGCGGCCGCCCAGAAGGACATCGCACAGGGAGAGGGCTACGCCGACCGCCTGGTTGTCTACTGCGCCTTCTACGGAGATGTTTTGGAGATACATGTAGGAGGACTGGCCGGAAGCCTTTACGATCTTAAGGAATTTGTCGAAATCACCGGCCTTGAGAGCCGCGGCCTCTTCCTGGGCACGCTCGTTGTCCAGCACGAAGTGCATGGAGCGGAGGAAGGCGCGGTCGCCGCAGACTTTGCGGATGGCGGCGGTGCGCTCTAAGAGCTGTTCCTTGGTGATGCCGCGAAGGTGGGTCTTGCCGAAGGTGGCCGCCACAGCCTTCATCTCTCTCGGAATGCCCGCGTAAGCGTCCGTCAGGTCAGCGTGACTGCTCTTGGAGTCGATGATGCACAGCGCATAGCCCTCGCCGGTCAGATCCAGGTTGATCTTTTCGACGACGGGGTTTTCGGGATCGCCGAAGTCGATGGCGACTACGCCGCCGACAGAGGAGGCGGACTGGTCCATCAGGCCGCTGGGCTTGCCAAAATATTGATTCTCCGTGATCTGTCCCATCTTGGCGATCTCGACAGCGTCGAAGACATTGTCGCAGAACATATCATTGAGGATGACGCCCATGAGGGTCTCAAAGGCTGCGGAGGAGGAGAGGCCGGAGCCGCCCAGAACGTTGCTGGTGCAGTATACGTCGAAGCCTTTCACGTCGTAACCGCGCTTAATAATGAGTGCTGCCATGCCGCGGATCAGTGCGAGGGTGGATTCTTTCTCGGACTCGACGGGCTCGAGAACAGAGAGATCAGCCTCGATCATGCCGTATCCCTCGGAATAGAAACGGATCGTGTTAGTTCCATTGAGGGCCGCCGCCGCGATCGCGTCGAGATTGACGCTTGCCGCCAGAACGCAGCCGTACTGGTGGTCTGTGTGGTTGCCGCCGATCTCGGTCCGGCCGGGCGCGGAGTAAAGTCCGATCTCCGCTTGGGCATTCGCGGGGAATGTGACCTGGAAGCCCTTGATGACCTTGGCAAATCTGTCCGCGTAGGCCTGTGCCTTGTCGGGCTCGCAGCCGTAGATCTCGACCATACGCCCGTTCAGGGCGCCGCTCTGCAGTTCTTTGAGGAATGTGTTCGCGTTTTTCATAGTGATAAGCCTGCCTCCTATATTTTGAAATAGAATGAACATAACTGTAAATTTTACTGTCTGCATCTTTTAGTATAACCGCTTCTGCGCTTTCTTAAAACCGAGAAATGTCGTAAAAAATACATTTAATATGGAGGAATGATAAGTGCAGGCTCTCAGAGTGGTCCCAAGTACTTTATACTCACGGTTGAATGACAGGGAGGCAGATCTTTGCTAAGATGATCTCAGTTTCAAAAACGTGCAGTCAAATGACAGAAAGGCAGAGACTTGACAGGTTAACAGCAGTTTCGAAAACAAAATATCTTCTCTGAAAAATAAGTTGTGTTACAGGCGTGTGGAGACACTACCACTATGCCCGAAACACAATTTTTTTGTTCCTAAAAGGAGGAGAGTACGGTTATGAAACTGAATATTGAAGAAACTGTAGCGGCCCAGACTTACGCGGCATACACGATCGCGTCGAGCTATTTTGGCCCCTGTACCTGCGCCAGCCGCCAGATGGAGCAGCGCTCCCGCTTGATCTTCTGCGCGCTCAGCGCGAAGGAGCAGGAGAAAATGGAGGAGCGGATCATCTTCCTCATGGAGAAGAAGGTTCTCCCCAAGATCAGGAAGGGATTCCTGAACAGCCGCGTGAAGGTGAAGTTTCTCGCCGACGGGAGAGGGATCCTGGTCACGGACGGGAAGGAGGCGCTGATCATCCGCCTGACCTGGAGGAGCCGCGAGCTGAAGGATCCCGCGACCGGAGTTGAATATGAGAAGTTCAACATCCGGATCGGCGCCTGGATCTGGAAGATAGGACAGATCCCCCGCCGCTGACGGTGAAAAGCCCCGGCCACCCTTTTGGGGAGGCCGGGGCTTGGTTATTCAGTGCCTTATGGCGCGGTATTCTCTGGGCGACATTCCGTACTTGCGGCGGAAACGCCGGATGAAGTAGGAGAAGTTGTCGAAGCCGCAAAGAGATGCGATGGCGCCGATGGACTCCGGGCGCTCGCGCAGGAGGTAGGCGTCGTCCGCGGCGTCGAGGGCGGAGGACACCTCGCTATGGAAAGAAGTTCCCATGTGGATCGGCCTTGGAAACTTCAGGGTTCCCATCTGCAGGGGTGTGATGATGTTGCGGCGTGCCCAGTCGTTTTCAATCTGGTTGTCCATCAGGGAGAGGGAGAAAATGATGTTCTCATACTCCATCCGGACGCCGGGATCGCCGTCGATGGCGTGGAGCTCGCGGAGCTGGTCGGTGAAGACAATATATTCACTTTCGGACAGTCCTCCGAGGAAGTCATCGAGCACTACAAGAAGGCCGATTATGTCTCCAAGGAATGGTACAAGAAGAACAAGAGACTTGCCGCGGCTGTAGATTTCCTCATCGGCGAGGAGATGGAGGAGGCCGGCGACAAGAAGCTCCTCAAGCAGCTCTACGATGAGCTCCTTAAGAAGGACTGGTTTATGACCTTCCCCGATTTCGAGAGCTACTGCAAGGCCAAGGATAAGGCTCTGGCGGCCTATGAGGACAGAATGACCTGGGCGAAGAAGATGGTCATCAACATCGCAAAAGCGGGTTATTTCTCATCCGACAGGACCATCGACCAGTACAACAACGATATCTGGCATCTGGAGAAAGACTGCTGATCAGGGCGTCTTTAGGACCAACAGAATACTGACAGAAGAAAGCTGCCCGGCGGGGATCGAAAGATCATGCCGGGCAGCTTTTTGTGATGATCAAAACGGCAACGGGACATTGACAAATAACATCTCCAAAGCGTAAGATTTTTTTGTTTAATACTTACTAATTAATAGGCAACTGATCGGACAGCACGTAAGTCATCAAGGAGATAATGACGTGATCGCGACACTAATCCCTTTTGCAGTAACTATTTTGATCACTTTTACATTTTGCATTCTCGCCCGCCGCTCTTTTGGCGAGTGCATTGTGGCGACTCTGTATTCCATATCTGTGATCCTCTATTTGAGCCAGTACCTGCTGGGGACATTCAGTCCGGGCCTGTGGCTGCTGGCGGTCCTGGGAGTCGTTTCCGTTCCGCTGTGTTTCCTCAGAAACGGGGGAGCGTCGGAGAATATCAAATATCTTGTATCAGGCGGACTGATGGCCTACATCGGATGCCTCATTGTCGTCAGCGTAATGGATGCCGGAAGATATCTGTACAGCTGGGACGAGATGATGCACTGGGGCAAGATGGTCAAGGAGATGCTCCGCCTGGACCAGTTCTATTGCGTGGACGCGTCCACTCTGTACAGGCACAAGGATTACCCGCCCTTCATCGCGCTCTTTGAGTATTTCTGGTGCCGGGCAGGAGGAAATTATTCCGAGCCCCATGTCGCGCAGTCCATTCATATTCTCAATGTGACCCTGATCGTGCCCGTTCTCTTTGAACAGTTCAAGCTCAAGAGAAGAAAATTCAGGACTATTTTGTCATACCTGGTCAAAGGCACTCTGGCGGCGGCGATCGTTCTCATAGTTTGCTCTTTCTGTGATCCCAACACAAACATCAACTCGATCTATGAGGACATCACGATCGGACTGATGTTCTCCTACAGCGCGTTCCTCGTTTACCGCAAGGAATACCGGACAAAGTGGGGGATGTTCTGCTATGCGCTGTCTCTCGTGGCGCTGATCGGCACCAAGCAGATCGGAATAGCTTTTATCGGGCTCTCGCTCCTGTATCTGCTTCTGTCGGCGCTCTTTCTCAGTGACACGGCAGGGCAAAAAAGAGACGGCATCATCTGCGCCGCCATCTCCGCAGCTGCCGCGCTGGCCTATTACAAATCCTGGGATCTGATGGTCGACCGGTATTCCGGCTCCCGGCAGTTTGACCTCGGAAACAACATAAGTGTCAGCAAATTTCTCAAGGTCCTTGCGGACTCCTCGGACAGGACGCACAGGGATATGCTCAAGAGGTTCATCTTCGCGCTGTTTGAAAAGAATATCGCGAGCGGTCCCATACCGATCACGTTCTTTACCGCCTTCCTGATCATCCTGCTGATCCTTGCAGCGCTCTGCTATATATTCAGAGACCGGTTCCCCAGGCGGGAACAGATCCTTCTGGGAATAGTCTTTGTAGTGGGCGAGGGCGGCTACGCGCTGATGATGCTCATGCTGTACGAGCTGTGCTTCGAGAGCGAAGAGATGACGTCCATGCACAGCTTCCCCCGCTATATGGGATCCTATTTCCTGTCCGCGCTGATGCTGCTCCTGCTCATCTCGCTCTGGCTGTGGGGCAGTAAGTCGCCGATCTGGCAGAAAAAAGGCAAAATGTGCATCGCCTTCATGCTGGCGGCCGTCCTTGTCGTGCCGGGCAAGCTCAGCTTCCTTGTTCCCCAGGGAGTCCTCGGAGACAGGCTCTACGACACGCGGCAGAGGGGCAATTATATCACCGAAACAGTCAGGGAGGGATCGACCATCTATCTCGCCTATGAGAGGACTCAGGGAGATCTCGAGCAGGTCCGCTACAGCTACTTTGTGGATAAATCCTGGATCGAACACACCCATTTCAATATGGCGGAAGATAACCTTAAGAATCTCAAGACCGCGGACATTGAAAACACGCTCGGAGAGGACGATTACGTCTTTACCGTCAAAGTGACAGAGGGGATCAACAAGGTGCTCTCGGGCTACAACGGAGGGCAGAAGCTGAAGGATTACACCTTGTACGAGATACTCAAAGACAACGGAAAGATCACCCTCAAAGAAATAGGCGGAGTCGGCTAAGCGGCAGATCAGGCTGAACAGCGGATCCGGCTGTCAAAAAAGTGTTCCAGGCTCATACTGCGAGAGGCTGTCCTGAAAAGGCAGCCTCTTTTTTATGCCCGAAAGCTTGCCCCTTGCAAACAGCTCTGTTATAAAGAAAGTGGAGATTTATGCAACAACTTAAAACAGAAGCGGCAGGGGAGACAGTCAGAATGGATAGTAGAGAACGAAAGCGCCGCAATGCTAAGAGAAGGCGGGAGCAGGAGATCAGGCTGCAGATGATCGCGCTGGTTTTTGCTGCGGTCGCATTGATCATACTGGCCTGTGTCGGGATCGCCCGGTGGAGAAAGAGCGCCGAGGAGAAAAAAAGACTGCAGGAGGAAGAAGCGCTTCAAGCGCGCGAGGAGGAGCTGCTCTCGGACAGTGTCCTGCAGTATGAAGATCTGGTGAAATATTACGCGGAGGAAGAGGGCATTTCAGAGTATGTGCCGGTCCTTCTCGCGATCATGGAAGTGGAGACCAAGGGAGAACGGGACGACGTCATGCAGAGCAGCGAGTCCGCCGGACTCGAGCCAAACTCCCTGGGCCCGGAGGACTCCATCGCGCAGGCCTGCGACTACTTCAGAGGTCTTGTGGACCGGGCGGAAGACACCGGCGTGGACGACCGGACGATCATCCAGGCTTACAATTACGGCCCGAACTACATCTACTGGATCGAGGAGCGTGGAGGCAAGCACTCTTTTGACCTCGCCGTGGAATACGCGGAGGAGATGTCCGGCGGAAGAACGGCAAACTACACGCATTACATAGCGGATGACAACGGAAACTGGATGTATCTGTACGGAAACATGTATTACGTGAAGCTGGTGGAGCAATATCTGCCTTAGCAGTCAAAATATCGTAGATCGGTGCAACGCACCAGGACGGCAGGGATTATGGGAGAGACAAAGGAAATCAGCAGCACTGCGCTCGAAAAGGAAAGAGAACAGGCGGACAGCCCGGTGAAAAATCCGACGATCCAGGCGAACAGCCCGGGAACAAACCCGACGATCCAGGCGAGGGCCAAGCGCCTTGCCAAAAAGACCGTCAAGGACTTCTTCAACCGCGACGTGGGAACTTATGCGTCGAGCATGGCTTTCTTCTTCTTCATGGCGCTGATCCCCCTGCTGATCATCATCCTGCAGATGATCCCCCATTTGGGGCTCTCTCAGGAGAACCTGATCACGTTTATCAACAAGCTGATCCCCGAAGCGGCGCAAGGCTTTGCAGCCATGGTCGTAAGGGAGGCCTACAAGAGCTCCAGAGGCGCCCTGTCCCTGTCCGCGCTGGTCCTCTTCTGGGCTGCCTCGACAGCGACGAGGGCGCTTCGCCAGGGCCTCAACCAGGTCTATGACGTGGAGGAGAACCGTTCTTTTCCGATCCGTTGCCTTATGTCCATCGGATACACGCTCGCTCTCATCGTCATATTTGCCGTAATGCTCTTCATGGTATTTGTCGGTCCTGTGACAAGTTATCTGATGGTAGTGATCCCGGACCTCTTCACCAATCCGATCACCATCGAAATGCACGATCAGGTTTTGATCACCCTGTCTATGCTGATTTTCTTCGTGTTGATCTACACTTTCATTCCTGCCGGCAGAAGATCTTTTCTGAGGCAGATCCCCGGAGCCCTTTTGGATGCGGTGGTGTGGACGATCTTTTCCAAATTGTTCGGGATCTATGTGCGCGGCTCCAACGCCTACACCATGTTCTACGGGAGCCTCGGAAGTATTGCGATCCTGCTCTTCTGGCTGTACTGCTGCTTCTATATCGTGCTGATCGGGGCTTACTTCAACCGGTTCTGCGGGGAGCGGTGGGACAGGATTAAGAAGATGATAATGAGAAGGAAGCGGGCTTCGTGAAGCGGCGCGCGGGAGGCTTACTTCCGGCATGGTCAAAAACCTGCGCGCGGGAGGCATATCCACCACAAAAAAGTCGTTCTCTTCGCGGGGATTCACACGGGTTCCTGCTCTCACTGCGGAGGGAACCGCATATCGGAAACTCGAGGCCCGGTCTTTATGACCGGGCCTCTTCGAACAGGCCGGCTTTCGGCCTGCAGGAGCTGCAGGCCTCATTCCCTCCTTCGCAGCGGGCAGGAGGCCTTAATAAAGACGGAATTGAAAAACCCGGCTCAATAAAGAGCCGGGTTTTAATCTCTTATTTTTCTTTATTCCACGTCCGCGCAAAGGCTATTTATAGCCTGTGAGAAGGCTATTCCATATCCGCGCGAAAGGATAGTTCCTGATCTTACTCCTCTTCGTCGCTGAGCGCCTCAGTCTGCTGGACAAGAACCTTCTTGCTGTAGCTGGAGAACGCGTCGTCGACAAGCGCCTGATCCGGCTTGGGAGTGATCATGGACACGACCGGAACGATCACAAGGCCGATGAGCATGCAGAACGCACCTGCGTTGATGGGGGACTGCAGCACTGCCGGAAGAGAAGGACGGGCGAGCATGTTGACCAGCATGAAAGCGACTGAGAAGATGAAATTCACCCAGCAGGCAAGGGTTGTGGTCTTCTTCCAGTACAGGCCATACAGGAAGGGTGCGAGAAATGCGCCTGCCATGGCGCCCCAGGAGATACCCATCAGCTGCGCGATGAAGGTCACGTTGGACTTATACTGGACCAGCGCGATGATAACGGAGATCAGGATGAAGACCACGATCAGCCAGCGCATGATCAGAAGCTGCTTCTTCTCGTCGAGTTTCTTGAAGACGTGTCCGCGGATCAGATCCAGTGTGATAGTGGAACTGGAAGTGAGTACCAGAGAGGACAGTGTGGACATGGATGCGGAGAGCACCAGGATGACCACGACGCCGATCAGGAGGTCCGGAAGACCGGAGAGCATGGTGGGAATGATGGAGTCATAACCGTTAGCTGCGATATCGATCTTGTCGGAGAACAGACGGCCGAAACCGCCGAGGAAGTAGCATCCGCCTGCCACTACGATCGCAAAGAAAGTGGAGATGATCGTACCGGTCTCGATGGATTTCTCGTTTTTGATGGCGTAGAACTTCTGTACCATCTGGGGAAGACCCCATGTACCGAGGGAAGTCAGGATGACGACGCCCAGAAGGTTGAAGGGATCGGGACCCAGGAAGGAGTTGAAGACGCCGGGAGTTGTGGAGACTGTCTCATCAGTCACTCTTGCCAGGCCGTCCATAGCTGCGATCAGTCCGCCGTTGGCATTAAGGACCGCAAGGATAACTGCAATGATACCGAACAGCATGATGATACCCTGGATGAAGTCGTTGATGGCTGTTGCCATGTATCCGCCTACGATGACGTAAATGCCGGTGAGTACGGCCATAGCGACCACGCAGATGGAGTAGTCGATGTTGAACGCCATTCCGAACAGTCTGGAGAGGCCGTTGTACAGGGAAGCGGTGTAGGGGATCATGAAGATGAAAGTGATGATGGAAGCGGCGATCTTGAGATTCTCGTTTCCGAATCTTTTGCCAAAAAATTCAGGCATTGTAGCGGTATCCAGATGCTGGGTCATGATCCTTGTGCGTCTGCCCAGGATCCTCCAGGCCATCAGGGAGCCGATCAGGGCATTGCCAATACCGATCCAGGTCGATGCAATACCGTATTTCCAACCGAACTGTCCCGCGTATCCTACGAAGATAACTGCGGAGAAATAGGAGGTGCCGTACGCAAATGCCGTGAGCCAGGGACCGACGGAGCGGCCGCCAAGGACAAATCCGTTTACATCGGTGGCGGTCTGTCTGCAATAGAAGCCAATGCCCACCATTACGGCAAAGAACAGAAGCAGCATTAATACTTTGATAATCATTTGAGTATCCTCCTTAAATTTGTTTGTGTCGACCGGCGCGGTTGGAATTTTGTGATCGCCTATTAATTTAGTACTTTAAAGTGTAACGCTTTAAAGTGCAATGCGTCGACGCTTTGAAGTGTAACACTGTTGGTAGGGGATAGTCAATGATTTTTTATAAATAATTAATATTTTGGCCGTAAGCAAACCGAATATAGATAATATATGTTCAAAAAAGTGTATACTGAGTCTGTGGTTTACTGATGGATCAAAGGGGGAGCAAAATGAAGATCATTATTACAGTACCTTTTACAGAGGAAGAGCGAGCGCGGACAGAAGTCTCGTTGTTCATTTGCCCTGATTGTGATAGGATGAGAGAGAATTAAACAATGCGGAAGGTGTCGGACGCGTGCGGCAAAGGCCGCGCGCGGTCCGGTGAAAAGGGAAGCGGGTGTGATTCCCGCACGATCTCGTCACCGTGATTCGAGAGCGCCTGCCTGTTTACCACTGGGAGACCGGGAAGGGAGGCTGGCGCGTCTGATCGATCAGCCGGGAGACCTGCCTGCCGCAGTACGGGGAATCTGTCAAAACAGAGTTCATCGGAAGGTATGTTCTAAAAAGCGGCATACCGAATGGACCTCAGTAAATTGCGGATTCCGGGCCACGAGGCATTGGCTGTGCAAAACAGAGGGACCGGTTGGATCTGCGCCGGTCTGCTTGTGGTATGCACTTCGCCTCGCGCGGAGTTTTTTCATTTATGCGGCTCATGAGGCGGCAGAAAAGGAGGACAGTATATGAAGAAGACAATAGCAGTGCTCATGGCATTAATGCTGACAGTATCTGCGGCGGCAGGCTGCGGCTCCACAGGAGCTTCTACAGGTACCGGGTCGGCGGATGCAGGCGCGGCGACCCAGGAGGCCGCTGAGACGGATGCGGGCGCGGAAGGACAGGATGAGACTGACGCAGCGGGGCAGGAAGAGGCCGATGCTGCAGGGCAGGAAGAGAAAGGCGCTGCCGGACAGGAAGATGCGCAGGCGGTGAGTGATGCCGGTATTGCGGATGGCATGTACCAGGCGGATTTCAACACCGACAGCAGCATGTTCCATGTAAATGAGGCCAAGGACGGAAAGGGCATTCTTGTTGTAAATGAAGGCAAGATGACGATCCACATCGTGATGCCCTCCAAGAATATCGTGAATCTCTTCTGCGGAACGGCAGAGGACGCGCAGAAGGAAGGCGCGGAGCTTCTGGAGCCTCTGACCGAGGAGGTCATGTACAGCGATGGCACCAAAGAAGAAGTGAATACTTTCGATGTTCCTGTGCCTTATCTGGATGAAGCTTTTGACCTGGCGCTGATCGGAACAAAGGGAACCTGGTATGACCACAAAGTCAGTGTCTCCAATCCGGTCTCCCTCGATGAGCTGATCACAGCTGATTCCCCGGAGGAAGCGGCAGCTGCGGCGACCGGAGCGGAAGCGGCGGAGCAGACCGGAGAGGATGCAGCAGGCGCGGCAGCCGTAAGCGAGACGGACAAAATGGCGGCGGACAATGTTGCGTCGCTGATCGACGCGATCTATGTGCAGCAGTGGTCGGAAGAGACGGATCAGATGTGCGAAGAGGCCAAGGCGGCCTGGGATGCCCTGACCGACGAGCAGAAAGCGCTGGTTGAGGGTGAATATGCGGATCCGGACTATTTTGGCAGAGATACAGGGGACGCGTCTGCGGACGATCCGCTCAACGGAAATGATATCGGAGAGAAGGAACTTCTGGTGGTGAGCTTCGGCACATCCTTCAACGACAGCCGCGCAAAGGACATCGGCGGGATCGAGAAGGCGCTGCAGGAGGCCTATCCCGACTGGTCCGTGAGAAGAGCTTTTACGGCGCAGATCATCATCAACCACATCCAGGCCAGGGACGGCGAGAGGATCGACAACGTTGAGCAGGCGCTTGAGCGCGCGGCGGCAAACGGCGTAAAACAGCTTGTGATCCAGCCCACACATCTGATGCACGGCGCGGAGTACGACGAGCTCACAGCGGCTGTGGAGAACTTCAGCAGCATGTTTGAGTCTGTGAAGATCGCGGAGCCCCTTTTGGGCGAAGTCGGCGCGGATGCGACCGCAGTCAACGCGGACAAGGAAGCAGTCGCGAAGGCGGTCACTGAGGCGGCTGTAGGCGCAGCCGGCTATGACAGCCAGGACGCAGCGGATCAGGACAAGACGGCGTTCGTATTCATGGGCCACGGAACCTCCCACACGGCGAAGGTCACCTACAGCCAGATGCAGACCCAGATGGAGCAGCTGGGCTATAAGAACGTCTTCATCGGAACGGTGGAAGGCGAGCCTGAGGACACTTCCTGCGAGGCAGTGATCGAGAAGGTGAAGGCGGCAGGTTACACCAAGGTTGTCCTTCGTCCCCTGATGGTCGTAGCGGGCGATCACGCCAACAACGACATGGCGGGCGAAGATGACGATTCCTGGCTGAGCATGTTCACAGCTTCCGGCGCCTTTGAGAAGATCGACACGCAGATCGAAGGACTGGGCGGCATTCCTGCTGTTCAGCAGATCTATGTAGAGCACACCGGAGCGGTTACAGAGTAAGCAGCGGATCCGGGATTCGCTGGTGAATCCCGAAGTAATAATATGGAGGATATGCGGATACCTGAATAGCAATGCGTTTTGGTATCCGCATTTCAAATTGGGTGTTTGTATGTCGAGATTCAGGGCGGCCCTCGGAGGCCTCTTATTGTGCATAGGGATCGCGGCAGCAGGCTGTGCGGGTCAAAATACTGCACAGCCCGCTTCTTCTGTCGAAGCGCAGGGAATTTCCGGTGCCGGGGAGAGCGCGGCATCAGAGGAGACTGAGGCCGGGACATCGGAGAACGGAGAGCAGTCAGATACGGTGTACTGCTGGGCGGCTGTGACGCTGGAGGGCGGAAGCGGAAAGGCTTCCGTAGATTCTCTGTGCCCTGTTTATGAGCGCTCGGGGGAGCTCTGTGCCCTGATCACCTGGAGCAGCTCCCATTACGACTATATGATCGTGAACGGAGAGAAGATCTTTCCTGTAAATACAGAGGGAAATTCTCAATTTGAGATCCCGCTGGGAACCGCCTTGGCTCCTGAGGACGGGGGCGATGCGGCCGGGACAGACTCCGTCATGGGAGATCTTACTGGTCTTCCTGCGGACTGCGAGATGCAGGTGCAGGCGGATACGACGGCTATGAGCACTCCCCACCTGATCGACTATTCGATCTCCTTCCGCTTTTATGAGACTCGCGAGGAGGCGGAGAGCGCCGGAGCGGGAACTGTGGAACAGCAGGAAGAGGCCGGCGCGCAGGAAATGGAGATTAGAGAGGCACCTGAGATCTCAAGCCTGCAGTACCTCTCCAAAGATGAGAACGACTACGCGGATTGCTTTGCCATCTATCGATATGAAAAGGGGTATTCGGTCCTGGCTGTGGATGACGGCCGAAGCTATCTGGTCGTGCCGAAGGGCGCTCCGGTGCCGGATCCCGCAGATTCAGAAGAGGGGGCAGGGCTGATCGTCCTGCAGCAGCCTTTGGATCACATTTATCTCGCCGCATCGGCGGCCATGTGCCAGTTCGACGAGATCGGCGCTGTGCAGAACGTGATCCTGTCGGGCCTTGAGAAAGACGGCTGGTACATCGAATCGGCCCAGGAGGCGATGGAAAAGGGGATCCTGCAGTACGGCGGCAAATACAGCGCGCCCGACTACGAGAGGATCGTCGCCTCAGGCGTCAATCTGGCGGTGGAATCCACCATGATCCACCACACGCCCAAGGTGCTGGAGAAGCTTGAGAAACTGGGGATCCCGGTTTTGATCGACCGCTCCAGCTATGAGAGCGAGCCGCTGGGCAGAGCGGAGTGGGTGAAGGTCTACGGCCTTCTGACCGGGCGCGAAGATGCGGCGGAGCAGGCTTTTGCGGAACAGAAGAGTTATGTGGAGGATCTTTCCGGAGATTCGGTTTCTGCAGAAGAAGCGAAGTCAGTTGCTATCTTTTCGATCAATTCCACGCGGCAGGTCGTGACGAGAGGCGCGGATGACTACTACGCCAAAATAGTGCGGATCGCAGGCGGAACCCTCTGCACACCGGCTTCAGACAGCCGCGGGACCCAGACCGTCAGCATGGAAGCTTTCTATGCGGCGGCCGAGGAGGCGGACATCCTGATCTATAACGCCTCGATCGAGGATGCGCCGGGGAGCCTGGAGCAGATGTGCGCGAAGGACAATATTTTGACACAGTTTCGCGCGGTCTCAGAGGAAAATGTGTGGTGCATGCGCAGTTCGCTGTACCAGAATGCGAGCCGGACGGGAGCGGTCATCCGCGACATGAACGCGATCGTGACAGGCGCGGCGGGCGATGAGACGGAGTTTTTCTACAGGTTGAAGTGAGGATTTGCTGCGGCGGATTTTGTGGTCCGGGCACCGCGTGACTGAAGTGAGGCTCTGAGGTGTCGGGCTTTTGGTCCGGGCATCGAGTGACTGAAGTGAGGCTCTGAGGTGTCGGACTTTGTGGTCCGGGCATCGAGTGACTGAAGTGAGGAGATTATGGCGCGAAATCTTATGATCCAGGGCACCATGTCCGGTGCCGGCAAAAGCATACTGACAGCGGGCATCCTGCGCGTCCTGCGGCAGGACGGTTTTCGCGTGGCGCCTTTCAAGTCCCAGAACATGGCGCTCAATTCCTTCGTGACCCGGGACGGGCTCGAGATGGGGCGCGCCCAGGTGGTGCAGGCGGCGGCAGCGGGCATGGAGCCGTCGGCGGACATGAACCCGATCCTCCTAAAGCCCATGGGCGACACGACATCCCAGGTCATCGTGAACGGCAGACCGATCGGTAAGATGCGGGCGGCCGACTATTACCGCGTCAAAAAATCGCTGGTCCCGTCCATCCTTGAGGCCTACCACAGGTTGGAGCAGCAGGCGGACATCATTGTGATCGAAGGGGCGGGAAGTCCTGTGGAGATCAATCTGCGGGAGGGCGATTTCGTCAACATGGGTCTCGCGGAGATGGTGGACGCGCCGGTGCTCCTTGTGGGAAACATCGATCCGGGCGGCGTCTTTGCGCAGCTTCTGGGAACTGTTCAGCTGTTGCGGCCCACCGAGCGGGAACGCGTGAAGGGCCTGATCATCAACAAATTCAGGGGCGACGTCAGCCTCCTGGAGCCGGGCCTTGCGATGTTCCGGGAGTACTGCGATATTCCCTTTGCGGGCGTCGTGCCCTGGCTGAAGCTGGACCTGGATGAAGAGGACAGCATGTCGGAGAGGCTGAGCGGGAAATCTTCAGGGAACCTTGAGGGTGGCTTGTCGGGGAGCCTTGAGGGCGGCTTGTCGGGGACGGATGAAAGCGCGAAGGGATCCGATATAGATATTGCGGTGATCCGCTTTCCGTACATCAGTAATTACACGGATTTTGCCCCTCTCGAGAAGATGGAGGGCGTGAATCTGCGCTATGTAACGGGAGGAACGGAGCTGGGAGTTCCGGATCTGATCATCCTGCCCGGCACCAAAAACACGATCGGCGATCTTCGCTGGCTGCGGGAGTCTGGTCTTGCGAGAAGGATCTGCGCACTGGTGAGCCTTCGCCGCGCGAGGGGTGCCGGCCTGCTTCGTGTTCCGGAAAGCGGCGCCGGAGACACTACCCATAAAGCGCCGCTTCTTATGGGCATTTGCGGCGGTTACCAGATGCTCGGCAAAAGAATTCTTGACCCCCTGGGAAGCGAAACCGGCGGCTCTGAGGAGGGCCTGGATCTTCTCCCCATGGAGACGGTATTCAGGGAAGAAAAATACACAAGACAGAGGAGCGGCAGGACCCGGAATCTTACAGGTGTCTGGTCATCCCTTTCTGATCTTCCCGTTTCCGGGTATGAGATCCACATGGGGAAATCGGAGTATCTGGGAGAATGGAAACAAAATGGATTGTGGGTGGACGGCCTGCCTGCCGGAACTGTGTTTGCGGAGCTGGGAGGGACAGATGGTGCCGCCTGCGGGAAAGCTGACGCTCTGGATGGGGCGGCTTCTGGGGAAGTTCTTGACAGGGGTTCCGGGGATGTGCATGACGGGGCAGTTTCCGGGGATGTTCTGGGGACGTATCTCCACGGGATCTTTGATGAACCTGAGTTCAGGGGGGCACTCCTGAAGCTTCTGAGGGAGCGCAAGAGCGGTGTTTCTTCAAAAGATGGGCTTTTGGCGACAGGAGTCCAGGAAAGCGCCCGGCAGATGCAGGAGAGACAGCTGGATCTTCTTGCTGATGTGCTGAGGGAGTATCTTGACTGGAAGCTGATCTACGAGACGATAGGGGTGTAATTGGTTTGTGGGAAGTTGCATTGCCTTGAAAAGTCATTGCAGAAGCTACCAAAAAGGCAAGTGCAATGACGCGACGCTCCGGAAAGTCATTGCAGAAGCTATAAAAAGACAAGCGCAATGACGCCGCAC
>Ga0326513_10000681_pt1 | contig 28945 bp, 55 predicted proteins | sample 2_2465_0518_D_FD_203654 | JGI IMG/M metagenome (GOLD analysis project Ga0326513, IMG submission 203654) | Bovine rumen microbial communities from UC Davis, California, United States - 2_2465_0518 | ecosystem: Host-associated > Mammals > Digestive system > Stomach > Rumen | place: USA...
GAAAGCAGATCATTAAACCGATAACCTCGGGCAAATCTGACGCATTTTTGAGACAACAGCTTCGCGACAGTTTCTTCTCCGAAGGATAATGTGCATCCACACGACTTTGTTCTCCCCGAAGTAAGATTGTAGGCGTCTATGCTTTTTTCGGAACCGCAATCACATCTACAAATCCATCTTGTTATTGAATTACCGCTTGGCTTGACCCTATCTGTGTCGCGCCTGATCGCGGTCAATTTGCCAAACCGACGTCCTGTCAGATCGCAAAAATTATGGCCGGCTACATTGTACTGCTGACATCCGCATGACTTTGTGTGTCCGCTTTTTAGCTCGCTCGCGACAACATCTGTCTCGTTTCCACAATCGCATTGACAATGCCATGTAACTCGCTTTTTCCCTGATCTTATTTTATTGGCTGCTTGATACACGACTGTCAGCATGCCAAATCTTTGTCCGGTTAAGTCCTCAAAACATCTTTCATGGATTGCTTCTCTGTTGTAACATCCGCACGACCGCGATGCGCCATGTGTCAAACACGCTGTTGGGATATTTTTTGTATTGCCGCAATCACATCGACACAGCCATCTTTTTTGTTTTGCGCCTGTTTTATGATTTATATACGGTTGTCCAACGCCTTCGACAACAAGCCGCCCAAATCGTAAACCTGTTAAATCTATACGTGGCACCTCCTTCCTTCGGATAATTCAAAATCGCCCTTAGACTTCTACCGTTAGCCCCTTACGGGACACCCTGTATGTACAGGTTCACCACATTTTTCAATACGCATTACTACGTAAAGGACCTAGAATATTAAGCCAGTTGAGCCGACACCGCGAATACCAGATTAATAAAGCCGCCAACGAAGGCTTTCAGATGCTTCGGAGCAGTTGTCGTACCGCCAACCTTTGTCATGCCGTCGAACAAGAATGGATACAGCGTAATGCTGGCGCAGTAGGGAGTTCCCACGGGCATGCCTGCTTCGTCGTGACGGTATATCTCGTGTTTCTCAAGCTGTTCCAGATACTTGTCGGCGATCTCTTTGCCGTACATCTCGGTCAGCGTGTCATACATCCACAGGCGGTTGGTGTAGATGTTGTCTTTCTTGTGAATCTCTGGAGCCATGGTCGCAATGTTCTTTGAGGATACATTGCTGTTGGCATCCACCTCGGACCCGGATGCGGCGTTCTGGGCATCCCGGTATTTTTTGATGAAGTTTACACTCTTTCTGAACGCCTCATACTTGTCAACCAGTTCAGCCATTCTGAATCGATTCCTCCAACTGCTTCAAGTAATCGAGGATGGCTTTGCCGGTCAGTATGGATCCATCCTCAAGTTCAACCACGGGGACATGTGTGATCCCCTTGCAGGTCATTACCTGCTCGTCTGTCACGTAGTCGAACGGGACGTTCAGCTGTAACAGTTTTGACTTGACCTGCGCACACATGGGACATCCCGGCAGGCCGTAGACATAGATCAATTGTCATCACCTCATTCACTCGTTTCCTCAGGGTCAAAAACGTAATCTTCCATGCCCTCCTGAGACGAAAGTTCGTCCATGTAGTTCACGCTGATATCTTCAGCGAACCGCTTGATCAACGTGGCAGGAGAGATCGCGGAAGCAACGACAACGCCGTCTTGCATCATGAGCACAGAGCGGAACTTGCGTCCGCGTGATGCGTCAATGAAGTAGCCGGCATCTCTGGCCTGTTTGACCTTTTGCTTGGTCGTCATGGTATCGGGCGGCAAGATCAGATCCACACGATTAACCTGGACGCCGTATCCAAGACCAATACTTGCAAACTTTAAGGAAGCCATTACATCACCTCATTCTTATATTGCCGGAGGACGCCGACCGGAGCCGTCGTCATTTATCATCAGGAGCAGGAGTAACATTATCAGCACGAAGCAGGCAATCGCGTACATTGTGGTCACCGCCTTCGTATTGACGCTGTTAACACCAGCGCCACGACAATCAACAGGGGAATCCAGAAGGGTGCGAGAACCCACACCCATGACCAATTGATCACGCCAGTCAGTTTCAGTACAATAAACGCGATCAACAGGAGATCTACGGAATAAACACCAGCACTACCTTTGTTCATCGGCTCACTCTCCATACTTCAGCAGGAACTCAGGGTCAACGGCTTTAAAGGACTTAGACCCGTCCTCGCTCCGAACCACCAGACCCTCGCGGATGGTGTGGCCAAGCGCAGAGTTTCCATGGGCGGCTGCGAGCATTTCATCCACGGTATCGGGGAGCATGAACTTCTCGGAAACAATCGGGACGAAGTTGAAGCCGCGAGATTCGAGCAGGCCTTTGGCGAACAGACTGCCGCGCCTGCCTTCGGGGTAGATCAGGTTGAAAACATACAGCTCGGGGTTGTCGCGCTTGTACTTGTTCTTCTGAATCTTGGGGCCGATGCACTCGCCCTGAATAGCCACCCAGTCGCGGTTGCCGATCAGGTTCTTCAGGCATTCCTCGATCAGGTAGAAGTCGGATACCTGCCAGTAGATTGAGTTGTCGCGTTGCAGGCGGAGGTTACGGGAGCAGACGATGTACTCGAACTTGTCCGGGAGCAGGAACCGCTTGTGACGGACGAGGGCGAAGGTACCGCTGGTGCCGTCGATCTTTTCGGTGGCGATCCACGGATGCTCTTTGTCCTCCAAGATCCACGGGCAGTTCTGGATACGGGTTTCATCGGTCTTACTAATGAAGTCCGGGAAGCCACCCTTGCTCTTGCACTTAGCGCCGACGAGCCTGCGGTACCACGCGAAGCGCATGAGCGGGAGCTTATGGAGCCACGTCTTCTCGGCCGGCGCTTCCTTCAGATCATTCCACCACTTCTCGTCTTCCTGCGGCTCGTACTTGACCACACCCATGATCTCGGTTACGTCCTCGCCCAGCTCGTAGGGTTTGTCTCTGGCCGGGAGTATGGACAGCGGGAAGCAGATGCCCTCAGACCTGACGCCACCCATCTTCATGGTGCGGATGCGGAATTTCTTCGGGCGAAGGAATTCGAACTCAGGCTTCTCAGGAAGCTGGGAGTCGATCTCAACGTAGACGCACAGGTCGCCAACATTGAATTGATCCTTCTGCACGATCACCTGCCAGCCAAGCACGCCGGCGAGTACAATGCGGTCTTTGCCTTCAATTGGTCGGATCCATTCGATCTTTTGAATCGATGCAAGATGTCGCATCAACAAGTCCTCCTTGTAGATTTTTATTTCCACCATATATAAGGAACAAAATTCGGCCCGATGTGCATCGAGCCGAAAGATAATTACTGAATCTCATAGGCATCAGCCCACAGATCCTTCTGGCCTTGTTTGATTGTGCGGACGCCGTTGGCGAAGCTGAAGGCTGGCTTGGGCGTCCATTTGATCAGCCGGATGATATTGCCAGCGACGACGGGGTTCTTCTGGAAGTACGGCTTCAGCACCTTCATCATGCCGGTGGTACCGCGGGAGAGGTTGTACATCGTCAACTTAGGCGAGTACTTGGTATCCACGGCGATGACGGCGTACAGCCCGGTGGCATCTGGGTTGACCAGAACCGGTGCGCCGTAGTGGCTGATCTCGAAGCCGACCTGTTCCTTCAGGGATATCTCGCGGTCGGTGATGAGGTACTGCTCGTCGAAGATCAGCTGTTGCATGCGCTTGTCGATGGTTGCCTGCTTCAGGTTCTTGGTGATCTTGTTCTTGCCGGAGAAGAACTCATCGAACACGGTCAGGAGCTTTCCACGGGGACCGAAGCATTTGAAGTAGTCGCCCATGATCAGGGTGTAGATGGCTGACTGGTTCAGGGCGTTGTCGGCCATCAGCATCTCGAACAGCACCTCGGCGAAGGTATCATAGTGGCGCTTCTGGGAGATCTGGTAGACGGCCTCGGCGTCCTTCGGTCCCAAACCTTTGATGTCGCAGATGGAGTCTGAGATGGAGTTGTGTTTGTGGTCGATATAATATTTACGATTATCCTGGCCAAATTCCGGGCGGGTCATATCAATCTTGCGATCTTTTGCCATGGTCTTGGCGGTCTGGATATCGTCATCGTTGGCGGCGTTCTGGGCGTAGGCCGCGATCCATTCGAGCGGATGGTAGTAGCGCAGATAGGCGCACATATAAGAGAGGAGGCAGTATCCCACACTATGGTTGTAGCCAAACATATATTGGCTGGCGTCAGAAATGATCTTCAGGAATTCATTACACTCTTTCTCGGCTTGCTCTCGCGGCTTATCACTCTTAGAACAGTAACCGTCAAGGATTTTCGGGAGAGCTTCCTCGAGTATCTCAGGCCTCTTCCTCGCGATCCCTCTGCGGATAGTGTCGGAAGCCGATCCTGACAACCCGCAGACTTGTTGAAGGAAATCGATGATTTGTTCTTGGTACGTAAGGAATCCATATGAGTCCTTGAGCAGATTGTCGATCAGCTCCGATGGATTCTTATGTTTTTGATGGGCAAATAACTGATCACGATAACTGGCCCCGGAAGGACGGAGCGCCGCCGTCACCAGACTCAAATCATAAATAGACTTCGGTCTAAATTTCTTCATCGACTCGGCGGCGAAGTCTGATTCGAACTGGAAGATTGAGTTCGCATCCTTGGCCATCGAAGCCCAGACCTTCTGATCATTCCAGTCTATCTGATCCATTCGAGGCGGCTTCTGGCCCATCATGGCGTAGGCATCACGGATCACCGTCACCGTCTTCAGGATCAGGAAGTCGAACTTCGCCGCACCCACCTCGTGCAACTCGTCCATGTTGACGATCAGGCACCGCTCACCGTCCTTGTGGAAGACACCGTACTCCTCGTCGAGAACCAGCGGCGACACGATGATACCGGCGGGATGAATCGACTGCGAGACCCTTGTGCCCACCATGCCGTCGTAGTAGTAGAAGATATCGCGGTAAGTTTCCTTCGACTTTTCTTCGTCGGCCTTGAAGGCTGCTTTGATATCGGCGATCCGGCGGAGGCTGTAGGGGTTGGCGTGGTCATAGTCGTTTTTGTTTTTCATGCGGCGACTGTCGTTGAACTTCTCGGGGTGGTTCTCCCATTCCCATTTAGTTGCAAGACCGCCGCCAACATCATCAATAAACGCCAGCGACTGGATCGTGCCATAGGCCGCAAGCCGTGCGGTATAAGGCTCGCCAAACTTCTCTGCGATGTGAGCGAAGATCGCAGGCCGGTCAGTATCAATTACATCAACGTCGATGTCGCCTATCTCTTCCCGGTTTTCGTTGCAGAACCTGGCAAAGTTGGTGTGCCATTGCTCGGGGTTCAGGTCGATGATGTCGGTTACATAGGCGGCGCGGGAACCGCCAACCGAACCACGGGCTGGGCCAACGTACATCCCAGAATCACGGCACCATGACAGAAGCTCGCTCTGACAGAGCATGAACCCGCTCATGCCCAGCTTTTCGAAAACGCGAAGCTCTTCGGTCAGGGCTGTTCGGAAGCCTTCTTCCTGTTCCTTTGGGATAATGCCGGCGGCGAGCTTTTCGTCGAGCTTTCGCCAGACCGTCTCGCGGAAGATTCTGGCGTCCTCTTCCCGGGAGCCGTGGAGTATGGGATACTTGATGGAGCGGTCGAGCTTGAAGTCCTCGACGCTGTCGGCCATGACGTTAGTGTTTTCAATGGCTTCGAGGTACGCCGCCTTTGGAAGCGCGCCCTGTTTTTCGAAGGCTGCGACGAGCTGATCGTAGGTGTGCCACGTCAGATCGAAGCCAGCCTCGCCGGGATAGAACTGTTCCTTGCGCCACATCAGGATATCGCGGCACTCGGCATAGTAGCTGTTGAGGGAATGAGTATCGGTGCCAGCGATCAGCGGGATACCGTACTGCTTTGAGTATCGCAGGAGCTTTTTGTTGTACGCCGCCTGATCCTCATTGTCGTGCGGCTGAACCTCGAGGTAGTCGTAGTACTTGAGAAGTGACAAGTACTTCTCATGATACGGCGGGAGCTTGGACAGCGGGGAGGCGAGGCACGCGCTGATCTTGATGATGTTGGGCGAGATGCTCAGGAATTCATCGAAAGTCAGGCGGTTGTTGTAGTACATATGATCTGGTCTGGTGGAGAGTTCGATCAGGCGGTTCAGCTCATGAACGCCGTCTAGGTTCTTGGCCAGCAAGATCGTGTGGTAGTTGTCGCGTACCTTTGGTTCCAGTGATTCAGTGAGATAGATCTCAACGCCGTGAATAAACTTCAGGCCTTTCTTTTCGCAGTAGAGCTTCTTCTCAACCCATGATCGTGGGATGCCGTGCTCAGTAGAAGCAATGGCGGTCATCCCCTGGGCGACCGCCGTGTCTACGTAATCATCGAATTTAGTACAACTGTCGAGAAGAGAAAGGTCGGAGTGAAGGTGATACACCGTATAGTTTTTCATGCCTTCTCCTTGAACTTAATCTCTTTGTTACGGAGCATAATCATGTCAACATTCTTCAGGCCCTTGGTCATCAGGAGTATGCGGTATTTAATCATCGCATCTGTGATGGTGCGGAGGCGTTCATTGGCGTTCAGCGAAAGCATGCCGCGGCTGGAGAGCGAGCGGTAATAACGCTGAAGCAGTTCATCCATATCCAGAAGCGCCTTGGTATATCCATCCGCGAATTCCCTGCTTCGCTTCATAGGCCCATCATTTCTTCCTTCATGCGCTTCTTCTCCAGCTCGGCCTGCTGAAGCGCCCAGAAGGCGGGGCATGCATCACGGCAACCGCAGATCCACCGGCACCTGTAGGCGTTCGGGCTGACCAGCCATTCCTTGTCGGCCTCCATGGATTTGATCACGGATACCGCCCACTTCTTTGTTGTTTCCAGTTGCGCAGGGTCGAATGGCTCCTCAAACCATTCGTTGGCGCGGGGAACAAAGAAGGACACCTCGTCTGGATAGTATCCGAACTTGTTCTTCATTCCCTCGGCGTAGAGGTAAAGCTGATTGCGGTAGGCGGCGTAATCCTTCTTCATGTTCTTGGCGCTCTTGCTCTTGATATCCACCAGCTTGACGCGGCCGTTGGCCTTCTTCTTCAGGATCAGGTCGGCGTAACCGATGAACGGATATCCCTCGATTTCGTACTGGAATTCTTCTTCGATGGCGACCACATCGTACTCATCGTCGAAGCCCTCGAAGTTCATGAAGAAGTTCAAGCCCTCGTTATAGTAGGTCTCGGCCAGACCCTTGGGATACGGCGGGAAGTAGGAATGGATGGCATTGGCGTACCGCTCTTCGTACTCCTCAGCCAGGGCGAAGGAGGGAATATCCCCGGCGGCGTTCTCTTCGATCAGCGCATGGAGCAGGGTGCCGTAGTCTGAGTAGGCGTTGCCAACGGATTCGTAGCCGTCGATCTTGCGGAGCTTCACGGCCATCGGGCATTCCTGATATTCCTGAAGCGTCGAGAATGAAAAGCGCATTCCTTCCGGTAATTTACACATGTGATTCCTCCATGAGTTTTAAATGGGAGTCCGGCGATCCGAACTCCCATGTGTTATCAGTCCTCGTTGACTTCCTTGTCGTGAGAGCCATCCATGTAGAAAGGGAAGAAGCTACCCTTCATCTTCTCGAACTCCTTCTCGATCTCGGCGATCCGGCGTTCAGCGGCTCGCTGGACGATCATCTCACGCGCTCTGGCGTCCACTTCTTTCTTGAAGTCCTCGTAGGCCAGTTCGCGGTCGGCGAACATGTCGTCCATGGAAGCCTTCTTGGCCTGACGCTTGCGCTCTTCTTCCTCCTGCGCGGCTCTCTCGCGGATGAGATCGGCGTCGCATTCATCCAGAAGCTTCTTGGCGGCGGAGGTTGAGCCGAAGAGCTTCTTACAGACGGCGGCGCAGAAGCCAGCGTAACGATCCTGAGGCTGGCCTTCAATGCATTTGACCGTGGTCTTCGTGCCGTCTTCCCAGAGGATCGTGGTGGCGGGACCAGAGATAATCACGCGCTCCACCTCGGGGATGCCGTAGCACACAGGCTCGGCTTCAAACTCAACGTCGTAGCATTCATCCTCGTCGTAGCACGGCTCGTCGCAGTTCTTGCAGTCGTTGTCGCAGGAGTCAATATCAAAGGGGATGGCATGAACTTTCACCGCCGTACCATCAGGGAAATGCAGGCAACCGAGAAGCTTTTCGATCTCTTCAGGGGTCAGTTCAGAACAAAATACGTTATCGGGCATCATTCAGTCCTTTCTTCCCCTTAGAACGGGGATGAAGCAGTTGGTAGGTCAGAAACAATCACGCCATATTCAGGGAGAGAATCGGCGCGGTCAGCAGGGGCAAGAGGTGTCAGGCCTTTGCGATCCCACGAGCAGTGAAGCTTGTCGCCGGAGTCGGCCTGATAGATGTGGCGGGAATCGCCCGTGTAGCAGGTTGCGATTGTCTTCATCTCACCTGAGTCACGATTCTTCAGGATCGTGATATCGGAACGGCTGATGGCCACGGCATTGTCGGCGAGGTTCACGATGTTGGCAGACCCGGCGACGCTGGATTTCGTAAGAGGAATTCCTGCTTTTTCTTTACGAGGATGGGCAACCACGATCACATGGGTTCTTGTCTTCACCGCAAAGCTTTTCAGCGTGGCGATGAATTTCGTCTGGGCTTTGAGTTCTTCATCTTCTTCGCAGAGACAGCTCATCAGATTGTCAACCACAAGGAGCCTGCAGCCATACCGCCTGACCGCCAGATCGAACATATCCATAATGGCTTCGTGGATCGGCTTGCCGTAGACCTCGGTGTTGTTGAAGATGTAGACTTTGTCGGTCAGGTAATCCTGAATCCTTGCGGCGACGTTCGGGGCTACGAAAGGAACTTTCTTCCCGCGCCCTCTGTCGTACTTCAGGCCGATCCAGTCTGATCCAGCCGCCTGTAGAGAGAAGATTTCGAGGAGCTTCTCGCGGCTGAGTTCACCGCTGTAGATGCAGGTCTTGTAGCCTTTCTCCACGGCGTTGAGCACCAGCTCTTCCACGAACACGCTCTTGCCGGCGGCTGATTCACCTGTCACCACGGTGATACCGCATTCCACCAGACCGCCCATGCTTTCATTCAACGCCGGAATACAGGTTGGGATTCTTGGGATTGTGGTGGGATCCACGGGCTTTACATCACCGATGTTGATCAGGCCTTTGATCTGCGGTTCGACGGCGTTCTCAATCATGTCGATCAGCTCGAACTCGCCGTACCTGACCAGCACCTCGTTGGCATCCTTGCAGAACTTGTCAGGGTGATTCGGAACCGGCGGGTAATCCACGACGATCTTACAACGGTATTCGCCGAGACGCTTGGCGATTCGCTGAATCATCTCGCGGCCAGGCGGATCGTTGTCGCCGAAGAGGATGAATGTCTTTACCTTCTCAAGCGTTGCCCAGCAGTGTTCAAGCCATGAGTCATCCGAGCTTCCTGAGGGAACCGAGACAACGTTCTTTGCCCCAGCCTGCCAGAGCGCCATGCAATCGCACTGGCCCTCGGTTAACAGAACCGGTTCATTCAGGTCGATACCGTCGATGTTGAACAGGATCGCCTTGGTGTTCTTCTCGCGCCACTCTTTACCGAGGTGTCGAAGCTCTTCGTCGGTGGGCTTGTGATCGCGCCGGAACTTATGGAAGACATCCACGCCGTCCTCGAAGAACCGGAAGACGATGTTACCGTCTTTGTCGGCGGCGATTCGGAAGTAGTCCACCGTGTTCTTGTCAATGCCGCGCAGTTGGAAGTAATCGTAGATCCGCTGGGTTACGGGATAAAGCTCGGTGGTTGGGAGGACGAAGCCTGATGGCGAGGAGGATTTATGCGAGGAGGGCTTACCGGAAAACAACTTGATCTCTTCGCCGGTAAGCTCCCTGACAAGCTGATCGAATCTACCACGGCGACCGCAGGAACCCCGCTTACATACATACACGGCTTTCTCAAGGCTCAGAGCGAAGGTTCGGGTGTCGTGATTGTTGGAGCCGCCATGGCAGAAGGGACAGAATTTCGGGATGATCTCGTCGCCGCCAGCCTTGGTTTCAATCTTGTATTCACCAAAGTGCTTCTCGGCAAAGTCGATCATCGCCGACCTTATCTGCTCATCAACCAGCATTTCAAGCTCCTTTCAATGCCTCGCGGATTACGTCATACCGTGGAACGGAAAGCATATCCAGCAGGCATTCGTAGGGATCAAGCTTCCCGGAGAAGATCATCTTGGCGACGGTGGGCGAGAAGCCGGAAACAAGGGCGACGCCAATGGGGTTCGTGCGCACCGGGATTGTATTGGTGCGGCTGTTTACATTCCAGAAGACCAGACGCGGCATCTCATAGCCAGCGGTATGATATTTGGCGGCGATGATATCGAAGAGACGCTGATCGGCGGTGTAGTAGGTAGCACCGTCGAACTCCATGTCGGAGATGATCAGCACCGTCGGAGGCAGTTCATCCTGCCGCAGGTGATTCTCAATCGCCGTCTCCAAGATCAGATCGAAGACCTTTTCGATATTGGTGTTGGAGCATTCGTCATGTTCCTCGGCGATGGCCAGCTTACCCATCAGGGTAGTCGCTCCGGACAGATCCACGTACTGCGGATGAGAAGAGAAGGTGATGTACTTATCCTTGTACGGCCCCGTCAGCTTCTCGGAGAAGTAGATCGCCAGCGCATTCGCCACATCCAGAGGACACAGGTTGGACTGATTACCGCTCCAAGTCATGGAACCGGAACCGTCGGCAACAACCATCATCTGGGCATTCAGCGGTACGGTATTTGGGAGGTTCTTCCAGAGAGCCTCGAGGGTTTCGTTGATCTTGACGTGGATGCCGTACTTGGCAACGATCTCATGCGGATACAGGGTGGAAGCATTGATCTTGGCCTCGCCCTTCTTCAGGGAGTCGAGGTAGGCCTGTCGGCGTTCTGGGTCATGCATCATGAAAGCATCCTGATACAGGAGGTTGGCGCGGGAGGGGACACCGTTGTAGTTGATCTCGCCCCACTGCTTCGCAGACATCTTGCGCTCCACCACGTCGATCCTGCGGCGGAGGGCAGAGAGCATCTGGCGGTACTTGCGGGGAGACATACCGAGGGATACGATCAGCTTCTTGGCGCGGCGTTTAGTATCATTAGAGGAGGTATTCTCGGAGGGAAGCCACTTGCCCAGAAGACTCACGGGCTGATCATCACGCAGGCAGAGCATGTCGGCAGTCAGCTGATCAGCAATGATCTTCAGGGCGGCCTGGGAGATTTCTTTGGACGCTGCGGCGTCGAAAACTTCGAGTAAGTCGTCCCACCGACCGAATTCTGGGATCGCACCAAGCACCAGCCTAGCTTTGTCCGGGAATTCACGGGTGAGATAGTTGAAGCAGATGCGGAAAAGCCGCCGTTCACCCAGTCCACCGCGCACATCACGGCAGAAGAAGAGCCAGACAACTGCAATATCGATGTTTTCGGCGCAAACGCTGGCAAACATTGCTTCGATTTCCTGCTGACTACGGTGACGCAAGGAGGAAATGGCAAAATTCATGTCGAGAAGGGCTTTTCCAGTCGTTTTATAGCCCAGCGCGCCGTTTTCGGTGACTGAAATGTTGTCGTGACCGTCATCCATGGTCTGTTTCATAGCCGTCATAAAGTTCATGCGCTCATTCCTCCCTTATATCCACGATCACCGCACGAATTGAGGTAGTCTTGCTTTAAAAACCGGAGTCTGCGGCAAACTGACGTCCTGTTGATCGCCAGTTCGGATGCAATTTCATCCTGAGTCATGCCGTTTGACCTGAGATAGAGGATTTTTCGGTCCTCATCGCTCAATTTCTCGCTCCATTTCTCATAGGCGAGCTTTTCATCGACCTCGCTGTATCTGGTTTCATGGTCAACGCCCACGGAGACGGCCATTTCGTTCTCCAGATACTCCACGGAGTCAGTTTCCGGCATCGAAGCCAGTATTTCTCTGAACGCCGATGTTCTCTTGGGCGAGGACAGCACCGTGTTGCCCAAAACAAAGCGACAGAGAGCGTTTACGAGGTCTTTGGCCGGGAAAATCTTCAGATCTTCCTCTGTTTCGGCCTTGCGAATGTAGTTCAGGTAGGCGATGGTGCATTCCTGAACACAATCGTCAAGATCAATCGTCGTATAGCCTGAATATTTGTTCAAAAACCTGTTTGCGTGTCTATAAATTAACCCCATACGGGATTTGAGAAGCTCGTTTTCCTGATCGTGTGATAACTGCATTGCTTCCTCCTGTTTTTAAGCACGGAAGAAGCCATTTTGCTCTTGAACTTGTGAATGTGATCAGGCTTCCGGGTATTAACTCATCAGAATGGCAGTTCGTCGGTCTCGACTGGAGCAAACTGGGGCTGGACAGGGGCCGGAGCGGGTCTGGGAGTCGGCGTCTGGGCACTTGTCGTGGTCTCACCGCGGGTTTCCACAAAATCGAAGTCCCGAACGTCCACATCAATCGACGTTCTGGCCACTCCGTTCTTATCCGTGTAGTCGCGGATGGTCAGGTCGCCTTCCACATTGATCCGGTGGCCTTTTTTGAAGAATTTTGAGACATTTTCGGCCTGTTTGCCCCAGACCGTGCAGTTGAACCAGTTTGTCATATACTGGTTGTTCTCGTCACGGTGCTTGGTGTTAGCCCCGATGCGAAACTTGCACACCGTCTGGCCGGTGGGGGTATTGGACAGGACAGGATCGGCCGCGAGCCGACCGGAGACAAAAACTTTGATCATTCAGCGTTCCTCCATGATTCGTTAGTTGGCAAAAGCCTGATACAGCTTCCGCAGGACATTGATATCGGTTACCTTCTTGTAGTTCTTGACGCCGCAGATGGATTTGATCTGCTCGGCCAGCGCCGTCTTCTCTTCCGCCGTCATATTTGCGGAACGAGCCTTGATAACCTCATCCACCTTCGCGATGGCGTTCTGGATCTGGTCGGGAGACGCGGCAGGCTCTTCTTTTGCAGGTTCCGCAACCGCCTTGACCACCTGCGGGGCCTGGGCGTCGGCGGAGGCAAGCCAGCCGGCAATTTTCCGTCCCGTATCGGAGCTGATGATGAACAGCTGGCCGTCGAACAGGTGAGTACGGTCTTTGCTGGCATAAGCCCGGTGTTCCTGATCAATCTCGAAGTAAATCGTGGACTCGTAGTCCGCACCTTCACGGAACTGCGCGCCAATTCCCTTCGGCGTAACCTTTTTCTTGCCGCCGACCTCTTCCATGGTATATTCCTTCTTGGCGCGGTAGGAAGAGACGACATGCATCGGGCACTGGAGGATTTTCTCCATCAGCTTGTTGTACTCGGGGGTTACGCTCTTCCACGCGGTATAGGAATTGTTGGTCTTCTGCGCCAGCACGCTCTGCTTGTCGAGCAAGCCGCCTTCCGCCTGCCACACATGGGACATGGAGTCGATGATCAGGAACTCGACCCCGGCCTCCTGCGCTGCATCAATCGCCTGCGTATACTTCTCGACAGTGAACGGCGCTTCAATGTCGATGGTCAGGAACTCGCCAACGTGGTCGGAACCGACATGCAGGCCAGCATACAGAGACGCGGATCCGTTCTCGGTGTCGATCACGAGGATTTTCTCCCAGATCTGCGCGTCGGTCAGCTCCGGATGCTGTGCCTTCAGCAATCCGTAGCCCAAGAGCAGGGCGGACAGGGTCTTGCCGGAGCCGGAGATGCCCATCATGCCGATCTTGACCTTGACCTGCTCTCTTTTTGCCTTCTTAATCTGAATCGCCATCTTACTTCCTCCTGTTTGATTGATTTCCATCACATATAAGGAACAATTTCCATGTTTTTGTGCAAAAGAAAACACAGAATCTGAAAAATTTCTGATTCTGTGTTTCTTGAGCTTGTGAATTTTGTAATCAGTTATTCAGTTGTTATCTGGTGACCGCCCAGGGCAGGGAGTTGACCGCCGCCAGCCTCTGCTCGCGGTTGCTGTGGTCGTACCGGTTGGTGATCGTCATGGACTTGTGGTTGGCGAGGTCTCTGGCCACCGCACCGCCGCCAGTCTTCTCTGCCGCAGAGACGAATGTGTGCCGCAGGGTATGGGGGCCTGTCGCAACGTCCATCCGCTTCTGAATGTGCGCGAGGGACTTGTAGACGGAGTGACGGTTGCAGGGGAGACCTTCGCGGGTAACGAAGAGCGGATCGTTATGGTTCTTGCAGTTGCGGGTCTTCAGATACTCGTCCAAGTAGCTGTAGGCGAAGTCCGCAACCTCCGTCTCCTTCCACGCGCCGCCCTTCCGGCGAAGGTAGATGGTTCCGCGGGGTCTGTCGAGGATAGAGCCGAGGGTGAGCGAGCAAAGTTCGCTGACACGGATGCCACTGGCGAGGAACAGGGCGATGATGGCGCGGTCACGGACCTTGTTGTGCGAACCCTTGCACTCCATCAGCTCTTCCACCTCGTCGTCGGAGTAGTACTTGTTCTTCGGCCGCTCCCACTCCGGAATCTTGTCGGGATCGGGGAGCTTCAGGGCCTTCAGCACTCCGGCCAGATCAGGCTTTAGGTAAGGGATGCATTCCTCGCCGGCCGTCATGACGTGCGCCCACCGCAGGAAGGGATTGATCGCCGCAATGTACAGGTTAATGGTCGTCGGCTTCCGGCCGGCCTTCTTCATGCCGTTCACCCAGCGCTGGAGAACTTCGCCGGACAGCCCGGAGATCGAGCGGTCTTCCATGCGGACTCCGAACTGTGCCGCCATGGCATCGAAGGCGCGAACCAGCATGTCCTCTTCGGTCTGGATGGTGGAGTGGAGGACGCTGTCTTCCCGGGACTCAGAGTAGAAGGCGATCATCTTGTATTTGCACATGGCTCTTCCTCCTTATTAGGTCACTTGCTCCAGATTCTGCGGAACTCTTCGACGGTTTCTTCCAGCTCGGGCGTCTTTACATACACCCACTCGGTCATCATGTCGTCGTTCTTGTGGAAGGAAATAAACTTGATGTCATGGATGAAAAGGAACTGCTCCAGCTTCATGTTTGCCGTCACAAAAGTTTCTGCCACTCTTCATTCCTCCTATTTGAAAATTCCGTAGTGTATGAACCACTTAACCCCCTCCCGGATTCCGTCAGAGATCGAACATGCGTATTGTTTACAGGCCATCCGGAGCATTCGGTGCATCGCAGGCTCCATTCTGACTTTGCATTCCACGGTCATCTTGTTCTCGCCCTTAGTTGGTCGGCCTCGTAAATCCGGCTTGTCATTTTCGTGAACCATAAATGTTACCTCCTCTCATGGCCGGATTATAACACGAGGGGAGATGGGTTGTAAAGGGGGTTTGGTGAATTTTTTTTATTTTTGTGCACCGAAATTAATCCAGCATCCGATAGCTCAGGATCAGCGAGAGCACATCCCGCACAAACCAGTTCCCGCCGTACTTGGCGATCAGCGTTTGCGACTCGTAGCCGAGTGCCGTCCAGGCCGTGGTACCTGGCGGTGTCTCACAGGCCTTCGCATAGAACTTGTAGAAGTCCGCCCACATTTCCCGATCAGGCTTCATCCGCAATCCTCCCCATGATATCAAGTACGCAGGGAAGGCTGACCGCATTGCCGCAGATGCGGTACTTGGCGGTGTCGCTCAGGCCTACGCCGTCGAGCCAGCATTCCGGAAAGCCCTGCAGCCGTGCTGTTTCGGCAGGTGTCAGCCGCCTAACTCTGTTCTTCGGCTGGTCTTCCACGATGATGTCGGTGATGTACTTGTAGTCACGGCTCAGTACCGTGCTCGCAACCCCGCCTGTGCCGTACTGGCCGAACCGCTGGAGGTCGAAGTAGTGCTGAACCACGATGGCCGTGTAGTCCGTGATCCTGTTCTGGTGATCGCCGGTGATAGTGCAGGAGACCTTGCCGTCCCCATTGCCCCGGGCATCGAAGATCACTCCGTCGGCTGTTGTTCCTTCTGCGCAACGCCAGCGAGGGCTGACATCAAGATATCGGGAAGCGGTTTCGACCGCTTGTGGCTCCGGCGGATAATTCCCGCGGCTCCCCTCGGGCTTAAATAGTATTTCTCCGGCACGTTCTGATCCAAGATCGCAGACAATGTACACTCTTTTGCGGCGCTGGGGCGCTCCGTAAAATTGGGTGTCGTATGTCCGCCAGGCAACGCTGTAACCGTCTCCCACAATGCAACCGGATGGACTCCATTTACACTTCGGAGGTCTAGGAACTGCGCAGAACGGGTCGTTGATGGAGACGAACTCTTGCAGGACGGCGTGGAAGTCTGCGCCTTTGTTGATGTTGAGGGCATTGGCGACATTTTCCCAAACGAGGAATCGAGGAAACTGATTTGCTGTTGCATCACGCATCTCCTTTGCGATTCGAATAGCTTCGAAGAAAAGAATGGAGCGGGTTCCATCATGAATTCCCGCTCGTGCTCCGGCAATTGAGAGGTCCTGACAAGGGGACCCGAAGGTAAGAATATCAACAGGCTCGACGTCTGCGCCATTGACTTCCGTTACAGATCCAAGCTGTTTGCAGTGGGGAAGTCTCGCATCGGTTACCTTCACGGCATGAGGATCAACCTCGGCATTCCACACAGGCTCGATGCCCGTGAGCGCTCCAGCCAGCTCGAACATGCCGGAGCCTGAGAACAAACTTCCAAGCTTCATGCTCCGTCCTCCGTTAGTCATTGCAGACAGCAAAGAATCCCTCCTCTTTGTCCTCAACAATCGCTTCCTCTTTACTGTGGTACAGGTTGGCCTTGGCGAAGCCTTTGCCGCTCTTCCCGTACCGGTAACCGTAGGGATCAATCCGCATGCTCCGCTTGAACGGCTCGACCTGCCGGATATATGCAAAGCATTGCTTCTGGCTGAACAGGAACGGCGGTTCCGCAGGTTCCTTCAGGCCGGCAATTCTGTACAGGTTCTTGCCGGTCTCAGGATCGATCTCATCGGTTCTTGAAATTACGTGGTTTCTGTAGATCGCAATACCAAACGGCAACCGCATCACTCCTCATCGAACACGCTGTTTTCCTGAATCTCCTCGAGCATTTCTTCCCAGTTGGTGCTGTCAATCAGCCGGATGATCACCTCGTCTTCCCGTTCTGCGGCCACCCACTCGTCCTCCGGGCGCTCCTCGTCGTCCACCATGTCCCATGGATCGAAGTAGGGATGATCGATCACCGTGATCAGCGAGTATCCAGGCTGTTTCATGTCCATATCGCCGCCGGTCACATCCTCCAGCACCCGGACACCGTCGGTCTTGCTACAATAGATTGCGTAACGAACCTTGCCGTGGCTCCGATACACCGACTCGGTGCATTCCCGCAGTTCGCTTACCAGTTCGCGCCAGTTTTCCTCAATCAGTTCGGCCTTAGTCATTCACGCCACCGCCTTTCTCTTCTGGATCTCCTTGAATTCATCGACAACCCGCATCAGCTCGGGCGTCTTCTTGTAAACCCATTCCGTCAGGTACCGCCCCGCATCGTCATTCCAGACCTTGACGTGATCCTGAAAGCGAATGCGGTGGGCGAACAGGAACTGTTCCAGCCGGGGGTTCATGGTCTTAAACATTGGCAACTCCTCCTTCATCTTGTTTAAGGAACGTCTGCGTCAGGTTTGTGCATCAGGCTACGGAATTATTTGATTTGAAGTTATGATTAAATGAACAAATGTTCAAATGAAGAGCAAAAGAAAGGATCAGCCGACATAGATGCCGTGCTGATACCACTGTCCGTCCAGCAGGATGTGGATGTTGTAGTCATACCTGCTGTCGTCAGCTTCCAACTCCAGAATCCAGTACTCGGAGCCGTACAAGGCCCGGTGAACTCCGAATTTGTAGGCTCCGAACAGGGCTGCGAGGATCAGGATGACGGCGATCAGTTTCTTCATGGCTCTCAACCTCCAATATTGATGATATCTATGTCGGTACGCCGAAGCATATGGGTCTCTGCGGTCTCCGTCAGCACATCATCGTCGTATTTCATGATCAATCTCTTGGCTTCGTCCGTGATGTACTCCTCGTCCTTCATGCGGTCAACAGGGATCAGCGTGTAGACTGTGTAAGTGCGTGTGACATCAACTTTTACCGGGCAAATCTGGTAAACGTCCATCATTTTTCTCCTCCTTCAATGACTTCTCCGAAGCCGTTCAGCTTTTTGCCAGCCAGCAGGTTGTTGTAGATCTCAATGATCCGTGTTTTGCTGGCATGAATGTAGACCGTGGTCTGGTTCCGGCCACCGGCGTGGTGCCTGCCGTGGCTGTTCAGGAAACTCTGCTCCACCGTGTGGTTCGAGACTCTGTAATCCTGATCGCCGACCCAGAAGTAGTAGGAATCGGACGATCTCGACTGGCTGATGCCGTGTTCTGCGCAGAACCGGTCAATCTCCGCCATCTTCTGGGCGAAATTCCGCATGGCTGTCTTGGAAGGTGTCCATTTTCTGTTGTACATGCTCAATCACACTCCATGAATCGTCAGGTCGCCCTTCCAGGCAATCTTCTTGGGTGCCGTGAACTTCAGTTTGCCGTACAAATCCTCTCGCTCGCCGTTCTGGATGAGGTAGACCATACGGTCGTCCCAATCTTCGCCCTCGGCATAGATGGCGAAGGTCATTTCCGGGTGTTTCCGGCTGATCTTGTCCCGAATGATGACGTGCGGGTCTTCATATCCACAATACTCACCCCATGTGTAAACATTTGCGGTGTGCGACCGGGTATTGTAGGTCACGCTCCGCTTGTCGAAGTCGAACATGATGCCGAGGTCGCCGGTCTCTTCCATTTCATCCAGCAAGGCTTCCAGATCAGCCTTGGTGGCGACTCCCTTGATCTTCATGGTGTAGATGGTGCTGTAACTCATGCGTTTCTTCCTCTCTTTCTCACACAATCGTGTAACGGTATTCCGTCCGCGCTCCATTGAGCACGATCTCGTAGGAATCCTCACCGCTTCCTACCTTTTCAATCGGCTTCCAAGCATCGCTCCAGTATTTTTCCTGCTCCAGCCACTCAAGCTCGCCGTAGCCCTCGAAGAACTTACTTCCCATCTCGCACCTCCTGATCACCTTCGGTCTGCTCGTGGTACTTTCCAATGCTCACAGCTCGAGTAGCGTCTTGGAGGTACTTATTCTCCCAGAGGTACACCTTCACGCAATCTGCGTCCGAAATGTCCTGCTCTACGAGGCAGATATCCTGCTCTGCATCGTCAATGCGATCCGCATATCCGATGTACAGGCCGGGATACTCGTGATGTAGCGACGGCGTGACGAACAGGTATCCGTTCCCAAGCGCCACCGCATACTTGCCTTCCATAATGTGGGACAGATCAATAATATTGGCCATTACTCTCCCTCCTTGTCGTTCCAGATCTCAATGTCGATGTGGTCGTAAGCTTTGGCGAACATTGTCAGGATCTTCTGCCAGTTGTCGCACTGTTTCCGGTACAGAATGAGCTTCCGGACTTCCGGCAGGCAGTTCTCCTTGGTGCCATCAGAAAGCTTGGCCAGTCCCAACATCCGTTTGCCATGGCTCTCATCCATGAAGAACCACTGGAGCTGATATTCGGACTCAGTTTCGAACACGGTGGTGAGGAACGCATTGCACTTGCCTTCACCGTACAGATTGAACGTGAACTCGTGTCCGTTCTGCTCCACGATGACCTTGCCGGAGATGTCTTTCCAATTGTAAATACTCAGCATGTTTTCTTCCTCCTTATTTCCGAAGCTTCAGGGCTTTCAGGGCGTTGTTAATGCATTCGCGAATCGTTTCGTACTTCCAATCGTCCATCTTTTCGTCTGTGATGTAGTCCATGATGTACTTGCCGTACTCGTCCGTAGCCATGTGGTAGATCTCCTCAACCTGTTCCTCCGTCAGGTTGTACTTGTCGGCGAATTCTCCGTCATAAATGCACTCGGCGTAGTAGTCGATATCCTCAATGGAGAACTGATGGAACCATTCCTTGTGCGCCTGATTGATTTCCGCTTCCGTCAGCTGAATCTCCACACCATTGCGAGTAATCGTCATATTACACAGCTCCTTTCTCGACCATCTTGGCATCCGGGATCGGATTGCCTGGAACATAGCCACGGAATTCCATGGCGAACTGCGCCTTGACCGGCGTCCATGTGTTGGTCACGGTGTAAAGCTCCACCATGTCCCACCAGAAAGCCTTGCTGGTGGCGACTCCCTCCCGGTCGCCACGGCTCATCCAGTATTTCTTGCAGAGTTCGAAGTACTCTCTCAGTTCTTTCATCTCAATCCTCCGGTTTGTAGTTCGCACCCAGCGCCAGATATCCGTGCCGCATGGAGATGTAGGTGACGGTCATCAGCAGGACATCTGCCGGTATGTCGTAGGCCATGCCATCTCCCTCCCAGATGGTCGGCTCCTCGTCTCCGTCATCCTCAAAGACCAGCACGTTGCAGTTGCAGTCGAAGTTCGGGTTTGCAATGATGTGTCCGACCGTCAAGCTCATATCTTTAGCCATGAGAATTCCTCCTTCAGTTCCGCAAGCGTTCCCCGCACAGAGCATCCGTCCGTCTCCGAATCTCCGTCATTGTGAATCCAGACGGAGTAGTCATCATCGCCGTACTTGGTAACCGTGGCCAGCTCGCCGGTCTCGAGCATAAACAGGTATTCTTCCATCATCTTTCCTCCTCAATCGTCTGCTTCAGGGCGTTGACGAAGCTGTCCATGGTCTCGCCGTCATACTGTTCGTAGTAGCTGTCGCCGGTTGCGATATCCGCAAGCAGTTCCACACAGATATTGTGCAGAGTCAGGTCCTCATCTGCGCCGTAGACCAGCACCTCGCCATTGTTCGGCAGGCTGATCTGAATTTCCGTCCGGTCGGCTGTTCTCTCATACTCAATCGTGTATTCCCGGTGCAGAATCTTGCGCTTATTCATTCGCTTTGCCCTCCTTTTTCTTGCACATATGGCAACCATGCTCCGGACACCAGTCGCAGTCGTTGTACCGGTCGCCGTACCGATGTTCACAGGCATCGCACAGCATCATTTTCGCTCCGCAGTGCGGACAGTAGGCCTCGAAGCCGTCCTTGTTGATGTCCCAGCGGATTTCGTTTTCCGCTCCGCAGTTGGAACAGCACTCAACCACGTAGCCATCATAGTCTGCGCACCATTTTTCCGGCTCATCGGAGCGCTTCCATGTGAATCCCTTCTGCACAGCGAAATCGAACAGTTCATCGGTGTCTGTGCAGGTATAAGAGGCCAGCCAGTCGTAGAAGTTGCACCGTTCCGGCGGAATCTCGAAGTATTTTCCGCTCACCCCCATGAACTGCTTCTCGTTTGCCTTGTAGAAGTCCCACACAATCCGGCGGGGGAGTTCAATCTCCACAATGTTGTCCTTCTCGATCTCCTCTTCGGTGTACTGATGAGTCGTGTCTGCAAATACCGACATCGTGATCATTTCTTCCATTGTTTTCGCTCCTTTCAGTTCAGTATCTCCGCAAATTTGTTCACAACATCAACCACTCTGCTGTACAGCTCCAGACTGTCTGGTTCATTTGCCTGTTCGTAATCTGTCAACGCATCGCACAGCTCATCATAAATTTCATAAATTGGGTTCATGTGATCACCAGCTTTCTCTGTAGGATGTTGCCTGCATTCCGTCATAGATGCAGTAGGATTCAGCATCGAGCATCTCTTTTTCCTGATCTGTTAGCTCCTCACTCTCCCTCAGCTCGTTGGTCACCTTCTCCAACTCATCCTCCGTCTTGCAGGCATGCAGTTCCGACAGGAATTGGTCGAACTTGGTGTCCGCCATGAAGTGGATTCCGTTCATGTAAGTGTGCAGATACTTGAAGTTGCTGTGCTTCTTCTCAAGTTCATCAATCTGCTTCTTCAGTGGGATGTCGTGGTTCCGTTCCACATGGTAGATCTTCATTTCCGCTCCTCCTTCCAGTCCTTGTAGGCTGATTCCAACCAGTCGCCGGGGATATATCCGTCAGAGTCCCAATCAGACGGCTCGCTCTTGGTTACATCGATGAAGTCCTCAATGTCGCATACATCCACATCGTAGAATCTGTCGTCTTCCCGGGACATTTCCACGAGCTTCTCCATCTGCTCGTCGGTCACTTCAATTTCCACACTCAACCTGAGCCAAATCTTCGCCATTGTTATTCCCCATCCGTCATAATCCATACATCCGTCTTGAATGAAGGCCCTTCTCCGCATCCGTTCGGAAGCTCACTCCAGCCTGCTGTGTAGGAGCCGTACACATCACGCTCGCCGTACTTCTCGACGGCTTCCTGATAGGGGAGTGTCTCTTTGTACTGGTGCGTATGCTGATCGATGATTCCAAACTCGCCGGTGTGGACGAAATCCTTCAGCTTGTTCACTTCTCATCCTCCTCGAACATCCAAGTCGCTCCGAAGTATTCCAGATCGGAATCCGTCCAGCCCATCTCGGCAAGCCGTTCCCGAACATATCCCTTGTCGAACTTCGTGTTGCAAAGCACGTACTCGATCAGGTTCTGCACAATCTCCATCATGTGATTTCCGTCCATTGTCTTACCTCCTTATTTCCTCAGCGTCCAGGCCGTGTATTCAGCCTTCAGGATTGCGTCATCCACGATGAATTCCGTACCGTTGTCATCCATCAGAAGGGACACGCCGTCACCTTCCAACCAGTCCTCACAGCCTTCGAAGACGAATGTGAATCCGGTGCAGGTTTCCACGGTCACCAAGTCCGTGGCGTAGTCAACCTCGACCACCTTTGCGGTCTCCGGATAGATTTCCGCACCGGCACTTGCCGTCAGCATCATGACCACCAGAATCATCAGGAATTTCTTCATGTTTCACGCCACCTTTCTGTGTACTAAGGGATTCTCAATCCCCATAATCTTGCAGATTTGCACAATCTGCGCATCATTCAGCTCATACATCGGACGCATTGCCGATGTGATCAGCCAATTTCCGTAGGCGTTTGGGTTCGTGTTGTACCAGTAGAACCCGTTGTCAGGAATCCGGTCGAGACATGCAATGCGGGGGTCAAATTTGCCGTTCGGCTTGACTCCGTTCCGCCTTGCGAGGTCTGTATAATCGATGGTGTCCTCAACTTCGCACACAAGCCAGACCGTATTGTCGTGCATGGCGACAATCTTGCCGTCCTTATTCTTCTTGCCGATATGCGGAGCGTACGGAACCTCCGTCAGGTGAAGGCCGGGGCGGTAGGCGAGACCGCCGAGCTTCGAGATGACCTTGCCGTCCGCATTCCGTTCTCCGGGGTAGGCATAAACCCATGCACCAAGATTCCAGCGGTCGCCGGTTCCGACATACAGGGGACCATAGGTGCCGTCCTTGTATTTCCTGCACAGCTTGAAGGCAATCATTGTCTTTCTCCTCTCAATTCAGCGGGTCAAGGCACCAGCCGTAGGTGTGAGCGAGGTCTAACACGATGTCCTCATAATCGATGTCGTAGTGTTGCCGGTCTCTCTCATGGAATTCGCAGGCTTCAACAATCTCATCCACGCATTCCTGCACAAACTCCGCCATCTCGTCCTGCGGAATGTCTATCCAGCCCTCCTCTGTGCATTCCTTGATGGTATCCTCCACATTGTTCTTGACCGTCTCGTCCGTGATCTGAACGATGATTTTCGCCATTATCACCACCCCTTTCCGGCAAGCAGGTTGGTCAGCTCCGCAATGCTCTGCATCACGGAATTTCCGGACACGTTCAGGCAGTAGAGCAAATGCTCCTCGCCATTGGAGACCGTGATGTATTCATCTCGGATATGGAAGTGGAACCGCTTCATGTCCCAGTCGCTGAATTCCTGCAGCCGTTCTTCCGTCATGCGGATATACCGGATATAAAACGTTGAATGCGGCCGAGTCATTTGCCCGATTTCCATCACTTTCTTGATGGCCTTATTCATTTGTGCGGTCTTGATGCCTTCCTGATTTCTGCACCATGCCTGCTCCACGAGCTTCTGCTCATCAGAGTAGGCAAGGCCATGCTCGATCATGTATTTCCGGCTGATACGATCCGGAATGATTTCGCAACAGTCGTCATACTGTGTGATGAAGTCATGCGCCTTGTTGAAGGCGTCGCCCTGATTTTTCGCCTTGATGTAATAAGTCTCCAGATTTCCGTTATAGAACCGCAGTGTCAGCTTGTAGCTATTCATTAAAAGCCCACCTCCACGATGACATGGTCATTCTCCGCATATACTGCGGATACAACGGCTCCAGCGAGATCGAATGGATAGTCTCCGTCATCCGTCAGTTTGTGGGTGAAGATAACTTCGCCCGTCCTGAATTTCCGCACCTCATACTCCCCGCACAGGGGGAGATCGTTGAATCTCGTCATGGTTCGCTCCTCCTCATATATTTTCAGGAACATTCCAGCATGCATTGTGCGGTTACCGTCTCGTTTTCTCACCGCCCTTGTAACCACGCACCAGCTCGTTGCGGTATCTGCAAGCTCCCTTCCGGTAGCAGTCATTGCAGTCTCTCCGGCACTGCCGTCCCTTGTTCTGAATCGTGCAACAATTCATCACGATTTCCGGATGAGCGAGGGCGTATTCTTCCGTAAAGACCGTGAAGATATAATCGATGCGATCCTGCATCCATTCCGGCCCTTCGTCGATCTCGTTCAGGTACAGGGAAGAGTGAATATATGCGCTGTTCTCCGGCTTTCCGATCGCATCGAATCCCTGCTTCCAGAGCCAGTCATTCTTTGACCACTCCGTCCAGAACATTTCCGGGAACGCATACTCCAGATTGATGTAATTCCGCACCTCGCACACCGTCCGAGCATCGCCGAGGCTCTGAATCCGTGCATCAGGCTCCTGCCATCCGAGAATTTCCTTTCCCCGAACCTCCCGCCATACTTCCGAAGGGATGTCCACATTCCACAGGATGAAGGAATTCCGGGTCATTGCATAATCAACGGTCGGCCGTGCATTGCTGATCGCATTTGCGAAGCAGTACGGGCACACCGGCTCTTTCCCGTCAACCGTGCACTTCATGCATTGCCGGGTCTGACAGAACCTATTCAGCCTGACGGAGGTACTCAGCGAGTGCTTGTTCGCCATCTTGGATTTCGGGCTGTGCTCCGTAAACTTGACCTGCTTGCAGAGCTTCCGCACATCTCCGTACTGCATCATCAGGTCGATATCATCGATCTTCCTGTTATTGTTCTCGATCATTTTCCGGCCGATTTCCGTATGAGATTTGGCCGGGTCGATGTAATAGAATTCCTTATTCCGCAGATCTGACATTGATTTTCTCCTCTCTTTGTGCTATCATTCATACTGGATAGGTATAGGCTTCAGTTTTCCGACATAAATTTTTTAACCGATGATCTCGCAATCTCCCTTCCGAGCAAGCTTCAGAAACACATGGGGATTAAGCTCCGCATAGACAAACCGTGTGTTCGCCTTGCTGATCTTGAATTCCGTACCCTGCGGAATGAATCCCCAGCCGAGAACGGTCATGTCGTGCTTTGTCCGCACACGCTCCGCACCAGAACAAACCGGGCAAATTCCGAATCCGCATGTTGCATAGCTCCGAATCCAAGCGGGAACCTCGGGGAGAATATCCTGTATCATCCCAAGCTCCCGATGATGATCGAGCTTGTCGGCTTCCGCATTGGTCAGCGGGTAAATTTCCGCATAGCCGCAGCATGAACAGATTGCTTTAATTTTCCGCATTTTTTATCCCTCCATGTAGTTGTATCGAAGACCGCCGTTTGGGGCCTCCAACCAGTACGGCACAAAGCCCAGCCACGGGAAGGCCTGCGCTCTGTGAATTTCCCGCATGGATTCAAGATCAACCACGATGTACCACCAGCCCTCATCCTGACCGTAGAAGCTCAGGTATTCCATCATGTGGCCGTTCACATCGTACTCAATGATGCCGTGATTTTCTGCATAGGTTAGAGCCTTCTTTTGATACTCCGTCATTTCGCCACAACCTCCCGACAGATTCCGTAGTGCGTTAGGAAGAGATATTCCGCTCTCCGTCTTCCGCACCGGTTATAAGTGACTTCCGAAATTCCCGTAACCCGCAGGTATTCCATGGTTCCGAAGATCGTAATTCCGCGCTTGTCAACCTTGACGTGGTGAATCAATTCCTTGCGCTTCATTAGTCAACCCACCTCCTCAGGCCGGTGTCCCATGTTGCGGATGCCGTGACTCCTGCATCGTCCGTGTGGAATTCAATCCTCCGGCCGTAGATTGGCCGACCGCCGTTCCAGTCGTTGTAAATCTCCAGACCAAACCGGTTGGTCATGCTCAGAACCTCCCGCTCTCTCCAGCCGGCTTTGTCCTCCAGCTCCGACCGGGAAAGGAAGTCAAACTCCGCAACGATTTTCCGCTCCCTGCCGGGGCTTACAGTCACAACCTCCGTGGGCAAATATCCGGCACAGGTATATCTCTGCTTGGCTCTGCAATATGCGCCATGATCGAAGTTGTTGAAGAAGGGAATAGCCGTGATATAATTCGTGTACCACTCAGGCGTAACGACTTTCCGGGATACGCTCACCGGCGTTTTCCGCCATGATTTTCCGCTCGGCGTGGAGGAAAACTCCGTAATGGTTGCGAGAATCACATAATCACCCGTGAATTTAAACTTGCGCCAATTCATTTCCGTACCTCCTCAATTTTCCTGATCAATTCGTCCAACTTGCGGTTATATTCCGCATCAGATATCGCCTTGAAGTCATACTCAATATTGAGCAGATCAATTTTCTTCAGAATTTCCGCCATGATAACCTCCGCATTAGAAGACAAATTCCGTATAGACGAGCTTGTCGCCCTTGAAAAGCCGTGTCTCGCTGATATCGTCCCAGACTCCGCACATGTATTTCCGCAATGACCGGTCATATTCTCCGCGAATATAAACACGGCCGTTCGGGGATTCCGACAGGCGGAACAGCTCGCCCTTCTTAAGCTGTTTTATAGATTTCATTCAGCACCTCCGAGTGATAATTTTCCGCAATGATAAATTTCCGCAGGCGGATTTTCCGGCCAATATCCGCAATCTTTCTTGCATTCTCCGCAAGAATTCCCGCAGCCGTGGCCAATTCTTCCGAACTCAATTCAAGCTCCGCAAAGAATTCCTCAATCTCCGTAATGATCATTTCTGCGGATACGTGCTTCGCCTTATATTCCGCATTGTGCGGTACGGCGTTTCCGGCACGCTCGTGTTTTCCGACATACTCCATTCTTGAATCTCCCTTCTGAAAATTCCGACATATGAATTTTGCGATTATATGATTTTCCGACATACGTTTTGCGATTATAAGAAATTCCGCATTAGTTTGTGATTATATGGCTTTCGCAGGAAGTGTATTTGATTGACCGTCTCAAGGTTGATCAAATAACCGTCAGCCCCGGAGGTTATAAGTACGGGGCAATCACGAAGGTAATACAGAGAACGGCGGTGAACAGAACCATGATAAAGCCCTTGCCCAGAGCGTCCACCGCCTTCTCGCGGAATGATGAATAACTTGTTTGATACATGAGCAGAACCGTCCCTTGCTTGTGAAACTATATTGATGAACCGCCGGCGGAGGTTATTGAAGAACCGCCTTGTATCCTGAAATTGACACCCGGCGGGATTGTTCTTTGTTATTCGGGGCTAACCACTTGAACAGGAAGTCACCGAGACGTGGAATATTGAGCATAGCGCATGCGCTGGTTACCGATCTTGCCCGGACGCAGGTAACCCACGCGCCCGTGGAATCATACAAATTGAAAGTTTTCATAGAAACACTTACCGCCTTTCTGTTGAATGATGTTGAATTACAATGGGTTGAGGAGTTTGAAAACTGTTTTGATGTTGTGAAAAGAAGGGCATAGCAAACACGCTTGTCTCAGAAACCGCCAGCGCCAGGCATAGCGGTAGCCGGATTTACCGTGTTTCGGGGGAATTAAAATATACCCGGATGACGAAGCCGGGTATATTGGTTACGGGGGTATTTAATTGTCGCAGTCGTTAGTCTAACGGGTCTCGATAATCAGGTTCTTCGGCTTTCGGGCGTCGCTCAGGTATAGGCCGTCTAGGCCCTCGAATCACAGGAATTTCCCCGGCGGACAAATAGCCCTCGGAAACGAGCTTATCAGCAATCGCTTGTTTGATATAACTTGTTTCGGGTGTGCCTGTTTTTGTGTGCATGTCGTACAGAGCGCTGGCGATTATGTCGCCCGGAGAAAAGCGTATAGTAAACCTTGTACACCGCTCTTCCCATTGGGAGTCCTTCTCCCATTGCTTTCTATCAAAGCCCATGGTATCCCCTCCTATGGTCTCGGAATGGGGATATTATACACCCGCCAAGCCCCGCAGCGCAAGGCATGCCCCGGCCTTGTCCATGGCTTGCCCCGGCCGTCCCCTTGTCTCGCGCCCGGGAATGGTGTAGAATGGCCCTTGTGTGGGCTTGTGGTATTCCGGGGCAGGGAATGGGGGCAAGGCATGGCAAGGGGAAAGCATACCCCTTCCGGGGGCATGGGATACCCCGGGGGGCATGCAAGGGAAGAGATACCCCCCGGGGGGCATGGGATACCCCGGGGAAATACTTTCATGCTTTACTTTGTGAAAGTTTGGCAATGTAAAAAAAGCCCCCGGGGCGGGGGGCTTTCGGGGCATTATCACTTGTTTTCCGGGGCGGGTGTATTCATGTTAAATAGGTGGATATTGTACAGAACGGTTATCAAATCCGCAAATTTGAAGGTTCTAAGAGCGGTTTTCTTGTTGTTTGCTTTGGCATTGTCAATCATAAACAAGCGAATAGCTTTAGAAGAAACATGCCCCGCAAAACCTAAAGCATTAAAGGCTTTTTCCATGCTTTCCTTTAATGCCTTTATTGATGGGGCTTTTTCGTCTTGTGTTTCATCGATAAAACCGTTCATATATGCGGACATTGCTTTCCGTAGGGGATTATAGGTTTTAGCGAGCTTGTCGTATTGCGCTTTCGTCATGCTGTTTTCAACAAAGAACACGGGGGAAAGAATGAAAGAATGATTCTCGCTCAAAGTGTAAGTATCTTCTTTTACTTCAAGCTTGTACCCCTTATAGGTAATGTCCGCATCGGGGGCAACAAACTTTGAAAACAACTTTTCCCCGCCG
>Ga0326513_10000682_pt1 | contig 28943 bp, 49 predicted proteins | sample 2_2465_0518_D_FD_203654 | JGI IMG/M metagenome (GOLD analysis project Ga0326513, IMG submission 203654) | Bovine rumen microbial communities from UC Davis, California, United States - 2_2465_0518 | ecosystem: Host-associated > Mammals > Digestive system > Stomach > Rumen | place: USA...
GATGCCGCGTTGGAGATGCAGACGGCATATCTTGAAGAGGATCCGGACATTGGATTGATTCAAAATTATCTTGATACACAAACCGAAGTAGATTGTGTTTGCGCAATAATGCTGTGGCGAGAGGCGCTTGGCCATGAATATGACAAGCCGTCGAGAAGGGATATCAATTCAATACATGAGATCATGAAAAACAATGTTGCCGATTGGAAATCTGTTGGCAAAAAACGTTGCCGAGAATATGGCGTGCAACGATGTTATGAACGCAAAACATCATTTGTTGATGCCGAAAATGATGAAATTCCTTTCGATTAGTGTTGACGACAACACGATCGGCAACACGATCGGCAACACCTCAAAACCGCATGGTTATCACGTTTGTTGCCGTTGTTGCCGTAAAAAGTGATTCTTTAGAACACTTTTAAAAAAATATATATATAAAAAATATATAACATATAGGTTTTTATCGGCAACGTCGGCAACATCGGCAACAGGGAGAGAAGCAATGGTAAATCTGAAATCATATCACACATTATGGACCGATGCCTGGAAACTGTTCCGGAAGTATGCCGAGATGATGCCGCTGACAGATAAGCAGTGGAGTGATCTGGTGGACGAATCAGCCCGGCTTGTTGACGAGCATCCGGAGCATGACAAGCTGGCCTTGAGGTTAGTGTTCGAGGCTGCGGAAGAATTGAACAGAATAGAAAAAGGAGGTTGAAGCATGAAAAAGGATCTGAAACCGTGCCCGTTCTGCGGGTGCGAGTATATCAATGTTAATTACATCAAAGAGGATCGGATATTTATTGAGTGTCCGAAGTGCGGAGTGGAAACGAAGCTTATGCCGGAACATGAAGCTGTTGAGATGTGGAATAGGAGGAACGAAGATGAACGGATATTTAATGGTGATGAAAAGTGACGGGACACCGACACCGCTCGGGAATGTGACGGAGATCAACACGATAACAGAATCACCGACACCTGAACCGCCGCTTGTTCACATTGCAGAAGATATCGAGTTTACGGTGAAGGTCGCCCTGACAAAAAAGGACAAGAAAGTATGGGCGAAGATTTTAAACATGCCGAAGTTCACACTGACAGAATGGAAATTCCCGAGGAAGAAGAAGCGCGGGACGAAGAGGCGGATTCGCAAGGCTTACCGCAAATTATCTAAAATATTCGAAGTGGAGGGAAAGACATGGATGATTTAATAAGCAGACAGGCGGCGATTGATTCGTTTTTTGAATTGGATGTGGAAATCAGGCCATCGGTAATTAACGCAATAATTGACATGATAAGGACTCTTCCACCCGCAGAAACGCCAAAACGAACAGGGAAATCCGCACAAAATGTTCCGAATGACGATTTGATTTTCAGAAAAGCGGCGATTGATGCGGTTGATGCTACTTGGTGGAACGCAAGAGGAATCCGAAAAACCATACAAGAGTTACCATCCGCACAACAATGGATTCCATGCAGTGAGAGGTTGCCAAAAACTGACAACGAAGTATTGATTACGGTTTTTGATACGGAAGACGATTACGTAGAAGTTTACAAAGGATTCTATCAAGATCATGAATGGTGGACGCAATGGTGTCACGGATGCTTAAAAATAAAAGACGAACCATGCGGAGTAAACATCGTAACTGCATGGATGCCACTACCTGAACCGTACAAAGGAGAAGAATCATGACACCTGATTGTAATACATGCCGATGGTTTATACCGATACCAATGAGAATACTTACAAAGGCAGAAGCTGAAATGGTTCGTAATGGTATATACATAGAGAGAAGGCAGTGTATCTGGAATGTCTGTCGATATGAGAATAAGGAGAAGAATCATGATTTACGGTAAAGTTAGTATTCTCGGAACAGAGTATGAGATAACGGTAATGTCCGAAGAACAAGACCCAAAATTAAAAGATAACTATGGATATTGCGACCCATCGGTTAAGCAAATTATTGTTTCAAACTTTTCTGACCTGATAGAAAGTAATGACAGCTGGGCTGACCTTGATGAGTTCAGGAATAAGGTTATTAGACACGAAATCATACATGCAATGATGTATGAAAGCGGTTTGTCCGACCAGTGCGAATTTGCAATGAATGAAGAATTAATTGACTGGATTGCAATTCAGTTTGACAAGCTTTCAGAAGTATTTAAACAGGCAGAATGTTAAAGGAGAAGAAAAATGAACCACGACTATGAACACTGCTTAGATCACGCGGATGATTGCCCAGAGGAATGTTTCCGAGGACAGCTTGTTAAAGATTTGAAAAGCAGTAACCAGTGTATGGAAGTTTCATGGATGAGTTTTGAAGGGACGGATGAGTGCATGAAGCGGAGGAATAACAATGCCAAGATACATTGACGCTGACAATCTACCACGACACGGCAACAGGGGTGGCGTGGTTTACTGGAGAGACATTGATGCACAGCCAACCGCCGATGTTCGGGAGAATGTCAAGGGAAAGTGGATAATCAAAACAGACGGATTCGTTATTAAGAGAGTGTGGGGAGTATGCTCTGAATGTGGAAATACACTTGACTTTAGTGGTGTAAATGCAGGACGTGGTGATGCAAACTTCTGCCCTAACTGCGGAGCGGATATGAGAGGTAAATCATGATCTTTTTACTGACACTATTAATCATCCTATTGGTGATCGGGGTTGTTTGTTCGTGGATGTGATCAGGAGGTAACCAATCATGAAATGTCCGTATTGCGATAGCCTGAATACATTTGTTATTGATACGCGTATGAATGTGGATGGAACCATTAAGCGCAGACGCCATCAATGCAACGAATGTAGTGAGCGGTTCACAACTTATGAAACATACACCGCAGAACTTCCGGAGCTGAAACATAAGATCCGAAACATCAAGGCAGCACTTCATAATCTTGAGAGGATGATCCGAGAATGAAACAAGACATCATTTACATCATCATAGCAATTCTATTTATCGACTTCGACTTCACAGTCCTGGTATACGGCGGACGCATTGCATCATTAACAGCGCTTGCCTTATTGATCATCGGTGCCGGTGTCGTGATAACCTTATTGCTTCGAGGTGCTTAACCATGAACCGTGCTGATCTCGAATACATCCGACAACTAAACGACCGGATCAACGGCGCACTGCTGCATATCGAACAGCTCAAGCAAAAGGCGTTTCCCGGTGCGATCCGATATGATGACACTGGCGCATCAAAGCCAATGCCGGAGAACAAACTTGAATCCGTGTTCTGCCTCATTGATCAGGAGGAACGGAGGGTCAATCGCTTAATTGATCAGTATGTAGCATTAAAGCTTGAGGCTATCCAGCAGATTCAATCAGCCAACATGGAATGCGCTGCACGACATATCCTGTATCTACGTTACCTATCACGCGATCCTCGAACTGGTGAATCGCTCGAGTGGCCGGACGTGCTCCGATTTGTTTCAAAGTACCACAATATATCTGAGCGACATGTATACCGTTTACATCATATTGCGATTCAAAAGTTGTCATAACACAACATATTGACAAATGTCAGTAGATATGCTATAAAAATGGTATAAGGAAATACTATACTTTAGAGCTTTGCTTTACCTCTTTTTTAGTTATTTCTACTCCCCAGAGCCATCGTGATTGCTTCCCCGATCACGGTGGTTTTATTATGTAAATTTCGCAAAGGAGAACATGACATGACAGCAATAATTATAACCGCCATTATATGCTTGACCCTGATTATCATAACCCTGGGATCAAATAACCGGGGCGGCAAAAATAACCCCGATGTCAAATAACCCCCGGTACAAGAACGGTACCCTCCGTCGGAAGCATAGGGCAAGGTTCAAAGCAATGGATGCGCCATGTGGGATCTGTGGCGGAAGACTTGGACCGATTCATTATGATGAACCCTCCGATGCCAGGCATCCTCTATCATTTGTGATCGACGAAATAAAACCAATTTCACGATACAAAGAATTTGGATACCGCTCTCCGGCTGAGGCGGCGCAGGACTGGAACAATCTTCAAGCTGCTCATTATTGTTGTAATGCTGCAAAAAGTAATAAAACAACCGTTCAAATTTTTAAACAAGAAAATCAAAGCGATGGTGATTGGTGAATACTAATGTATGTGGTATGGCTGGGGAGTGATCCCCTCGAGTGGTCGCAGAGGACCCATCAGCGCCAGCGCCGAACAGAGCGTGGTGCTTTTCCACCTGGAATGATAATTAATCACGGCATAAAGTAAAGGAGGTATTGGACGTGACAAACCTCGTAGAGGCCGCAAAAAGTGGAGATAAACGATTAACATTGATTGCATTGCGGGATAAGCTGGCCGCAACTATTGACAGCTGCGAGAGCGGTCGTGATATGGCCGCCAACTCAAAGCGGTTAATGGAAGTAATGGCGGAGCTTGATTCGCTTCCTGATCCAAAAGAAAAAAAGATCTCAAAGCATGACCGTCTGAAGCAGAAGCATGAGAACCGGTAATCAGGAACCAACATTCGAGCGTGTCGGTGAGTATTCGTACTCATGGGGACGGGATGTTGTAGACATGTTCACCGAAGACGGAGGCGCTACATTTTATCCGTCGCAAAAGAATGAACTTGAGTTAATGCTTGCGCGGAACGAAGACGGGTCACCGGCTGCATTAACGATAGGCATGTCAAAGCCGAGGCAAAACGGCAAAAGCTACGCTGCACGGTTCTATGCCGCATACATGGGAGATTTTGAGCATCGCAAAGTGTTGTACTCAGCGCATCATAGTACGACAACGAATAAGATGTTTAAAGCATTATGTGATCTTTTCGAGAATCCGGAACGCTATCCGGAATTTGCGACGGATGTAAAAAGTGTAAGTCATGTTCGCGGATACGAAGGAATCTACTTCAAAGATTGGTTTGATGACAATGGTGATGGTCATGATGGCGGATGTATAGAATTCGCAACGCGGACAAACAGTGGATCGCGAGGCGGTACATATTCTGTCATCATCATAGACGAAGCGCAGGAATTAACTGATGAGCAACAGGAGGCTATGTTGCCGGTTATCTCAGCATCAGCTGATGTTCAAGATACGGAGAAGATGCCTCAGCAGATCTTCATTGGTACTCCGCCTGGCCCAGCTTGTCATGGCACAGTGTTTCCGAAAATGCACGAAGTTGCGCACTCGGATGATCCGGGCGAGTCATGGTGGCTCGAATGGTCAGTTGACGGGGCAGAGATTTTCGAAAGCGACATCACAGCTGATAAGGCTGTTGAGTTGGCATATATGACTAATCCGGCGATGGGGTATCGGATTGCAGAGAAGACGATTCGAAACGAATTCGAAAACATGAGTCTTGCTGGATTTGCTCGCGAGAGGCTCGGTTGGTGGCCGCTTGTTGTGCAAAAATCAATTAATCATGCAATCGATAAGGACGCCTGGACAGAATGCGCATCGCTCGAAATGAAGCCGGAAGGCAAGACGGCTTATGGAGTCAAGTTCTCGGCAGATGGATCCGTTGTCAGCTTATGTGGAGCGGTTATCAGCAAGGATGGCACATCGAGGATATCGCTGATTGATATCAAGCCAATGGCTTATGGTGTCCGCTGGATTGCCGATTGGCTTAATCAGAGATACGCAAAAGCATCATGTGTTGTCATTGATGGCAGAAATGGTGTGGATGTGTTGATTGATAAGATCGCGGATGTATGGCGTGCAAAGGGGTCGATTGTTAAGCCAACAAGTAAAGACATGATTGCGGCGGTCGGTATGTTGACAGATGCGGTTAATGAGCGATCGCTGACGTGGTACAAAAAACAAGAGATTCTAAACGAAAGTGCGACAAAAGCAACGAAGCGGCCATTCTCTGGCGGTTGGGGCTTCGGCGGTGACAATTCATCTCCGATCGAGGCGTGCGCACTTGCGTTATATGGCGCGAAAACAAGTAAACGCGATCCGACAAAGAAGATGCGGATTGGTTAGGGAGCAGCTATGGTATTTAATCTTTCGGCACGAAACGTTGAAAATCTTCCGTATGTTGAGGCGGTGCGGTTAAAGGAATTGATTGAGATATACCATCATCATCAATCAAAGAACGCACTAAAAGAACGGTATTATGAAGGCCGAGTCACACTCGGTGAAGTAAATCTTGGGATTGCGCTTCCAGAGGGGATGCGCGGTCTTGAGATCGGGTGTGCTTGGGGGGCGAAGACGGTTGATGTTCTCGCAGCGCGATCGATGTTCGATGGTTTTGTTGGTGAGAACGGAACCGATGATGCAGAACTGACTGATTTTGTTCAGAATAATAACCTCATCGCGGAGTACATGAAAGCATGTCGAGATGAGTTGAAATTCGGCTGCACATTCGCAACATTATCAGCGGATGACGCGATCGGTTGTAAGATTCGCTTTCATTCACCGGCAACAGCAGCGGCGATGTGGAATGGAGAGAAGGGGCGCATTGATTGCGGATTTGCAATTATCGATTCCGAACAAAGCGACGTAAATCAGCATGAATGGCATCCGTCAATCGTTAATTATTATACTGACGAATCCATCTGGGTCTTGCGCCGAGATGGTCATAGATGGTATGCCGAAGAACATCGTCATCGGATGGGGCGTCCGCTCATGGAGCCGCTTATTTGGAATGCGACAAGCTCTAAGCCGTTCGGGCGGTCAAGGATCAAGGAACCGATCCGCAGACTCATTCAGGGATATGTCAGAACTATTGCGAATGCGACGATCGGCCTTGAATTTTCGACAAGCCCGCAGAAGTATTTGCTTGGCGTTACTGATGAGCAATATGATGCGGTCGTGAATCAGAAGTTCAAGCAGTATGTTGGGTCAATCATTGCATCAACAGTTAATCCGGAAACTGGAGAGAAGCCGACATTTGGACAGCTCATGCAAGGAAATATTGCTCCGCATGTGGAGATGGTTCGAATCCTTGCGACGCAGTTTAGCGCAGCAACAGGGTTATCTGTCACGGATACCGGCGTTGTGAATGATGCAAATCCAACTTCCAGTGATGCGATTTTGGCGCAAACTCAGACACTGGTCGGAATGGCTGAGCAGCTTAATACCGGAAACGGTGACGCACTTCGCACGATTGCGATGATGGCTCTTGCGATCATGCACGAAACGAATATCGAAGGTCTTGCTCCGGAACAGCGCGATGTGATTGCGCACTTTAAGAATCCGGCGATGCCGAGTGTGGCAGTGACAGCGGATGCGGCTATTAAGATTGCATCAGCGCGGTCATCGTTTGCCGGAACAGATACATTCCTTGAAATGATCGGATTTGACCAGGCGGATATCAGGCGGATCAAAGCGCAGGAACAGCGCGAGCGTGGGTTAGCGATTCTACAAGAATTGGATATGACGAATGCAGATTAGCGATAGCACTTGGAATAAATACATCTCAGCATTGCGACGGGTCAATAAAAAAGCGGGCGAAGAAATGAAAGCATTCCTCGCTGCACATGATTGGCGCGGCGATAACATAGCAAAGCAGGCATGTGTTGACTTTGGATATGCGTTATCTACAAAGTACGGTGAGGCAGCAGGAGCGATCGCATGCGAAATGTATGATGCTATTGTCGAATTATCAGCCATGACATTACCAGCTGCGGAACCGGCGGCAACGGCCACTTATGACGAAGCCGCAAAGTCTGTGATCGGAACAATGAAAACAGACAATGAAGATGTTGTCGCGAATTCGATTAGCAGATTGGTTAAGATGGCTGGCGTCGATACAACGATGCAAAACGCGATCCGCGACGGCGCAGAATGGGCGTGGATTCCTCGCGGAGATACATGCGCTTTTTGTATTGCGCTTGCGTCACGTGGATGGCAACCGGCGTCAAAGGCGCAGCTAAAGGGTAATCATGCCGAACATATCCATGCTAATTGTGATTGCACGTTTGCAATTAGATTTGATTCGAGTATGGATGTTGAAGGCTACGATCCGGACGAATATCTCAAGATGTATGAGGATGCAGACGGATATTCATCAAAAGCGAAGATCAATTCGATTCGTCGCACGATTTATGATGAGAACGCTGCAGAAATAAACGCTCAAAAGCGATCAGCTTATGCGAAGCGGATGGAGCGTGAATCATCAGCTGCGGAAGAGTTAGATATTCAGTGACAATTAAATAATTTTATATCAGGAAATTCGTACGGCTTATGGTCGTGCTTTTTTCATGCCAACATGCGGCAAAAGCATGGTCATGCACTCAATAGGAGGTTGTAACTTATGGAAACTGTGAATCAGGCAAACGAAGCAACTCAGGAGCAGAAGACAAATCAGGCAGAAGCTAAATTCACGCAGGCTGATGTTGATCGAATCGTTCAGGATCGCTTATCGCGAGAGCGCGAGAAATATGTCGATTATACGGCGCTCAAGGAGAAAGCGGAAAAGTTCGACAAGATCGAAGAAGAATCAAAGTCCGAGTTGCAGAAAGCGACAGAACGCGCAACCGCGCTACAGACGGAACTTGACTCATTAAAAAAAGCAAATACCGTTCGTGAAATGCGCGAAAAGGTCGCAAAGGAAACAGGCGTCCCAGCAAATTTACTGACAGGGGACGATGCAGATGCTTGCAAAGCGCAAGCAAAGCAGATTTTAGAATTCTCGCGTCCGTCAGGGTATCCGAATGTTAAAGACGGCGGCGAGGTAAGAACTACAGGAAAGCGGTCCACCCGTGAGGAATTCGCGGAGTGGTTCAACGCACAGTAATTTTTTGGAGGTATAAAAATGGCAGGTATTCCCACAAACAGAACAAACATTGCACTTCCGACTGATGTCAGTCAGGAGATCCTTGCAAAAACACAGGAAGCATCGGCAGTTATGACGCTTGCACGGCAGATTGCACTCCCCGGACGCGGCACAACTATTCCGGTGATCACATCTGATCCGGTCGCTGCATGGGTCGATGAGACTAACGAAAAGGCCGTATCCAATCCGGGTCTTCAGACAAAGGTCATGCAGGCGTACAAGCTGGCTGTTATTGTTCCGTTCTCTAACGAATTTAGACGTGATGCAGCTGGTCTGTATGACGAACTTGTTCGCAGACTTCCGGGCGCACTTGCGCAGGAGTTCGACAGTACAGTCTTCGGAAATGGCAATGCTCCTGGAAACAACTTTGACACATTCGCAAGCGTAACAGCTCAGAGCCTTGCAACAAATGCATATGCCGGTCTGGTTGCTGCTGATGGTGATATTGCTACTCATGGCGGCGAACTGAATGGTATTGCTCTTTCCCCGCAGGGCAAGGGCGTGCTGCTTGCAGCGGTTGATGACAATAAGCGTCCTCTGTTCATCAACAGCGTTGCAGAAGGTGCTATCCCGATGGTCCTCGGTGCTCGTACTGTTGTCAGCAAAGGCGCATATGTCGCTGGCACTCCGAATACAGTCGGCGTTGCCGGAGATTGGACTCAGGCGGTCTACGGAACGGTTGAGGGCGTCGTGATCGACTTCTCGTCTGATGCGACACTTACTTCCGGAAACAGCACGATTAATCTGTTCCAGCGCAACATGTTTGCAGTTCGTGCAGAAATCGAAGTCGGCTTCCGTGCTGATACAACCGTATTCAATAAGCTGACAGCTTAAATGCGAGGTGTCGAGCATGGTCGAGATGATTAACAAGCTGACCGGCTCATGCATGTATGTTTCGGAAGATCGAGTAGATGAATACAAAGCGGCTGGCCATAAGCTGGCCGCTGATTCTTCGAAGCAGAACGAGCCGAAGGCTAAAAAGACAACAAAGAAGAAGTGAGGTGTCTGGTCATGGCATATGCAACAGTTGAAGACGTACAAGCGCGCATGTCGCGGACAATGACCACATCGGAACAGTCCATTTGCACAACGATGCTTGATGATGCGGCGGTTCTGATAGACGCATACAACGCAGATGCAAGCGCCGAAGCAAAGCTGATTGTATCATGCCGCGTTGTCATTCGTGCGATTGGTGATGGAAATGATCTGAACATTCCTCTCGGCGCGTCACAGGGGAGTATGTCCGCAATGGGATATTCGCAAAGCTGGACGCTTAGCTCGGGTGGTGCGGTTGGTGAGATTTACTTATCCAAAACCGAAAAAAAACTGCTCGGCTGCGGTAATCAGATCGGGGCTTATAGTCCGCTTGAGGATATGGTTTACAAACCGGAGGATCAGCCATGAGAGGGATTACGGTTTTATTGCATGTCAAAACCGAATCAGGATTTGATGAGTTTGGCGCTCCGATCTATACCGATGAAGTTATTCCTGTTGATAACGTGCTCATCGGTGAACCGTCATCGGATCAGGCTATACAAGATTTGAATCTTTATGGCAAACGATTGGCTTATACGCTCGCTATTCCAAAAGGCGATACGCACATATGGACGGATACGGTGGTTGAGTTTTTTGGCCAGACGTTCAGGACATATGGAGAACCGACGCAGGGCATCGAATCGCTGATCCCGCTTTCATGGAATAAAAAAGTAAAGGTGGAGAAGTATGGCTAATGTATTCAAGCTCAATCTTCCTGGACTAAATGAACTCATGAAATCACCGGAGATGCAATCTCATCTTGCCCGCGCTGGTGAAGCGGTCGCGAATGCGGCTGGCAGCGATTATGACCACAAGACATATAAACTTAATTTTGTCGCGGTTGAAAACATCTATCCGAACTCACGGAAGGCCGCGCATGATAACTACGAAAACAATACACTTCTAAAGGCTCTCGGATCAGCTGGGTTGTCTATGAAGTAAGGAGCAACACAATGATTGAAACAACCGTTTTGAACTATTTGAATAATAAGCTGCAAGTTCCGGTCAGAATGGAAGTTCCAGCGAATCCGCCGAAGCGGTATGTCGTTCTGGAGAAAACAGGTTCGTCACGTGAAAACAGGTTGAAAACGGCAACTATTGCCGCTCAATCATACGCGGAGTCACTTGTCGATGCGGCAAAGTTAAACGAAGAAGTCAAAGCGGCATTAGATGACATGATCGAATTAAACACAATCAGCGCATGTCGGCTGAATAGTGATTATAACTTCACCGACACAACGCAAAAGAAATATCGATATCAATGTGTTTATGTGATCACTTATTTGGAGGTATAAAACATGAGTACACAGGCGAATGTAAGCACCGGAAAGCCGAAGATTGGTGGTGCTATTTATCGCGCTCCGCTTGGCACGGCATTACCAACAGATGCAACAACTGCGCTCAACGAAGCATTCAAGAATCTTGGATATGTATCTGAGGACGGTCTTGTCAATTCCAACACAGCGGAGAGCGAATCAATCAAAGCATGGGGCGGCGATGTTGTCGCAAATCTTCAGACGGAGAAGCCCGACACATTCACAGCCACATTTATCGAAGCTATGAATGAAGATGTCCTGAAGGCTACATATGGCGATAGCAACGTATCCGGCACACTTGCTGCAGGGCTGACAATCAAAGCTAACTCGAAGGTTCTTCCGGTGGCTTCATGGGTTGTCGAGATGGTTCTCGGTGATCATATGAAACGTATTGTCATTCCGCAGGGTCAGGTTACAGAAGTCGGAGATATCGAGTACAAAGATGATACCGTAATCGGTTATCCGCTGACTATTTCCGCTTATCCGGGTGGATGGCCTGATGAAAACGATGAGGATACTCACAAAGAGTACATTGTCGAGCAGCGAGACGAGTAATTATTAGCAAAGGAGCATAACAATGATAAAAGGCACAACGCAGACAGGGTTTAAGTTTTCTATTGATCCGGACGCAGTAAAAGACATGGAGTTTATCGAATTGGTAGCAGATGCCGAAGAAAATGGATTACTGCTGCCGAAGATGATCGAGCACATTCTCGGCAAAGAGCAAAAGAAAAAGCTCTATGATCATGTACGCAACAGCAAAGGCCGTGTCATGGTCGAGGATGTCAGCGAAGAAATCAAAGATATCTTTAATGCCATAAGTTCGGAAAAAGAGACAAAAAACTGATAACGCTTGCTGTCATGTTTGGGATCGATCGGGATGCGGTGATCTGTGATTTGGCTGAGACATATAACGTGCTGGATTACAGATCGCTCCCGGTCATGACGTTGGCAACACTTGCAGCTGGTTTACATGATGATTCGCGAATCAAAATGAAGCTTGCCGGGATGCGTAGAGTTGCTCCGACATTCCTGAATGTACATGTTGCGGATGCGTTGTCATTGATCTTGACATCGCTCTCAGGCTCTAAGAAGAAGCCGACATTGTACAGGGAACTCATGACAGACAAGCTACCAGAGAGATCAACAGGATTCTCATCGATTGAAGAATTCGAAGAAGCACGGAAAAGGTTTTTAAGAGATGTCTGATTTAGGTCAAGCATATGTTCAAATAGTCCCGAAAGCAACGGGCATATCGAAGAAGATCGGCGATCTGATTACTCCAGGCAGCCAAGAAGCCGGAGAGAAGGCCGGATCGAGTATTGCCAGCGGTATCAAGAAAGCTATCGTTGCTGCCGGTATCGGTGCGGCTGTAGTCGGCACGATAAAGAGCGCGATCGAAGAAGGCGGAAAGCTACAGCAATCGTATGGCGGTCTTGAAACGATTTACGGCGATGCTGCGGAAACTGCGAAGCAATATGCGAAGGAAGCGGCAAAGGCCGGTATTTCCGCGAATGATTACGCGGAGCAAGCTGTCAGCTTCGGTGCGTCCTTAAAGCAAGCATTCGGCGGTGATACTACAAAAGCAGTCGAGGCGGCCAATACTGCGATCATGGATATGACCGATAATGCTGCAAAGATGGGCACTCCGATTGAGAGCATTCAGAATGCATATCAGGGATTCGCGAAGCAGAACTATACCATGCTTGATAACTTAAAGCTTGGTTATGGTGGTACTAAAACCGAGATGGAGAGGTTGCTTGCGGACGCTGAGAAGATTTCAGGCGTTCACTATGACATCAATAATCTCGGCGATGTGTATGATGCGATTCATGTTGTTCAGGGAGAGCTTGGACTGACAGGCGTTGCAGCGCAGGAAGCATCCGAGACATTAGAGGGATCGTTTAACGCTATGAAAGCGAATGCGAAGAACTTACTCGGAGCGCTTGCAATGGGAGAGGATATTCAGCAACCGCTAAACGAACTGGTCAAGTCCGTCGGTGTGTTCCTGAATAAGAACCTCATTCCGATGATTGTGAACGTCATCAGCGCACTTCCGCAAGTCATTGCAACGATCATCAGTGAGGGGATTCCAGGATTAATTAGTACATTATCAACTTTTATTCCACAAATCGTGACAGCTATCCAAGAAGGTTTGCCGCTGATCCGAGAAGCTTTTATTAACGTTTTTACAATGCTGATGGCAAGCTTCGAGACAAACGGTCCGGCAATGATTCAGGATATTTTGAATTTTGTTATACAGATCGCTCAAGGCATCCTTGCGCAGATCCCGACATTTATTTCGATGATCGGAACATTTTTGACAACGATCGTCAATGTCTTGATTGCGTCAATGCCGATTATTATCGATGCGATCAATCAGATCATTACCGCGATTGTGCAGTACATTCCGATAATCCTTCCGCAGATGATTCAGGTTGGTATCACGTTATTTACTGCGTTGGTGGATGCGCTTCCGCAGATTATCGAACAGATTCTTGCAGTTCTTCCGCAGATCATTGATGCAATCGTGCAGCTGATTCCGGTCATCTTGCCGCCGTTGGTAGAAGCAGGAATTACATTGTTTACTGCACTTGTCGAGGCATTACCGCTTATTATTGGCACAATCGTTGAGGCATTGCCGCCGATTATTGATGCGATTATCACAGCGGTTGTTGAGAATTTACCACTTATCATCGATGCGGGTATTACGTTGTTTACAGCGTTGATTGAAAACCTGCCAGTGATTATCGATACGATTGTTGATGCACTTCCGCAAATATTAGATGCGATCATCGGGACCCTTGCTGATAATATCGATTTGATTATTAATGCCGGTGTGCAGCTGTTTATCGCACTGGTCGAGAATCTCCCGAAAATCATCAAAGGGATTGTCAAAGCGATCCCGACAATCATCAGCTCTATCGTTGATGCATTTGCGAATGCTTGGGATATCATGTCAGATGTTGGTCTTGATTTGATTAAGGGCTTATGGAATGGTATCAAGAATGCGGGCGATTGGCTGTGGGATAAAATCAGCGGTTTTCTTGACGGCATCTGGGATGGCATTTTGGATTTCTTCGGAATTGCATCGCCGTCAAAAGAAATGGCATGGATCGGCAAGATGATTGATCAAGGTCTTGCCGGAGGTATCCTCAGCGCTGAAAGCACGGTTATGAAAGCAACAAATCAGCTTGGGACCGGCATCATGTCAGCTATGGGCAACGTTACAAACGGATTACAACCAGCGTTTGCCGGTGATTTTAATGTGCGTGCAAATGGGGATGATTCGTTCTGGGGACGTGCTGATTCTGTTGGTGATTCGATTGTCAATGGTATGGCTACAATTGCAGCAGCTAATACAGGCGGTCAGGGTGATATTGTGATTCCGATCTATCTGTATCCAAGCGGTCCGAAAATGGGTGAGGAAACTGTCAAGATGTACGACACGTATAAGAGGCAATTAGGATGACATCGAAACAATACGATACGATCAGAGTATTTAGCCCGGAAAGCACACAGAGCGTGACATATCACGGAAAGCAGATAGCGGTAGAGGCTACAAGCATGGCAGTTGTTCCTTCTGCGAAAGTAGACATAACTGCGATTCAGTATCTAAATGGGTATGACTGTCCGTGGGCGGCAGGAGCCGGTGATAATTTGTTGCCGTTTCCATATACCTCACAGACGATGACGAGGAACGGTGTGACGTTTACCGTGTCTTCTGACGGGACCGTATCTTTAAGCGGAACGGCTACACAGAACATCACATTTTCACTTTGGTATAACATCGGTACCGCATTAACAGAAGGCGCTAGATATTATATATACGGTGATTCAAGGAATTATGCTGCTACTGGTGTCGGATACTTATTAAATAGTGATTATGATGGTCTTGTCTATGATGACGGAAACGGGATCGAGTTTATCTATAGAGGCAATAGAGATGATTTACTCATCGGTCTTTCTGTAGAAAGCGGAACCAACACAAACGGTATGACATTCCGTCCAATGGTCACTACTTATTCTAAGAGAGGAAGTAATTATTCTCCGTATTCGAATGTCTGCCCCATCTCCGGAACGTCATCGCTCAATCTGTATGATCGCGTAGATATGTCCACTTCATACGAAAGGATTTACACAAAAGCGCTTGGCCGTACCGTCTATGATGGCACGTTTGAATTTGTCAGCGGGGCATTAGTATCTAATTATGGAATTATCACGCTTACTTCATCAGCTCAAACGTGGACAATGGATAGCGGCACAGCGACACGCGGATTCTACGCAGATATCTCCGCAATGCAAGACATACAACATGCGTCATATGATACGACAAAATGTATATCATCTCATTTCAAATGGGGAGCACAAACGACGCTTAACCAATTCGGATCATTTTATTATGACGGCGGATCAGTCTATATTTGCGATTTCAGCTCACACTTTGCAAGTTTGGCCGAATTCACTTCTTGGCTTGATGCGGAACAGACAGCAGGGCGGCCTGTACAAATCATGTATCCGCTTGCATCACCTGTGACGTCATCGCTGACAGGGCAAACGATCACTCCGGAGATTGGTCAAAATTACTTTGACACTTCGAATATAGCGGAAGACAGATTTGATATATCGATAGCTATAAATGATGCAGTGGTACTTCCGCGTCCGCTTAATTTTGCGGTGAAACGTGAAGACATCTATGGCGGATCTTACACAACATGTACGGGTGCGACACGAGCGGATCGAATCGGTTGGAAGTATGCCGATATGGATTGGACATGGACAGCACTTAGGCAAGTGGACGTTGAGAAACTGATCGCTATTGATGGAGAATCGGTATTAACATTCGACGATCCGACAAGCGATGCCATTGAGGAAACGATCATCAGGAATTCAGTTGTGTCTATGCGGAATCGGCACAAGTTTGAAGGCGAATATTGGTGGAGTGACGTGTCGTGCTCGATCAGGTTCCTTGACTCTCATCCTATAGGTGAATAAGCATGAGTGCAATTGATACTCAAAATGCAAAGAAATTAAGAGATGCAATGCAAGTATATATCACGCTTGATGCGATTGATGATGACATTGCATTGAATTTAAATTCTTATCAATATTCTCCGAAGATATACGATTATACATCAATTCAGCAAGAATACCCAATGAGGTTAATTGCTGACTTGTCCAGAGGAGGATTCCCGCTTGATGATACGCATGAATTATATGATTCGACTGTTGCTGCATCAGCGGCCAATGGCAAGATTGGGATTCGAGGTAATGTCGGAAACCGCGTCGGGCTTAGAATAACAAGCTCGATCAATATCACATCATTGACCGTCATCGTAGAGAATGCATCAACAGTGACATATAACGGAGAAGAGTATGACGCGACAAGTGGATCCGTAACAATTCCGACTGGAGAGACAACCTCAGCCATTCTGTATTTTGCTCCAAGTTCATCAAGCAGAAGAATTCAGATTGCATTAATCACATCAGGCTTCACTCTCAATTTTACAAATGAGGATCTAATCAGCGTCAACTTGTCATTGCGAGCTGATTTGAAACCGATTGATCCGGCATTCCCTGAATCAGAGATTGAGGTCAGGGCATATTATGCGGATGATATATCGCAGATGATGTCAACCGTCCGCGATGATAAGCCGATCTTATATCAAGCAGGATATGAGGGTGATTTGAGTCCGGTCAGGAAGTTCTATTTGTCAGAACCGGCAACATGGAATGACCGAGTGATCACATTCAAAGGTACGGACGCTGTTTCGAAAATGAATAAGGAAACATTCCCGTTCTTCATTGGTGAAGTTAATACGGGAGTTATTCCGACATCGAACGTGCGCGGAGTATTCCGCAGATTATATTCCGCAATGGCGGATCAAGTTGCAATGGCGGGCGTTGAGCTTGTTAACTACGAAGAACCTCCAGCAGAAACAATCGACTCTTATGAAACGGGGGGAAATATCTGCTCAATAGTCAAGCGGCAATCACAGAGAGATTTCTTTGCGAATTTCATTAATTTACTGCACTTTAATTTCTTATCGGGCGAATTCAGTATTGGATCATTCTGGCCGACATATGTCGATGCCGGTATCCCGACATTGTACTGGACGAAGCCATCTGTTAAATGGACGATTAGCGAGAGTGAGTGTGGCGATATCAGTGAACATTCTGATCGAAAGTATGCAAGCATTACATTCCCGACAGCAGCTGTTCGAACGATAGGCCGCAGCACTATTAAAATGAATGGCGGCGGTACTGCTTTCAAATATAGCGGTGCAGCACTTGAGTATGGGGATTATTCAACATTTCAAATATGGTATGCTGGTACGCCTTCGATATTCCGCACGGAAACTGATGATTTCTTAGATTTGCCGATAGATCCTCAATGGGGCGGAGCACATCCATATTTAGGCAGTTGGATATATGGTCGCGCTCTTTATGATCGAGGTGTCGAAAGCAACAAAGAATTAAGTAATATAAGGTATGCTCCATTTTTTAATTGGGTTGGTTGGTCAGATATTAGAGATAACTGGCCATCAGACACAGACGAAACAACGCTATCTCTTGAGACATATGGGCGCGGTTTTAATGTCAATGAAGGCACAACAAAGTATACCAGGAATGTCATTGGTGTTGATGTATCCGCGAGCAAGACGGGGTGGAATGGCCTCATGAAAGTTCGGGCTGCAAGATACTATATAGAGCTTGCACCCAAAAAAGCACTTGAAAATCTGTTGTATCGCTCGAACGAAACAGGGTCGTTCACCTGGAAGGGTGATCCGCGAATGCAGCCGCGAGATTTCTTCACTTTCAACCGGCTGGACGGCACTCAGGAAGTGTGCACGATTGAATCGATCAGCTTGAGGCATGAAGGAGGCGGAACGGTTGCAACAATAACCTATCGGAAGGGGATGATCTAATTGGCAGCAACGTGGAGAACTCCGGTAACAGATCGGACGGACGGAACGGCCATGATGACATACGCCGACATGAACCGAATAACGGAGAATGTGGCATTTTTGCAAGAAGCGATATATGGTTCGGCCAGTATTTCTAAGACATCATGGACAGCGAATGATATCATCGAGCGATCGTTCTGGGAATCAATGTTAGACATGATCAGAGCACTTGCCAACAATGTGCATATCACAGTGTTGACCATGACAAATGACATGCTCTGGAGCAATATCAATAATGTCGAGACGCTTATTTTGAACGTATTCAATACGTTAAGCGATCTCGGCATTACTGATTTCACGGTTAATAGCACATCGATCGTTGTCAATGATGTTGCGGAGCTGTCCGATGATGATCTCTTAAGTGCGGCAACAATATCAAAATGGAATGATATATTAGGGAGTTAAATCATGGTAGTAGATGTTACATATAACGGAAGTTCTATTGTCACTAATAATGTAGCGGTGCTAACTGATTCTACGTTTTTGACAGCAGCCACCATAGCAAAATGGGATGCAATACTCGGGAATACAACAGCGAGCGTGTCCAGTTTGTCATCGGGCAGGATGTCTACAAATGCGGAATCAAACAACATGGAGGATATCTAACATGCAAAGAATTTTAGAAACTCTAAAACATTTTAGGGGGGGTACTCCCGACTAACTAACTTAAAAACCGAAAGAGTCAAAAGGGGGTGGCAGTGATGGCATCCCTTGATCAGATCATTTCGCATATTGGTGACAATACAATCGTTGAGCAAGGCACAAGCGGAGACTGGAGTTATCGTAAGTACGCAAACGGATTTGCGGAGTGCTTCGGCTATTTCGCGCCGACGTCAGGCAATGGCGCACAGCTCGGTAATTTGTACTACAGAACCTACACGGTCAACAGCAATTTCCCGTTTGCGTTCACTGAAAAGCCGACGCTATTAATTACTCCGGCAAGTGCCGCGCTCGGTATCGTGGGTGACGTGACGTATTCGGAAACGCAGTTCACACGGTACGACACGTACAGAGGCAACGGCGGTACAGTAGGTAGTGCGGTAAGCGTGCACGTGTTCGGTAAGTGGCAATGATTTCTTTTTTGGCTCTTTCTCAAATTCAAAAGAAAGGGTCAAACTATGGCGAATTTAGATCAGATATGTGATTATTTGGCAGACCATGCAAAAGATTTAGAACGAGTCGAAGTAAAAGTCAATAATATTTCCGGTTCTTCATCTTGGAGCGGAAAATATTATATAGACGTAAACGTATCGAGTTATATCCCCGCAGGAAAAACAATGCTGTCTGTTTGTTTTGGCTCCGCAACAAATGGCGGTGCCGACACTGTTTTTCTTCAGGACGAAACAACAATCCGATTACTCAAAAGTAAATCTTTAAATGGCGTGACGCAAACAGTTTATTTATTATGTGGTACAGTTTAACGAGGTTTACATCATGAACCGCATAAGGTGATTATATCGCTGAATAACATCAACACTCGCACGCGTGGGCGTGCTTTTATTTTGCGCAAAGGAGAAATCATGGAAACAAAAATGTACTGGATACGGACAGGCTATGAGGTCGAAATCTACAAGGAGATGCTCCATTGCCCCGCTTGTCGTTGCGACGTGATATGTGATGTCGGAACAAAGGACGGATGGAAAGAGCCTACCTACTGCCCGAACTGCGGAAAGAAATTAGCGGAGGATTAAAGATGCGTGAATTTTGGAAGAAATGGATTAAAGCAGCCGCGATCAGAGCGGTCAAAACAATCGCACAGGCAGCGGTTGCATCAATCGGAACTGCGGTTGTGATTTCAGAAGTAGATTGGAAGTATATAGTGTCAGCCTCATTATTGGCTGGCATTCTTAGTATTCTGACGAGTCTTGCAGGACTCCCGGAAGTAGATAAGGAGAACGACAATGGATGACAAAGACATCATCATCGAAGAAGGTGTCGAGACGACACAGGAAACACTCGACGAGATTACAAACGGCAAAGGGGATGACGAATAATGGCATATAGTAACAGTTCACTCGCAAAGGCTGCATATCTCAGTCCGAACCACTCCGGCACTCGTACACACTCAATCGATCGGATTACTCCGCATTGTGTGGTCGGTCAGCTATCAGGCGCGGGGATCGGTGGATGCTTTAGATCAAAGTCAAGACAGGCATCATGCAACTACGGCATCGGAACCGCCGGAGATATCGTTCTAATCGTCGAAGAAAAGAACCGCTCCTGGTGCTCATCTTCGAATGCTAATGATCAGAGGGCGGTCACGATCGAATGCGCATCAGATACAAAGCATCCGTATGCCATGAATACGAATGTATGGAATAGCCTTGTAAAATTGTGTGTGGACATTTGCAAGCGGAACGGCAAAAAGAAGCTAATATGGTTCGGGGATAAAACGAAATCATTGAACTACAATCCAGCTCCGGCCGAAATGGTACTGACCGTGCATCGGTGGTTTGCTAATAAAGCATGTCCGGGCGATTGGTTGTATTCAAGACTTGGCACTCTCGCAACCGAAGTCACGCGTCAACTCGGCGGTGGATCGGCTACTCCATCCACTCCATCAAAGCCGTCAACTCCGGCATCGAAAAAAGGTAAGACCACTCCGCAGTGGGTCGGAGAAGTGACAGCAAGCACTCTGAATGTTCGAACGGGTCCCGGAGTGTCATATAGCAAGCTTGCAAATTATCCGCAGCTTGGCATCACAAACAGAGTAGACGTTTGCGATACGGCAAAAGCATCGGACGGCGGCACATGGTACTATGTCAGGATTGCAGCTAAATATTATGGATGGGTAAACGCAGCTTATATCAAGAAAGCAGGATCAAGCGCAGCGAAACCGGCTGCATCGTCCGGGTATAAGACGTGGGTCGGCAAGGTCACAGCTAACCGTTTGAACGTCAGGACGGGTCCAGGTACTGGTTATAACAACCTCGCATCGTATCCGAAGCTTGGATATAGTAATTTAGTCGATGTTATCGGAACCGCAAAAGCGAAAGATGGCTCGACGTGGTATAAGATCAGGATCGCGGGTAAGCACGTTGGATATGTTCATTCCGCATATCTTAGTAGAGCGTAGAAATCAGGTGTCATCATGGGGGCAATGATATTAACAATAGTCGGAGCAGTTTTAGCATCTCAAGCATTATTCGGATTCATTCAATTCATGATCACTCGGCGTGACACTAAAAAGAACGTGTATGGCAAGCTGACAACTCTTGAAAAGGATGTTCTGCGAACACAGTTATTGTTGTTAATCCTGATGCGTCCGAAAGAGCAACAGGAGATCATGACGATTGCCGAGCATTATTTCGGTAAACCGCCGAAAGGATTAAACGGAAACTGGTACATGACAAGCATATTCAACAAATGGCTTCTTGATTCTGATATCGCTAAGCCGGAATGGTTTATAGCGAAAGCATAAGATCACCTACTTTTGTATAGCGCATGAGGTGTCACAGCTTCGTGCGTTCTTTCCGGTTTTTCAGCCGGTGAAACTCCTTTGCATGGCGGGCGGTTCTTTTTTGTGTTCTTTTTCGGCCGTCCGCAATACTTCTGGTGTAGGGTCGTTGATGATGTTGGCGCACATCAGCGGCCCTTTTTTCGTTTGCATTTCATTTGCACTTTGATCGTCAAATATGATAAAATCAGGTCAAATTTGAACGTTTTCGGTCAAATCTGACACTGTTCAAAACATCAAAAAACCGCGCAATTACGCGGAATATGCGTATTTACGCGGAATCTTGAAAAAGTGGAGCATACGGGATTCGAACCCGTATTCATTGTTGATATTTACAGGTTTTATCGGGTGTCCGTTTGCATTTTGTTTGCACTCTGATCAAAAAATGATGCTGCCTGGTCTGCTGCTCGCAGCTCAAAATCATCCAAAGTGTCTCGGTAAACCGCATTCAAAACATGAGTTGATTTCCATCCTCCGAACTTCATTATGTATTGATCTTTAACTCCGATCGCATGAAGCGCGGATGCGTAGTAATGCCGGAGGTCATGGAATCGGCAACTCATTCCGAGCTTATCTCTTAATTCCGTAAATCTTCGAGTAATTGAATTTAAACTGATCGGGCACACACGGCCTGACTTACCGTTGATTTGTTGGATGACCACATCAGGCGCGGTGACATATCGATCTGATGAGTATGTCTTCGGGGACTTGCTGACAATTCTTCGATTATCGTCGTAAACATATGATTTGTTGATGTGGATCATGTTCCCTGATATGTCTGAGTCTTCGAGAGCGGCGATTTCTCCGCGCCGGAGTCCGCAAAAGGCCGCTAACATGATCGCGGTACGTAAATTGTCTCCTGCGGCCTCACAGAGCGCGAGAACGTCATCGGTGGTCGGTACTGAGTATTCTATTTTTCTACTTTTCGGTAAAGTCACGTTAAATCTCCTTCCTGATGCTTGATTAACGGCGGCTGATATTAATCCATATGCATTTCGAACTGATTTCGGGGAGTGTGTTGCGGCCATGAGGTTTATTTCCGTTTGCATCCGCTCCGATGTGATCTCATTCGTCGGTACGGTCATTAATCGCTGGAAGTCAAGCCTCCTGATTTGCTCATAGCGTGCTACAGTGGACGGAGAGAGGACATTCCGCTTCGATGCTATATAATTGTCGATCAATACACCTAACGGAGCGTGTGGCACATCTGACGCGTTCTGACGATAAGCCTCGGCCATCTTGCGCAGTTCGGTTTTTGATTTATGCGTGAACGACCTCCGGACACCGTTCACCTGCACTTGAGTTGTCCATGCTCCGGAGGGGAGTTGTCTAATTTTCATGGTATTTGTCCGATTCTAATAGAGTGTCGATTCGTTCTGATATTTTAGCGCGGTCAATTTCGTCAAGTTGATCCAATTTTGAGAGCATGGAAGCATACATGGCCATCCGTTTTGCATGTTCGGTGTTGTCTTCGATTAATTCTGATTTGAATACGTCAAAATAATCAGCAATTCGCTGGAGCTTGGTAGCACGGGGAAATGCTATACCTTGCGTCCATGTGTTAAATGTCTGCGGCAATACTCCGACAGCCTTTGCAGCTTCAGCTTGTGAAACTCCTTTTTCACTCAATAATCGTTTCAGATTCATACTGAATGTTCTGTTCTGATTCTTCATGATTTCTACCTCCCACATCATTATTTTAGTATTGAAATCAAAACTAATCAATAATTTTATCAAAAAATATTTGATTTTCTATTGACATCAAATTATATTTGATTTATTATTGATGCGAAGGAGGAATTATTACATGGCTAAAAAAATAAAAATAAGCCTCGCGGCAGCTCGCGTAAATGCGAATATGACGCAGGCGGATGTCGCTGAGATTCTCCACATTACACCAAACACGGTTGTTAATTGGGAGAAGGGGCGGACATCTCCAACCATTAGCCAGGTACAAGAACTTTGTCGAATGTATAAAATGCCGTTTGACGCTATTTTTGTGCCTGAGATATCAAAATAAATTTGATCGGCTCCACTTCAAAGCCGCATGAGCGTAACTTGTCAATCGAATATTTATGGAATGACTGGAAGGTCCATAAAGATATTCATTTTTTGCGTGCACAACAAAAAATAACAACAAAAGATTTTTAAGTGGGAGCTTTTAAGAATCAATTTCATGCGGCTCTGTGGTGGAGTCGGAAAAGGAGTAGGGATGAAACCAGAGGTCTATATTTCAGAAGTGGTCAAGCATATGAAACTGACGGGCGCAACAAGATCTGACATCATTCGGATCACCGGCTGGTCGATCAGTACTTGTCAGAGGCGGTTCGCGCATCCGGAGACGATTACATTAGGGGAGCAGCACACAATCAATTCATATCTTGGCATCAAGTAAGGAGGGAGAGCATGGAAGCATTATTAATCAATGTCGGAACACTTGTAGCGATTGCTGGTATAGCGTTTAGTATCACGCTGTTCATGTTGGGTGCTGTTGTGTTCATTGACAATGGCAGGAGGTGGTTCAGGTGAGCAGCGAGAAGACGGTAGCCGAGCAGCTTGCAGAAGTATGTGAAGAAATTTGCGATCATTATTGCAAGTATCCGATCATCTACAAACCGACTGATACGGACGGCATAGATGACGATTATATGCAATCGATGTTCGAAAGACGATGTAGTAAATGTCCACTTCATAGGTTGGTGTGATTATGTACGGGATCAATGAAGATGCATATTGGGATCAATACCAGGTTGCACACGATCCGCATTGGTATGACGCAGACGAAGTTTCCGATGGGGATCAGTGGGATCAAGTGGATATGGAAGTAGATGAAATTTTGTTAGCAAAGAGTGAGTAAATGCAGTATTTAAGACGGTCAGACATTCGGAAGATTGATGAATATGACTTATTGATCGAGGGGATCTGTCACCAAGCCGCAAAGGATTTGTTAGGTAATGACATGCACTGGAAGATCGACGCGATGGAATTCTTCCGATCTGAATGGTTCTTATTGCTGACCGATCTCGACGGGGAGGAAATCATTCAAAGGTTATTAGACAGGGGGTATGAACATGGCACCGATATTGATTAAGGATGTCAGGACAATGGATGAGTTGCAGAACGGAGTAAGACAGTTCTACAAATTGCCGATGAAGTCCGAGCGCGACGAACGGAAGTTCAATGAATGGACGGATGAGGCATTCAGAGTTTTTGGTTTTAGTACAAAGGAGGTAAAACATGGCAATTCCAGTTCTGGTAATGGGAAGAAGCGGATCAGGTAAGACATACAGTCTGAAAAACTTTGATCCGGAAGAAGTAGGAGTTATTTCAGTTGAAAAAGGACGGCTGCCGTTCAGATCCGAGATCAAGGTCCTGCGGATCCCGAAGTATGGAGAAGGCAGCGCAGATGCTAAAAGCTACGGAGCAATCAACCGCGCTAAGTATGTGTGGCTGGAGAACGTGATCGAGAAAGCAAAAGTCAAAAGCGTTGTGATTGATGATTCTCAGTATTTGTTGGTAAATGAGCTGTTCGATCGGGCTTATGAGAAGGGCTACGATAAGTTTGTCGCGATGGCTGCCAACTTCCGGAACCTCATCCACTTTATTAATGAGCTTGATCAGGAGGATAAGATCGTTTATTTCCTCCACCACTCCGAAGCGGACACAGATGGCCGGGAGAAAACGAAGACGATCGGCAAGATGCTCGATGAGAAGCTAACAGTGGAAGGTTGTTTCGATATTGTCCTGTATTGTCAGGATCATAAGTTCTTTACGCAAGCTAATGGACAATCAACCGCTAAATCTCCGGAGGATATGTTTGATCTGGAGATCCCGAACGATTTAAAGGCAGTTGATGAAAAAATCAGGGAGTATTACGGATTATGACAAAAACTAACTTAGAACTTCTCGAATGCATGATCGGTGGTCTTCAGGAGATAGCCGCTGATATCGGAGCGGATCAGAATGTTCCGCCAGGACTAATCGCAGAAGCGTTCAATATCAGGAATAGGATTTCAAAATTAAAAAATGATTTAGAAGAGGTAACGAAAGAATAAGGCGTTGGAGGAATTCTAATTATGAGACTTACTTCAGACGAAATGCCAAATGTAGCAAATACAGTTGCGGCATTACTTAAAGATTCGACAAAAGATACTCCGTATCCACGCGATTTACTTGCTAAAAATGCGGGGTTATCAGTTGGTCAGCTTTCAACAGTCATCAAGTATATGCGTAGATGCTCTGAAGAAAATCTTGAAAAATTCATCAAATGGTATCCGCTATCTTGCAAGCGTGGTTATTACTTGGCTGAATCGTGGAATGATTTACTGCCATGTTTTATAACTCTTTTCCAATGGAGTGAATCACTGAAACGAACGATCGAGCCTATGAGAATAAAGATGGATAAAGAAGGAATTGATTGGCGTTCATTTCTATTCACAGACATGTCTGGAAATGATGACGATGACATTGTTGAAGAAATAAACAAAGACACAGCATGGTTTTTAGATGATTAAGGAGGAATTTCAATGAAGCGGATTGACATGACAGAAGTACGCGAAGCAGGAGATTTCAGCAAACCGGCAGCAGGACCGTACATCTGCAAGATCACGGCAATAAAAGATGTGGAAGATCGCGAATACTTAAAGATCAGTTACGACATCGATCAAGGTGAATTCAAAGGCTATTATACGAAAGCAAGGGAGAGCCATCCAGATTGGGAATGGATGGGTGCATACGCAAGATCATACAAGCCGACAGCACTTGGAATGTTCAAACGGTTTTGTAGTGCGGTAAGCAAAAGTAATGGCAACTTCGTGTTTGACGCAGGCAATGTCAATAGCGATGAATCCACATTGATTGGAAAGCAGCTTGGCATCGTATTCCAGGAAGAAGAATACTATTCCAATTCAGGCGATAAGCGCACACGTTTGATTGTTAATCATGAATTCCCCATTGATAAGTTGGCGGAGCAGAAAACGCCAGAGCCAAAACGACTGCCCGAAGCACGTCCAACATCAGATTTCAGCGTTGACGTTCCTGCTGGCACTGATGAAGAGATCCCATTTTAATGTACATTCAAGAAGATACAAGACAACAGGCGGGTAAGCACGATATTAAACATGCCTATTTTGACGACAACAAGATCGGCGTGGTCCGATGTAAATTACCGTTCGGTGATTACGCTCCGGTTCCGCCGGTGTCGATAGACACGAAGGCCAATATCGATGAAATCGCCGCAAATATATGCGGTAAAGAGCACAAACGTTTTATCAATGAGTGCAAAGCTGCGAGAGATGCAGGATGTCAGCTAATCATATTAGTCGAGAACGATGTCGGGATCAGCGATCTCGAAGAGGTCCATAAATGGATTAATCCGCGTGTGATTTACTCGCCAAATTGTGTACAGGGGCCACGATTACAGAAAGCAATGGAGACTATATCTGATCGGTATGGAGTGCAGTTTTTGTTCTGTGCTCCAGCCGAATCAGGAAAGCAAATAACGGAGATACTAAGTAACTATGACAATGGAAGAGGCGGCAATCGAATATGCGACAAAGTATAAATGGGCTATATTTCCTGTTCGCCAATCTGATAAAAAGCCACTCACTCCACACGGATGCAAGGATGCAAAGCGAGACATAGGAGCGATCAAGTTCTGGTGGAATAAATACCCGGACGCATCGATCGGAATCGCTACAGGTTCAATGTCTAACCTCATAGTGATTGATCTCGATCTGGATGAAGACAAAGGTCTTGACGGTTATGAAGAATTAAGACGATGGGAGCATGATAACGGTGAGTTTCCGGAGACAGTTCGCTCCATTACAGGGCGAGGCGGCAGCCATATCTTTTTTCATTACACCGGAACTGATATCACAAACCGCGCAGGAATCCTTGACGGAATAGATGTACGTGGAGAGGGCGGATACATTATCGCTCCGCCGTCCGTTCATCCAAACGGCACGGAATATCAATGGGAATATGCGCCAGATGAGACTCCAATCGCAGAAATAACTGAAACGGTCAGACAGTTTTTGTCTATCGGCCATGAGAAAGACGGAGAAGAGTTTTCGCTTCCAGCCACTATCCCAAATGGTAAGCGCAACGATACGTTGTACAAACTATCCTGTTCGCTTCAATCTAAGGGGCTTCCAGACTCGGCAATTTTTGCAGCTGTCAATGAAACAAACATGACGGCGTGTGAGACACCAATGGATGTGGATGAAGTAAAACAAGTTGTTGCGAGTGCACTCCGGCACCACAAGGGCGAGCTGGATGTGATCGAGAAGGGGATGCCCGAATGGAGAGAGCCGAAGATCCAGTACAAGGTGGACAAGGACGGCAACATTACAGATAAACCGATTCAATCAATCAAGAATGCTGCGGAAGCGATTGAGTTTGATAAGTCGTTATTCGGTCGGATCAGATACAACGAAATTGCATATGCGCCAAACGTTTATGGAACACTCCCATGGCGACAGGGGCGCGGATGGCGCGAATGGACTAACATCGATGATGCTAACTTGAAACTATACATCGAAAACAAGTACGGCATTAAGGATATGACAAAGATCATGGATGCGCTCACAACAGTTAGTAGCAAGTACAAGGTTAATCCGATTAAAGATATGCTCGAAGAATGCTATGAGCGATGGGATGGCAACAAACACATTGAAAATCTATTGCCAGCCATGCTCGGAGCGGATAAGACGGAATATACAACCGAAGTTATGAAGCTGTTTATGCTTGGAGCAATTCGACGGATATATGAACCTGGATGCAAATTTGATTACATGATGGTTCTGGTCAGCGGTCAAGGTACAGGCAAATCAACATTCTTACGGCTGCTGACAATGAATGATAAATGGTTCCATGACAATTTCAATACACTGGACGGGGACAAAGCATTCGAAAAACTACGCGGTATATGGATTGCTGAACTTGCGGAGTTGCAAGCTACAAAGCGCACGAAGGATGTGGAGACGATCAAATCATTCATAACATCGAGAGTTGATACGTATCGCGCTCCTTACGAACGACGAACAGAACAGCGTCCGAGAATGTCTATCCTCGCCGGCACATCGAATCCTGTTGATTTTCTGACAGATCGAACAGGCAATAGACGATTCCTGCCGGTAACGTGCGGGATCCGTCCGATAGCATTCGACATCTTTGAAAATGAACTTGCAACTAAAGCAGAGATGGCGCAGGCGTGGGGCGAAGCAATGGATCTGTTTTACCAGGCGAATGATAAGCCGTCACTTGTCTTGCCGAAACGCTTGCAAGATGCCGCGTTGGAGATGCAGACGGCATATCTTGAAGAGGATCCGGACATTGGATTGATTCAAAATTATCTTGATACACAAACCGAAGTAGATTGTGTTTGCGCAATAATGCTGTGGCGAGAGGCGC
>Ga0326513_10000683_pt1 | contig 28935 bp, 24 predicted proteins | sample 2_2465_0518_D_FD_203654 | JGI IMG/M metagenome (GOLD analysis project Ga0326513, IMG submission 203654) | Bovine rumen microbial communities from UC Davis, California, United States - 2_2465_0518 | ecosystem: Host-associated > Mammals > Digestive system > Stomach > Rumen | place: USA...
AAAGAATGTATGGCTTTCACTTGATTTTCTGCAAGCGGAGGCGTGAACCGCAATGCGCGTCAGCAGGACAAATGTCCGCATGCCGCGGTTCACGCCGCATCGAAGCATAAAATCATAGTGAAACCACATTCTTTAAACGCAATTCAGAAGGATCTATGTACTCTCGTATAGTCTGTTATTGATTCACCCCTTACTCCATCTCAGCCGCACTCTTCATCGCCGCACTGATGTTAGCGCGCTTTCTGAGGCGGGGATCGAGGATCTTCTTGCGAAGGCGCAGGTGATGAGGAGTGACCTCGAGAAGTTCATCTGTGTCCACATATTCGATGGCCTGCTCCAGGCTCATGATCCTGGGCGGAACAAGGCGGAGAGCCTCGTCTGCGCTGGAAGAGCGGGTATTGGTCAGGTGCTTGGTCTTGCAGACATTAACGTCGATGTCCACGGACTTGCCGCTCTGACCCACGATCATGCCGGCGTAGACTTCATCGCCGGGGCTGATGAAGAGCTGGCCGCGCTCCTGGGCATTGAAGAGGCCGTAAGTGACCGCGGTCCCTGCTTCAAAGGCGATCAGGGATCCCTGTTTGCGGTAGGTGATGTCTCCCTTGTAGGGAGCATACTTGTCAAAGATCGTGTTCATTATACCGTTGCCCTTGGTGTCGGTGAGGAAATCGCCTCTGTATCCGATCAGGCCGCGGGAAGGAATAGAGAACTCAAGTCTCGTATAGCCGCCGTTTATGACGCCCATATTGAGAAGCTCGCCCTTGCGCTCGCTCAGTTTCTGGATAACGTTGCCGGCAAATTCCTCAGGCACGTCGACAAAGCAGGTCTCCATGGGCTCAAGGAGCTTTCCGTTTTCGTCTCTCTTATAGATTACTTCCGCCTTACTGACCGCGAATTCATACCCCTCGCGGCGCATTGTCTCGATCAGGACAGAAAGGTGAAGTTCTCCGCGTCCGGATACCTTGAAGGATTCCGTGGTATCTGTGTCCTCTACGCGAAGAGAGACATCGGTATTGAGTTCTCTGTAGAGCCTGTCGCGGATGTGGCGGCTTGTGACGTACTTGCCGTCGCGTCCTGCCAGAGGAGAGTCGTTGACACTAAATGTCATGGAGATCGTGGGCTCCGAGATCTTCTGGAACGGAATCGCAATGGGAGCGTCGGGAGAGCAGATCGTATCGCCGATGTGAAGATCGGAGATACCGGATACTGCTACGATGGAACCGATATGGGCCTCATTGACTTCGACACGTGAAAGACCTTCGAACTCATAGAGTTTGCTGATCTTGACCTTGCGCATTACGTCAGGGTTGTGGTGGTTTACGATCACACACTCCTGATTGACTTTGAGGCTTCCGTTGTCAACTTTGCCGACGCCGATCCTGCCGACGTATTCATTATAGTCGATGGTGCTGATGAGCATCTGGGTACCTGCATCGGGATCGCCCTTGGGAGCAGGGATATAGTCGATGATGGTCTCGAACAGGGGCTTCATGCTGGCGCCTACGCTGCCGAGATCCAGCGTCGCGATGCCGGATTTGGCAGACGCGAACACGAAGGGACAGTCGATCTGCTCGTCACTGGCTCCAAGGTCCATGAGAAGTTCGAGGACTTCGTCGATGACCTGAGTGGGGCGGGCACCGGGCCTGTCGATCTTGTTGATGCATACGATCACCGGAAGATCCAGTGCCATCGCTTTGCTAAGGACAAATCTTGTCTGGGGCATAGGTCCTTCAAAGGCGTCAACAACGAGGATGACACCGTTTACCATCTTGAGGACACGCTCCACTTCTCCGCCGAAGTCGGCGTGACCGGGAGTGTCAATGATATTGATCTTGACCCCTTTGTAATAAACCGCTGTATTTTTGCTCAAAATAGTGATTCCGCGCTCTCTCTCGATATCGCCGGAATCCATGACGCGCTCCTGGACCTCTTGATTTTCGCGGAAAACGCCGCTCTGCTTGAGGAGGCCGTCGACCAGGGTGGTCTTGCCGTGGTCAACGTGGGCTATAATTGCTACATTTCTGACATCTTCTCTAGTCTGGATCATTACTTCTCCTTGCATCTGCGGGGCAAATAACGCTGACTATGCCCCTTTTTTCATAATATTAAGGAAACAAAACCGTTTTTCTTCATAAACTGTAACAGTATAGCATCGGATACCGTCCCTTGTAAATGGGAGATATCTAATGTAAAATGGTTAATGATATTATTAACCATGGAGGAATGACAGATGAGCAGAATCATTTTGAAGCTGAGCGGCGAGGCGCTGGCAGGACCCAAGAGTATGGGATTTGACGAGAATACTGTCAGAGGTGTTGCGAAGCAGGTCCGTCAGCTGATAGACGCCGGATACGAAGTAGGCGTCGTTACCGGAGGCGGCAATTTCTGGAGAGGCCGCACGGGCAATGAGATCGACCGCGTCAAGGCGGACCAGATCGGAATGCTGGCAACGGTCATGAACTGCATCTATGTATCGGAGATATTCAGGACAGAGGGAATGAAGACAGTGGTGATGACACCTTTTGCTGTAGGTGCTTTCACAGAGCTGTTTTCCAAGGACAAGGCCAATCAGTATTTTGCCGACGGAACAGTAGTATTCTATGCGGGAGGCACAGGACATCCTTATTTCTCGACAGATACGGGAATCCTTCTGAGAGCGATCGAATCCGAGGCAGACATGATCCTTCTTGCCAAGAACATCGACGGAATCTATGACAGCGACCCGGCGAAGAATCCTGATGCGAAGAGATTTGACACGATCTCCATCGACGAAGTGATCGCAAGGGGACTGCAGGCAGTTGATATGACTGCATCCATCCTGGCCAAGGAGAACCATATGCAGATGCGCGTGTTCGCGCTTCAGGAAGAGAACAGCATCGTGAAAGCGGCTTCGGGAGATTTCAACGGAACCACGGTCACGGCCTGAATGACCTGATCACAACGATAAAGAGCCGGCGTGCCGGAGAATTAAAATAACAGGGAGGTTATTATGAGCAGCGAAAGAGTTAAACCTTATGAAGAGAGAATGGAGAAGACCATTTCCTATCTGCAGACTGATCTGCAGGCTGTCCGTGCCGGACGCGCAAATCCGCATGTGCTGGATAAGATCCGCGTAGACTATTACGGATCACCTACGCCCATCCAGCAGGTGGCTAATGTTTCCGTGCCTGAGGCAAGGATCATTCAGATCGCTCCCTGGGAGAAGAAGATGATCAAGGAGATCAGCCGCGCCATTAACGCATCCGATATCGGGATCAATCCCACTAACGACGGACAGACGATCCGCCTGGTATTCCCTGAACTGACCGGTGAGCGCAGAAAGCAGCTCTCCAAGGACGTCAAGAAGATGGGCGAGGATTCCAAGGTCGCTCTGCGCAACATCCGCAGAGACGGCAATGACGCGTTTAAGAAACTCAAGAAGACAGAGGATCTCTCCGAGGATATCGTGGAAGAGCTTCAGGATGAGCTTCAGAAGGCAACAGAGAAGTACATCAAGAAAATCGATAAGATGATCGAAGAGAAAACTAAGGAAATCACAACGCTGTAATTTGACGGCGTCATAAGACAGGGGTTAAAATTGCAAAACGAACGAAAGATACCCGTTCATGTCGCAATTATCATGGACGGAAACGGACGATGGGCTAAAAAGCGCGGCCTCCCCAGAACGGCCGGGCACGCGCAGGGAGCAAGGGTCGTGGAACAGATCCTTGAGGATGCGGATCACATGGGGATCCGTTACCTGACGGTGTACGCTTTTTCTACCGAGAACTGGAGCAGGCCCGACAGTGAAGTCAAAGCCCTGATGAACCTGCTCAGGACCTATATGAAGACGAGCCTTGCGAAGTGCGCCCGGAATAACGTCAGGATCAGAGTGATCGGCGACAAGAGCAGGCTCGACAGCGATCTCCAGGCATCCATCGCTAACCTGGAGAAGGAGACGGCTTCCAATACCGGAATCGGCTTCCAGATCGCGATCAACTACGGCTCAAGAGATGAGATCGTAAGAGCTGTCCGCAAGGCAGCTCAGAAGGTGAAGGATTCGGGACTGAATCCTGAAGACATCACAGAAGCTATGATCTCGGATGAGCTGGATACAGCAGGAATACCGGATCCGGATCTTCTGATCCGGACAGGCGGAGAGCAGAGAATTTCAAACTTCCTTCTGTGGCAGACTGCATATTCGGAGCTGTATTTCTGTGACGCCGCATGGCCTGATTTCAATAAAGCTGAGTTGGAGAAGGCCGTAGATGCATTTAATAACAGAGAACGCAGATACGGAGGTCTGATCTCATGAAAGAGAGAGTGATCAGCGGCGTGGTCATTGCCGCTCTGATCGTTGGCGCGGGACTGCTGGGGGGATATCCTCTGGCAGTTCTCATCATGGTGTGCTCCATGATCGGTTTTCAGGAACTTGCCCGGGCAACGGCAGTTCTGCAGAGCGAAGAGAAAGTAAATACACTGTCGGGGTTTGTACTCGTAATGACGGCGGTCTACTATGCCGGGCTCATGGCTTTTCAGGCAAGATGGGGCTCAGTGCCGGACCAGTTGGTCCTCGCATCTGATTTCTTTACTACGGTGATCATCATCGCTGCTTTTTTGGGGATCATGACAGTCTATGTCCTTACATTCCCGAAGTTCCGGTCGGAACAAGTGATGGCGGCTTTTTTCAGTTTTGTCTATGCTCCGATACTGATGGCATTCGTATACAGATCGAGAACGCTGCCGTACGGCCTTTTCATGTACGCGCTGATTTTTGTGTGCAGCTCTGTATGCGATACCTGTGCGCTGGCGGCCGGGATGATGTTCGGGAAGCATAAAATGGCGCCTGTGCTCAGTCCCAAGAAGACGATAGAAGGCGCGGTCGGAGGACTCCTCGGATCTGCCGTCTGTTCGGTTATCCTCGCGTATATCCTCAGATCCATATATCCCGAAGCGGATTACAGAATTCAGTTTCTGATCATCGGTGTCTGCGGAGCAATGATCAGTATGATCGGAGATCTTGCGGCTTCAGCGATCAAGAGAAACCACAATATAAAGGATTACGGAAACCTGATCCCGGGCCATGGAGGCATCATGGACCGGTTTGACAGCATCATCTTCACAGCGCCTCTGATCTATATTCTGGGCGTGATCCTGATGGGTACGGCTGCATTGTAAACATAATAGACAAGGGCGGGCATTGTGTTCGCCTTTTTCTTGCTTTTGGCGGCAGGTCAGCCGCATAACTGTTTAAACGGGAGTAGTATATTTTGTTCAGTAATTGGTTAGTCAGTATTTTGATCTTTTTCCTTATTCTGGGGGTTATCGTAATATCCCATGAATTCGGGCATTTTGCCGTCGCGAGAAGAAACGGGATCCACGTCAATGAATTTGATGTGGGCTTTGGACCGACTCTCCTCAAAAAGAGGTTCGGGGATACGGATTTCTGTCTCAAGCTCCTCCCTCTGGGCGGTGCCTGCATTTTCGAAGGGATGGATTCTCTTGATGAGGAGGAGAGGTCGAACCTCTCTCCCGATGCTTTCCCCAATGCGCCGGTGGGAGCCAGGATCGCCACGGTCATAGCAGGTCCTGCGGCGAACTTCCTGATCGGCTATGTTTTTGCCCTTATAATCGTCGCGTTCTGCGGTACGGATCTGCCTGTCATCAATAAAGTCATAGATGATTCCGCGGCCATGGAGGCAGGGCTTATGGACGGCGATACGATCGTGAAGATCGGAAGGGAGAATATTCATCTTTACAGGGAAGTGAGCCTTTACTCAATGATGAATTACGGCGAGCCGCTGGAAATCACATATGAGAGGGACGGGGAAAGACATACTGTAACAGTGACACCCAAATTTGATGAAGAAGAAAACCGTTATTATATCGGAATACTGGGAGCGGGAGAAGCACATGAGTGCTCGGCGCTTGAAGTATTCAAGTATGGATTCTATGAGATCGAGTACTGGATGAAGGTGACATTCAAGTCACTCGGGACTATATTCAGCGGCCACTTTTCCAAAGATGACGTTTCAGGTCCTGTAGGAGTGGTGCAGGTAGTTAATGAAACATACACGGAAGCACAGCCTTATGGAGCTATGACCGTGGTCTTGTCTATGATCAACCTGGCGACACTTCTGACAATTAACCTGGGGATCATAAATCTGCTCCCGCTGCCCGCTCTGGACGGAGGAAGGCTTGTCTTTCTGCTGATCGAAGCAGTGCGCGGAAAGCCGATCCCGCCCGAGAAGGAAGGTATGGTTCACCTTGCGGGCTTTATGGCTCTCATGGCGCTTATGGTATTTGTGATGTTCAATGATATATCAAGGCTTTTCGGTTGAGAAAAGACAAACAGAAATACAAAATGGAGGAGTATCCTAATGGCATACAGAGATCACACAAGAGTTGTAAAGATCGGTGACCGGCTGATCGGAGGAGGAAATCCTATTCTGATCCAGTCTATGACGAATACCCGCACGGAGGATGTGAAGGCGACTGTGGAACAGATCCACAGACTGGAGCAGGCGGGATGTGAGATTATCAGATGTACTGTCCCGACGCCTGAGGCGGCAAGGGCTGTCTCCGAGATCAAAAAACAGATCAGTATTCCGCTGGTCGCGGATATTCATTTCGACTATAAGATGGCGATCGCCGCTATGGAAAACGGCGCGGATAAGATCCGTATCAATCCCGGCAATATCGGCGGGAAAGACAGGATCGCAGAAGTAGTAAGATGCGCCAGGGAAAGACAGATCCCGATCAGGGTGGGCGTAAACAGCGGCTCCCTGGAAAAAAACCTGGTGGAAAAATACGGCGGCGTGACAGCAGAGGGACTCGTGGAGAGTGCCCTTGATAAGGTCGGCATGGTCGAAGACTGCGGCTACGATCAGATGGTGATCAGTATCAAGTCCTCGAATGTAATGATGTGCATCCGCGCTCACGAGATCCTCGCGCAGAAGACAGACTATCCGCTTCATGTGGGAATCACTGAGGCAGGAACACTGATGAGCGGCAATATCAAGTCGGCAGTAGGCCTCGGCGTCATTCTCTATCAGGGAATCGGCGATACGATCCGGGTTTCCCTGACAGGAGATCCGGTAGAGGAGATCAAGTCCGGAAAGCAGATCCTGCGGACACTCGGACTTAGAAAGGGCGGCATTGATGTCGTTTCATGCCCGACATGCGGCAGGACTAAGATTGATCTGATCGGTCTCGCCAATCAGGTAGAGACAATGGTACAGGGATATCCCCTGAATATTAAGGTCGCCGTCATGGGCTGCGCGGTAAACGGTCCCGGCGAAGCAAGAGAAGCGGATCTTGGCATAGCCGGCGGAGACGGCGAAGGCCTTCTTATTAAGCACGGAGAGATCATCCGTAAGATGCCGGAAGAGGAACTTCTGGACGCACTCAAACAGGAACTGGACAGCATGCTCTGATGTGCTGTCACAGGTTCGTGTTCATTGAAGACAATGAAATAGCAAGAGGACTCATTTAGTAATGAAATCTTTTTTTGATGTATTTCCCTCTCTGGAGGTCAAGACAGACCTAAGGGACTATTTTGCCGAGACAAAGGTCGAGAGACTGACGACAAATAAGGACCGCACCCGGATCAAGATCGTCCTCCACTCGGATCATCTGATCCACAAAGACCGCATCTACAGGATGCAGGAGGAAATCTCGAGGCAGGTGTTCGCAGAGAGGATCCGGGAAATCTATATTGATGAGCACTATACGTTAAGCGCCCAGTACACACCTAAACGCCTCATGGAGGAGTATCACGACTCGCTGGTCAGCGAAGTCGGAAGCTTTTCTCATGTCATGGGGCTTTATTTTCGTGAGGCAAAAATTGATTACAGGGAGAACGGCGAGATCGCAATCATATTGGAAGATACCTGCCTGAGCAGGAAACTGGCCTTTTCCCTGGAGGAAGCCCTCAACAGGATCTTCAGAGAGAGATGCGGCGTGCCTTCCGAACTGAAGGTGGAGCTTAAGGCGCGCGAGAAGAAAGCGGCTCCAAAGAGCCCGAGGAGGACAGCCCCTCTGCAGGGGGCGGAGGCGGCCTTCACGATCACAGAGGAAGCAGTGAAGGAGCTTCCTCCCTGGGATCCGAATGCGGCTTCAGAGGGAAAAGCGCAGGAAGATGCTCCCAAACAGAAGCTTTCATTTGTCAAAAAAGAGGAGAGCGCCGCACCTCAAAATGCAAAACAGGGACGCAGGCCTGCCGGAAACAATGCTCAGAACAGCAGCAAAAAGCCTTTAGGCCTCAAGCGCTCGAATAATCCTGATGTGATCTATGGCAGAGAAGTGAATGAGGACGCAATACCGATCAGCGATGTCGTGGGAGAGATCGGGGAAGTCGTAATCCGCGGCAAGGTCCTCTCAAACAGCCGAAGAGATATCAGAAATGAGAAGACGATCGTCAAATTCTCTCTGACTGACTTTACGGACTCGATCTACTGCAAAGTATTTGTTCCCACGCCGCTTGCGGATGAACTGCTGGGTTCCCTGAAAGAGGGAAGCTGGATCAAGGTCAAGGGAGCAGCCATTTTCGATTCGTTCGACAAAGAGGTCTCGATTTCATCGCTGCAGGGCATCATGAAGATCCCTGCCATTATAAAGAAGAGAGAAGACAACGCGGAACTGAAGAGAGTCGAGCTGCATTGTCATACGAAGATGAGCGACATGGACGGCGTATCCGAGTGCAAGGACCTGGTCAAGAGGGCTTATGAATGGGGAATGCCCGCCATCGCCATCACTGATCACGGAAATGTCCAGGCTTTTCCGGATGCCAACCATGTAAGAGAAGCGCTCCTTTCTTCTGAGAATAAGAAAAGAAAAGAGGCGGGACTGCCGCCTGTCGATTCTCAGAAATTCTTCAAGATCATCTATGGCGTGGAGTGCTACTTGGTAGATGATCTTCAAAAGAGCGTAGAGATCGGAGAGAAGGATAGTCTCTCCGATGAGCTTGACGCGCACAAATATGTGGTCTTCGATCTCGAGACAACGGGATTTTCACCTGAGAAGAACCGGATCATTGAGTTCGGCGCTGTCAGAGTCGAAAACGGCGAGATCACCGGCCGCTTTTCTGAATTTGTCAATCCCGGCATCCCGATCCCTTACAGGATCACGCAGCTGACGGGAATAAACGACGATATGGTCATTAAAGCGGATCCGATCGAGAAGGTCCTGCCGAGATTCCTGTCCTTTTCGGAAGGCTGCGTGCTGGTCGGCCACAATGTCGGATTCGACATCGGATTTGTGAGAGAGAACTGCAGGCGTCAGGGTTTTGACTGCCCTTATACGACTGTGGATACTTTGGGGATCGCAAGAGCGATCCTCCCCGGACATGCCAAGTACACGCTGGATGCTGTTGCCAAAATAGTGGGGGTTTCACTGGAAAACCATCACCGCGCAGTGGATGATGCAGAGTGTACGGCAGGGATCTTCAGAAAATTCCTGCCCATGCTGAAGGAGAGAGATGCTGACACCTTTGAGAAGATCAACGCTCTCAGTGACAGCAATCCGGATATCATCAAGAGGCTGAGAACGCATCACTGCGTACTTCTTGCCAAAAATAATACGGGAAGAGTGAATCTGTATTCCATGATCAGCGATTCCCACCTCAAATATTTCTTCAAAAAGCCCAGGATCCCCAAGAGCCTTCTTATGAAGCACAGAGAGGGAATACTTGTGGGCAGCGCCTGCGTGTCCGGAGAATTGTTCGAGGCGCTTTTAGAGGAGCGCGGAGACGAAGCAGTGGCAGGGATTGCCGGGTTCTATGATTACCTGGAGATCCAGCCCCGGGACAATAACCGATTTCTCCTTGAATCTCCGAGAATGCAGGACAGGTACCCCCAGATCAAAACGGAAGAGGACCTGCTCGATCTCAACAGAAGGATCGTAAGGCTCGGGGAGCAGCTCGGAAAACCTGTCGTCGCTACGGGAGATGTTCACTTTATGGATCCCGAGGACGGGATCTACCGCGATATCATTCAGGACGGCCTGGGAATGGCGGACGAAGATCCCGCGCCCCTGTACCTGAGAACAACGGAGGATATGCTGCAGGAGTTCTCCTACCTCGGTCAGAAAAAAGCCGAGGAGGTGGTCATCACCAACACGCAGAAGATCGCGGATATGATCGACGCGATCTCCCCGGTGAGACCGGACAAATGCCCTCCCATAATCCCTCACTCAGATGAGATGCTGACGGAAATCTGCTACAACAAAGCGCATTCGATGTACGGAGATCCGCTTCCAGCCATTGTTGAGGAGAGGCTTCAGAGAGAACTGGGATCCATCATCAAGAACGGATACTCAGTAATGTATATTATTGCGCAGAAGCTGGTATGGAAGTCCGTAGAAGACGGCTACCTTGTCGGATCGAGAGGATCTGTCGGATCGTCCTTCGTTGCCACAATGTCGGGCATCACGGAGGTCAACCCGCTCCCGCCGCACTATTACTGCACGAACTGCCACTTTTCAGACTTTGACTCGCCGGAAGTAAAGGCGTATGCCGGGCGCTGCGGAATTGACCTGCCGCCCAGGATATGTCCCCGGTGCGGCAAACCTTTGAAAAAAGACGGCTTTGATATTCCCTTCGAGACTTTCCTCGGATTCAAGGGAGACAAAGAGCCCGATATCGACCTAAACTTCTCCGGAGAGTACCAGAGTAAGGCTCACGCCTACACAAAGGTCATCTTCGGTCATGAGCAGACATTTAAGGCCGGAACCATCGCAACAGTGGCGGAAAAAACGGCCTACGGCTATGTCAAAAACTTCTTTGAACGCAAGGGCGCCGCAAAGAGGAACTGCGAGATCGAGCGCCTGCTGCAGGGCTGCACGGGGATCCGCCGCAGTACCGGACAGCACCCCGGAGGAATCGTTGTTCTTCCTCTGGGAGAAGACATCAACACATTCACGCCGGTCCAGCATCCGGCCAACGATATGACGACGGATATAATCACTACGCATTTTGATTATCACTCCATCGACCACAACCTGTTAAAACTCGATATTCTCGGACACGATGATCCCACCATGATCAGAATGCTGCAGGATCTTACCGGTCTTAATCCTGTGGATATCCCGCTCGATGATCCCACGGTCATGAGCCTTTTCAGCTCCACAAAAGCGCTTGGCATCACGCCTGAGCAGAACGGAGGGATCGATGTGGGGTCTTTAGGGATCCCTGAATTCGGAACAAAGTTTGTTATAGGAATGCTGGATGATACAAGGCCGACCTCGATGTCGGAACTGGTCCGCATATCAGGACTGTCCCACGGAACCGATGTGTGGCTGGGAAACGCGCAGTCACTGATCCAGAGCGGAAAAGCCACGCTTTCGACGGCGATCTGTACCAGAGATGATATTATGTCGTATCTGATCGGCATGAATATGGACAAATCCCTGTCATTTAAGACGATGGAATCCGTCCGTAAAGGTAAAGGACTGACACCGCAGATGAAGGAAGCGATGGAAGCGGCCGGCGTGCCGGACTGGTACATCGAATCCTGCCTGAAGATCAAGTATATGTTCCCCAGGGCCCATGCGGCAGCCTATGTCATGATGGCGCTCAGGATCGCATACTGCAAAGTATTCTATCCGCTCGCTTACTATGCGGCGTACTACAGCATCAGAGCATCTGCTTTTTCATATGAGATCATGTGCCAGGGACAGGCGCACCTTTTGGAAGTGATGGAGGATTACAGTAAGAGGAAAGACACGCTCACGCCCAAGGAAGCAGCTACACTGGATGACTGCCTGGTAGTGAGAGAGATGTACGCGAGAGGCATTGAGTTTACGCCGATCGATATTTTTACAGCAGGATCGAGAAACTGCAAGATCGTGGACGGAAAGATCATGCCCGCGCTCACCAGTATAGACGGCATGGGTGAAAAAGCTGCGGACGCGGTAGTGGAAGCGGCCAAAGACGGTCCGTTCATTTCCAGGGATGATTTCTGGAACAGGACAAAGGTCCCGAAGACAGTGGTCGAAAAAATGAACGCCATGGGACTGCTGGGAGATCTGCCCGAAAGCAATCAGATCTCACTGTTTGATATTTTGAACTGACGGAGGTAAATATGCGAGGTGCAAAGGACCCCCAAAGGGGAAACGAGAGAAACTATATCCCGAATGACGAGATCGACAGGGAGGAAAAGGCCGACATCAGGCAGCAGAAGAAAGGCAATGCTTTCAGCGTACTTCTGGGTGGTCTTATCGTCATTTCCCTGATCGCGTTCATCTTTATCCTGCTCGACAGCGGGATCCTCTCCGGCGGCGCTGCGCAGACGGTTTACGGGACTCCTCAGCTGACTCAGGAGGAAAAGAAAGCGGCGGAGGAAGAAGCCCGGCTGGCTGAAGAGGAAGCCAAACAGAAGAAGAAGGAAGAGGAAGCAGCTGCGAGAGCGGAAGAAGAAGCGGCCAGAGAGGCTGAAAGAGCGGAAGCTGAGAGGCAGGCTGAGGAAGAGGCGGCCAGGAAAGCTGAGGAAGAAGCAGAGAAAAGAGCTGAGGAAAAGGAAGAAGAATCCGCCCGCAAAAAAGCGCTGGAGGAAGAACAGGAAGTACTTGCCGGAGATTTCATCCTGGCGGAGAGCAATATCCGTTACTATTCCGAGGAGTCGCTTAACAGACTGACCGATAGGGAAGTCCTCTTTGCCCTGAATGAAATCTACGCCAGAAGAGGGAGGATCTTCACCGGAGAGGAGTTCAGGAGATACTTCGAGAGTAAAGACTGGTACAGAGGAACGATCCCCGCAGAAGAATTCGACGCCAATCAGAACGAACGCTTTAATGAGTATGAAAAAGCCAATATCAATGCTCTTGTAAAAATAGCGCAGGAGAGAGGAATCCGCTGAGCGAAAGACGTGAAGCGGCAGAGAGCCTGAAGACACAGTAAACTTCAGGTTCTCTTTTTTTGCAAAAAAAACGAATATACTTGACAAAATAGATTGCGCAAAATATAATTGAATAAAACACAAGGAAATGATTTAGTATTTATAATAAAGGAGAATTGATATGGGAATTTACGATTATGTGATCAAGAACGGCAAGGGTGAAGATGTACCTATGAGTGATTATAAGGGAAAGGTGCTTCTGATCGTCAATACAGCCACAGGATGCGGTTTCACGCCGCACTATGAGCCGCTGGAGAAGATGTATGAGAAATATCACGACAGAGGATTCGAGATCATCGACATTCCCTGCAATCAGTTCGCGGGACAGGCTCCCGAGTCTGACGAAGAGATCCACCAGTTCTGCACGCTCAAATACAACACACAGTTCCCCCAGATGAAGAAGTCTGAAGTGAACGGAGAGAATGAGCTTCCGCTCTATACTTATCTCAAGAGCCAGCAGGGATTCAAGGGATTCGGTTTCGGACCCGCAGCTCTTGCAATGAGTGCGCTGCTCAAAAAGATCGATAAGAATTATAAGAATAATCCGGACATCAAGTGGAACTTTACAAAATTTGCAGTTGACCGTGACGGCAATGTAGTAGCAAGGTTTGAGCCCACGGAAGATATGAAGAAAGTGGACAAGTTTGTGGAAGGACTGCTGTAAAGAATAAGCGGAAATCTGTAAAAATAGAAAAAAGTGCTTGCGTGACCATTTATCATCTGATATAGTAATAAATGCGTCAGGTAAGCGCATATGGCTCGTTGGTCAAGGGGTCAAGACGCCGCCCTCTCACGGCGGAATCATGGGTTCGATTCCCGTACGAGCTACTGGCTGTCAGAGTGATCTGGCAGCTTTTTTAGTGGAAAACTCCGGAAATACACCTTTTTTGGGAAATGACTTGCATTTTCACAAAAAATGTGATAACTTGCATATGTTGAATATGGTACAGTTTAAAAGTGGGCTTGCAAGTCCACTTTTTTGATGTCCTGAAGGTAATTAAATGACCGGACCCCGGTCAAGGAGGAGTATGGCCAATAAGATATCAGGCAGAGCAAGGATTGAAAATGAGGCTGAGAAGCTGACCGAACCTGTAGCTGTAAAGCACGGCGTCCGTATTTACGATGTGGAGTATATTAAAGAAGGCCCCGATTATTATCTCAATATTTATATCGATAAAGATGGGGGAGTTTCCATACTGGATTGCGAAGCTGTGAGCAGAGAGCTTTCCGATAAGCTCGATGAGGCTGACCTGATAAGCGATGCCTATACGCTCGTGGTTTCAAGCCCCGGGCTTGGAAGAACACTCACGAAGGACAGACACCTGCAGAACAGTATCGGCGAAAAAGTGGAAGGCAAACTCTTTAAACCCGATCCGGAAATTGGAGGTAAGGAATTTGAGGGTATTCTCACTGCGTGGGATGCTGCCACGATCACTGTAGAAATCGAAACTGTGCCGAGCTCCGGAGGGAGAAAGAAAAAAAGCAAAGAGATTCAGAGCGGCGAGGCGGACACTCCCCGCGCCCTCGTGATCCAGAGAAAAGATATCGCTGTACTGAGATTATATCTGGATATCTGAAAGAAAGACGCAGACCGGGGATGGCTGCGCACTCAGGAAGAATAGTAAGACTGGTTCCGGAAAAGGAGACGAGATGAACACAGAACTTAAAGAGGCAATTGAGGCGCTTGAAAAAGAAAAAAATATTATGCGCGAGACTCTGTTTGAGGCAATTGAAAATGCGCTCTTAACTGCCTGCAAGAGCAATTATGGCAGAGTGGACAATATCAAGGCGTGGGTGGACCGCGACACTTTCGAGTACTACTGCACGGCAGAGAAAGAGGTCGTGGAGACAAAGGATGATGTGGAGGACAAACTCACACAGATCGCGCTGGAAGATGCGGTAAAGATCAACCCTGCTGTCAGGCCCGGCGATAAAGTGGAAGTGAAGATCAACAGCCAGTCTTTTGGCAGAATCGCTACACAGATCGCCAAGAACGTGATCCTTCAGAAGATCAGGGAAGAAGAGCGCAGCGCCATCTACGATTATTACATCAAGATGCAGAAAAATATTGTTACAGGTATTGTGCAGCGCATTAACGGCGGCAATATCAGCGTCAATCTCGGAAGAGCGGAAGGCCTTCTCAATGAGAAAGAGACCGTGCCCGGCGAGCACTTAAAGCCCACAGACAGGATCAAGGTCTATATCATTGATGTCCGCACCACAAACCGCGGACCCAGGATCCTTGTGAGCCGCACACATCCGGAACTTGTCAAAAAACTGTTTGAGCAGGAAGTTGCCGAGATCCAGGATAAGGTCGTAGAGATCAAGAGCATCGCGAGGGAGGCCGGAAGCCGCACCAAGATCGCTGTGTACTCCAATGATCCCAAGGTTGATGCCGTCGGCGCATGCGTCGGCGTGAACGGAATCCGTGTCAACAATATCGTCGACGAGCTTCGCGGCGAGAAGATCGATATCATTAACTGGGATGAGAACCCCGGCAACCTGATCCAGAACGCCCTCTCCCCTGCCAAGATCGTCGCTGTATTCGCGGATCCTGAGGAGAAGACAGCAAAGGTAGTCGTTCCTGATTATCAGCTGTCCCTGGCTATCGGACGCGAAGGACAGAACGCTCGTCTCGCAGCCAAACTTACCGGCTATAAGATCGACATCAAGAGTGAGACGCAGGCCAAGGATGCTCCCGGATTCCGTTATGAGGATTACGAGGACGAGTACTACGAAGACGACGAATACGATGAAGAGTATCAGGATGACGAGGAGTACTCCGAGGATGCTGAATACTCTGAAGAAGAGTATTCGGATGAAGAAGAGATGGCTTATGAATCTGACGGCGCAGATGAGAGCGCCGAGGAGAACGATACTGAAGAGTGATTGCTGATCCGGGGCAGGAGGTAAAATGCTGGGTAAGATTCCGATGCGCAGATGTACGGGCTGCGGAGAAATGAAGGAGAAGAAAAGTCTGATCCGGATCGTCCGCACGCCTGAGGGGGATATTAAACTGGACAGGACCGGGAAGACAAATGGCAGAGGGGCTTATCTCTGCGATGATCCCGCCTGCTTACGCATAGCGCAGAAGAAACGCTCTCTTCAGAGATCACTGGGGACAGCGATTCCGGATGAGATCTTTGATGAGCTTGCCGGCAGATGGGAGGTGTCATCAGATGGATAGACTGCTTTCACTTCTCGGGATTGCCCAGAAGGCAGGAAAAGTCGTCAGCGGCGGATTTTTGTGTGAAAAGTCGATAAAGGCAAGACAGGCGAGGCTGGTGATCCTGGCCGGAGACGCACAGAAGAACACTGTCAGTACGATAAGTAATAAATGTACTTTTTATAATATACCGTTTGGCTTTTACGGAAGCAAAGAGACGCTTGGCCGCGCCATTGGCAAAGGGGAACGCTCCTGCGTTGCTGTGACGGACCAGGGGCTTGCAGATAGTATTAATAAGCTGCTAAGCAGCGGGAAGAAAGAGGAGTAAATGGCGACAGAGAATACAGGTGCAAATGAGAACAAAAAAGCAGGGGAGGCGGCCAGAAAGCCCAGACCGGTTGACGGCAAGACTCCTGTAAAAAAGAAAAAGATCATTATCGTGACGGGAAACAGCAGTAAGGGCCGTCAGAGTTCCGGACAGCGGAGCGCCTACTCAAGCGGATCTTACTCCAGCGGAGCAGCAGGATCCTTTACTTCCGGATCTTCCAGTGCTTCCGGAAGCGGAAGAAAACCCAGGCCGGCCGGACAGGGCGGCCCCCGCAGAGATCAGTCCGCAGGAAAGCAGAGAACAGAAGCAAAGCCTGTGCCTCACAAGATCATCCGCCCGAGCGTGAAACCCACACAGATGGAAGTGGACTTCCACAAGCCTGAACAGACCGTAAGGCAGCCCAGGAAGGTGCAGGAACCCGTTCCTGCAGCAGAGGAGATCAAGATCACAGCTGCTGCGCCGGAAGCACCTGCAGCAGAGCCTGTAATTGCTGCGGCTGCTCCCGAAGAGGAGAAGAAGCCCGCGAAAGCTGCTGAAGCCACGGCAGCTGCGGAAGAGATCAGACAGCCCGCTGAAGAGCCTGCAGAAAAACATGCAGCTCCTGCAGAGCAGCCTGTTCAGCCTTCAGAGCGTGTGGTGATTGAGAAAGAACAGCCTGAGATCAAGGCTGTTTCTGAAAGCGCGCCCGAAGAAGCGCCCAAGGCAGTGCAGACAGAAGAGGCTCCGGCCAAAACTGTACAGAACAAAGCTGCCGAGGAGACAGACAGCAGGCAGAGAACGGGACAGCGCGACCGCGACAACAGAGACAACAGAGGAGCTTTCCAGAGAGACAGAAGTGCCCAGGGACAGGGCGGCGCCAGAAGAGATAACCGCGGCGGAGAGCAGGGCGGTGTCAGAAGGGATAACCGCGGCGGTGACCAGGGCGGTTTCCGCAGAGATAATAGAGATAACAGAAGCGGTGATCAGGGCGGCTTCCGCAGAGATAATAGAGATAACAGAAGCGGTGACCAGGGCGGCGCCAGAAGAGATAACCGCGGCGGCGAGCAGGTCGGCGCAAGAAGAGACAACCGAGGCGGTGATCAGAGCGGATTTGGCGGACGCGGTGCAAGACCCGGACAGGGCCCTCGCGGCACAGGAGCTCCCGCAGCCGGCCGTCAGGGTACAAGACCCGGTATGGCAGATGGCGGACGCCGCAGAACGGCCGGAAGAGCCGGTGAAGGCGAGACTTTCGGAAGAGAAGCCGAGAAGCACAGAGATGACAATAAGAGAAAGATGAACCAGGAGCGCGATAAGCGTTCCAAGAAGGATTTCATCTACAATGAGGATGAAACTCACAGAAGAAGCGGCAACAAGGCCGGAAAGTTCATCCGTCCTGAGAAAAAGGTGGAGACGGCTGTCGAGGAGCAGATCAAGACGATCACAATTCCTGAGAAGCTCACGATCAGAGAACTGGCTGAAGCTATGCATATGAATCCTTCCGAAATCATCAAGAAGCTGTTCCTGGCAGGTCAGATCATGACTCCCAACAGCGAAGTGGAGTATGATGAAGCCGAGAAGATCGCGCTTGACTACGACATTCTCTGCGAGAAGGAACAGAAAGTTGATGTAATTGAGGAACTGCTTCGCGAGGAAGAGGATTCCGAAGAAGATATGGTATCCAGACCTCCGGTAATCTGCGTCATGGGTCACGTAGACCACGGTAAGACTTCACTTCTTGACGCGATCAGAGAGACAAACGTGACAAGAGGCGAAGCCGGCGGAATCACTCAGGCGATCGGCGCATATACGATCTCCCTGAACGGAAGAAGCATCACATTCCTCGATACGCCCGGACATGAGGCGTTTACGGCAATGCGTATGCGCGGCGCGAATTCCACTGATATCGCGGTGCTGGTCGTAGCCGCAGACGACGGCGTCATGCCGCAGACCATCGAGGCGATCAACCATGCCAAGGCTGCGGGCGTAGAGATCATTGTCGCAGTCAATAAGATCGATAAGCCCGGCGCGAATGTAGAGCGCGTCAAGCAGGAAATGACGGAATACGAGCTGGTTCCCACAGACTGGGGCGGAAGCACAGAGTTTGTTCCTGTATCTGCCAAGACAGGCGAGGGCATCGAGGACCTGCTTGAGACGATTCTTCTCACAGCTGATATCCTTGAACTTAAGGCTAATCCTAACAGAAAAGCAAGAGGTCTTGTTCTGGAGGCCAAGCTTGATAAGGGAAGAGGTCCTGTGGCCAATGTGCTCATCCAGAAGGGAACACTGCACATCGGTGATTTCATTTCCGCAGGCGCAAGTTCAGGTAAGGTCCGCGCGATGATCGACGATAAGGGCAGAAGGATCAAGGAAGCTACTCCTTCACAGCCAGTCGAGATCCTTGGCCTTTCCGATGTTCCCGGCGCGGGCGAAGTCATTATTGCCCACGAGACCAATGATGAAGCGAGAGCTTATGCAGAGACATATAAGAACCAGCACAAGGAAGAGCTTATCGAGGATACCAAGATGCGCATGAATCTGGATGACCTGTTCAACCAGATGAAGGAAGGAAACCTCAAGGAGTTCAACCTGATCATCAAGGCTGACGTTCAGGGCTCGGTTGAAGCGCTCAAACAGAGCCTTCTCAAGCTCTCCAATGAGGAAGTCGTGGTCAAGGTCATTCACGGCGGCGTAGGTGCGATCACCGAATCCGACGTAACTCTCGCATCCGCTTCCAACGCGGTAATTATCGGATTTAATGTACGTCCTGACGCAACAGCCAAGGCAATGGCTGAACACGAAGGCGTAGATATCAGATTGTACAAAGTTATTTATCAGGCGATCGACGCAGTGGAGGCAGCCCTCAAGGGTATGCTCGCACCTATCTACGAGGAACGCGTCATCGGCCATGTGGAAGTCAGACAGATCTTCAAGGCGTCCGCAGTCGGAAATATCGCGGGCTCTTATGTGCTTGACGGCGTGATCCGCAGAGGCTGCAAGTGCAGGATCACAAGAGCGGGAGAGCAGATCTACGAAGGCGATCTTGCATCCCTCAAGAGATTCAAGGACGATGTCAAGGAAGTCAAGGCCGGTTACGAGTGCGGTCTGGTATTTGACGGATTTGACAAGATGCAGGTATTTGATATTGTCGAAGCCTATGATTTGGTAGAGGTACCCAGAACATGAGAAAAAACAGCGTAAAGAACCGCAGGATCAATGACGAAGTGCAAAGAGCACTGGCGGGCATCGTCCGCGAAGTCAAAGATCCGCGGATCAGCCCGCTGACCAGCGTTACAGGCACGGAGGTGGCTCCGGACCTTAAGACCTGCAAAGTGTATGTGAGCGTGTATGGGGATGAAAAAGCCGGTGAGAAGACAATGGAAGGCCTTAGGAGCGCGGCGGGTTTTATCCGAAGCGAACTGGCCAGAAAGGTCAATCTCCGCAATACTCCTCAGCTCACGTTTGTACTGGACGATTCAATTGCTTACGGCGTAGCCATGTCGCACCGCATTGACGAAGTGACAGCGGCGGACCGCGAGGCAGAGCTGGCCAGAGGCGAAGAGACAGACGAAAGCATAGAGGAACAATGAATTTACCGGAATTAGTAAAGAACTGTAAGAGGATAGGGATCAGCGGACATGAGAATCCTGACGGAGACTGCGCGGGCTCCTGCTGTGCCGCTGCCCTGTATCTGAGAAAGATATTCCCGGATGCAGAGGTAGATATCTACCTTGAGCCCATGCAGGAATGTCTGAGCAGAAATATCCCCGGTTCCGATACGATCCTCCATGATGTGACCGGAAGTGAAGAAAAATATGATGCGTTCATTGTGCTGGACAGCACGCCTGAGAGAACCGGCGCGCCGGAAAGACTCTACAGAGAAGCCGCTGTAAAGATCAACATTGACCATCATATGACAAATCCGGGAGAACCCGACGCGCACTGCTATATAGACGGCCATGCATCCAGCGCCTGCGAGCTGGTTTATGATCTGATAGAAAAAGATCAGATTGATGCCGACATCGCAAAGGCTCTCTATGTAGGGATGGTCACTGATACCGGAGTCTTCCAGTATTCCAATACAGCGGAGTCCACCATGTGCGCCGCGGGACATCTTATGAGCTTCGGATTTGATCATTCAGCAGTGATCAGGGAGGTGTTCTTCGAGAGAACGTACCGGCAGGCGAAAGCTCTGGGTACCGCTCTGGCAAGATCCGAACTGGCCCTCGGCGGAAAGTATATCTTTTGCTGTTTTGACAAAGAAATGCTGGAAAAGCTCGGGGCAGAGAGAAAAGATCTGGACAGCATCAGCGCACAGCTCCTTCTCACGGAAGGGGTGGACTGTTCGGTATTCTTCCACGAGACCGAGCCCGGTATCTGGCGCGCGAGCATGAGATCTGTTCTGATCACAGATGTGTCCAGGGCAGCGTCCCTGTTCGGAGGCGGCGGGCATGTGCATGCAGCCGGATGTACGATCAAGACTGAGATCGGAGCGGCCATGAAAGCCGTTAAGGATGAGATTGAAGGTCAGCTCAGGAACGCCGGAGTTATCTGACCGCGGCGGGAAAGGAACAGATCCTCCATGTTTCATGGAATGATGACTATTTATAAAGAAGCGGGATACACCTCGAGCGACGTGGTGGCACGGCTCAGGGGGATCCTGCATATGAAAAAGATCGGACATACAGGAACACTTGATCCGGATGCGGAGGGAGTGCTTCCTGTATGTTTGGGTAATGGGACCAAACTCTGCGAACTGATCGCGGACCGGGACAAGGAATACATTGCCGTCATGCGGCTGGGCGTCACAACGGACACACAGGACATGAGCGGTGAGGTGCTTGAGAAGATCTCCGATGAGGAAGTGGTGCGGATGGTGACCTGCGAGATGATCAGAGAGACTGCCGCCTCATTTACGGGAGAGATCAGCCAGATCCCGCCCATGTACTCTGCTGTCAAGGTTGGCGGCAAGAGGCTGTATCAGTACGCGAGGCAGGGAAAGACTGTAGAGAGAGCCGCTAGGAAAGTGACGATCCACGAACTTGAGATCACTTCCATAGAGCTTCCTCTTGTGACCATGAGAGTGCGCTGTTCCAAAGGAACTTATATCCGTACTCTCTGTCAGGATATAGGGGAAAAGCTGGGAACGGGAGCTGCTATGGAGCACCTTCTCAGGACCAGAGTGGGACAGTTCAGACTTGAGGACTCCATAAAACTCGACGATGCAGAGGCGATCATGAAATCTTCGGATCCCGACAGGATAAACGACTATATTCTTCCGGTGGACAGTTTCTTTGCACAGGCGCTTCAGACCAAAGTGCGCGAAGAGGGGTTGAGGTATCTGCTGAACGGGAATACACTTAAGAGAGTACTCACGGACCTTCCCCGGACCGCGAAAGCGGCAGATGTCAGAATGTACGACCAAAACGGGAAGTTTTACGCGCTCTACAGATATGATCCTGTGAGGGATGAGCTAAAAAATGTCAGGATGTTCCTGTCCTGACCGGTGAACGGAAAGGATCTTCGGATGCAGATAATCAGCAGAACAACACAGTTCAAGATCCCGGATGGGACGGCAGTAGCCATCGGAAAGTTTGACGGCCTTCATCTCGGACACAGGAAACTACTGGATGTGATCCTTCGCCAGAAAGAAGACGGACTCAAGGCTGCGGTATTCACATTTGATCCCTCTCCGGAGGTCTTCTTTGGCATGAATCCCGCGAGAGAACTCTCCACGAACAGGGAAAAGAGAGAACTGTTCAGGGAGATCGGGATCGATATACTGGTCGAATTTCCCTTTAACAAGGATACTGCGGCGATCTCCCCGGAGGACTTTGTCATAGATATCCTCGTGAACAGGATGAACGCTAAATTTGTGGCAGCCGGGACGGATCTGTCTTTTGGCGCAAAGGGACAGGGAAACTTTGCTATGCTGTCCTCCCTTGCGAGGCACCTGGGATTTGAGACCTGCAAGATCGACAAAATAGAGAGAAACGGCAAAGTCATCAGCTCTACGCTGATCAGGGGCCTTGTGGAAGAGGGAAATATGGAGGAAGCCGCTGCCTGTCTGGGAGCTCCCTATAAGATCACCGGCAAAATAGTGCACGGGAGGGCGCTGGGCAGAAGGATCGGTATTCCGACCCTGAACCAGACACCACCTTCAGATAAGCTTCTGCCTCCTTTCGGAGTCTATTATTCGGAAGTAAAGACCGACGGCAGGATCTTCAAGGGAATCACAAACATCGGGATCAAGCCCACTGTGACAAACGATAACCGGGTGACGGTTGAGACTTCTCTCTATGATTTTTCCGGCGATCTCTACGGGGAGACCGCGGAGGTCAGTCTTTTGACATTCAGAAGACCCGAGATGCGCTTTTCGGGTATCGCGGAACTGAAAAAGACGATGGAGAAGGATATCAGGGCGGGCGAGATTTACCATGGACTCAGACAGATCGACTGATGATCCGGCCCGTTTCCGATATAATAAAAATTGTGTTTACATAAAGAGTAGTTTGTGGTAAAATGCCACTTGTTTAACGACTACCGACACTTAGGCCGAAGCTGCTCCGGCGCGGTCCCGGTGTACGGCGGATCACATTAAGAAAAGGAGAAATACTATGATTACCAAAGAGAAAAAGACAGCTGTTATCCAGGAGTTCGCAAGATTTGAAGGCGATACGGGTTCACCGGAAGTTCAGATCGCTATTCTGACTGCAAGGATCAGAGAGCTCACTGAGCACATGAAGGCGAACAAGAAGGATCACCACAGCGCAAGAGGCCTGCAGAAGATGGTCGGTAAGCGCAGAGCTCTTCTTGACTATCTCAAGAGAACTGACCTTGAAGGTTACCGTGAACTGATCAGAAAGCTTGGCATCAGAAAGTAATTCATAGGGAATTGAGAGACGGCTAAGACCGAGGATCGGTTGCTGCCGTCTCTTTCTCGTCATGGTAAATGATGAGAGAAGGACGAAGAGAAGAAAGAGACGAAAAGAAGAAAAAAGGAGAGAGTATGTACAAAACTTATTCCATGGATCTCGCCGGCAGAACGCTCAGCGTTGATATCGGCAGGGTCGGCAAGCAGGCTGGCGGATGCGCGTTTATTCACTACGGAGATACTACACTTTTATGTACCGCAACAGCATCTGCGGCACCCAGAGATGGAATTGATTTCTTCCCGCTCAGCGTAGAGTACAGCGAGAAGTATTATGCAGTCGGCAAGATGCCCGGCGGATTCAATAAGAGAGAAGGCAAGCCCAGCGAGAACGCGATCCTTACAAGCCGCGTCATCGACAGACCTATGCGTCCTCTTTTCCCTAAGGATATGAGAAATGACGTCACTCTTGAGTGCATGGTCATGAGTGTTGACCCTCAGTGCAGACCCGAGATGCTCGCAATGATCGGTGCTTCTCTGGCAACGACCATTTCCGATATCCCCTTTGACGGCCCCTGCGCAGCGACCCAGATCGGTCTTGTGGACGGCGAAGTGATCATCAACCCCAGCCAGGAGCAGTGGGACTTCGGCGATCTGTGCCTTACTGTTGCTTCTACTGCTGACAAGGTCATTATGATCGAAGCAGGCGCAAACGAGATTCCTGAAGAGGATATGATCCGCTACATTTACATGGCGGACGAGCAGAACAAGAAGATCATCGAGTGGATCAACAAGATCGCTGCTGAGTGCGGCAAAGCTAAGAGAGAATACATCAGCTGCGCAATCCCGGAAGAGATGTTCGCTGCTATCCGTGAGATCGTTCCTCCGGCAGAGATGGAAGTCGCTGTATTCACAGACGACAAGCAGACCCGCGAAGGCAATGTCGCAGCTGTTACCGAGAAGCTCAGAGAAGCTTTTGCGGAGAAGGAAGAGTGGCTGGCGATCCTTGACGAGGCAGTATACCAGTACGAGAAGAAGACCGTTCGCAAGATGATCCTCAAGGACCACAAGCGCCCTGATGGCCGTGAGCTGAACCAGATCCGTCCTCTCTTTGCGGAAGTTGACCTGATTCCCAGAGTTCATGGTTCCGCAATGTTTACCCGCGGACAGACACAGATCTGCAATGTTGTAACTCTTGCTCCTCTTTCCGAGGCACAGAGAGTTGAGGGCCTTGACCCCAATATCACAGAGAAGAGATACGTTCATCAGTACAATTTCCCGGCTTACTCCGTAGGTGAGACCAGAGTCTCCAGAGGACCCGGACGCAGAGAGATCGGACACGGCGCTCTTGCAGAGAGAGCTCTGATTCCTGTACTGCCCACTGTTGACAAGTTCCCTTACTCCATCCGTTCCGTATCCGAGACCTTTGAGTCCAACGGATCGACTTCCATGGCTTCTACTTGTGCTTCCTGTATGGCTCTTATGGCAGCAGGCGTTCCGATCACATCACAGGTGGCCGGCATCAGCTGCGGTCTTGTCACAGGCGACAAGGATGAGGATTTCGTACTTCTTACAGATATCCAGGGCCTTGAGGACTTCTTCGGCGATATGGACTTCAAGGTGACAGGTACCCACAAGGGTATCACAGCGATTCAGATGGACATCAAGATCCACGGCCTCACAAGAGCGATCGTGGAGGGCGCTATCGCAAGATGCAAAGAGGCGCGTGAGTTCATCATGAACGGCGTCATGAAGGAAGCGATCGCAGAGCCTCGTGAGACAGTTAACGAGTACGCTCCCAAGATCGACTATATGCAGATCGACCCCGAGAAGATCGGTGAAGTTGTCGGTCAGCGCGGAAAGACCATCAACGAGATCATCAAGCGCACCGGCGTACAGATCGATATCGAGGATGACGGCAGCGTTTCCATCTGCGGCAATGACGCTAAGGGCATGGAGCTTGCCAAGAAGTATATCAATACTATCGTAACAGAGTTCGAGGAAGGCCAGGTTCTTGACGGCACAGTCGTCAGCATCAAGGAATTCGGCGCCTTTGTCGAGTTTGCTCCCGGCAAGGAAGGCATGGTTCACATCTCCAAGATCGCGAACCGCCGCATCGAGCATGTCGAAGACGTCCTGACTCTCGGCGACAAGGTCACCGTAGTCTGCCTCGGCAAGGACAGAATGGGAAGACTGAGCTTCTCCATGAAGGACGTGAACAAACAGAAAAAGAATAAGTAATAGGACTGATTACAACCCGGCGGGCCAGGGCATTTGAAAAAGAATGCGCTGGCTTTGCCGGGTTCATTATGCAGTCATACGAAACAGATATTTTGAAGCAGGAGAATAGATTATGTCAACAACAGCGCAGGAAATCGCACGCAGACGGACATTCGCGATCATTTCCCATCCTGATGCGGGTAAGACAACGCTGACGGAGAAGTTCCTACTGTACGGAGGAGCGATCAATCTCGCGGGAAGTGTCAAGGGAAAGGCGACAGCCAGACATGCCGTGTCGGACTGGATGGAGATCGAGAAACAGAGAGGAATCTCTGTGACCAGTTCGGTGCTGCAGTTCGAATATGACGGATGCTGCATTAACATTCTTGATACACCCGGACACCAGGATTTCTCAGAGGATACATACCGCACGCTCATGGCGGCGGATTCCGCGGTGATGGTCATTGACGGAGCCAAAGGCGTTGAGCCCCAGACCAAGAAACTGTTCAAAGTCTGTACGATGCGCCATATTCCGATCTTTACATTTATTAATAAGATGGACCGCGACGCCCTGGACACATTTGACCTTCTTGATGACATCGAGAAGAATCTGGGCATCGACACTTGCCCCATGAACTGGCCGATCGGTTCAGGAAAAGCCTTTAAGGGTGTATTTGACAGGGAAAATGAAGAAGTGATCACCTATGCGGACACCCAGAAGGGTACCAGAGAGGGAACACAGACCAGGATCCCCATGTCGGATGAGGACAGCATTCTCGCTGAACTGGGCGAGGATGCCGCAGAACAGCTGCGTGAGGAAGTGGAGCTTCTGGACGGCGCAAGCGCGGACTTTGATCTTGACGAGGTCAGGGCGGGAAATCTGACGCCGGTATTTTTTGGCTCCGCGCTCAACAATTTCGGTGTTGAGATCTTTCTTCGCCATTTCCTTGAGATGGCACCGGCACCTTCGGCGAGAATGACGGACCAGGGACCGATCGATCCCGTAGAGGATGCCTTCTCAGCTTTCGTGTTCAAGATCCAGGCGAATATGAATAAAGCTCACAGGGACAGGATCGCCTTTATCCGTATATGCTCCGGTAAATACGATATCGGTATGGATGTCAAACATGTACAGAGCGGAAGGGTGCAGAGGCTTTCCCAGCCGCAGCAGCTCATGGCCGATGACAGAAAGATCCTCAGCGAAGCTTATGCGGGGGATATTATAGGCGTTTTTGATCCGGGCCTGTACTCCATCGGTGATACTTTCTGCATGCCTAAGGCAGGATTCAGATATGAGGGAATCCCCACATTCGCCCCCGAGCATTTCGCAAGGGTGCGTCAGGTGGATACCATGAAGAGAGATCAGTTCGTAAAGGGTATCAAGCAGATTGCCCAGGAAGGAGCGATCCAGATCTTCAGGGAACTGCACACGGGCATGGAGGAGATCATTTGCGGAGTTGTAGGTATGCTGCAATTTGACGTTCTCCAGTTCAGACTTAAGAGCGAATACAATGTGGATATCATCCTTGAACAGCTGCCGTATGAGCATATCCGCTGGGTCACGAAGTGCGACACGGATATAATGCGGATCACCGGTACGACAGATATGAAGAGAGTCGAGGACCTCAAGGGCAATCCTCTGCTCCTCTTTATCAATCCCTGGTCAGTCCAGATGGTTCTGGACAGGAACGAGGGACTGGAGCTTGCAGAATTTTCCCGGGGCTGAGTATAGGCAAAGATTGCATAATCTGATAAAATATTATGATGTATATGCAAAATATACAGGTTAGAGTTTAGATATTAAACGGGAGGCTTCTATGGCACAGGAAAAGAATACTGGTGAGAGATATAGTGATGCAGTGGATATCGGCACAGTGAAGATCGCCGATGATGTAGTGGCTCTTATCGCTGCTTTTGCGGCGATGGAAGTTGAGGGCGTCTCCGGAATGGCCGGTGGGCTGGATATGGATACTGTCAGCAAAGGCGGCATGAAGAGACTTGGCAAGACTGTCAGGGTGGAAGTCAGCAAGGAAGGCGTAGAGGCCGATCTGGCTGTAGATCTTGTCTATGGCTACAGCATTCCCGAGACCTGCAGCAAGGTACAGGACAGAGTAAAGACTTCCATTGAGAATATGACCGGCCTTGAGGTCAAGGATGTCAATATTCGTGTCTCCGGTATCAAGATGAACGACTAATGATTGAAAGACGGGCGATATGAACAGGAAAAGTTTGAGAGAGCAGATCTTTAAGCTGCTTTTCAGAACAGAATTTAATGATCCGGCAGAGATGGAGGAACAGGCGGAGTTCTTCTTTGAGAGCGGGGATATGACTGTCACCGATAAGGACAGAGAGTATATCACCGGTAAATGCGGCAGGATCCTGGAGAACATAGAGGAGATCGACAGGGCTCTGAACGACAAACTTGAGGGATGGACGGTGGGCCGTCTTCCCAAGGTTGAGCTCGCGATCCTTCGTCTGGGCACATACGAGATCCTTTATGACGACTCGGTCCCCACAGGCGTTGCCATCAACGAAGCTGTGGAACTCGGCAAGAAGTTCGGGGAAGACGGGTCAGGAGCATTTATCAACGGTGTTCTGGCCGGAATTTCAGGTAAGGAGAGAAGCAAGCGGTCTTCTTCCGACAGGGAAGAAGGAGCTTCCCGCCCCGGATCCGCTTCCGGAAGCAGCGTTTCAGAGCGCAAGGGCGAGACCTATATCACAAGGAGAATATGAGAAAGATATTTTCTGTATCGGAGATCAACCGGTATGTAAAGAGAATGTTCGAGCAGGACGACCTTCTCCACGGCGTGCTTGTCCGTGGAGAAGTGAGCAACTGCAAGTACCATTCCTCAGGCCATATTTATTTCACTTTGAAAGATGCCTCGGGCACGCTTTCCTGCGTAATGTTCGCGGGGCGCCGACGAGGCCTTTCTTTTCGCATGCAGGAAGGCGATCAGGTCATTGTATCCGGTGAAGTGGATGTTTACGAGCGAAGCGGCAGCTATCAGCTTTACGCTAACAGGATCATCCAGGACGGCGCCGGCATCCTGAATGCGAGGTATGAGGAACTCAAGCGAAGACTCGAGGAATCGGGGATGTTTGACGAGATGTACAAAAAGCCCGTGCCCCGCTATATAAAAAGGCTCGGAGTCGTCACAGCGCCTACCGGCGCAGCAGTACAGGATATCATCAACATCTCCCTTCGTCGCGATCCTTACCTTCAGATCATACTGTATCCGGCCATTGTCCAGGGACAGGAGGCCGCGGCAAGCATATGTGAGGGAATCCGAAGACTCGATGAGTTCGGAGTGGATGTGATCATTATCGGAAGAGGCGGAGGCTCGCTCGAGGATCTGTGGGCTTTCAATGAGGAGTCCGTGGCGGAAGCGGTATTTGCCTGCAGCACACCGATCATATCGGCGGTGGGACATGAGACAGATACTGTGATCACGGATTACGTGGCTGACCTGAGGGCCCCTACTCCTTCGGCTGCGGCAGAACT
>Ga0326513_10000684_pt1 | contig 28932 bp, 52 predicted proteins | sample 2_2465_0518_D_FD_203654 | JGI IMG/M metagenome (GOLD analysis project Ga0326513, IMG submission 203654) | Bovine rumen microbial communities from UC Davis, California, United States - 2_2465_0518 | ecosystem: Host-associated > Mammals > Digestive system > Stomach > Rumen | place: USA...
CCTTCAAAAAATGTGCAGATTCACGCATGAGGGGAGGGATTTGGAGAAAGATGGTGATTTTTGTATGAACAATTCAAAACTTAAAGAAATTTTGAAAAAGATACCAGACGACAAACACAATGAAGCTGATTTGATATATGATGAGTTAAGTTTCATTTTAAAAACATTAAAAAAATTAAAGAAAGATATTAAAACAACTGGAGCCGTTGAACATTTCATAAATGGGAAACAAGATTTTTTAAGAGAAAGCCCAGCATTAGCAAGTTACAACAAGTTAATGAAGACGTATGATACCTTTTATAAGAATTTAATAAATCTCGTTCCAAAAGATGATCTTAATAATGAAGATACTTTTGACGATGATGAACTATGACATACATTGAAGAATATTATAAATGGATTCAAAATAATCCGAATAAAGTATGTGATAAAGTGAAAACAATATACAAACGATTAGTAAATGAAATCAAGCAACCAAAAGAGGTTTCTTTTTTTAATAAAATAACAGAAGAAACTGAAACGCACACATATGTGTTTGATGAGAAGAAGAGTTTAAGATGTATTCACTTTATAGAAAAATATTGCAGACAAAGTAAAGGACAATGGAACGGGAAACCATTAAAATTAGAATTGTTTCAAAAAGCATTTTTGCAATCTTTATTTGGTTTCGTTGATAAGGATACAGGACTCCGAAAATATAGAAAAGCAATTTTATTTGTTGCTAGAAAAAATGGTAAATCAGTACTAGATTCAGGAATAGCTAATTATATGCTAACCAAAGATGGTGAAGGTGGTGCTGAGATATATTCAGTTGCTACTAAAAGAGATCAAAGTAAAATTGTGTGGGAAGAATCAAAGAAAATGATTAAGAAATCGCCCTGCTTAGCTAAAAGGATTCGTTGTTTGATTGGTGGAATATATTATGATGCCACAGATTCAAGCTTTAGAGCATTAGCATCTGATAGTAATAGTCTAGATGGTTTAAATGCACATTTAGTCATAGCAGATGAAGTTCATGCATGGAAGGATAAAAATTTACTTGATGTTATGTATGATTCAATGAGTGCTAGACAACAACCTCTATTATTAGAAACAAGTACAATGGGAACAATTAGACAAAATGTTTTTGATATTGAATATGACTATGCAAAACAAGTTATTGAAGGTTCTGTAATAGATGAAGCATTGCTACCAATTATTTATGAATTAGATGATGAAAAAGAGTGGACTAACGAAGAATGTTGGTATAAAGCTAATCCAGCATTAGGTAATATAAAATCAATTAAAAATTTAAGAGAAAAAGTTGAAAGAGCAAAATCTAATCCAATAGAACTAGTTAATTTATTATGCAAGGATTTTAATGTTAGACAAAATACTATTAATGCATGGCTAACATTTGAAGAGTTAAATAATGAAGAAATATATACTGATTGGAAGGATTGTTATTGTATAGGTGGTTGTGATTTATCAAGTACAACTGATTTAACATGTGCAACTCTTTTAGGAGTAAAGAATAAAAAAATTAGAATAAAGCAGATGTATTGGATACCAACCAATTCATTAGAAAAAAAAGTTATTGAAGATAAGATTCCATATGACAAATGGTTAAAAGCAGGATGGCTAAGATTAAGTGGTGATTCTAAAATAGATTATCACGATGTTACTAAATGGTTTTTAGAACAAGTTCAAGAATTAGATCTAAGACCATTATGGGTCGGATATGATAGTTGGAATGCTCAATTTTGGTGCGATGAGATGAAGGAATATGGTTTTACAATGCAAGAAGTAAGACAAGGATATAAAACTGAATCAGCACCATTAAAACAAATGAAAGCCGATTTGATGGACAAAAAAATCAATTATAATAATAATCCTATTTTAAAGTGGAATCTATCAAATATAGTAGTAAAGGTTGATGATAATGAAAACATAATGTTATCTAAAGAAAAATCAAGGCAAAGAATAGATGGAGCATCTAGTTTAATGGATGCTTATGTTATTTATATTAATCAACAACAAGAATATTTAAACTATATAAGTGAGGAGGTCTAGTATGGAGAAAAGAAGTTTATTAAGTAGAATTTTTGGAAGTGATAATAGCACCAAAATTCCTGATAGTGCTACAGAAGTTAAAATCTTAGATGATAGCAAAGCAGTATTTACACCATATAAAGGTGATTTTAAGAATGATCCTGATGTTATAAAATGTGTAGATGCAATAGCAAGAAATGGTGCAAAAATGCATCCAAGACATATTCGTAATTTTAGTGGAAAAATGGAGAATGTAAAAGATAGTTTATATAAATTACTTGCAAAACAACCAAATGAATTACAGAATGCTTATAAATTCTATTATCAAGTTATATACAATTTAGAGATGTATAACGATTCAATTGTATATGTTAAAAGAGATAACAATCTAAAAGTAACAGGATTATATCCATTAGAATTTCAAGAAAGTAAATTATATGAATATCAAGGTAAATTATTTGTTAAATATAAATTTGGAAGAAGTAAAGAAAAATTTGTTCCATATGATGATTGTATTCATTTAACACGATTTACTAGTAAAGATGGAATATTTGGTGGAAAAACAGAGCCAATCGTAAAAGCATTATCAATAAAGCATGTATTAGATGAAGGAATAATCAATGCAATTAAAACAACTCAATCAATTAAAGGTGTTTTAAAAAGTACTAAAGCAATGTTAAAGCCAGATGATGTTAAAAAAATGCGTGATCAATTTGTAAAAGATTTTATTAAAAATGGAGATAAAAGTGGTATTGGTGGATTAGATGCAACAACAACATTTGATCCAGTTAAAATTGAGCCAACAACAGCAAGTGATGCACAAACAAAAGCAATTGATGAAAAGATTTTATCTTATTTTGGTATTAACGATTCAATAATTCAATCAAAATATAGTGAGGATGAATGGAATGCATTCTACGAATCAATATTAGAGCCAATAGGATTACAAATGTCTTTAGAATTTTCAAACAAAATATTTACACCAACAGAAAAGAATTTTGGTAATGAAATAATATTTGAATCAAATGCATTACAATATGCATCTAATAAAACTAAAATAGAATTGTTGAGATATGGAAGTAATATTATGACACAAAATGAATTAAGAGAAGTATTTAATCTTGCACCTAGAGAAGGTGGAGATGTTATTTTAATAGATCAAAATCATAGTGTTATGAATGATGTTACTGATGATAATAGTAATAATACTGATAATAATGAAGGTGGTGAAGAAGATGAAGGAAATTAGAAAATTAAATATGCAATTTAGAACAGAACAAACAGACGATGGTAAAATGGAAATAAAAGGTTATGCAGCAGTTTTTAATAGCCCAGAAACATATGGATATACTGAAGTTATAGCAGATAATGCTTTTAATGAAGCTGATATGTCTGATGTAGTTTTAAGATATAATCATGAAGATACATTCATGGTTTTAGCTAGAACTCGAAATAAATCACTTAATTTAAGTGTTGATGAAAAAGGTTTATTCATGGATGCAGTATTACAAGATAATATTCAACAACATAGAGATATCTACAATGCAATAGATAGTGGTTTAATAGATAAACAATCATTTGCATTTGTTGTAGATGAAGACTCATACGATTATGATACAGATACAAGAACAATTACTAAAATTGGAAAAGTATTTGATGTATCAGTTGTAGATCAGCCATTTTATAATGCAACCGATGTAAGTGTTGCTCGAAATAATAATGATGAGTTCCTAGAAAGAAGAAATCAACTTAGAAAAGAACATGAAGAAGAAATAAGAAAACAAGAACTTCAAAAATTAAAAGATAAAGTATTAGAAAAATTAGGTTAATACGATTATGAAAAACAAGTTGGAATAACTTGTTTTTTGTTTGTTGGAATAACAAACTAATTCGTTTTAATAAATGCTGGAATAGCAATAATAGACTTTTTATGTTTTAAGGTAGTCTTTAAAGAATAAAAGAAGCAAAAAATGTGAGGAGGTCTAGTAGCAATGACTAGAAAAGAAGAAATTGAAGCTAGAAAAGCTGAAATTCGTTCAGAAGTTGAAGAGGCTGATTCAGTAGAAAAAGTAGAAGAACTAAATAATGAAGTTGAAGCTTTAAATGAAGAAGCTGAAAAAATTGAAGAACAAGAAAAAAATGAAGAAATTGCAGAAGAAATGGAAAGCAAAAGTATTCAAGTAAAAGAAGTAAAGAAAGAGGAGAGAAAAATGGATAACAAAGAATTAAGAAATTCAAAAGAATATGTTGAAGCTTATGCTGAATATATAAAATCACAATTAGTTGATAGTTATGAAATGTCAGAAGAAGCTAGAGCATTAGTAACTACAGGAGGATATGCTACAGGAAATAGTGCAGTAGTAGAAGTACCTGATATGGTAGATGCTGCAGTTAGAACTGCTTGGGAAAGAGATGAACTTGCAGGATTAGTAAGAAGAATTGCTGTTAAAGGAAATTATAAAGTACAATTTGAAGTTTCTTCAACAGATGCATCAATTCATACTGAAGGAAATGGAAAAGTAAATGAAGAAGAATTAGTTTTAGGTATAGTTACTTTAGTACCTCAATCAATCAAGAAATGGATATCAGTATCTGATGAAGTTTTAGATTTAAGAGGAGAAGAGTTCTTAAATTATATCTATGATGAACTAACTTATAGAATTGCTAAAAAATGTGTTGACACATTAATCGGTAAAATTGCATCTTTACCACAATCATTATCAGCAAATGGATCAGGAATATATGATTCAGTATCTGCTGCTAAAATCACAGGTGCACCAGCATTAGACACAATCGTTAATGCAGTATCTCAATTAAGTGATGAAGCACAAGATATAACAATCGTTATGAATAAAGCTACTTATGCAGCATTTAAAGCTGTTCAATTTGGAGCTAATTATGCACAAGATATATTTGATGGACACAGAGTAGTATTTAATAATTCACTACCTGCTTATAATTCAGCAAATGCTGGAGCAGTATATGCTATAGTTGGTGATTTCGATATTGGTGCATTATTTAACTTCCCTAATGGAGAAGGTATAACACTTAAATATGATGACAAATCTGCTATGGAATATGATCTAGTTCGTATTTTAGGTAGAGAATATGTTGGTATTGAAGCAGTAGCAGATAAAGCATTCACATTAATTGCAAAAACTGGTGAAGTATCAGAATAATATAAGAAAGAAGGTAGACTATGCTAGACGAAATAAAAAAAATTCAAGGTATAAATCATACTGATTTCGATGACATGATAAATACATGGATTGAAGCAGGTAAACTTGATTTAAAAGGTATCGGCATAGTCGATACTTTAGTTGATAATCCAAATAGTTTAGTTAAAACAGCTATAATTACATATGTTTTAAGTTTTTTAGATGTAGATAATAGTGAATTATATTCTAATTCATACCAACTTCAGAAAGATGTATTAAGACACACATCTGAATACATTATAAGTGGTTTATTACCACCTGAAGAGGTTTCTGAATAATGCAATATAGTGAAATTATATATTTAGTTAATCAAGTTAAAGAAGAAGATGAAATAGGCAATATTTTACCTTCTTCTGAAACATTAACTAAATGCTATGCTAAAAAACAAAGTTTAAGGACTAATGAATTTTATAGTGCTGTAGAGGTAGGATTAACTCCAAGTTGTGAATTTGTTGTTAAAAAACTTAATTACAATGGAGAAAGTGAATTGAATTGGAATAATGAAAGATATCAAATTATTAGGACAATTGATCCTAAAAATAAATTTGATATCGTTTTAGTTTGTGCTAAAAAAATAGGAATAAAAGAAGTTGAAACAAGTGAGTAAGGATTCAATATTAGATGTTATAGACATCTTAAATGATTATTCTTCAGATATTCAAGAAGGAATACAAGAATCAGCACAGAACGTTTCTAAAAAAGGTGTTGCTGAATTAAAAAATACATCACCAAAAAGAACTGGAAAATATAGAAAAGGTTGGCGAGTTCAAACAAGTAAAGGTAAAGGCTATATTGATTGTATTATTCATAATGGTACATCATGGCAATTAACACATTTACTTGAAAAGCCACATGCTAAAAGAAATGGTGGAACTACAAAACCTAAAGTTCATATTAAGCCAGTTGAGGAAAAATGTATTAAAGAATATGAAAAAGATGTTGAAAAAGTAATAAAAAACGGAGGATAACATGAAACATAAAGAATTATATGATTTGTTAAAAACATTAGATATTCCTATAGCATATGACCATTTCGAGTCAAACAAAAATATAAATCCACCATTTGCAGTATATAGAGAAACAAGCCCAGAAACATTTAAAGCAGATAATTATACTTATTTTAGAAATTATAACTATGAAATAGAAGTTGTAACAGATAAAAAAGATGTTGTTTTAGAACAAAAAATTGAGGATTTATTAACTAACAACTTAATTCCATATGACAAAGAAGATGAAGTATGGGATGAAGACGAAAGAATTTATCATAATTTTTATGAAATATAAGGAGGATTAATATGAGTAAAAATAAAGTTAAATTTGGTTTATCAAATTGTCATATAGCTCCATTTACTATTGATAATGGTGGAAATTATGTATATGATACACCAATTGCAGTTCCTGGAGCAGTAAATCTAACATTATCACCTAGTGGTGATACAAATGATTTCTATGCTGATAACACTATTTATTTTAGTTCTACTGCAAATCAAGGATATGAAGGCGATCTAGAACTTGCTTTAATTCCTGATGAAATTAGAACAAAAATATTAGGTGAAACAGTTGATGCAAATGGAGCTTACATAGAAAAAGCAACTGATAAAGCAAGTGGCTTTGCATTTGGATTTCAAATTGACGGAGATCAAAACAATAGAAAGTATTGGTACTACAATTGTAGTTTAACTAGACCTGATACAGGTAGTGCAACTACAGAAGCATCAATTACTCCTAATACTGATACATTATCAATGAAAGCAATGCCTAGATTAAGTGATAAAGCAGTTAGAGTTTTCTTAGAACCTAATGAAACAAATACTGCAGCATATAACGCATTCTTCAGTAGTGTATATTCACAAGAAGTATCAGAATAATAAATGGCTACTCTTATGAGTAGCAAAAAGGCTACTTTTAAGAGTAGTTTTTTTAGTATTCATAAGGAGGTATAAAATGGCAAGTAAAAACATAAAAGGTATTACTATTGAAATTGGTGGTAATACAACAAAATTAGAAGATTCTTTAAAAAGTGTTAATAAAACTATTTATGCTACTAATAGTGAATTAAAACAATTAAATCAAGCATTGAAACTTGATCCAAAGAACACAGAATTATTAGCACAAAAACAAGAACTTTTAAAAAAAAATATTGAAGCTACATCACAAAAATTAACACAATTAAAAGATGCACAAAAACAAATGGGCGACTATTCAAAACTTACTGATGAACAAAAAGAGTCATATAGAGCTTTAAGTGTAGAAATTGCTAAAACAGAAGGCTACCTAAAAAATATGAATCAAGAACTAAAAAACACAGGTTCAATTGATTTGAGTGGTTTAGGTGAAGGATTAAAAAAAGTTGGAAGTATAGCAGCAGATGTTTTGAAAAAGGTTACACAAGTTGCTGCAGCAGTTGGAGCAGCACTTGCAGGAGTTGTAGCAGCAGGTGTTAAATCTTATGCAGAATTAGAACAAAATATAGGTGGTGTAGAAACACTATTTAAAGATAATGCAGATAAAGTTATTACTAATGCAGAAAAAGCATACAAGACTGCAGGTGTTAGTGCTAATGAATATATGGCAGGTGTTACATCATTTAGTGCTAGTTTATTACAAAGTTTAGCAGGTGATACATCAAAGGCTGCTGATATTGCTGATATGGCATTTATTGATATGGCTGATAATGCTAATAAATTTGGTACAGACATGCAATCAATCCAAAATGCATATCAAGGATTTGCAAAGCAAAATTATACAATGTTGGATAACTTAAAATTAGGTTATGGTGGAACTAAAACTGAAATGGAACGATTACTTGCTGATGCTGAAAAATTTAGTGGAGTTCATTATGATATTAAAAATTTAAGTGATGTATATAGTGCAATTCATGTAATTCAAAAAGAATTAGATGTAACAGGAACAACAGCAAAAGAAGCAGAAAAAACAATAAGTGGATCTGCAAAATCAATGAAAGCTGCTTTTGATAATTTCTTAAATGGTAGTGGAAGTGCAAAGGATTTAGCAAAGACCGTTGGAAACCTTGTTAAAAACGTTGCTGATGCAATATCTGAATTAGCACCAGATATATTAGAAGGAATTACAACATTAATTGAAGAAGTAGTTCCTCAAATATCAGAAATATTAGTAAATATGTTACCTCAATTATTAGAAGCAGTTCAAAATCTAATTACAAGTTTATTTACATATATTTCAGAAAATACTGAGCCAATAGCACAACTTGTTACTAATATGTTAACCAGCTTAGTTAATTTTATAATTCAAAATTTACCAATGATATTAGAAACAGGTATAAAAATATTACTTGAATTAATAAAAGGTATAGCACAAGCATTGCCACAATTAATTCCAACAATAACTAAAGTAATATTAGATATGGTAGATATATTATTAGATAATATTGATAAAATAATTGATGCTGGTATTGAATTGATGATGGGATTATTAGAAGGAATAATTAATGCGTTGCCAGAGATATTAGAAAGACTTCCAGAGATAATAATCAAGATTACAATGGCATTATTAAATATGAAAGTTAAACTATTAGAAGCAGGTGTTACTTTAATATTAGAACTTGCAAAAGGATTAATAAAAGCAGTTCCTCAATTAGTTAAAAAGATACCAGAAATAATAACCTCTATGGTTAATGCTTTTGGAGAAGGATTAAGTAAATTAGCAGATGTTGGAAAACGTATGGTTGAAGGTATTTGGGAAGGAATAAAAAATGCTAAAGACTGGTTAAAGAAAAAAATCAAAGGTTGGGTTGGAGATGTAACTAGTTTCTTAAAAAACTTATTTGGAATTAGTTCTCCATCAAAATTAATGCGTGATGAAGTTGGTATATATTTAGCAGAAGGAATTGGAGTAGGTTTTGAAAAAGGAATGCCTTCAGTTATAGCAGATGTAAATAGAGCTATGAGTGATTTAAATGCTGGAGTTCAAGCTTCAGTAAATCCTACAATTAATCCTACAGCAAATTCTAATCCTATAATTATTCAAATAGAAAACTTTAATAATGAAAGAGAACAAGATATTCAAGCATTAGCAGAAGAATTAGAATACTATAGAAAAAATTCGTCATTAGCAGTAGGAGGTAATTAGTATGATATTATGGAAGGGTACTGAATTAAGAACTAAAGGAATAATAGTAGAAAAGATACCAGATATAATAAAAGGTCAAAAGAATATTAAAACTTATGACATAGAAGGAAAAAATGGATTGTTAGTTGTAGATAAAGGAACTTATAGTTCTTTTGTATGCACATTAGATTGTCATTTTGATACTGAAAAGTATACAATTGATTCAATAAAAGAGTTCCTAGATGGTTATGGAACTCTTTCATTTGATGGTGTAACAGAATATACTGCTTTTGTAAAAAATCAAATAGATTTTGAAAAGGTCGCAATGTTTAGAAAATTCCCAGTTCAATTTCAAGTTAATCCTATTTCAAGAGATATTAATGCAACTACATTAACTATTACTGAAACACCAACATCAGTAACAATTAATTCAACTGCTAATATGTATCCTACAATTACATTAATTGGTAATGGTGATTTAACAATAACATTTAATAATAAAACATTCTATTTATATGATTTAGATCCAAATTTAACATATACTCTTGATTGTGATGCAAAAGTAATTGTTAATTCTAATGGTGTTAATTGTTCAAATCAAATGAAATATGATTTCCCTTATTTACAAAAAGGATTAAATACTATTTCATATACAGGAACTATAACACAATTTAAAGTAGATTATAAGAAAGCATATATTTAGGTGATTAATATGAATATATATGCAAGTAATGAAACTAATTTTGAAAGAAATGGTTTAGGATTTCTAACAGACTGCATAAAAGCAAATGTTATTGAATCATTAAATGGTGATTATGTTTTACAATTAACATATCCATTAGATACTTCAATGAGTGAATATTTAGTAGAAGATAATATTATTAAAACAAATGTCGGTAATGATAATTATCAATTATTTAGAATAGATAGAGTAACAAAAGATTTTGATGTAATAGAGGTATATGCATTACATATTTCATATGATTTATTAAATAATATGTTAGAAGATGTATATCCACAAAATTTAACTTGTCAAGCATTCGGTAACTGGTTATTAAATAATACTCAATATTCTACTAATTTCACATTTCAATCTGATATATCTAGTAGTGCTACTGGTAGATATGTTAGAAGAAATCCAATTGATGCAATAATGGGTAATGAAGATAATTCAATGATAAATCTATTTGGTGGTGAAATAGAAAGAGATAATTTTATTATTAAATTATTACAAAGTAGAGGATCTAATAATGGTGTTAAATTATTATTTGGTAAAAATATAACACAGATAAAAACAATAGTTGATATTACATCAATGTATACTAGAATAATGCCAATAGGATATAATGGTTTATTGTTACCAGAAAAATATGTAGATTCACCAATTATTAATAATTATCCTACACCAAGAATAACAAAGGTTGAATTTAGTAATATAGCATATGATCCAACAGGGCAACAAGAGGGAGCATATACTAATATACAAGATGCATATAATGCTTTGAGATTAGCAACAAATGAATTATTTAATCAAGGAATAGATAAACCACAAATAACTATAAAAATTGATTGGGTAGAATTATCCAAAGTAGAAGAATATAAAGTTATGTATCAAGGATTAGAAAGAGTTAATCTAGGTGATACAATAACGGCTGAAATATTAGGATTTGATTATACAACTAAAGTAACTAAAACTACTTATAACGTATTAACAGATACTATTGATAGATTTGAAATAGGAACTATTCAAAAAACAATAGCAAATTCAATTAATTCTAATACACAAGCATTACAACAAATAAATCCATCGAGTATTTTAAGTCAAGCCAAAATCGAAGCAACAAACTTAATTAATAATGCACTAGGTGGATATATATATTTAGATTATGAAACAGGAAATTTATATATCATGGATACAGACAATCCATCAACTGCTCAAAAAGTGTGGAGATGGAATTTAAATGGTTTAGGATATTCAAGTACAGGAATTAATGGAACTTATGGAATAGCAATGACTATGAATGGTCAAATAGTTGCAGATTTCATAACAACAGGTACATTAAATACTAATGTTATCAATGGATATGATAGTCTTACTACACAAGTTTATAACAATACACAAGCAATAGGAGATAGAAGCCTTAAAACATCTACTATTACACAAGAAATAGATTCAATAGAAGCACAGATAGGAGATATTGCTGATATTACAACATCAGCTACAGCAACTGATGCATCTATAGAAGATACTGAATTACAAAATATTGCTAATTCATATCCTATCAGAATTGAGATACATCCAATAACTGATAATATATCTTATTTATATCCTAGAAATAATTTATATCCTAGTAATACATTATTTTCACAAGTAAGAACATTGAGATTTACTAACACTAGTACAAATGATATTTTTGATTATGTTTTGCCACAAGATTTATTATATTATGATACTGATAATTATGATGAATTTATAGCAGATTATGAAGCTAATACATGCCAAATAATAAAAAGATGTGAATATAATGCTAATGGTTCAGTTAGTTTATTATCAACACCAGTAACAACAAATTATAGTTTTGCTGATGAAATAGAAAGCCATTTTGCATTAACAGAAGGTAATTATAAAGTAGAACTATTAGGATATACATCAGGTTATTTATTTGCAAGACTAATGGTATTAAATGCTTATACAGCACAATATGCAACTAAAGTTGAATTGCAAAGTTCAATGCAACAAACAGCAACTGCAATAACAACGCAAGTTTCTAGAGATTATGAAACAAAAGAAAATGCTTATTCAAATTATTCTCAATTACAACAAACTGCTGATGAATTAACATTAGAGGTTGCATCTAAAGTTGGAGATGATGAAATAATTTCTAAAATTAATCAAACAGCAGAACAAATCAAAATTCAAGCAAGTAAAGTTAATTTAGTAGGTTATGTTACTGCCACTGATTTAAGTGGATCTGGAACAACTACAATTAATGGATCTAATATAACAACAGGAACTATAAGTGCTAATAGAGTTAGTGGTGGAACATTACAAGGTACTACAATTAGTGGTAATACAATGCAAGGTAATACAATTAATGGTGGTTCTATAAATTTAAGTAGTCAAGGTGAAAATGCTAGATATACAATAAATGATTATGAAAATGGAAATTGTTATTATTCTCAAAGTGCAAGATCTATAAAATGGTATGGTTTAAATGGTGGATCTATTACAATGTATAACACATTACAAACACCAATAATTGGTTTATCTGGTATGGGTAGTTCAACAACTATTCGTTCTTATAATATAGAAACACCACAAGTAATTCAAACATCATTAGAATCAGAAAAGAAAAACTTTGATAAATTAACAAATGCATTAGATATTATAAAAGATGTAGATATATATAAATATAATTTTAAGTATCAAAAAGATAAAGATAAAAAACATATTGGATTTGTTATAGGTGATAAATACAACTATTCAAGTGAAATAACAGCAGTAGATGAAGAAGGAAAAGAAGTTGGAGTAGATTTATATTCTATGACAAGTGTATGTTTACAAGCAATAAAAGAACAACAAAAAATAATAGAACAATTAACTCAAAGAATAGAGGTATTAGAAAATGAAAGATAATATAATTATTGTATTATGTTTGATAATATTTTTATTAATAATATATTTAATACATGTTAATAGTTATTCTATGGAAGATGTAAATAGAGATGGTCGAGTGGATGCACTTGACCTTTTAATTGTTCAAAAGAAAATCATTCATGATATGGAGGAGGATGATAGGAATGAGAACATTCAGTAATTTGCCAAGTACTACAACACCAATCAATGAAACTAATCTTAATGGATTACAAACAGATATTTTAACAGCCTTAGGATTAGCAAGTGATACTTGGTCATCATCTGCTACATATGCAATAGGTGACATTGTAGTAGATAATAATTGTTTGTATGAAAATACAACAGGAACTAATACTGCAACTAGACCAAGTTCAGATAGCACCAATTGGGCTTTAGTTCCGATAATAGTCAATAGTTAGGAGGAAATTGTATGAAAAGTATTGACACAATGTTTAAGAATAACGTATCCTTAAACAAACAAACAAACAAACAAACAAACAAACGTATATTATGCAGAGAGGAGGTTCAAGTTATTTACTAGAACCTCTTTATTTAGAATGTGGGGTGAATGGTGCTATTTAGTATCATCATCCTGTGATGTTTATGCTTAATAATAAGTTGTTAGATATAGATTATATAAAAGATAATACACCTGTTATTTATTCAACATCAGAAATAAAAACAAATAAAAATTGGATAGATGGGAAACCTATTTATAGAAAAGTAATAGAATATGAATGGAACACAACAATAGGTAATGCTTCAGGTGTAACAAACATTTCTATTCCACATAATGTAACTAACTATGGTGATACAACTCAAGTAATTGGAGTAATTCAAAGAACATTTACATTGCCTGTATTTTCAAGTGGAGGTAAATTGTCTGGAATTACAAAAGTAGATAGTTCAAATATTAATTTTAGAATTATTAATGATACATGGGGTGCTAACTCTATGTATGTAATATTAGAATACACCAAAACAACTGATTAACATAACATCACGATACTAAATCATCGTGTATATGATAAATAATAAATTATTAGATATGAATTATATAAATGAAGAAACAAAAGAATATTTAAAGGAAACATATTCAACAAACGAAGTAAAAACAAATAAAACTTGGGTAGATGGGAAACCTATATATAGAAAAGCAATAGAAGGAACTATTAATTCAACTGGTAGTTATCAAACAATACTAACTGATAGCACTATTGATACATTAACAGATATAGGTGGTAATATAAAAGATAGTGGTAATAGTGTTCAATATATTATTGGAAAATCAATATATCGTGATGGAACTAACACTTCAAGAATAATTAAAGTATCATCAAATATAAGACTAGATTATTCAGATCAATTTCATAGTCTACCATTTAAGGCTATTATAGAATACACCAAAACAACTGATTAGTATTACATTCTAAATCTAGTAATAACTAGATAATATGAAAATAAATAGCAAATTGATAGATAAAACAGATTTTATTAAAAATACGAAAAATAATAGTACAATAGATACATATAGTTGTGATTATATAAATGGTTTACTTGCAGATTTTGTTATAGAAGAAGGAACATCAAGCAATTGGAAATATAGAAAATGGAATAGTGGTATATCAGAATGTTGGCAAAATATAAATGGTACACTTAGTGTAACTACGGCATGGGGTAGTGGTTTATATATTGCTTCAATACCATCTGTATCTTTCCCAACAAATTTATTTATTGAAAGACCAACAATTCAATTTACAAATATAGGAGGTACTTCATTAATTCCAATGAATGATGGTGGAGCGTCAGCCACAGGTACAGGTAGTATTCAAATGGCAAGAGGAACATCAAATTCAAGTGCAGCATATATTTTAAGTATATATGCAATCGGAAAATGGAAATAAAGTTATTTTATGTATTCAAATGAAATACAACAATATTTAGAAGAAAAAAACTACACTCTTACTCCAGAAGAAATACTACAAATAATAGATGTTAGTATAAATACACAAATATTTTATATATCATACAACTCAGAATATAATTTTTATGAAATAAGAACACGAGATGGATATACATTCAAGTTTGGAGTAAAAGAATATAGAAAGGAAGAACAATATGGAAGAATTTATAAATGCAATATCACATGTAAGTGATGCAAAGACCATATTCAAATTATGTGGTCTTTTTATTTTTGCTGATATTCTAACAGGATATCTTAAAGCTTTTAAAAATAAGAAAGTAAATTCATCTATTTCTAGAGATGGGTACATTAAAAAGACAGGATGGGTAATAGCAATATTACTTGGATATCTAATTGATGTGCTTGTTAAAGTTAATATTTTCTTAATTGGTTCTGCAGTTGTATGTATTGCAACAGAAGGAATTTCAGTTTATGAAAATTTAGGAGAAATAGGGGTTAATGTTAAATTTAAAAAATATTTTCAAAAATTAAATGAAGGAAGTGAAAAAAATGGAGAATGAAGAAATTCAAACAACATTTGATGAAAACAATGAATTTATACAAGCATGTGAAGAAGCAGATAATGTAGAAATAATAGAAGTGGAGGAGCAAGATGAAGTTTAATCCAAGATTAACTACACCAAGCAGTAGTAATAAATATTATAATTCAAATATGAATCCATTTGTTCCTGCTGGATATGGAATGTTCCAAAACAACGGAAATTGCACAGCATATGCTTATGGTCGTTTCATGGAAGAAGCAAATATGTCTAAATGTAACTTAAGTACTGCTAATGCAGAGAAATGGTATACAAAAAATGATGGTTATAAAAGAGGACAATCACCAAAGCTAGGAGCAGTTGCTTGTTGGGAAGGCAAAGGTTCTGCAGCCGGACACGTAGCAATAGTAGAACAAATTAATAGCGATGGTTCAATTACTTTGTCTAATAGTGGATGGCATAGTTCTTTGTTTTATCTAACAAGAATAAGACCACCATATAATATTGGAAGTGGTTATAGATTTCAGGGATTTATTTACAATCCTACTGAATTTGATCCATCACCTACACCAGAACCAGGATATACAGGAACTATAACATATCAAGCATATGCTAATGGATGGTTACCTGAAGTTAGTAAATGTGATAGTACTCCTGAAGGTTATGCAGGAATAGGATCTACACCAATATCAGGAATAAGAGCAAAAGCACAATATGGTAAAATATTCTTACAAGCACACACTAAAAATGGTGTATGGCTTGAAGAAGTTTCTAGTGATAACTATGGTGATGGTAGTGCTAATTCATATGCTGGTATTTTAGGTACATCAATGGACATGGTAAAAATAAGAAGTACACAGGGATATGTAAGTTATAGAGTAAAAACAAAAGAAGATGGATGGCTAACATTTGTCGATAGTAGAACTACATCAGGAACAGAAAGTTATGCAGGTATCCCAGGACATACTATAATTGGTATACAAATGAAATAAGACTAGGGTAAAACCTAGTTCTTTTTTTATGTCTTTAAATGTGAAGCGATTTGTGGTATACTTCTATTAGGAAGTGTGTCTGATTAATTTTAGAATAATTTTAAGGGATCTTATTCTAATATATAAAATTATCATATAGCACCTCCTTTTTAATTGAAGACCACAAATCGCTTTTTTAGTCAAATTTGTGTTCTTTTTATTTTATCAATCAAATTTGACTATCTTAGTTCAATTTTCAACCACACTTCAACCACACTTTTTTTAAATTTTATTGTATTTTGTAGTTTTTTACTATGTTATAAAGCCCGTATTTATGGGAAATAATAGACTATAAAATGCTATCTGCACAACCTGTCTTCTCGACCATTTAACAACAAAAGCCCTTTATTTACGGGCTTTTTTCTATGTTATAGTGTAACGAACCACACTTCCAACCACACTTTTTATAAATTATTTAATGCTAAAGTAATATTTTCTAACTCTGATTTATACATATGTGTATATGTATTTAAGGTTATAGAAATATTACTATGTCCTAAATATTTTGAAACTAACATAATTGAAGAACCATTATTTATTAATAAACTTGCACAACTATGTCTAAAATCATGTATTCTAATTCTTTTTAAACCAGCTATATCACAATATTTATTTTTTCTTAATTGAATAGTATTTTCTCTAAAAGGTACTACATTTCCAAAAATAAACCACTCATTACTATAATCACAATATTTTTTTGCATTATCTGACATAGTTTTTAAGCCGTCTATGAGTTTTTTTGTCAATGGTAGTACTCTTATACTATTTTTTGTTTTTGGAGTTGATATAGTCCATTTCTCGCCTTTAAGCTTACATGTTAGTGTTTTATTTATTGAAATTGTATTTTTATCAAAATCTATATCTTTAAATTGTAATCCCTGACATTCTCCACATCTTAAACCTAAAAAATAAAGCATATCAAAAAATAGTTTCCATTCATGATCATCAATAACGCTTGAAAACTTTAAATATTCTTCATATGTATAAAAATTCATTTCTTTTTTAAATTCATTAACTGCTTTAAATGGTTCAATATATTTTAATAATGAATCATTTGTATTATAATACTTACTAGAATATATTATTAATGATTTTAATAATCCTAAAATTTTATTGGAATGTTTAGTAGAAAAATGTAATTCTTCTATATAATTGTTGAATTTTTTATATATATTTATATTAAGATCATTTATCTTAATATTTTTAATTGGTTCAAAATGCTTATATAAATCATTTATTTTAGCAAGTGATTGTTTTTTTACTTCTTTTGATTTTTTTATATAGTATTCTTTATATATATTATCAATAGTAACACTAGAAGTAGACAAATTTTCAATGTTTAATTTAGTTTTAAATATTGCTTCTTCTAAATCTGCTTCTTTATAAGTTTTATATTTTTTAGATCCATAATCATGAATTTCTCCTAAAATATCTTTATATTTTATTCTAAAGAAATATTTTCTTCCATCTTTAGTAATTTTATTACTTTTATATACTGCCATGTTTTCCCCCTAATATTTAATTAAAAATTAATTATCTAATTCTTTAATTCTTTTTTCAATAATAAATTTTATATATTCTTTATCATCATCTGTTAATAAATTCCAATTTTTTAATAAAAAAATCTTTAGTTCTTCTGTATCTTCTTCTAATCGCAAATCTTTTAAAATTAAATCATCAACAGCCACATTAAACAAATTAGATAGTATTCCTATATCTACAGCATTTGGTTCTCTAGTTCCATTTTCCCAATAACTAATAGCTGCTTCTGTTTTACCACATTCACTAGCAATTTTTTTCTGAGTAATATTTTTTTTGATTCTTAAAAATTTAATGTTAGAAGCTAAATATATTTTTAAATCAGTTTCTTTTCCCATTTTATCCCTTCCTTCTACAAATAGTATAATTTATTTGTTGTAAAATATCAATGTAAACTTAACAAATTGTTAAAAAATGGTATTGACATTAACAAAACGTTAAGTTATAATTTGGTTAAGTTAGGAGGAAAGTAAATGAAAATATTAGATGGAAAAATAATTGCTAATAATATTAAAGCAGAAAGAAATAGAGCAGGAAAAACAATTGATGAAGTGTGTAGTTATCTCGGAATTTCAAGAACAACCTATGTTGAATATGAAAAGAATGCTGAAGTTATAAAAGCAAGTATTTTAGTCAAATTATCCAATTGCTTTAATTGCGATATATGTATGTTTTTTTATACTAAATAAATTAACAAAATGTTAAGGTGATAAGAATGAAAACAAAAGAAGAAATATTAAATCAATCCTATATAACAGCACAGGATTTAAAATTACTAATTCCTGAATTAGGTATTAATAAATGTGTTGATTATATAAAACAAATAAGAGTAGAGATGGAAACCAAAGGATATTTTGTTCCTAGAGGTAGACAATTACTCGCACTAACAAAATTAGTTAGAAAAAAATTTGGAATATAGAGAGGGTGAGAATATGAAAAGATACAAATTAAAAGAATCAGTTAAAAGTTTCTTAATAGTTAGTTCTTTATTTTTAGTAGTAATAGTAGGATCTATAACATTAGGAAAAAGACAAGAAAATATAGAACAAAAAAAGACTGAAATGTATACACAAATCAGTCAAAAATAACAAACGATTTTAAATAAATAAAATCTGTAATTATTATAGCAGATTTTAACTAAAAAATCAAATCATAGAAAGGAATACCATATGAAAGATAGCTTTATATTTTATAGAAGCTTTTATGAAGCAATGCAAAGAGTTAAAAGCAAAGAATTAAAAGCAGATATATTTGAGGCTATTTGTGAGTTGGGATTAAATGAAAATGTTATCGAGTTAACCGATGATGTCGGTCAGATTATTATGGATTTAATTAAGCCACAAGTTGCTGCAAATACTAAACGATATGTAAATGGAAAAAAAGGTGGAAGACCAAAAAAGAAACCATAGGTTTTAAAAATTAAAAACCATAGGTTATTTAAAATAAAAACCTAATGTAAATGATAATGTTAATGTAAATGATAATGTTAATGTAAATGGGAATGGGATATATATGAATATAAATAGTTTAATAGATTACGTTGAAAAAAATTACAGACGATTAAATCATAGAACAGATTTTGAAATATTAGAAAACATTTCTAATTCAGATTATAGTGAATTGCATATCAAAAAAGCAATTGACTATTGTAAAGATCATCATGTTGATTCATTAAGATATTTAGAAAAAGTATTAATAAATATTAAAAAGGGATATTTATCAGATAAACCAGAATATAAAGTTTTAGAAAAACCATCATGGTTAGATTTACCTGAAATCAAAAAAGTACCACTTTCTTATGATGAACGTAAAGAATTAGAAGAATTATTAGAAGAATTTATGGAGGATTAAATGTTAGAAAGAATAAAAGATAAATTTAAAACAAAAAGAAAACAAAACTTAGAAAATTTATACGAGCTAGTTTATGAAGTAGAAGTTAAAAAAAATAATTTAATAGTAGACTTAGAAAATCAAATAAACGATTTAAAATATCAAATAATGGAATTAGAGGATAAAGTTATTCACTACAAACAAAAAATAAAAGAAATGAGGGAAGACAATGGAAACTAAAGAATTTATAGAAGAATTAAATAAAACAATAGATCAAGTTGAAGAAATAATTATTGAATTTGAAATAAAAAAAGATGAAATAGCATCAGCAATATATGAACTAATTGAAGAAGGTAGTTAAGATGATATTTGCTTTATATCGTGGTGATCAATTCATAGATTTAGGAACAAAACAATATTTAGCAAATTTGCTTGGAGTTACAATAAAAACAATTACATTTTATTCTTCACCTACATATAGAAAAAGAACTAATGATAAAGGATGGATAATAATAAAAGTGGAGGATGATTAATGAATATAAATATTAAAAATATTAAAAATATGAATGATAAAGAATTATATACATTTATCAATAACATCTCTAATGCTAATGGTCGAATATGTTGTAAATGTGGGAAAATAATTTTTAAAAATGATCGAGTTACATTATCTAGAAATGTTGATGTTACTACAAAAAAAATATGTTGTTTATGTAAAGAATGTTATTCAGAATTATTAGATTGGTTAGGAGTTAATGATTGTATATGAAATTAAGAAATTTAATATTAAGAATTTCAGGTGTGGTTTTAATAACAATTATATTAGCTATAACATTACTAGCAATTACTTATAAAATATCTAAGAAATATAAATATGTTTACTATAATGAAAATAAATTTAGTAAGAGCAGTAATTGTTTTATAGACAAAAATGATTTTAGAGTATGCGAAAGTAAAAAAGGATTAATAAGAGTTGAAATGTTTTATAAAGAGGAAGATAATGGATGATAATTTTAATCTATTAGATGATTCAATACAAATAATAACAAAAATGTTAATAGAAGAAGATTTTAAAATAAAAAATAAAAATATAGAACAAAAACAATTTATTATTAATCCAATTCAATTATATAAATTTTGCATAAAGTTATTAAAAATATTAAAAAGAGTAGATGAAATGGAGGTAGAAGAATGATACTAAGATTAATAAAAACGTCTAAAGAAAATAAAAAATTAAAAATGCAAAATGAATTATATCGTAAACAATTAAATAAATTTTTTAATAGTAATTTAAAGTTATCAAAAGAAATAGAAAATCAGCAAAGAAAAACTAATTCAGCAAAAGGTGGATTTATTTCAAAGATAAATAAATTAGAAGCTAGAATAAAAGAATTAGAAGAAAAACTAAAGGAATCTATGACAGATAAATATATAGTTAAAAAAATACCAAGTGGAAGACCACCTAAACAAGAAAGAATGAAAATTAAAAATTGCACAAAGACAAGTATGATAAGCAAAAAAATGCATCGTGATAAATAGGATCATAAATGCCAAGTAATACTGATATTGAACGAAAAAGAAATTTTATTACTTATAATACTATAAAGTGCAAATGTGGTCATAGTTTATTCTTTCAACGTAATAGAATGATATGTACTTGGTGTGGAAGATTTGTATTTAAAAATAAAAAAGAAGATTTTAAATATACACTTAATAGATTACTTATTCAAAAAAATAGGAGGTTAAAAGATGGAATTATGGATAAGAAGCCAAGATAAAATGGTTTTAAGAAAAGTGGAAGCAATAGGAATATATAACCACCATGATGGAAATTGTAGTATATCGTTGGGATTTACAGATTTTGGATATTATAAAAAAGAAAGAGCATTAGAAATATTAGATGAAATACAAAAATTATTAAAACCAATAATAACAACAACAGAATATGAATGTAAATGTAAGGAAGATTTAAAAAACAAAATGAAATTTAATTTAGGAATTGCACCTACAACAAAAACTGAAATAAAAGAATTATCTTGTGTTGTTTATGAAATGCCAAAAGAATAGGTGATTAATATTGACTAAAGAAGAACTATTAATCAAATTGGATGAATGGATAACTACACAAAAATATCAAGAGTATTCAAAAAATACATTGCATCAATATAGATCCAATGTATTAAAATTTATTAAATTATTAAAAGATGGAGAAATAATAACAAAAGAAACAACAATTAATTATAAAGAATATCTTTATAATCAAAATCCTAGACCATCAACCAGTAGCATTAATACTTGGATCAAAGAATTAAACAAGTTTTTAAAATATTTAGAATTAGAAGATTTAACAATAAAAAAAATAAAACAACAAGTTAAATCAAGTATTGAAGATATATTAACTATAAGTGATTATAAAAGACTTTTAAGATTTTCAAAAAGTATGGGGCTTATTAAACTACACTATATCATGAAAGTATTAGCAATGACAGGAATAAGAATATCAGAATTAAAGTATTTTACTAAAGAAAATTTGGAATCCAATTATATAGTAGCTTTTAATAAAGGTAAAGAAAGAAATATTATAGTTAGGCAAGATCTAACTAGAGAATTAAGAAAATATTGTAAAGAACAACATATAGAACATGGATATATATTTAAAGGTGAAAAAGAAAATCAAATGCCATCAGCATCTACTATATGGCGACAAATGAAAAAGGTTGCAGGAGCTGCAAGAGTAAACAAAAAGAAAGTTCATGCACATTCATTCAGACATTTATTTGCACAGGTATTCTTAGATGAATATAACAATAATATTACAGAATTAGCTGATATATTAGGACATAATTCACTAGAAACAACAAGATTATATACAAGAAGTTCTAATGCACAAAAGAAAGCTAAATTAGAAAATTTAAGTTTTAAATGAGGTGAATATTATGTATAAAGATTTAATTAATGAGCAATGGTGTAGAGAATTATTAAATATACTAAAAGGAGAAGATAAAGATGAATAAACCAATAGTATTAAGAACAGCAGATATATATTTAAGATTTCCTGAAATAATGGAAGAAGAATGTAATGACTTAGCAGAGTTTTTAGAAGATGAACATATTGTATACGAAGGTGCAACAGATGTATTTATAGAAAAAGATAAAGAAATAGAAAGATTAAATAATCAATGTGAAAAATACAAAAAAATAGCAACACAAAAACAATACATAATAGAAGAAATAGAAAAGGATATTAAAGATTTATATACTTATGGAATAAAAAATAATTCAGAGCAAAAAGATTATTTATTAAATAGATTAGAAGGTTTAAAGGAAGTGATAAATAATGAATTTAATAACTGATAAAGGACATTTTTGGATAACATTTAGTAATGGTTATACATTAAGTGTATTTAATGGATTTGGAAGTTATAGTGATAATCATCATAATGACAAATACATGTATCCAATTAGTGAAAAAGAATTGATTAGATATAATAATATAAAAATAGAAAGTAATGAATGTGAAATAGCAATAATTAGTCCAGATGGTAATTTAGTTACAGCAGATTATTTAGATACAAATGATTCAGTAAAAGGATATGTAGATATTAATGAATTAATCGAAATAATTAATCTAGTAAATAATATATAAAAATTAATAGTCGATTTTTTTAAAAAGTATTTAATAAAAAAAATATGGAATAAAGACCTTATTTATAAGGGCTTAACTAATAATAAACTGGTGCAATATAACATTATGGTAATATTGCACACTATAGGAGGTTAATATGAAGATAATAGATTTATTAAATAAAATAGCAAATGGGGAAATAAAAGAAGATACTTTAATTGAGTTTGACAATGGCTATAAAGACTATTGTAGTGTAAGAATATTTTTTGATAGATATATTGTAGATAGAGAAAATCTAAATTGTGAAGTAGAAATAATAGAAGAAGAAAAGAAATCACCCACATTAAATAATATAAGAGAAAGTTATGGCTTACCTAGAATAGAAGAAAAGAAAGATAATTTTACAGGTTGGAAAATGTATCAAGATGGAAAAGAAGTGTGTTCAATGGATTATTCAGTAGAAGAAAAGAAAATACCTGAAAAATTAGAAGAATTTGATATTCAAGGTTTAGAAGTATCAGGGTATTCAATGACACAAGCAGAATATTTATTAGAAGATGGTGTAAAAGAAAATAGAGAGATGATTAATTGGATTTTAGATTATCTTAAAAGCAAAGGAGAATAAGTATGAAAGATATATTGCAAGAATTATTAATGGATACTTATAAGCAAACAGTAAAAGATAATCAGGAAGACTTTATAAAAATTATTAATACTATTTCAAAACTATGTGTAATTTTAGTAAGTAAAAATATTTTAAATGAAGAAGAATTAAAAGAAATATTAGATATAGATAAAAATATTGTGGATTTAGAACGCAAAGGTGAGTAATAATGAAACTGATAACAAAAATATTAGATAAATATTATAGTGAAAAATTATGCAAAGAAATAAAAAGATATATGCTGCAATGGATTATAGATGTAAGATTTATACAAAGAAAATATACTATAGAATTACAAATAAAAAAACCAGAATATAATGAAAAACAATATCAAGAAATATTAACTTTAGATAAAGAACAATGTTTTTATTATATGTGTATATTTGAAAAAATTGAAAATGCAATAAAAGATGCAATGAAAAGATATTCTGAAATAACAAAGTAGGTGAGCAATAATGAATGAAGGACAAATGAAATATGTTGCTAATTTAATATCACAAGATTTAGAAAAAGACAAAGAAATAGAAAGATTAAATAAAGATTATAAAATATTAAAAGAATTGCAAATGAAAACAAATGAAGAAAATGAAAGATTAAATAATATAATAAATAATATAAAAAAAGAATATGAATTATTTAGTCAATCTGATTTTAACACAAATAATTGTATAACATTTATAAATAATATAAAAAAAGAATTAAAAGAAAAGAGTGATTAAATGATACAAGAAAAACATTTAACCATAAGAGAAGCTAAAAACGAAATCAAAAAAGCAGAAAATGAATTAGATCTATATCTTACAAAAAAGAAAATCAACTTCAATAAAACACAACCTGGGGCAATATCACTAAAAGATGTAATGGTAGATAGTTCTAGAAATATATTTGATAAATATACACATTATGTTATTAAAGATGAAGAATATGATATTAAAATAATAGGATTACAAGAAACCATAAATGCATATGAAAAGTATATTATAAACGAAATAAAAAGAATGTCCCAGACTGATGAAATAGGCTTAATTTGTTATTTAAAAGAAGAAGAAAAAAAGAGTTGGTTAGAAATTGATAATTTATTACATAGAAGTGATGGATATTCTAAAGTGAAATATTGTAGATATAAAGCGAAAAAATAATAATTGATAACGTTTGTTACGTTTTTATGTATTATAATTGTATTATGGAATAATGTTAATTAAGTTCCATAATTAGTGTAATATCACTAATCAACCCCTTTTTATTCGTGCTACCTTTATTGGTAGCTTAGAGTAGATATGTTGACATATCCATTTGTTATGGATACTTACGATATAATAAAATAAGTAAGTTATATCTATTCTAAGGTGCTAGTAATAGTACCCATTTGATACACCTAGAGAGTAATATCTCTACCATGATTAGAACGATTATTTCGTTCTTTTTTTATTTATGGATACAAAAGGATAAATAAGTACTTGTAACTAATGTCGTTGGTATTTATCTTCCAGTAATCTTTTTTAAAAATTCCTTTCTATGTTTTAAAAAAATAAGTATTCTTTTGTATCCTATAAATAAGAAAGAAAAGGATATATTATGTATGAAATAGAAGGATTAATAAAAAATGAATACAAGTATATTTATCATAACGAAGATATAAAGGTAATAGATAAGATAGCATTCAAAATGACATTATATGGAATACCTACAAGAATATTAGAAGACGATAAAGTATTAATATTCTTAAATGGTACAGCATACCAATACAAATATTTTAAGGATGCATATGTAAGAAAAGAAAAAATGCAAAGAATATTAAAAAAAGATATTTCATACACCAAAAGTGTATTAAATATAAAAAATAACATAGGAAGGAAGTGTGAAAATGGAAATAGTGAAAATAGGTGATAATGACTTTAAAATGCAGTCAAGTGCTTATACTCAATTTGCATATAAGAACAAAACTGGTAGAAGTTTACTTAATGATATGCAACAATTAATTAAATTCTCTGATGAATTACAAAATAGAGAAGTTATGTTAGATGATTTAGATCCGATGACTGAATTATTATTAAATGTAGCATATGTAATGATTGAAGAAGCTGATAAAACACAAGTGACTGATTATGATAGTTTTTTAAAATCAATACCTACGTTGTATGATGATATGGACTGGATATATAAAGTTATAAAACTTGGATGTTCACCCATATCAAGGCAACTACAAAAAAATTAAATCTAATGGAAAAAACAATGATCCTATAGATGAATATGAGGTAGTTGCCCTAGCAAAAAGATTAAATATAACATTTGATGATATGAAACAAATGTCATTTGTAAGTTTAATAAACATACTATTGTCTTCTGTAGAAGAATCAGAAAAGAATGCCACACAGGAAGACATAGATAAATACTTTGGATAGGAGAAGTAATATGAAAACAATAATAATGACAATTATAATATGTTTGACATTAATAATTTTAAATATTACTAATAAGAAAAAATAATATATGAAATTCAGTATAATAATTCCTAATTATAATAGCGAAAAATATATTGAAAAATGTATTGATTCAATAATTAATCAAACATATAAAAATAATGAAATAATAATTACTGATGATTTAAGCAAAGATGAATCAGTAAAAATAATAAATAAAAAATTAAGAAAAAAAGACAAATTAATATTGAATACTACTAAGAGATTAAGTGGTGGTTCAAGAAATGAATGTATTAGATATGCTACTGGAGATTATGTTATATGTATCGATTGTGATGATTGGTTATATAATAATAATGTTTTAGAAGAATTAAAAAAGCATATTGAAGAAAATAATTATCCTGATATTGTTTATACAGGATATCAAGTAATAAGAGAAAGTGGCAAATCAATTAGTATTTTAAATATTAATGATTTAGATTCTCAATTTCATAATGGCTTTGCTGCTCCATGGTTAAAGGTAGTAAAAAAAGAGTTATATATAAAATATCCATTTCCAGAAGGTACATTATATGAGGATAGAATACAGGGATATGAAATGATATTAAAAGGTAATCCTACATGTAGTAGTTTTAAAAATCCTACTCATTGTTGGAATAGATTAAATGAAAATGCAACTACTTTTAATCCTAGATGGTGTTGGTATAGATTTGAATATTGTGGTGAATTATTTAGATTAATAAATGATTTACCAGATAATCAATATAAAGCCGAATTAATAGAAGAATTAAAAATGTATATGAAATCTATACTAGAAATGGTTGATAAATTATGATAGAACATACAAATATAATATATATGCCTACAATTAGTGCATTAGGTGGGATAGAAACTTATGTATATGAATTAGTAAAAAAATATCATAATCTAGATATAGCAGTTGTATCAAAAAGATGTGAAGAAAAACAAAAAGAAAGAATACAAAAATATTGTAGAGTATATATACATAATGGAGAAAAGATAAAATGTGATGTTGCGATTATAAATTATGATCAGAGCATAATCAGATATATTAATGAAGATGCTAAGATATATCAAACAATACATGCTGATTATACTAATAGTTTATATGACCACCAACCAAAACCAAATCCAAGAATAACAGCATTCTTAGGAATAACACAATATCTAACAAATAATATGGCTGATATGTTAAAACCAAACAAAATAGAATTATGTTATAATCCATTAACAATAGAAGATAAAAAGCCAATTATATTTGTTAGTGCTACAAGATTACACAAAAATAAGGGTGTAGACTTATTAAGAAAATTTATAAAAGAATTAGATAAACATAATATATATTACTTATGGTTTATACTAACAAATGATTTAGAAGCTATTAAAGAGCCTAATGTAATTACAATACCACCAAGATTAGATGTAGATAAGTTTCTAAGCATAGCAAGTTATGTTTGTTTGACATCTAAAACAGAAGCAGATTCATATACATTGAAAGAGGGATTATTCAGAAATATTCCAATAATAACAACACCACTACCATATCTAGAAGAAATAGGATATAAAGATGGTGTTAATGGATATACAATAGAATTTGACGGAAGTAATATTGAAGATGTAGTAAAGAAGATACAAAATGTACCTTCTTTTAATTATGAAAAGATAGAAGACAATTACATGAATATATTTAAAGAAAGTAAAAGTAAATATGAGGAGGAATTAAAAATGAAAGTTAAAGTAAGATGTATACAAAACTATTACGATATGGAATGTTCAGAAAGAAAAGTAATTAATGAAGCAGTACCATATGAAGAAGCAGATAAACATCCAAATAGAATTGAATGGATAACTACTAGAGAAAGAGCAGATCATTTAGTTAATAAAGGATTAGTAAAGATAATAGAAGTACTTAAAGAAGATAATAAGATAGAGAAAGCTATTCCTAAAACTAAAGTAGAGAAATCTAAAAAGAAAACTAAATAATGAGTTATGGAATAAGGAAATCATTCTATCAATCTAAACTATGGAAGCAAGTTAAGAACAATATATGGCTAAAGCAGTCATGTTTATGTGCTATATGTCATAAGCCAGTATATGTTAATGGAATATCAGATTATATTCCTAAAGATAAAAGAAGAACAGGAATAGTCCATCATAAAGTATGGTTAGATGATAGTAATGTTTACGATGAAAATATTTCTATTAACGAAGACAACCTAATAGGTATATGCAAAGAGTGTCATGAAAACGAACATCATAAAGATATATCTACTAGAAAAGAATTTATGTTTGATGAGCAAGGTAACCTAATTAAAAGGGATTAAGAGGGGGGCTATTCGGTAAATACACACGTTTATTGAAAAC
>Ga0326513_10000685_pt1 | contig 28856 bp, 16 predicted proteins | sample 2_2465_0518_D_FD_203654 | JGI IMG/M metagenome (GOLD analysis project Ga0326513, IMG submission 203654) | Bovine rumen microbial communities from UC Davis, California, United States - 2_2465_0518 | ecosystem: Host-associated > Mammals > Digestive system > Stomach > Rumen | place: USA...
CGTATCAAACACCACCGGTCACCTTTTTCACCTGACAGAAATCATATCCACCACCTGCTACTTAAAGCAGGTCTGAACCATTTGCAGACAACATGTGTACTGCTGACAGCGTCAATCATATTTATTGCTCTTGGCATCATAGGACGTAATTGGAATATGTGGCTATTGGTAACTGTCGATTTCTTGCTATGTATGGGCTTAACTTGGATACTATGGCGAGCCGTAGAAAAAAAAATTACATCATCTGATAATCAAAACTCATAACACGCGTGATATCCGTCAATCATCTTACAGTTGAATTTAGTTCTCGTCCGATATTGGACAATATATCGTTTCTTGTCAACCGCCGCGACAAAATTGCTCTTGTGGGTAAAAATGGCGCAGGCAAATCGACATTGCTAAAGGTATTTGCCGGTCTGCAAGCACCAACTCATGGGTCTATTGCTATGCCTAACGACCTGACTATTGGGTATCTACCGCAACAGATGATACATCAAGATGGTTCGACGGTAATCGATGAGACGCGTAAGGCATTTTCGCATATCACAGAAATTCAACAACTCATCGAACATCTATCAGACCAATTAGCCAATCGCACTGATTACGAGTCAGAAGCATATCAGGATTTGATTGATCAATTAGACCACAACAATGAGAGACTATCAATATTAGGAGGTTCGGAATCGGAAGGTGAATTGGAAAAGACATTATTAGGTTTAGGATTTAACCGCAGCGATTTCACACGTCAATGCAGTGAATTTTCAGGAGGGTGGCGCATGCGCATAGAATTAGCAAAAATCATTCTTCAACGTCCCGATGTTCTCTTGCTTGACGAGCCTACCAACCATTTGGATATTGAGTCAATACAATGGCTCGAACGTTTCCTTGCCAATTCGTCAAATGCTGTAATCTTAGTAAGCCACGATAGGGCATTTCTTGATAATGTAACCAATCGGACAATAGAGATTTCGTTAGGTCATATATATGACTATGCGGTCAATTATTCTCACTTCGTAGAATTGCGGCGCGAACGGCGCGAGCAACAAATACGCGCTTACGAAAATCAGCAAAAGATGATTCAGGAAACCGAAGATTTCATCGAACGTTTCCGTTATAAGGCGACTAAAGCAGTGCAAGTTCAGAGCCGCATCAAACAGTTAGACAAACTTGAGCGGCTCGAAATTGACGATGAGGACACATCACGTCTTCGGCTTCAATTTCCGCCCGCTCCTCGCTCCGGCGACTACCCTGTCATAGCCGACGATGTGAGCAAGTCGTTCGGCAACCATCTGGTATTCGAGCATGTCAATCTGACCTTAAAACGGGGCGAAAAAGTTGCTTTTGTCGGACGCAACGGAGAGGGCAAAACGACATTAGTCAAATGTATCATGGGCGAACTTGAACATGGAGGCACATTGCGCATTGGTCATAATGTCAAGATAGGTTATTTTGCACAAAATCAAGCCTCTCTGTTAGACGAAAATCTGACTGTTTTTGAAACCATTGACTATGCTGCCGTAGGCGATATACGCACTAAAATACGTGACCTTTTAGGTGCATTTATGTTTGGTGGTGAAGCATCTGACAAGAAAGTCAAAGTTTTGTCAGGCGGCGAACGGAGCCGATTGGCAATGATCAAATTATTGTTGGAACCATACAACCTACTTATCCTTGACGAACCAACGAACCACTTGGACATGCAGTCGAAAGATATTCTCAAAGAGGCATTGCTCAAATACGATGGTACACTTATCATAGTGAGTCACGACCGCTATTTCCTTGACGGATTGGTAAGCAAAGTATATGAGTTTGGCAATCAACGTGTTCGCGAACATATAGGCTCAATCTACGACTTCCTACGCACAAAAAATCTTGACAATCTGCAGGAATTAGAGCGCAAGGCTCAACTTGTAAATACAGAAAAGCAAGCAGCGGAACCGAGCAGTGCCAAACAGACTTTCCTTGCCAACAAGCAACGGTCAAGCCAACAGCGCAAATTAGAACGTCAGATTGCCGACATAGAAAACCGGATTGCCGCATTAGAGCAAGAACTCAAAACAATGGAAACAGAAATGGCAACTCCTGAAGGGGCTGCCAATGCTGAATTAGCCATGCGTTATCAACAAACAATGTCGGCTCTCAACGATAAAATGTTTGAATGGGAAGAGTTATCGAACCAACTCTGACAATTCATTCTGCACTTATCCAAACAGATTACGGAAATTGTCGAAAATACTTTTCTTACTACTCTCAGATGGTTTTGTTCCCTCGGCATCTCTAAGTTGTTCCATGAGTTTACGTTCTTCTTTCGACAAATGTTCTGGGATATAGACACTGACGTTAATCAACAAATCACCTGTTCCATAACCTTGCAATTCAGGCAATCCTTTGCCTCTTAAACGCAACACCTTACCTGGTTGCGTTCCGGCAGGAATCTTGATATTTACCTTACCGTCCAATGTAGGTATTTCCACATCGCCACCAAGCGTTGCTACAGGTACCGACAATAGCAAATTATGTATTAAATCACTACCATCACGCACGAAATCTGGGTGCTCCTCTTCTTCAATAAGAATAAGCAAATCGCCATTGATACCTCCACGAGGTGCAGCATTACCTTTTCCTGTAACCGACAACTGCATACCTTCAACCACACCGGCTGGAATTTTGATGGTTACCACATCATCGCCTTTAACGACTCCTTCGCCATGGCAATGTGGACATTTATTTTTGATTATTGTTCCCTCGCCTTGACAATCAGGACAAGGCGACTGTGTTTGCATCTGTCCTAAAATAGTACGTTGGGTACGTATTATAGCACCCGTTCCATGACATGTCGGACATGTTTCGGGTTGTGAATTGCCTTCGGCTCCTGTGCCATGACAATATTCGCATGGAACTAACTTTTTAATCTTTATTTTTTTCTCTACTCCGGTGAGTATTTCATTGAGCGTAAGTTTCACTCTGACCCTCATATCGGAGCCACGTCTTACCGGTCGGCGACCACCTCGTCCACCGAAATTGGAATAGAAATGCGAACCCTCGCCAAACAAGTTGCCACCAAACAAGTCGGCTACATGTGCAATAAGGTCGCTTAGGTCCATGCCTGCGGCTCCTGAAAAGCCTCCCATACCTTGCATACCCTCAAAACCATATTGGTCGTACATCTGACGTTTTTTAGGGTCGCTCAATACTTCGTAGGCTTCGGCAGCCTCCTTAAATTTCTCTTCAGCCTCTTTATCACCCGGATTTTTGTCAGGGTGATACTGAACGGCTTTCTTACGATATGCCTTTTTTATCTCTTCAGGGGTAGCATTTTTGGCTACCTCCAACACTTCATAATAATCTCTCTTTTGTGCCATAATCTCCAAATTTTAAACTTTCACCTTACCACTCGGAATGTGGACAAGCCACGCCCATACAATGATACCATATTTCAACTCTATTGTCCTACCGCTACTTGTGCATGTCTTATAACCTTGTCATTTCGGGTATAACCTTTTTTGACACAGTCAATAATTTTACCTTTCTTCTCATCTTCTTCAACCGGCAGCATAGCAATGGCCTCATGCTTTTCTACATCAAATGGCTGGTCAAGCGTCTCTATCATTTTGACACCATACTTGTCAAGGTAGCCTGCCACTTTGTCATATATCAGTTGCATGCCGGTACGCAAGGCTTCAATATCCGATGATTGCTCAATGGCGGCCATGGCTCGATCGAAATCGTCAACAAGGGGCAAAAACTCACGAAGCATCTCATCTTGCGTCAGATCTTTAAGGTCTAATTTTTCACGCGATGTGCGACGACGGAAATTGTCAAACTCTGCCATCATGCGCAGGTTCTTATCTTTTAATTCTGCTATTTGGGCTTCTAATTCAGCAATGCGCTTCTCTTGCTCTACAGCCTCATCGGTAACAGGAACTTCTTCTGTTTGCTTTTCTTCAACTGCTTGAACTTCATCCTCAACAGGTTGTTGCTGTTCTATGTTTTTTTCTTCTTCCATAATTTATTGATATTTTTTTTGTTTATTTTAATCAAATACTTTGCCATAGTTATAATACTGACATTTTGACAATATTTCTGAACGAAGCAGGGACGTAAACAAGTTACGCCCCTGCGATGATAATTATACGAATAGGGACGTAAACGAGTTACGCCCCTACGATGATTATTCTCCACGATACATTACTTTGCCGCGTGTAACCTTATTTTTGAGATTATTGACAAATAGGTATATATAAGGTTGGTTAGGCTGCAACTTAATCTCTACACCTATCTGGCTTTCGCAAACTGTTTCGTTGGCTTCGATTAGCGGTACGCTAACGAATTGAAGCAAATGACCCGATATATCAAATATGCAGAGTTGAACATTACGTTTAGCGGCAGATGCCATATAGACTCCATTGGCTATATGTCGCAGACAAACATCTTCGTCAGTCGGTGTGGCAGAAAGGTCATTAGGTGAAGTTGCAAACAGAACACTATATCTCGTTTCTGTACTATCGTCAGCGGCTACCACTTTGATATATGTATAGTCGTCGAGGTCTCCAAGTTGAATAGTTACGTTAGCATCGGAGTCTTGAGGAACGGCAGCAACTTCGGGAAGTGGTTGACCTTGATAGATATAATAGGTATAGTCGAATACAGTCGGATTAAAGCCATCGATCATAACTCCGTCAATAAGCAGGCTATCAAGCAAAGCATTGTTCGACAAACTTAACAAAGCACTTACGACATACACATTTTGTGAACCATTTTCGGCTGTTACTGTAATCAACCATGTCAGGCTATCAGGGTGAGATATTTCAGCAGTTGATGTTGCAGGATCGGTCAGCGTCCATGCTATATCGTCTGTACTGAATATACTATCCATTGATGTTCCAGCCGGATATACTACACTATAATCATTTATATCGCTACTGAAACCGTCAACAGTACGTCCGCTAATAGTCAAGTCATCGAGAGTATTAGTAGCACATTTAGCAAATTCAAAATCAATGAGATATTGGTTGGTTGGTCTGCCGGCACCTGCTTGCACTGTAACAGTTGTAACAAATCCTTCTGTCGTAACGCTAATTACCTGCTGCGTATCGGCAGGCAAAGCCGTTACTTCAGGTAATGACTCTGTTCCATAAGGCAATGTCACAAAGTATTCATAATAGTCAGGCTCAAATGTAGTATCGACTAACACCGTTTTATCATTGATTTGGAGTTCAGTTGCATCCATAGCCACTCCGTCAAGATACAACATCAATGGTGTGGCATTAGTTGACTTCTGAACTTCAAACACTATGGTATAAGTATTTTGAGTTACTCCGTCTTCGGCAGTTACTACGATAGTGGTCTCGTCAGCGAATGTCTCTCCGCGCTGAACAGTGAATGTGGCATTATCGAGAGGCAGAGGAGTGATAGAAACTTGACGCACATTACCTACACCGTATGGTAAGGCTTGCGTATATTCAAAGAGATAGGAGTCAAAATTATCTACCGACTGCGTCTTCACATCACCCAAGACGTTGATGTCAAGCACTATGTCTGACAACAATGCCGTATGCGCAACATCTACACTTACGTGCATAATATACTTCTTTTGCACACCATTTTCAGCAGTAACCGTAATCGTAACTGTTCCATTGGTTGGAGATGTTAAATCCTTCTCAACACTCATAGTTGCATATTGACTTGCCTTGATTGACTGACTGAAATCAGGTATGGCTTGCGTACCACGTGGCAAGACAATGTAGTATTCGGTTTCGTCAGCGTCAAAGTCAGGTGTGAAGTCAATGTCATCTATCGATATTTGTTGTCCGTCAGCATCAATCAATACAACTTCTTTGAGGTCGGCATTATCATCTTTTTCAACCACAAAGGTCAGATAGTAGTCCTTACTGTCTCCACTTTGTGCAGTAGTATGGATTTGATACAAGGCGTTATAGTCAAATTCCTCATCATCCATGCGAGTAATTGTATAGGTTGCATGTTGCTCGTTCATTTCGCACTCTATAGTTTCGGCAATCGGATAATCACGTGTTCCTACAGGCAATGTATAAGTATATTTTGTTTCGTCCTGCGTAATCTCAATAAAGTCTTCTTCGTTGATATATACTTTGTCAATCGTTGCATCGGTGTAAGGCAGGATATGCACATAGACTGTATAAACGATTTCAGTAATATCATTATTGCTATCGAAACTTTGCATATCGAGTGTTACTTTACGTGTTGACTCGTCAATAGTCTGCGCTGAGGGTACACCTAAGAGCAGACATGAGTTATCAGGGTCAGATATAAAGCCTTCAATATTGCTTGGGAATTCACTTCCGGCTGGCAGATAGATGTCGTAATCATGTATCGTTGCACTGAATTGAGCCGAAATACTATCTTGCTCATTCCATGACTTACCATCAACTAAAATATCTTCTAATTGGTCAGCGCATGGTATTACGACGGGTTCAGGTTTTGAAGTTTGAACAAAGAACAATGTGTAGATTTCGCTCTCATTGCTTGGCACCATAACTTTGATAGTAACTACTGCAAGTGTATCGCTTGTAGAATTAGCCTCACGCATAGTTGTTGTCCAAACTAATGTCTGATAGTCTGCAACTTTGACTGCATCTATTACAGGTAGTTCTTGATTGTCGCCACTCATATCTACACGATAAGCAGTAGTCTGCGGAACAAATTTGGCAGGCGTAACGATATGCGGCATTTGCGTGCATTGGGTAAATTCTTTACCATCAAGTCGGATTGCGCTCAAATGAGTTGCATACTGCTTGTTATACGTTATCGACATTCTATATTGGGCTTTATCTACTCCGTTAGGTGCAGTAACATCAAGCACTATCACACTGCCTTCGTCAGAGCGAACAACGGTTTGACCATATTCACTTACTACCCAATTAACTTCCGCCTCATCGTCAACAATAAAGTTGGCTTGCTGACCGTCTTTGACATTGCGTTTGATACCATTGAGATAGATATCAATCAGTGTGTTACTCGACGTGCCTACCGAATTGATGAAATTGACAGTATAGGTGTTGGTATGTTTTCCGTCCTGGGCAGTAACTGTTATGACGGCTTTATTGGCTTGCGTCTCAACATCTACTACCTGCACATTCTCTTTGCGTATAGGAGTGATTTCAAGCATCTCACCTTCAACATCAAATGATTTATTGAGAGGCTCGTTGATATTGGTGAGTTCTTTGCCGTTAACAATAAGTGCGTCGAGCAAACAGTTGCTACTTACTGCTGCTGCACCATACTTATATGGTATGGTATAAACTTTCTTTGTACCATTGGTAGCAGTAACAGTGATTTTGATTGTACCATTTTCAGGATAAGCAGGAAGTGGATCAACAACCACGGTCTGTTGCGTGTTGCTCGACTTGTAACCTACTGTCGGTTGAATACCTTCAGCATCAGCACCTAAATCATCAATTGTCCATTCAGGATATGTTTCCTGACTACTTGAGAAATTAGGTACAGACACACCAAACATTGAAATATCATCCAATCCGGCATCTTGCGATTGAATATGGAATATATAGATATTGCTCAAAGCATCTTCATCTTCAGGGAAGACTTCTATTTCTATTCGGTCTGACTTATACTCAACGACGATTTCTTTTACAACACCTTTAGCATTGGCTTGTATGTCAGGGAATAAGTTGAATATATTGTTTTTCGGTGCACGTTGCGGCATACGACGTCGTGGCATTGGCTGAACACTATTCGGAATAAGAGTATATTCAAACACATCATCACTAAGAGGTTCAGACAAAGTGTAACCTTGCGCAACAAACGAGTTAAGCAATGCTTGAGTTGACAATACTGCAGACAGTTTGATTACATACGTTTGCTTGTCGGACTTGTCGGCTGCCTCCACAACAATAATAAATGTTGAATCAGCAACATTATAAGACGTGCTCACCTCTTGACCTTCTGATTTTTTGCTTGCCAAGATACGAAGACCTGATGTCGTTTTTACATTATGTTTAAGCACATCTACATTTTCATCATTGCCGTTGATATTGAGTTTAGCAAGAGTTGCATCGCTACCGCCTACACTCGTGGTTGAGAAATCAAGTCTGTATTTGTTTGTCGCTTGTGCACCCTTAACTACCCACTCTATTGAATTTTGTTTTAGAGTTTGAACAACAGTGTCGGTTGGGAAGTCACGTTTGAAGTATGTTGGCAGAACATTGTCAGACTTGTCGGACAACATGACTTCACTTACAAGCACCGGACCGTTAGCATTAACTTCAGAGAGTTTACCGAAACTATTAAGCGGTTTTTGTTTCGTCTGAGTGATGGTATAAGTTCTGGACTCTGCCGATTGTTTTTCGGGCATCACTTCGAGTTTAACAACACGCTTAACATCGCTTATTGAATCAACAGTCATCGTAACCTGCTGACCGGCTTGTGCCTTGGTATAGGTGATAGTTTTGAACTTGTCAGTATAAGCCACTTCGGTTGTGTAATTCGTTTTGTCGGCTTCAAAACCGGCAATTGTAGCATCACCTTCTTTTATGTCAGCAAGGGTATTGGTTTCTGTATTGCTCCAATTCAGATTGAGAGTATATGTGCGAGCCGGAGTTGAAGGATTAGCCTCATAGTCGGCTTCAGAGTTCCATACTTGAATAAGAGCCTGATACTGACCTTTAGCTTTTTGTTCAAGACTGATAGTCTGAAATTGACGGTGGTCACGAAGTACTGATTCAATGTTAGGCAACTCTGTCGTTCCGTATGGCAAGGTGTAGTTGATAGTGGTATTGCCGTTCCAAACCGACTTGCCGTCAACAAGAATATCTTTCAAGTAGCGTGAATTGGTGCTATTGGTTGTAAGCGTATAGTCGGTATAAGTCATGTTTTCAGCGTATGAACGAACCGTACCACCCGTAAAGTCTTCGTTCCAAAGAATCTCATGTTGATAGCCGGAAACTTCATTATTGAATACGAGTTGCGGAATCCCCTTGAAGTTCGGGTCGCTCAACGTAACATTGATATTGCTGCCTGAAACCGATACAGTTCCTTCAGTGTTAAGTACCCTACCTGAAGTAATAGTTGAGTTGTAGTGGAACTGCATATCATCGATATACATAATTCGTGTATTTCGCTGATTTATATTAGCTGTAGTCGTCCCCAGGAGATTCGCTTCTGGATTCAATGCACCATCATTAACACTTAATTTAGAAGAGGATATACGAATATCAAGGGTGTTAGGAATATAATCATCTCCATAACTTATATCTTTAGAGTATTCAGACCATTGTTGCGCATACTCAAGATTTCCGTCATTATTTACAATCGGTGTTCCATTATTCTCTATATACAACGACCATCCGGTTGCAATACCTGTATGAACACCTTCAGCCACTTCACTTATATCGTCAGGAGAATAATGCCACAGCGATATTCTATCAGGTGTGTTTCGATATGTAATTGGAGAACCAAATGAACTGGTATGGTCAGTGCTAATTTGTAAAGAAGCTGTTGTATTAAAACTATACGTTTGACTTGATAGAGAAATCACACCAGGAACAGAGGTTATACTTGGTAATGAATAGACAGTGTATAAACGAACCGACTTTCCACCGGAAGTGTGAACAATCGTTCCGGACTCATTAACTTCCTCACCGGCATAATACTCTCTTACTCCCGTTATCCAATTACCTACAGTCAGATGGTCAATTGCTTCACAATCAGCAGGTGCATACCATCCTATTGGTTTTACTCTATATGCCACGTGCTGATAATCGTTTGCCAAACCTCCATACAAGCCGCTAAATTTCCACATAGGCTGACCTGTGGTCTTTGTGCTTGTAAACTCGTCAAAACTCAAATTCAATTTCTCATCATCAGCCTTATAATATACTGAAATTGTGTATTTATATTCTTCACCTGTAGCATTATCCGTTATCAATAATGATGCAAATTTCTTATTCGACGATGCTGTTATCTCCAAATCAGGGAATTTGGTTATATATTCTGAGTCATACACAAATTCAGGAGTTTTATCATCAGCCGATTCTTCTACATATATGTAATCATATACTGTCGGGTCAAACTTGTCGTATGGCACTCCGTTGATATTGATGCCTTGTACTACTGATTTAACCGAAACTAAATAGGTTACATCATCAACGCCTTCACGATTAGACAAAACTTTGAGCGAAGATGTTTTACCCATACCCATGTTAGATACTAAAACAGTCTGACTTGAATATGATGTTACATACTCAATATGGCAAGAATCAACACCAAGCGGCAATACTACACTGCACTCACTTATCTTGTTACCCTTACCATCGTCAGTAATAGCACCAAGACTAACAGGCATACCGTTTACGAAAATTGCTTTCAGTTCGTTATTTTCGGAAATATCAGCCACTTTACTGAATGTAAATTCATAAGTCTCAGTCTTTGTGCCGTCAGGTGAGGTAACTATAATCTTGGTTGTTTCGCCAAAACCGGCATCTACGAACTGTACTTTCTGGTCGGGATCGTTTTTCTCCCACTTGATTTCAGGATGGGTTGTAGCATCTTGCGCAATGGCTATGTTGTCATACTTACGTTGGTCATAGTCGAACATAAACAAAGCATTATCTACCAACTCAATACCTTTCAGAGTTGCATCGTTGCTCTTCTGCTGCTTGAAGGTGATAGTATAATCAGTAACGTGAGCAGGGTCGCCATCAGGTGCTGCAACATGTATAATCGTAGGTTCGCCAAACCAACCGTATGTTACTGTGATTACCGCATTTTCATCTGTCGGAACAGGCATAACGGCAGGTACTTGAACAGCATCATCACCTGAAACGGTTACTTCATAATCGTTTGTTCCGTCTGCAAATATGCTTGTCAAACTTCCGTCTTTATAGACTTGCAAATCTTTAAGGGTCGATGTCGTACTACCATTTACAAAATTAACCTTATATATATATGGTTCACCATTTTCGGCAACGACTATAATTGTAGCACCGTCTTTACCATTATCAATCTGTAATATATTCTGACTTTCACTATTAGCCTCGTAAGTAACAACAGGTAATTCTTTTTGCCCTTCGGGTACGGCATAGTTTATAATTGGCTCAACACCTTGCGAAATGCCATCAACATATATCTGCTTGAGTTTATTATCAGCCGATAGACCTTTTTTGAAGTTCAGCACATATATTTCGGGTTCAGCATTTTCGTCTTGTGCTTGCACGCTAATGATTGTTTTGCTCGTTTTATTATCAAGCAATGCTACTACTTGATGCTCTTCACCCAATTCATACGATACATCAGGATATTCAACACCTACAGGCAGATCAATATCGAAAATCTTGTTGGCAGGGAAGTCGGCTGCAAGTATAGTGGTCTCACCATAGGTTATGCTCTTGAGAGCAGCATTTTGTGATTGATGGAAATTGAGATGAATAATGTACGCCTCAGCCCAACTTCTATCTTGCGGTACAATTTGGACATGTACCGTTGCCTGACCTTTCGACATTTCGGTCTGCAAATATACTTTCGATGTTGAAACACTTGGAGTAACTTCTATGTTTGGCAGTTGATCTTCACCCACAGGCATATCAACAGTCCATAAAACTTCCGTACTACCGAATGTTGTACGATAAGGATCGAAATCAAAATCGTCGCCGAAATCTTTTGTTTGCTCACCGACTTTGATTTGCTTGATACGCGTATTGGTATCTCCTCCGACTTGTCCACCACCCGTGCTACTTGCTTTAAAGGCAAACTGATAGGTGTGTGAAGACAAACCATCGGCAGCAATTACTTCCAACTCTATCTTTGTATTAGTTTGCTCACGATAGATAACTGTTTGGAGATTATCTTTTTTAGTATAAGTCAGTTTAGGAACACTGATGTCTGTCAGATCATAAGTGAAAGTAAAAGGTGAAAAACCGGCAAATGCAACTCCATCGAAATATACGGATGCTAAAGTTGCATCGCTGCTTTTCTGTGGAACAAAATGCAATTTATATACATTTGTAACGCTACCATCTTGTGACATTAAGATAATCAGACATTCACCATTTTGGACAAAATCTGACTTTTGCAACATATCAGAACGAGTGTCGTCGTTGACCTCATAGGAAATCAATCCGCTCCATGAGTTGATGTCGGCAGGTATTGCGACACTATATTCATACGTATCAGGCGAGAAACCTTGAACTTCTGTACCGTTAACACTGAGCGATGTTAGTTGCGGGTTCTGTTTTGGTGTCGTAACGATATTGCCAATGAAGTGAATTTGATAGATAGCCTTTTGTGTATTATCGGCAGAGGTTACTATGATTTGAGCAAGATCGTTGGTTCGAGGCGATGATATTTCAACTATCTGAAGTTGATTTTTCTTCTCAATAGTGATAACCGGTACTATCATTGCATCGCCGAGGTTGACATAATACTCCAATTTATCAGACTCAAAATTCTGCAACTCCACTCCATCGAGATAAATCATGTTAAGCATTGTTGACGGATCTACGATTAGCGGTTGGTCAACCGAAAAACGTATTGTATAAGTTATCTGATAATCAGTATTTTCAGCCGTTACGACTATTGTGGCTACTCCATTAACATCTTCAGCAGCCTGATATTGCGCTGTTGCTAACGGACTATTAACGGTATAGTTAACTTGTGGCACATCGGTCGTACCTTCCGGCAACGTGAATATATAGTCATGAACTTCAGGAGCAAAAGTTATGTTCCAACTACCTTGAGCATCAATAGTTAAACTGCTAAGAGAAGCATCGGTGCTTTTTTGAGTAGTGAAATGGACTGTATAAACTCGTGTATAGTCCGGATTTTCGGCAGTTACTGTTATAATTGCATCATCACTAACACTTTGCGCTTGCTTAATTGAAACTACTGCTGTCGTACTATTGGCTTGACATTCAACTTGCGGAACTTCGGTTGTCGCTGACGGCAAGAAATAGGTATATTCAAATATCGACGGAGTGAATGTGCGCGACCAACTGCCATTACCGCTTATAACAACAGATTTAAGAGTTGCATCTGTACTTCTCGGGTCGGTTGACTCTGTAAATTGAATAGTGTAGTTTTTCTTTGTCTTGCCATCTTCGGCAGTTACAACAACAGTGGCTTGACCTGAAGTAGAAGCAGCCTGAGTAATATCTATCTTAGCACCTGAATGATTAGCCGTTGCGCTAACCGTTGGAACTGCACCTCCGGCAGACACTTCAAATGAATATGATGTTGTGGCTGCTGCGAAACCATCAACCTGCACACCATCTATGAGCAGATTTGATAATGTGGCGTCGTTGCTCTTATTATCACCACCGCCTTGTCCTTCTATAAAATTGATGGTATAAGTGTTTTGTGCTACACCATTCTCGGCTGTTACTACAAGTTTTGCTGTATATATGTTATAACGAGTATTCCATGTCAAAGTTGGAGCAACAGATGATATACTTGCCTGAGCATCGTAAGTTACTTCCGGTTTGGCAAATGGCGTAAGTTCATAATCGTAAGTTAATTGAGTGGTTTGGAAATCTGGTATTGCCACGCCATTGATATATATAGCCTCAAGGTAAGCATAGTCAGATTTTTCAACCACCTCTTGCTGCAACGTAAGGTAATAAGTGTTCTTTTCTCCATTTTGAGCAGTAACAATGAATGTAACCACACCATTTTTATCACGCATCGTAACTGTGGCTGTCGGATCGTTAACAGTGTAAGTTACTGTTGGCTTTGCATCAGTATATGTATAAGTATATTCAGTAGTAAGCGGATCAAAGCCTTCTAACGCAACACCATTGACAAGTATTTCTTTAAGCGTATTATCTGACGACTTATTTTGATATATATTGATAGTGTAGGTTCGACGTGTCTTATTATCAAGTGCAGTTACCCTAACTGTTACTGAACCTTCCGGACCATCTAAACTACTGATTGATAATGCTTGTCCTTCCTCTCCTACATCAACTGTAACAACAGATGGTTCAGTGAGCGAAGCATCAACTTCGACTGAATATTCTAACACTTCCGGACTGAAATTAGGTATCGCTTTGCCATTGACATAAATAGCCTTAAGATCAACATTTGACGATAGCGAAAGAGTAAATTTGATAGTATATATAACCGTTTTGCCATCTTCTGCTTTGACAGTAATCTTATAATCACCACTCAAATTAACAATGCCGGAATCATCAATGGTGATAGTCTGACCTGCCTGTCCTTTTTCGTATGTTACTGTGGGTAAAGTCTGCGTTCCCATCGGCAGGTCATAGAAGTAATTTCGTGTGCCGGGGTCAAAACCATCTATTGTAACTCCACCAACTTTCAAATCAGCCAAATAAGCATAACTTGATGCTTTGATTATATAATTCAGAGTGTATGTACGGACAGTTTTGTTTCCAGGAACCTGAACGGTGATGGTCGCTTTACCCTCCGAGCCATTCAATTCATTAGATGTCAGCGTTATGGTTTGTGCACCTGCCGGATAATTTGACACCCATGTTACTTCCGGTGTCTTGGTCGTACCAAGCGGTAATTCTACATCATAGTTATTTTTAGTTGCTGAAAAACCAACTAATGATTCGCCATTGATTAAAATATCTTTGAGCGTATTATCTGTTAATTGCGCAACCGTGAATTTGATTGTATAAGTCTGACTTGCACCATTTTGGGCTGTCATAACAACCGTTGCCGTACCGGTTGGACCGGTAGGTTGAGTTATTTTCTCTGTCTGCGATGCTTCTGATTTGGTTACTATGACTTGTGGTGTCTGAGTCGTTCCGTAAGGAAGCGATACTTCATAGTTATAGGCATTAGCGTTCCAGTTTGGCAAAGTATATTCTTTATCACCAAGTTTATAGGTTATACTTTCGGGGCGATAGTTGGACGATTGTGTGGAAGTGAACTTAATCTGATAGGTTGTTTGCGAACTTCCGTCTTCTGCCTTAACTGTAATGAGTACCGGCGTATCGTTATCGACAGCCGCACCATTGATATTGATGGTATATTCAGAAGCATCAAGTTGTCTGCCACTGCGGAATAAAGTAAAATCTTCAGCAGCCGGACTATAACTTGCTTTTTCGTTTGCTTTCGTAAACTCAAGGGTTGAAGCACTAAAACCTCTAACCTTGGTATCATTGATACGCAACTCATCGATAGTTGAGTTATATATCAGTTCAACATCATCGACTGTCAACGACAGACCGGCATACAAACCTTTAGGATCACGCTTGTTAGGATAATTGCCTGCCGAAAATATGACGTTACACATTTCAGGTTTCTCATTTGCAACAAAATAGTTAATAGGTATAGAGATACGCGTCCACTCTGAATAACCTTGCTTAACTGTATCTCGCAACCAGCCTTCGGCTATCTGCGTTGCATATTGAGATGTGTTACACTCGTTGGCATCGTTTTTCTGACGGATATCAGATTCTTCATTTTCAACAGAATAATTTGTACACGAACCGTCTTTCCCTTTATATGAAGTTCCTTTAGCTGTTCCTTTCCATGAATAGAAGATAATCTGATATGCTTGTTTGGCAACGTCAGCACCTTCACGTTTCACCCATACGGCTATCGAGTCGGGGCGATACGTAAACTTTATACCACCTTTTGAACCGGCTGTTGACGCATCGAGATTGGCCAAACCTGCAAAATAGAGCCATACTTCACCGCATGTTGCATATCCCGGAGAAGTTTCGGTTACACCCGCCGCACCGATTTCTGCATCATATACTTTCAGTGCCGAGCCTGTACGTCCGGTGGTCTTTTCACCCATGTTGGCTTTAGCTGTAACACCGAGAACAGTCTGCGACACATTTGAAATCTGCCACGATTTAAGTTGAGGTTTTCCATTAAATTCAGCACCTGACCAATCTTCGAAATGAGGGTCAGGAAGTTGTTGGGCACTGACAACTGAATAATTGAGGAACGATAGCATGGTTATCACAACACATGCTACCAATTTTGAGGAATAATGTTTCATTATTTTGTTATTTATTTTTTTCATTTTTTGCTACTTGTTTAATACGTATTTTCCTAACAAGCCACAATACGCAAAAACATTGCAAAATTACAATAATTCAAATTATTAGACAATACTTGTACTTTAGAAAAAATAGTCAGATTTTAAGATACAAATAAAGTAAAACACTACTGAATGTTGCTAAAAGTTAACTATTTTTCAAATTTGTAAAAATAATCAACCATCGGAAATCAGCTTGTAAAATATCTAATCAAATGTAAATTACAACCACTTTTTTGTTTTATTGCCAAAAAGCAGTAATTTTGCAAGTCAAATAGAAAACATGGTATATTTTATATCCGACTCACATATTGGCTCACTTCTGAACGCTGATTCTGCCGCTCACCAGCAGCGGATTTGCGCTTTTTTAGAATCAATCAGACATGATGCAACAGCATTATTTCTCATGGGCGACATCTTTGACTTTTGGTTCGAATACAGGCACACTATTCCAAAAGGCTACGACCGACTATTAGGGAAACTTGCCGAATTGGCAGATAGTGGCATAGAGGTTCATTTTTTTGTTGGTAATCACGATTTATGGACTTTCGGATATTTAGAACAATCATTAGGCATCAGAGTTCACCATAAGGAGGAAATAATGACCATTTGCGGCAAAAAATGTTTTTTAGCGCACGGCGACACTTTAGACACTGAAAACAAGCAATTCATGTTTCTACTACGTGTATTCAAAAGCCCCTTCAACCAATGGTTATTCAGAAACGTTATGCCTGCAAATATAGGTATGCGATTGGCTCTATCGTGGTCAAAGAAAAGTAGGCTAAAAAGGAAAAATAAAGTTACAGAATATCTGGGTGAAAACAACGAAGTGTTAGTAAGATGGGCAAAAGAGCATGAAAAAACAGACCATTGCGACTATTATATTTTCGGTCATCGACATATTGAACTCGACTTGCTATTAAGTAGCAAAGCCAGAGTGATTATATTAGGCGAATGTATCAACTTATTCACTTATGGCATGATGGACGATGACGGAAATTTTACACTAACAAATTTTTAAAAAGCATGAACACAAGGGAAGAACAAATTAAAGCATTCAATCGACTATTGGACGTTATGGCACGCTTGCGCAAAGATTGTCCGTGGGACAGAAAGCAGACTTTCGACAGCCTGCGCGCCAACACCATTGAGGAAGTATATGAACTCTCTGCTGCTATTGTCAGTCATGATATGGACGAGATATGCAAGGAATGTGGCGATGTGCTTCTACACATAGTTTTTTACGCACAAATGGGCAGTGAGACCGATGATTTTGATATCGCAGACGTATGCAACCGCTTGTGCGACAAACTCATATTCCGTCATCCTCACGTCTATGGCGAAGCCTCGGCTGCAACAGCAGACCTCGTAACACAAAATTGGGAAGATATCAAACAACGCGAAAAAGGGGGCAATAAGACTATCTTAGGCGGAGTTCCGGAGGCATTACCATCTATCATTAAGGCTCAGCGTATCCAAGAGAAAGCACGCAATTCGGGCTTTGATTGGGACGAGCGTGAACAAGTATGGGATAAGGTAAAGGAAGAAATAGCAGAATTTCAGGTTGAAATCAATAATATGGATACCGACAAGATGGAAGCCGAATTTGGAGATGTATTGTTCAGCCTAATCAACGCTGCACGACTATACAAAATCAATCCCGACAACGCATTAGAACGCACTAATAGAAAATTTATCAAACGCTTTACATATCTCGAACAAAAAGCCAAAGAACAAGGTCGTTCGCTCCGCGATATGACACTTGCAGAAATGGAAGAGATATGGCAGGAAGCAAAAACACAGGCTTAACATGAAATTAGCAAAATTATTTAACGGACTACTGCTATCATTGGCACTGATTGCCTTAAATAGTTGTTTAGACCAACCTCAAGGTCAGTATTCGCCGTCTATAATATGTGATAATATTGTCACTAACAATGGCGACACACTGAAACTTCGTCTCGACAGCAATCAAGAATACTATTGGCTTGACACTATGACTATTGGTGACACTGCAAAATTTGGTTTTACATTTTACGGATATGCCAACAACCTGATTAGCACCGAAATAAAAATCGACACCATCTATGCTGCTATCAATATGCCATTGAGCGAAGATATTCGTCAAGCCATATTAGAAACATCCGACACACTTAACGGACAAATCAACTACAAGCCGGGCTACAACGCTGCCCTTATATTTGCCGACTACATAGCACTGAAGGAAGGTACACCAAGCATTAAATTAAGTGTACATTCCGACTCTAAATTCAGTCCGACAACATTTGAAATTCGCACCCCCATCCGACAATGATACGTGCCTTCTTTTTCGATATGGATGGTGTGATTTTCAACTCCATGCCACGCCATGCTGCTGCTTGGGAAAAGGCAATGAAACGTTATGGTTTCGATTTCAAAGCCTATGATGCATACCTCAACGAAGGCAGGACAGGAGCCTCTGTCATTACAGAATATTTTTTGAAAGTTTACAACCGCCCTGCCACAACTGACGAGATTGAAATGATCTATGCTGCCAAAACGGAGGAATTCAACTCAATGGGAATGCCGGAACCTATCGAAGGTATTTATGAAGTACTGAAAGATTTACAACAACGTGGCATACAGATTTGGATCGTTACGGGGTCTGGTCAAGATAGTTTGATGGCACGACTGAATAAACATTTTCCGGGCATATTCAGCCAAGACCACATGATTACTGCTCACGATGTCAAAATAGGCAAACCTGACAAGGAACCATATTGGATGGCACTTAAGCGCAGCGGAGTTAACTCAGATGAGGCTGTAGTGGTAGAAAATGCACCATTAGGAGTCAAAGCAGGTAAGGCTGCCGGCCTATTTACTATAGCCGTCAACACAGGACCGCTTGAAACAAAAGTCCTAAGCGATGCTGGAGCCGATATAGTGCTAAAAAACATGTCAGAACTACTTAATTGGATAGAAAATGAACATTGCAATATTCGGTAATTCTTACCGCACCGAAATACTTGAAGAGGTACGCCATTTGCTTACTATCATGGCAAGCCACGATGTGCGCGTACTTTTGAGTAAAGAGATTCGCGACGAATTGAATTTGCGCGAAGAGTATGCCGTTTACGATGAAAGCACAACAGATATTGTTGATTTCGCTCTTTCAGTAGGTGGCGATGGCACATTTTTAACCACAGCCTCTATCATTGGCAATCGCAACGTACCTATTCTCGGTATCAACTACGGGCATTTAGGTTTTCTTGCCGATGTGAAAACAGATGATGTTGACGCTATATGCGAAAAACTGCTCAACAACGAATATATTATCGAGCAGCGTTCGCTGCTTCAAGTAACCACTTCTGGCGATGGACATATTCACACTCCGTATGCCTTAAACGAAGTGGCAGTGATGAAACATGAGTTAAGCAGTATGATTTCTGTCGAGACATACGTCAACGGTTATCACCTCCATACATACGAGGCTGACGGACTTATCATCTCAACTCCAACAGGCTCAACGGCTTACAATATGTCTGTCGGTGGACCACTAATGGATCCTCATTCGCGCGACATCATTCTATCGCCTATCGCTACACATAGTCTGAATGTCCGTCCGCTAATTATTCCTGACGATTGGAAAATAGACTTGCGTATCAGAAGCCGTGCACTCAACTATTTAGTATCAGTTGACGGCAGGAGCCAGTCGGTCAAAGATGATGTTCGGCTACATATCGAAAAAGCCCCCTACACTATTAAATTAGTTCAAGTCGGCAATCAGGATTTTCTCACTTCACTGAAAACAAAATTATTATGGGGAGCAAGATAAAAATAATAATATCCTTGATTGTGTTGTGCTGCGCCATAAGCCCCTTGTATGCTCAACAATTTGATTGGGACGACCCACGCATCAATTGGGAATGGGACAATAATCGACATTCTTTTACTATCAATGCCGGTTACAATTCTATCATAGGTATTCTGACTAAAGAGATTTTTATGGCTGCCTACTCGGCAACCCACAATGATACTAATGGCGATGCTGTTCAAATTATTTCTAATACACCATACGGCGATTACGGTTTTCAGTATCACTACAATACCCACAAATGGTTGAGATTCGGACTCAAATTCAATGCCGACATCAATCAAACAAACATCAACGATAAGACACAATACATATCGTACTTAAACTTGATGGCTTCAGCCCAATTTACATACTATAACGAACGTAAATGGCGCGTCTATTCAGGTTTAGACATAGGTGTAAACGGCTTGATTGTTCCACAATTCAATTCTTTTAGTGCCGGATTAGCTTTTAACGTAACCGCTTTAGGCGTAACCTATGGCAGAGGTTTCATATTAATTGCAGAATTAAATCTTGGTTCAGATGCCATTGCGAAAGCTGGTTTTGGACTTCGCTTATAACTCATTATTATGGATAAAAAAGACTTACGTATCGTATATTTAGGGACACCTGATTTCGCAGTTGAATCTCTTCGCGCATTAGTTGACGGAGGCTACAATGTAGTGGCTGTTGTTACGATGCCCGACAAACATGCAAACCGTGGCCACAAACTACAATATAGTCCTATCAAAGAATATGCTCTCACCGTTGGGTTGCCTATTCTGCAACCTCAGAGTTTGAAGGACAGCGAGTTTATCGACCAACTGCGTTCTTACAACGCAGATTTACAAATAGTTGTTGCCTTTCGCATGTTGCCCGAAATTGTGTGGGCAATGCCTCGCTTTGGCACTTTCAACTTGCATGCCTCGCTGCTACCACAATACCGAGGTGCAGCACCTATCAACTGGGCTATAATAAATGGTGAACAAAAGACGGGAATTACTACATTCTTCTTAAAACATGAAATAGATACTGGCGACATGATTGAACAAGTAGCCGTAGAAATTGGTGAAAACGAAGATGTAGGTTCGCTACATGACAGACTGATGGTATTAGGTGCCAAATTGGTAACAAAAACAGTCGATTTGATTTTGCAAGACTCTGTTACCACCACACCGCAACCAAATCTTCCAACTAATGAACTAAAAAGTGCACCAAAGATTTTTAAGGAGACGTGCCAAATTGACTTTAGCAAAAGTGTACGAGAGATACACAACTTTGTCAGAGGTCTGTCGCCCTACCCTACGGCATGGACTGAAATGAATATACACGGAGAAACTCAAAGCATAAAAATCTACGAAGTTAAGCCGATAGAAGAAATACATCAGTTAGCAATAGGAACATATAGAACTGATGGTAAGACATTTTTGAAGATTGCCTGTTCTGATGGCTTTATAGAAATTCTAAACCTTCAAATGCCCGGCAAGAAACGTATGAGCATACGAGATTTTCTAAACGGAACACATTTGTGCGAAATTTGATGATATGAATCCACTTGAGTTAATAGAAAAATACTATCACGATATGCCGGAACTTAAAGAAGTTCTTTTAGTTCATAGCAATCAAGTTAAAAATAGGGCTTTACAAATTATTCAGAATCAGCCGGATTTACGTATTGACGCTCAATTTATCTCTGAGGCAGCCATGCTTCACGATATAGGAATCTTTCTATGTAATGCTCCTAATATCCACTGCCATGGTACACACCATTATATTGAACATGGCTATCTTGGAGCAGAACTGCTTCGCCAAGAAGGTTTGCCACGTCACGCCGGCGTTGCAGAACGACATACCGGAGCAGGTATTACAGCACAACAAGTTGAATGTGAAGACCTTCCAATTCCTATCAACAATTATATTCCTCTCACAATAGAAGAAGAACTCATCTGTTATGCAGATAAGTTCTATTCAAAAAGTCATTTAGGCGACGAACTATCATTGGCAAAAGTCAGAGATAGCATTTGGCTTTACGGCTTTGAAGCCATTCAACGCTTCGACAAATGGCATAAAATGTTCGAACCCGAAATAGTCTAACATCTAACAGCGAAGCCGTCTAACTTCTAACTGCGCAGCCGTCTAACACAGCCTTACCTAAATCGATGTGAAAAGCCGACCGACACAAGTTCCTTAAATTGTATTTTTGCTCGCTCATCGCCTGACAAGATTACGGTATTATCATATCGTGGATGCAGACTAACACGGGTTGAAAAGTACTGATTGAATATAAAGTTGAGTATAACCTCTAAATCAGCCTCGACTTTTTTGTAATTGGTATAAAAATATAGTTTAGAATCTAACGAAAATTCTCTAACCGGCTTATAAGTATATTCTATACGAAGAGATGAACCAACTTCTGACAAGGATTTTCGTCCCTGCTTAACGCTAAAATCAGTCTGCTTAATACGCAATGTATCGTTAACATACACAAATTTATAACTCACCGGCGAAACGGCTATACTCAATCCCTTAACCGGTTTAAAATCCATACCGAGATTGACATTAAGACGAAGCGGCGATAAAAATGAAGATACCAGAGTTGTGGTATTCTCTTTGTATGTATCAAAAAATTGTGTTTGCAATTCTGCCGATAGTGAATAGTAGATTTTTGAATACGCTTTGTAGTTAAACTTAGAGTACAAACGAAATAAATCTTCAGTTCTATTTACTTTATAAACTGAGTCCACATATATAGTATTCGTTCCTTCACGCCACTCGAAGGAGTTCTCCCACGTTATTCGTTTAAAATCATTATAGTCTAATTTTCCGGCTATTATACCTAAAACGGCAAAACTACTACTACCACCGGTGTACCAATTGGAGGTTATGTAGTTTTGAGTTACCTGCAATAAAATTGTTGCTTCTTTATACCAATGTTTCCATACAGGATCGACTTTGATTTTTAATTTGTCAGACGATTTAGGCATCAACGATTTGTCGGTTTCAATCATAGCCGCTGTAACTTCTGATTCAGAGACATCTACCAATTGTCTTATTGTAGGAGGTATTAACACCATTATGCCACCTATTTTTTTTAGCCTCATATCGGCACAGAAAAGTGTATCTACACATTTTTGACCTATATTAGAAAAATCGGGGGAGGTCAGACGTTTTGTCCATAACCGAGGATTTCTATCAAAACCATAATAATGTACGTAATGCAAAAGTTCAGCACGCTCAACTGCCATTAGAATGGAATCGCGATAACCTACATGGAAAGGGCTTATAGACGTTGTATCATAGTACAATCGCTGCCTATATAACGAATCTTGATACTCATATTTCAACCTCACAGTCTGTTGCATCTTATCAAGCATCAACTTGTCGATATCAACAGTATTAAAATAGTCTATCTGCGAATTACGATAGATAGTATCAATCTTTACATTTTGACCATAAAGACTCAACAAGGAAGAGATTAATAATACAAACAATATTATTCTTTTATATCTACTCATCTTAAACATAGAGAAACGCTCATTATGGGCGTTTCTCATCGTATTACTTCTTTTTTTTCTTTGATTCTGTATTTTTTAGTTCAGGGTCTGTTTCAGGGTGTGCCTTTATGTATGCTTTTGCTATTGGCACCGCACGCGGAGGCTCTTCTTTGCCTAATCGCAATGCTCTTATTATCAACCAAACACCCCATATTACAAACGGCAGACTCAACCACTGCCCCATATTCAACACATGATTGGCTTCAAAATCTTCTTGGTCTAACTTAATAAACTCAAGCCCGAAACGTGTTAAGAATATAATTATCAGAAATACACCGAATATCAGACCATTATATTTATATGCTTCCCGTTTCCAATATAACCACCAACATATTCCGAAAGCAAAGATACAATACAGCATTTCATATATCTGTGTCGGATGGCTATAAAGAGGCGAACCATCAGGGTATGTATCGCCATTAAACTGAAATCCCCACGGCATTGTTGTGGCAACACCATAAATTTCAGAGTTCATCAGATTACCCAATCTGATGCAAGTGGCGCACAAACAAATGCCTATAACTAAACGGTCAAAAATCCATATCAGACCAGTCTTAAAGTGCTTTTTACTTAACAACCAAGCCATAAAAATGAGACCAAATGCACCACCATGGCTCGACAAGCCGCCTTCCCATATTTTTAGCAATTTCAATGGGTTTTCAATATAAGGATTACGATAGTTAAATGTCAGACCAAATAACTTAACAGGCTCGTTGATACCATAGTATTGGGCAGCATAAGACTCAACATTGTACCATTCATAGAAAAAGCAATGACCCAATCGAGCACCTACGATTACTCCTATAGTCATATACAAAAACAATTTGTCTGACCAATCAGAAGGTAAATGTTCGTTCTGATACAATTTTTCTTGTATCCACAAAGCCAAAATCAGTCCTATAGCCCATAATATTCCATACCAACGAATTTCAAGGCTGCCTAAGGAAATGGCTATCGGATCAACTGTCCAAACTACGGTTGCTAAACTCATAACTTGCAGAAATTATAACGCTCCGTGACAATTCTTATATTTCTTACCACTGCCGCATGGACATGGATCGTTGCGTCCAACTTTCTTTTCTACACGAATAGGCATCGTTTTCTGCACTTCGCGCGTATCACGACCCATAGCCTGCGCCTGACCGCTTGCATGCGCTGCACGCTCTGCAGCCGTACCTACTTCATCTTTTTGAGTACGATAACGGCTCATATCTGAACGCTGAGGGGCTTGAGCCTGACGAACCTGATCAGGTTCTGGAATATGAACCTGACCACGTAGAAGTATTGACAACACACGACGGTAATAACTTCTTACCATCTGATCGAATAATCCTGCCGACTCAAGTTTATATATCAACAATGGGTCTTTTTGCTCATAACTTGCATTTTGAACACTATTACGCAACTCGTCTAACTGGCGCAAGTGCTCTTTCCATTCATCGTCAAGAATATAGAGAATAGTTTGTTTTTCAAACGATTTAACAACCTCTTTACTCTCTGTATTATAAGCGTCCTCTAAATTAACAATAACATTATAAACGCGCTTGCCATCAGTTATCGGAATTATAATATTCTTATACTGTGATGACTTAGCCTCAAAAACACGCTTTACAACAGGATTGACAATATTTGCCAATCTGTCCATCTTTCCTTTGAATGATGACATCGCTGCAACGGCTATTTTCTCACCCAACACATTGTCGCGTGACGAACGGAACTCATCTTCAGAAAATGGTACATTTATTGCGAAGATACGCATTACCTCAAGCACCAAGCCTTCATAATCTAACTCACTACGATAGTCAGCAGCCACTTGATAAGCCACATCATAAATCATATTCACAATATCAACTCCAATGCGCTCACCCATCAAAGCATGACGACGCTTTGCATAGATTACATTACGTTGAGCATTCATCACATCATCGTATTCCAACAGACGCTTACGAATACCAAAGTTATTTTCTTCAACTTTCTTCTGGGCACGCTCAATAGAATCAGATATCATACTATGCTCTATCATCTCACCCTCTTCAAAGCCCATTCTATCCATCAGTTTGGCTATTCGTTCAGAACCGAATAAACGCATCAGATTATCTTCTAACGATACATAAAATACAGAACTACCCGGATCACCTTGACGACCGGCACGTCCACGCAACTGACGGTCAACACGACGACTCTCATGGCGCTCGGTTCCGATGATTGCCAAACCACCTGCCTCACGAACCTCTGGTGTCAATTTAATATCTGTACCACGACCTGCCATATTGGTTGCTATCGTTACAACGCCTTTTCTACCTGCTTCTGCCACAATGTCAGCCTCCTTCTGATGTAATTTGGCATTCAATACATTATGTGGAATTTTACGCATGGTCAACATTCGGCTTAACAATTCACTTGTGTCAACCGATGTCGTACCAACCAATACTGGACGACCTTGATCTACTAATGATACTATTTCATCAATAACCGCTTTATATTTCTCACGTTTAGTTTTATAAATTCTATCATTCAAATCTTCACGTGCTATAGGCTTATTAGTCGGTATAACAACAACATCTAATTTATAAATATCCCAAAACTCACCGGCTTCAGTTTCTGCAGTACCTGTCATACCTGACAACTTATTGTACATACGGAAATAATTTTGCAGGGTGATGGTTGCAAATGTTTGAGTTGCAGCCTCAATCTTTACATTCTCCTTCGCCTCAACTGCCTGGTGCAAACCATCTGACCAACGACGTCCTTCCATAATACGACCGGTCTGCTCATCGACAATCTTCACCTGACCATCCATTACAACATAATCCACATCCTTCTCAAATAATGTATAGGCCTTTAGCAACTGGTTTACAGTATGTACACGTTCAGATTTAATAGCATAATTTTGCAATACTTCATCTTTTTTGGCAGTCTTTTCGTCATCACTTAAATCGCTCTTCTCAATATCCGCTATCTCTGAACCAACATCTGGCAGAACAAAGAAATTAGGATCTTCAGTTGAACCTGTCAAAGCATCTATACCCTTATCAGTCAATTCAATAGTATTACGTTTTTCATCAATCACAAAATACAAGACATCTGTTGCTATATGCATATCTCTACTATTATCTTGCATATAGAAATTTTCAGTTTCCTGCATCGTTGTCTTCACTCCAGGCTCGCTCAAATATTTTATCAATGCTCCATTCTTGGGCATACCTTTATACGAGCGGAACAATGCTAACTCACCCTCTTGTCTAACCTCTTTATCATCAGACTTCATTTTCTGACGTGCTTCAGCTAATAATTTGGTTGTTAAGGCAGTCTGTTCTCTTACCAAACGTTCTACTCGATGCTTATATTCGTCAAACAACTGATCTTCACCTTTAGGTACAGGACCACTGATAATCAAAGGTGTACGGGCATCATCGATCAACACTGAGTCAACCTCATCAACAATAGCAAAGTTATGACTACGTTGAACTAAGTCTAATGGACTTGTCGCCATATTATCACGCAGATAGTCAAAACCAAACTCATTATTTGTACCAAATGTTATATCTGCCGCATACGCTTTTCTACGTTCGTCTGAATTAGGTCTGTGTTTATCTATACAATCAACGCTCAAACCATGAAACATATAGATAGGTCCCATCCATTCAGAGTCACGTTTAGCCAAATAGTCATTTACTGTAACCACATGTACACCTTCATGTGTAAGAGCATTAAGGAATACAGGTAATGTAGCAACCAAAGTTTTACCTTCACCTGTTGCCATCTCTGCTATCTTGCCTTGATGTAATACCACACCACCAATCAACTGCACATCATAGTGCACCATATCCCATTTCAGATCATTACCTCCTGCTACCCAATGGTTATGATAAATAGCTTTGTCGCCATTTATTTCAACAAAATCATGAGATGTAACTAAATCTCTATCAAATTGCGTTGCTGTAACTTCAATAGTTTCATTTTCAGCAAAACGACGAGCAGTTTCTTTTACAATGGCAAAAGCCTCCGGCAATACATCATTTAAAACTTCTTTGTATTTATTTTTTACATCCTCCTCTAACTTATCTATTTGCGAATATATTTTCTCACGCTCATCAATCTCAAAATTCTCTATTGAGCCACGCAATTCCGCAATCTTATCTTTATCTGATTTAACATAATTTGCAATTTTGTCCATCAGCGCTTGACTGCGACCACGCAAATCATCATTCGATAAACTTTGTATTTCAGGATAAACGGCTTTGATTTTATCTACATAAGGCATAATCTCACGCAAGTCACGTTGAGACTTATTTCCAAATAATTTACCAACGAAATCTAAAAATCCCATATTCAAAAAAAATTTTAAACAAAACTACTAAAATGCAACAAAAAATGTGCCAATTAAACATTTGACTACAAAATTACATAAAAAATCTTAAACGTACAAACTTACCCAATATTAACATAAAAAAGATTATGATTTTTTGGGTGAATTTGGATGTGCTGCGGGCGGTGGTGCCGCAGGGCGTTTTGAATGTGAGCGGCGAAAGGTCGCTGAGTGAAAAACTGGAACCGGAATTAACTATGGGGTTCCAATGGTTGGAAAATACGTTCGGGGATCTGGAGCAGTATTTTCCCTATGATAAGGAGGCTATGCCGCAGGGCTACGTGCGCGGCAGCGGCAGTTATGAGTTGGACCTGGCGGTGACTATGGTTATCGATAGGGCGTTCTACAATACGTTCGATGCGTTGAACGTGATTCTGACTTCTAACGGGTTCGGCGTGGTGAGCAATCAACAGGTGGCTCCGGCTTCTAAGGATAGGACGGATGCTTACAAGAAGTCGTTGGCTCGGAATTTTAATCGTTTGCTGGTGGCTCTGTACGGGCGCTGTCTGAAGGTGCAGGCGTGGCGCGAACAACAGTGGACGCTTTTCGGGCGTACATTGGTTGGTCCGAATGCTATTCTGACTGATTCGGAGATGGCGTGCGATATAGATGCGTGGAGTAAGGTGAGGCCTACTATCTATAATTGCGAACAGGAATTAGCGGAGAAGGCTTTGTCGGACGATCTGTATGAGTGGTTGTTCGATAATATGTATGGGGCTTCGGTGCGCCGGTTGATGGTGGTTTTGTCGATTACTGTTACTAAATATATATATGGTAGGCAGGAGTCGGTTTGGGCTGATATGCAACAGATGGTGCAGATAATTCGGTTGCAACCTGAGTTGAAGGCTATATGGGAGAACACGGCGACGGCTAAGGGCTGGAACGCACCAGGGTTCGAGAATAAGCGCGAGGCGGGGGGAGTATGGCTTTAAATCTGGCAATATGGGGATGTCTGAATACAATTCAGGCGGAATGGACGGAGGGCGGGAAAAAGCCCACGGATTGAACGGGTTGAAACGGTTTTAAACGGTTGGGATGGTTGGGATGATTGGGATGGAGGCTGTCTAACAACAAGAATGTTAGATAGTC